>Ga0070668_100003952_pt1 | contig 10959 bp, 8 predicted proteins | sample KBSS43metaG_FD_64661 | JGI IMG/M metagenome (GOLD analysis project Ga0070668, IMG submission 64661) | Switchgrass rhizosphere microbial communities from Kellogg Biological Station, Michigan, USA - KBS S4-3 metaG | ecosystem: Host-associated > Plants > Roots > Rhizosphere > Soil ... | reverse complement strand
AAGCCCTCCGGCCAGTCGATCCTGTCCACCGCCGCATAGGCGCGATCGCGGGCGATCTGCAGGGTCGGGCCGCGGGCGCAGACGTTGAGCACCCGCCCGCCCGCCGCCCTCAGCGTCCCGTCGGCGCCGGCGGCCGCGCCAGCGTGGAAGATCACCACATCCGGGCCGAAGTCCTGGTCCGCCCCTCGGATGACGCTGCCCGCCTCCGGCGTTCCCGGATAACCGCGGGCGGCCAGCACCACGCACACCGCCGCCTCGTCGCGCCAGACCGGCTGCGGCATCCGCGCCAGCGTCCCGTTCGCGCAGGCTGCGAGATAGGGCACGAGGTCGCAGTCCAGCCGCAGCATCAGCACCTGGCATTCGGGATCGCCGAAGCGGGCGTTGAACTCCACCAGCTTCGGCCCCTCGGCCGTGGCCATCAGCTCCACGAACAGCACGCCGCGGTAGGGCGCGCCCTCCTCGGCGAGACCTGCGAACGCCGGTTCGGCCAGGCGCGTGCGCGCCTGCTCCACCAGCGCAGGCGTGAACACCGGGGCCGGCGAATAGGTCCCCATGCCGCCGGTGTTGGGGCCCTGCTCGCCATCGAAGGCGCGCTTGTGGTCCTGGGCCCACCCGAACAGCATCGCGCTGGCGCCGTCGCACAGCGCGAACAGCGAGCCGATCTCGCCCTCCAGGAACTCCTCGATCACCACCCGCGCGCCGGCGGCGCCGAAGCGGCCGGCGAAGGCGTCGTCCACCGCCGCCTCGGCGGCCGCGCGGTCCTGAGCGATCACCACACCTTTGCCCGCCGCCAGGCCGTCGGCCTTGATCACATAGGGGGGCTTGAAGGCCTCCAGCCCCGCCTTGGCGGGCGCGGCGGCGTCGAACACCATGTAGGCGGCGGTGGGCAGGCCGTGGCGGTCGCAGAAGGCCTTGGTGAAGGCTTTGGAGGTCTCGAGCCGTCCGGCGGCCGCGGTCGGCCCGAAGCAGGGGATCTGCGCCTGCGCCAAGGCGTCGGCGAGGCCAGCCTCCACGGCCACCTCCGGCCCGATCACCACCAGGTCGGCGGCGATCTCGCGCGCCAGGGCGACCAGCCCGGCGACGTCGGTGGCCTTCAGGTCGCGCAGCTCGGCGTGAGCGGAAATGCCGACGCTGCCGGGCGCGGCCACCAGCCGTTTCACCAGCGGCGACTGGGCGATCTTCCAGGCGAGGGCGTGCTCGCGCCCGCCCGAACCGACGAGTAGGATGTTCATGCGGCGCGTTTGGCGGCTTGGGCGGCCGGGGTCAAGACGGGGGTGGACGGAGCCGGCCGGTGTCGAAAACCTGGTGAGCGCCGCATGTCGGCTCGGGCGTGTCCCACGCGTCCTATGGGACGAAGACCAGGAGAGAGACCCTATGCAAGCCTTGAGCCCTATCGCCGCCGCCTTCGCTATCCTGCTGGCGGCCAGTCCCGCCATCGCGCAGGGCGCCAAGTCTGCGCCGCAGCCGCCGGCCGGCCAGTACTACATCGACAAGTCGCACACCTCGGTGGTTTTCCGCGTCAACCACCTGGGCTTCTCTCGCTACACGGCGCAGTTCTCGCGGGTGGACGGCAAGCTGCAGTTCGACCCGGCGAATCCCACGGCCATGAAGGTGGAGGCGACGATCGATCCGACCTCGCTGGTCCTGAACGCGCCGCCGGCTGGCTTCCTCGACAAGCTCATGGGCAATGAGTGGTTCGACGCGGCGAAATTCCCGCAGATCACCTTCCGGTCCACCAAGGTGGAGCTGACCGGCGCGACCGGCGCCAAGGTGAGCGGCGACCTGACCCTGCACGGGGTGACTAAGCCCGTCGTGCTCGACGTGACCTATAACGGCGGCTATCCGCCGAACAGCTTCGATCCCGGCGGCTCGCGCATCGGCTTCTCGGCGCACGGGACGCTGAAGCGCTCGGCGTTCGGCATCGCCTATGGCGTCCCCGCCCCCGGTTCGACCATGGGGGTCAGCGACGACGTGGAGTTCGCGATCGAGACGGAGTTCAGCTCCAACCCCCCGGCGCCCTAAGCCTTCGGCCGGCGCGCGGCGGCGGGACGAGCCTACCCCTCCACGTCCAGCGAGTAGCCCGCCGAGCGCACGGTGCGGATCGGATCGGCGCTGTCGCCGGCGTTCAGCGCCTTGCGCAGGCGCCCTACATGCACGTCCACGGTGCGGGCCTCGACATAGACGTCGGAGCCCCACACCGCGTCCAGCAGCTGCTCGCGGGAGAACACCCGGCCGGGGTGCTGCATGAAGTAGTCCAGCAGCCGGAACTCGGTCGGCCCCAGGTGGATCTCCTTGCCGCCGCGCTTCACCCGGTGCGCCACCCGGTCGACCACGATGTCGCCGCAGCGCACCCGGTCCTCGGCCAGGCCCGGCCGCAGGCGGCGCAGCACGGCGCGGATGCGGGCGGTCAGCTCGGTCATCGAGAAGGGCTTGATCACATAGTCGTCGGCGCCGGTGTCGAGGCCGCGGATGCGGTCGGTCTCTTCGCCCCGGGCGGTGAGCATGATGATCGGCACGTTGCGCGTCTCGGCGCGCTGGCGCAGCCGGCGGCAGACCTCGATGCCGCTGACCTTGGGCAGCATCCAGTCCAGCACCACGAGGTCGGGCAGGCGCTCGTCGACCTGCATCAGCGCCTCCTCGCCGTCGCCGGCCAGCGAGACGTGATAGCCTTCCTTTTCGAGGTTGTACTGCAGAAGGGTGGCGAGCGAATCCTCGTCCTCGACCACCAGGATGTTGGGCGTCACTGGGTCCTCGCTCAGGCGGGCTTCAAAGCGTCCGTCTTGGGCCGCTCCGAGATCATCTCCTCGCCGGTGATCTCGTAGTGGACGATCTCGGCGATGTTGGTGGCGTGGTCGCCGATCCGCTCGAGATTCTTGGCGACGAACAGCAGGTGCGCGCAAGCGGTGATCGTCCGCGGGTCGCCCATCATATAGGTCAGCAACTCCCGGAACAGGCTGTTGTAGTGCTCGTCCACCTCGTCGTCGCGCGACCAGACGGCGATGGCCCGGTTGACCTCGGAGCCGGTGTAGGCGTCCAGCACCTCCTTCAGCCGGGTCGACACCAGCCGCCCCATCCGGTCGATGGAGCGGGTGAGCGGCGTCATCGGCTCGGCCTCGACGATCACCAGGGTGCGCTTGGCGATGTTCTTGGCCAGGTCGCCGATCCGCTCCAGGTTCATGGCGATCTTCATCGCCCCCACCGTGCGGCGCAGGTCGTTGGCCATCGGCTGGCGAAGCGCGATCAGCTTGATCGCCTTGCGCTCGATGTCGGCCTCCAGCGCGTCCAGGCGCTCATCGCGGCCGACCACGGCGTCGGCCATGGACTTGTCGCGCCTGACCACGGCCTCGACGGAGTCGGCCACCTGGGCCTCCGCCAGGCCGCCCATCCGGGCGCACTCGGCCATCAGGGTGTTGAGCTCGTCCTCGTAGGACTTGACGGTATGTTCGGTCATGGCGGCGACGGGTCCTGGTCGGGTCAGCCGAAGCGGCCGGTGATGTAGTCCTGGGTGCGCGTGTCGCGCGGGTTGGTGAACATCTCGTCGGTCCGTCCCGCCTCCACCAGCCGACCCATGTGGAAGAAGGCGGTCTTCTGCGACACCCGCGCGGCCTGGGCCATGGAATGGGTGACGATGACGATGCAGTACTGGCTGCGCAGTTCGTCGATCAGCTCTTCGATCCGCGCCGTGGCGATCGGGTCGAGGGCCGAGCAGGGCTCGTCCATCAGGATCACCTCGGGGCTCACGGCGATGGCGCGGGCGATGACCAGGCGCTGCTGCTGGCCGCCGGAGAGGCTGGAGCCCCCGGAGTGCAGCCGGTCGGCCACCTCGGTCCAGAGCCCGGCCCGCTTCAGCGAAGCCTCGACGATGTCGGCCATCTCGCTCTTGTTGGCCAGGCCGTGGATGCGCAGGCCGTAGGCCACGTTCTCGAAGATGGTCTTGGGGAAGGGGTTCGGCTTCTGGAACACCATGCCGACCCGGGCGCGCAGCAGCACGGGGTCCAGGCGCTTGTCGTTGAGGTCCTCGCCATCCAGCTCGATGCGGCCCACGACCTTGCAGCCCGGGATGGTGTCGTTCATCCGGTTGATACAGCGCAGGAAAGTGGACTTGCCGCAGCCCGACGGGCCGATCAGCGCGGTCACCGCATTGTCGGCGATGTCCAGCGAGACCTCGTAGAGCGCCTGCTTCTCGCCGTAGAACACGTCCACGTCCTTGGCGGCGATCTTCACCGCCCCGGTCGCGGCGGCGGCGGTCGCGGGGTCGATCGCCAGGTGCATGGGGCCGCCCCCATGAGTTTCGGTCTCCCCGTCGCTCGGCATGTCGGTCCTCGGCGTTTGCGTGTTCGTGTTGCGCAGGTTCATGGCGTCACCACCGGCGTTCGAAGCGGCGACGCACCAGGATGGCCGCCAGGTTCATCAGGATCATGAAGACGAGCAAGACGATGATCGCCGCGGCGGTGCGCTCGTGGAAGGCGCGTTCGGAGGCGTTCTCCCAGATGAACACCTGCACGGGCAGCACTGTCGCCGCCTGGGTGAAGCCCCCGGGCACCCCGGGAACGAAAGAGATCATGCCGATCATCAGCAGCGGCGCGGTCTCGCCCAGCGCGTGGGCCATGGACAGGATCGCGCCGGTCATGACCCCGGGCAGCGCCAGCGGCAGCACGTGGTGGAACACCGCCTGGGTGCGCGAGGCGCCCAGCGCCAGCGCCGCGTCGCGGATCGACGGCGGCACCGCCTTCAGCGCCGAGCGGGTGGCGATGATCACCGTGGGCATGGCCATCAGCGCCAGCACCAGGCCCCCCACCAGCGGCGTGGACCGGGGCACGCCCAGCCAGTTGATGAACACCGCCAGGCCCAGGAGGCCGTAGACGATGGAGGGCACCGCCGCGAGGTTGTTGATGTTCACCTCGATCAGGTCGGTCCAGCGGTTCTTGGGGGCGAATTCTTCCAGGTAGACCGCCGCCATCACCCCGATCGGCACGGCCAGCAGGGCGGTGACGATCAGCATCAGCGTCGAGCCGACCACGGCCCCCAGCACGCCCGCCTGTTCCGGCTCGGTGGAGTCCGAGCGGGTGAAGAAGCCGGTATTGAAGCCGGCGTGGATCGCCCCGGACGCCTTCAGCTTGTCCAGCCAGCCCAGTTGGGCGTCGTCGAGCTTGCGCCCGTCGGGCGGCGTCGAGCGCTTGATCTCGCCCTTGAAGTAGAGGGCCGCGTCGGCCTTCATCGGACCTTCGATGGTGACCTGCTTGCCGATCAGCGACGGGTCCGCGCGCACCTTGTTCAGGACCTGGAAGCCGAGGTCGTTGGACATCAGCTGCATGACCTTGGCGGCGTTCTCGCCCAGGTCGTCGTCGGGCACGCCCAGGGTCCTCATCACCGACTGGGCGACCAGCATGTCGAAGTTGGCGCCGCCGAGGTCCGCGCGGTCGACGCGGGCCGGGTCGACATAGACCGGCACGCTCATCCGATAGTCGACGAAGGTCGTGTAGCCCTGCAGCACGATGCGGCCCAGCAGCAGGACCAGGAACGAGAGGGCGACGATGATCGCCATCCGGCCGTAGAGCACGAACCGCCGTTCCTGGGCGTGGCGGGCCTTGAGCTTGGCCTCGACGGCGGCCTTGCGGATCGCGGGGATCGCCTGGTCTGGAGTCGTCCGGAGGGCGGCGTCAGTCATATTGTTCCCGGTATTTCTTGACGATCTGCAGGGCCACGATGTTCAGCGCCAGGGTGACGACGAACAAGGTCAGGCCCAGGCCGAACGCCGACAGGGTCTTGGGGCTGTCGAACTCCTGGTCGCCGGTGAGCAGGGTGACGATCTGCACCGTCACGGTGGTCACCGTGTCGAGCGGGTTGAGCGTGGTCCGCGCCTGCAGGCCGGCCGCCATGGTGACGATCATGGTCTCGCCGATCGCCCGCGACACCGCCAGCAGCATGGCCGCGGCGATGCCCGGCAGGGCGGCGGGCAGCACCACCTTCTTGATGGTCTCGGACTTGGTGGCGCCCATGGCCAGGCTGCCGTCGCGCAGGTGCTGCGGCACGGCGTTGATGATGTCGTCGGAGAGCGAGGAGACGAAGGGGATCAGCATCACCCCCATCACCGCCCCGGCCACCAGGGCCATCTGGTTCTGCACCTGGCCGAGGTAGACGCCGATCCCATCCAGCGGCCCGCCGACCAGCCTGGCGCCGATGCCATTGAAGAAGGCGCGGAACAGCGGCCCCACGGTCAGGGCGGCGAAGAAGCCATAGACCACCGTCGGCACCCCGGCGAGGATCTCCAGCAGCGGCTTGACCGTGCTGCGGGTGCGGGGCGAGGCGTATTCGGACAGGTAGATCGCGGAAAAGAGGCCCACGGGGGCGGCCACCGCCATGGCGATCAGCATCACCAGGAAGGTGCCCATGAACAGCGGCACGGCGCCGAACGCGCCCTTCGAGGCCACCTGGTCGGTGCGCATGGCGATCTGCGGGTCCCAGTCGGTGCCGAACAGGAACTGCAGCGGCGAGACCGACTGGAAGAAACGGAAGCTTTCGAAGACCAGCGAGGCGAGGATCCCCAGGGTGGTCACGACCGCCACCACCGAACAGGCGATCAGCAGGCCGCCGGTCCAGCCCTCCACCCGGTTGCGGGCGCGGAAGTCGGGCGTCAGCCGCCGGTAGGAGACCAGGAAGCCGCCCACCGCCAGCAGCCCGGCCAGCACGACCGCGCCGACGTTCAGCGTCGCCTCCAGGCTGCGCGCCTGGGCCTTCTTGTCAGACAGGGCGTCCTTCAGTTCGCCCGCATAGGCCGTCTGGCTGGGCGTGCCGTCGTGGGCGAGGGCGCGGGCGTCGTCGAAGAACACGTCCTGCGCGGCCGGCGTCAGGGCCCGCACCACGGCCGGCGTGTCGGCCCGCAGCAGGCCCGCCTCCAGCCGCCCGCCGAACGCCGTCAGGGCGAACAGCACCAGGGCGGCGGGGACGACGGCCCAGAGCGTCACATAGGCGGCGTGGTAGCCGGGCAGGGAGTGGCTGCGGCGGCCGGCGACCACCGGCGCGTTCGCCAGCCGCCGGCGGCCCAGCGTATAGGTGAGGGCCGAGAAGATCAGGAGCGCCGTGAGCGCGGCCCAGGTCAACATGGTGATTCGCCGTCGGCCCTATGTTGCAAGCGCAGCCGGGAGTGATCCTCGGATCGGCCCCCGCCGTCGCGTGGCGGAAACTGCCCGTGCATTGCAGACGGCGCGCGACAGTTTCATGACAGTTTTGATTCCATCGCCGGCCCCGGCTCGGCCGGCGCGGCGGCGCAGGCCGGGAAATAGGCCGCGAAGGTCGCGCCGCGGCCCGGCCGGCTCTCCACGGCCAGGCCGCCGCGGTGGCGGTTCATGATGTGCTTGACGATGGCCAGGCCCAGGCCGGTGCCCGACCGGTCGCCGCTCTTCTGGCCCTCGACCCGATAGAACCGCTCGGTCAGCCGGGGCAGGTGCTCGCGGGCGATCCCGGGGCCCTCGTCGCTCACCCGCAGCACCACGTACTGCCCCTGTCCGTGGTCGGGCGTCAGCAGCGAGAGCCGCGCGGCCAGCACCGCCCCCGCGCCGGCCGCCGCGTCCGCCGTCAGCCCGGTCTCCAGGGCGACGCGCACCATCCCGCCCTTGGGCGTGTATTTCAGGGCGTTGTCGATCAGGTTCTGCGCCACCTGGATGATCTGGTCGCGGTCGCCGACCACCATCGCCACGCCGCGTTCCGGCGTCACCGCCTCCAGGCGCACGCCACGCTCGCGCGCGATGGGCGCCAGGGCGTCCAGCACATCCAGCACCGCCCCGGTCAGATCCACCCGCTCGGCCGGCGGCAGGTGCTCGTTGAGCTCGATGCGGCTCAGCGACATCAGGTCGTCGATCAGCCGCGCCATCCGCTCGGTCTGCGCCTGCATGATGCCGAGAAACCGGTCGCGGGCGCCGGGGTCGTCGCGCGCATGCCCGCGCAGGGTCTCGATGAAGCCGCCCAGCGAGGCCAGGGGCGTGCGCAGCTCGTGGCTGGCGTTGGCCAGGAAGTCGGCGCGGGTCTGTTCCACGCGCCGCTGCTCGGTCTCCTCGCGGAACACCAGCAGCGCCAGGCCGCCGCCGTCGCCGCCCGCGCCCAGCGGGCGGGCCAGCACGCGGAACATCCGCGCCTGCGCCCCGCCCACTTCGAAGGCGCACTCGGCCTCGACGCCGCCGAACAGCGCCTCGTCGGCCGCCTCCAGCACGCCGGGATCACGTACGGCGGTGACCAGCAGGCTGGCGTCGCGCTGGATGCGCAGCAGTTCGCGGGCGGCGACGTTGGCGAACACGATCCGCCGGTCGGTGAGGTCGTCGGGCTCACGGGCGGAGACCACCAGCATGGGGTCCGGCAAGGCGTTGATCAGCGTGGTGAAGGACGCCGCGCCGGCGTCCGCCGCCACCGGAGGCCGCTCGGCCTGCGCCGGCGCCGTGCCGCGCGTGCGCAGGCTGTTCAGGCAGAGGGCGGTGGCCGTCGCGGCGACCAGCGCCGCCAGCACCGCTTCCCCGCCCGGCGCCCGGCCGGTGAGGGCCAGCGCCAGCAGCGCGACCACGCCGGCGCCGCCGGCCAGTATCGTGGGCCAGAGGCCGCGCCCCATCGGGGCCGGCGGCGAAGGTTGCGGAAAAGGCAAGCGAATCTCCGAACGGGAAGCTTCCAGCATGCGGCCCCCTGTGTCACCGCGATGACAGAACGCAGATTTCCTGCGCTTCGCCAGGACGAAGGCCGCAAGAGGCGAAAATGCCCTGGAGCCTCCCCGTCCCCAGGAAATCTGCGATAGGGCGGAGGTAAACTCTATTGTTCCGCTGGGATTAAGAGGAGTTTATCCGCCTCGGCCGTTCGGCCACGGGTGACAAGAGGGGTGGCCACGCGATGGCGTTGAGACATGGACTACTTGCTGGCGCGGCGTTGACCGCGCTGGCCTGGCCGCAATTCGCGGCCGCGGACGAAGCGACCGACGCCAAGATCCGGGCGCTGGAGGCCCAGGTGCAGGCGCTGGTCGCCCAGGTGCAGGAGCTGAAGCAGCAGCAGGCGGGCGACACCGAGACGCTCTCCGCCCAGGTGCTCGACCTGAAGGCGGCCAGCAACGCCAACGTCCAGATCGTCCGCGAGCAGGTGGAGTCCCTGCCGGCGGTGACCGTGAACAACGGGCGCCCGCAGGTCGCCAGCGCCGACGGCCGGTTCAAGTTCGCCCTTCGCTCGGTAGTGCAGTTCGACGCCGCCCATTACAACGTGTCGCCGCGCACCGCGGCCAACGACCTGGGATCGGGCACGAACTTCCGCCGCGCCCGGCTGGGCTTCGACGGCACGGCCTTCAAGGACTGGAACTACGCGCTCTGGGGCGAATTCGGCGGTTCCGGCGGCGAGTCCGCGACGCTGAACCAGGCCTACATCGAATACGCGGGCTTCAAGCCCTTCGGCCTGGAAGAGCCGCTACGCGTCCGGATCGGCGCCTGGGCGACCCCGGCCGGCCTGGAGGACGCCACCAGCAACACCGAGTCCCTGTTCCTGGAGCGGGCCGCGGTGGCCGAGCTGGTGCGGAACTTCGCGACCGGCGACGGCCGCACCGGCGTCGGAGCCACGCTGCGCGGACCGCGCTGGTACGCTTCCGCGTTGTTCTCCGGCAAGGTCGTCGGCACGCCGGCGACGGCCGAGTTCGACCAGCAGTCGGGCTACGCCGTGCGGGTCGCCTTCAATCCGATCAAGGGCCAGGACTACGACGTCCACGTGGGCGCCAACCTGCAGAGCATCCTCAATCCCGCCGACACCACGGGGGGGCCGGTCTCCGCCCGCGCGGTGCGCCTGCAGGAGCGTCCCGAGCTGCGGGTCAGCGGCCTGCGCCTGGTGGACACCGGCGCGCTCAATTCCGACGGCCTGACCGCCTACGGCCTGGAAGGCGGGGCGAGCTTCAAGAATTTCTACGCGGCCGGCGAATGGTACAAGATCGACGTCAACCGCCAGGGGGCTTCACCCTTCGATCCGTCCTTCTCGGGTTGGTACGTGCAGGGCGCCTGGACGATCACCGGCGAACGCCATGCGTGGAGCAACGCCAACGGCGGCTTCACCGGCGTCAAGCCCGCCAAGACCTTCGATCGCTCCAAAGGGACCTGGGGCGCCCTGGAGGTGGCCGCGCGCTACAGCGTGTTGGACCTGAATGACCGCGCCGGCGTTTTCCGTGCGGCGGCCCCGGCGGGCGGCGTCCGTGGCGGTGAGCAGAAGGTCACCACGGTCGGCCTCAACTGGTACCCCAACAACACGGTGCGGTTCCTGCTCGATTACCAGTGGATCCGCGTGGACCGGCTGAACGCCGCCGGCGCCAGCCTCGACACGGACGTAGACGTCGTTTCGTTGCGTTCGCAGTTCGCATTCTGACCCCAAGCTAGAACGAGATCGGACCATGACCGACCATATCCAACACCCTTCGCGCCGCGCCATGCTCGCCGCTGGGGGCGGCGCGCTCGGGGTCGCTGCGCTCGCGGGGGCCGCCCCGGCCCTCGCCCAAGGCGCCAAGGGCCTGTCCCTGCTCAACGTCAGCTACGACCCGACGCGCGAGCTCTACAAGGACGTCAACGCCGCCTACATCGACTACTGGAAAGGCCGCACCGGCCAGGTCATCACCATCCAGCAGAGCCACGGCGGCTCTGGCAAGCAGGCCCGCTCGGTGATCGACGGCCTGCAGGCCGACGTGGTCACCCTGGCGCTAGCCTCCGACATCGACGAGATCGCCGCCAAGGCCAAGCTCCTGCCGGCCAACTGGCAGTCGCGCCTTCCGGACAATTCCACGCCCTACACCTCGACGATCGTGTTCCTGGTGCGCAAGGGCAACCCGTGGAAGATCCGCGACTGGGGCGATCTGATCAAGCCGGGCATCGCGGTGATCACGCCCAATCCGAAGACCTCGGGCGGTGCGCGCTGGAACTACCTGGCCGCCTGGGCCTGGGCGCTGAAGCAGCCGGGCGGTTC
>Ga0070668_100003948_pt1 | contig 10963 bp, 9 predicted proteins | sample KBSS43metaG_FD_64661 | JGI IMG/M metagenome (GOLD analysis project Ga0070668, IMG submission 64661) | Switchgrass rhizosphere microbial communities from Kellogg Biological Station, Michigan, USA - KBS S4-3 metaG | ecosystem: Host-associated > Plants > Roots > Rhizosphere > Soil ... | reverse complement strand
TGGTGATCAGCAACGACCTGCGCAGCTTCATGCCGCCCGCGCAGACGCCGGACCAGAAACTGCTGCTCGATGAAATCGGCGACGGCCCGGCTTCGCGCCTGCTGCTGCTCGCGATCTCTGGCGAGTCCGAACATGTGGCCGATCTCAGCAAGGGGCTCGACGCCGCGCTGCGCGGCGACGCGCGTTTCACCCAGGTGCTGAACGGCGCGACCGACCTGTCCGCGCTGGATCCGAAGTTGCTTCCTTACCGTTTCCTGCTCGCGCCGACGCTCGATCATGCGACGTTCGATGCCGCGTTCCTGCACGAACAATTGCAGCAGCGCGTCGAGGATCTCGGCTCGCCGGCGGCGGAACTGCTGAAGACGCTGCTCGCGCGCGACCCGACACTGGAAACGCTCAATCTCGCGCAGCGCTGGACGCCGGCGCACGCGCCGGAGTTGCGCGACGGGGTCTGGATTTCCGCTCGCGGCGAGGCGCTGCTGCTCGTGCAGACGCGGGCCGCCGGATTCGATCCCGAGGCGCAGCGCGGCGCCGTCGACGCGGTCAACGCGGCGTTCGCGGCGCTGCCGGATTCGCGTTCCGCGCGCCTGGAAATCAGCGGCCCGGGTTTCATCGGCGTGGTCGTGAGTTCGAAGACGCGCAGCGAAGCCGAATGGCTCAGCGCGTTCGGCACGCTCGGCTTCGTGCTGCTTTTGTTCGCGGCGTATCGCAGCGCGGGCGTGCTCGCGCTCGTCGCGCTGCCGATCGCGAGCGGCGCGCTCGCCGGCATGGCGGCGACCGCGTTCGCGTTCGATTCGATCCACGGCATCACGCTGGCGTTCGGGTTCACGCTGCTCGGCGTCGCCCAGGAATATCCTATCCGCGTGTTCAGTCACCGTCGCGCCGGCGCGAGCGTCGGCGAAAGCATCGCCGGCGTGTGGCCGCTGCTGCGCCTGGCCATCGTCTCGGCCTGCATCGCCTACCTGTCGTTCTACGCGTCCGGCGTGAACGGCCTGCAGCAGCTGGCTTCGTTCACGATCGTCGGCCTGCTCGTCGCCGGCGCCACGACGCGCTGGCTGCTTCCGGTCGTGATGCCGGCCCGGTTCCGCGACGTCGCGCAGGCGCCCTGGCTCGCGCGCGCGCAGGCCGCGCTCGACGCGTTGCCGCGCCCGCGCTGGCTGCCGTGGTCCGTGCTCGCGCTCGCGCTGCTGCTGCTGTGGCTCGCGCCGGCACCGTTCTGGCAGAACGATCTGGCCGCGCTGACGCCCGTGCCTCCGCAGCTGCTACAGCGCGAAGGCGAGCTGCGCTCGGCGCTCGGCGCTCCGGACGTGCGTTATCTGCTCGTGCTCGAGGCGGCGGACGACGAAAAACTATTTGCGCTGTCCGAGCGCATCGAGCCGGCGGTCGCGCAGGCGATCGGCGACGGCATTGCCGACGCGATAGAACTGCCGAGCCGCTACCTGCCGAGTCTCGCGACCCAGCGCGCACGCCAGGCGAAGCTGCCGGACCGCACTGCACTCGAAGCGGCCTTGGCCGACGCTCTGAAGGACCTGCCGTTCCAGCCCGGCCTGTTCGCGCCGTTCGTCGACGATGTCGAGATGGCGCGCGGTCTCGCGCCGCTGACACCGCAGGCGTTCGCGGCATCGCCGCTCGGCGCGCGCTTGCAGGCGATGCTGAAGAGGCGCGACGGGCGCAGCGTCGCCCTCGCGACGCTCAGCGGCGTGCACGATCCGGACAGGCTCGCAGCGCTCGCGCAATCGCTCGGCGCGAACGACGCGCGCGTCAGCCTGCTCGATCTGAAGGGCGCGTCGGAATCGCTCGTTGCGAGCTTTCGCACGCGCATCGGCCAGGCCCTGCTCGTGGCGCTGCTGCTGCTTGCGGTTGCCGTCGCGATCGCGTTCCGCGACGTACGTCGCGCCTGGCACGTGATCGCGCCGATGTCGCTGGCGACGTTGCTCGTGTTGGCCGTCCTGCGCGTGTCCGGCGTGTCGTTGTCTTTGTTCCATCTCGTCGCGCTGACGCTCGCCGCGGGACTCGGGCTGCACTACGCGCTGTTCTTCGAGCGTCACGTCGCCGATGCCGCCGAAGAACGCCGCACGCTGCACGCGACGCTGGTCTGCGTGATCTCGGCCGTGCTCGTGTTCGGGCTGCTCGCGGCCTCGACGTTGCCGGTGCTGCGCGCGATCGGCGCGACCGTCGCGCTCGGCGTCGGGTTCCACTTCTGCCTGTCGACGCAGATGGCGCGGCCGCGCAACCGGGGCGCCGATGATTCCTAGATCACGCTGGCAACACCTGATTCCGCACGCCGGCGCGATGTGCCTGCTCGATGCCGTCGTGGACTGGGACGATGAGGGCATCCACCTGACCGCATCGTCGCACCGCAACCCGGACAATCCGCTGCGCAGTGACGGCGTGCTGCGCGCGCTGCACCTGTGCGAATACGGTGCGCAGGCGATGGCCGTGCATGGCGGCCTGCTCGCGCAGCGCGATGGCGCGGTCGCCGCACCGGGACTGCTCGTGTCGCTGCGCGCCGTGAAACTGCACGTCGCGCGCATCGACGATCTTGCGGGGGAACTCGACGTGCGCGCGCACAAGATCGCCGCGAGCGAGTCGAGCTGGCAATACGAGTTTCGCGTCGAGCACGCGGGGCGTCTGCTCGCCGAAGGACGCGCCGCGGTCATGAATTCGACGGCCGCCGGCGGCTGATTCGCAGCCGACGCGCCGCAGGGTCATTCGTTCCAGGTCCGGGCCATGAAGCGCTCCTTGGCGCCCGCGAGAATGCGCATGACCTTGGCGAGATTGCGTGCCCTTGCATCGTCCGATTTCAGACGCACGAGGTAGCGCAGGACCTCCTTGCGCCGGCTCGGGATCAACGCATCCCACGCCGCGCGCGCGCCTGCGTCGCGATCGAGCGCCAGCGCAAACCACGCCGGCAACGCGCCGGCCGGCCCGCCGCGGTACTCGTCGTCGAAGCGCACTTCGACCGCGACGACGTCGCCGACCGCGGTCGAAGACGCGTCGCGCACGTCGCCGTGCAGGTACAGATAGAAGCTGCCATCGCCGACCGGCATCAGGTTGATGCGCCACGCCGCGTCCGGCTTGCCGTTGATGCGGATCAGCACCGGCAGCGGGCGGCGCCACCCGGCCTTGAGACGCGCCGCGCGCGCGGCGCTGACCGGTACGTAAGGATTGATCCCGTTGATGCGGATGCGCGCCCGGAAGCGCAGGGAATCGTTCATGCCGGTGTCCTCGATGTGCAGCCGCCGCCTCGTGATCGCGCGCGCCGTGCGAGAATGCCCGCATGAGTGCGACGACCACCAATGTAGCAAGGCGCCGCGCGCTGGTCACCGGCGGCAGCGGCGACATCGGCGCGGCAATCTGCAGCACGCTGGCGGCGCAAGGACACCACGTCTACGTGCACGCGAACGCGAACGCGGGCCGGGCGAATGACGTCGTCGATTCGATTCGTGCGGCCGGCGGTTCTGCGCTCGCGCTCGCGTTCGATCTGACCGATGCTGCCGCAACGCGCAGCGTGGTCGAAGGCCTGCTCGCGGACGGTCCGATCGACATGCTCGTGCACAACGCCGGCGTCCACGACGACGCGCCGCTGGCCGGCATGCGTGACGAACAATGGCGCCACGTCATCGACGTGTCGCTGCACGGATTTTTCCACGTCGTCCAGCCGCTGTTGCTGCCGATGGGCCGCGCGCGCTTCGGTCGCATCGTCTGCGTGTCGTCGGTCGCCGCCGTGCTCGGCAACCGTGGCCAGGTCAACTACGCCGCGGCGAAGTCGGCGCTGCATGGCGCCGCGAAGTCGCTCGCACGCGAGATGGGCTCGCGCGGCATCACCGTCAACGTCGTCGCGCCGGGCGTCATCGCCGGCCGGATGGCTGACGCGACGTTCGACGCCGCACAGATCAAGCAATTGGTGCCGGCCGGGCGCGCCGGCACGCCGCAGGAAGTTGCCGCGTTGATCGCGTTCCTGTGCAGCGAATCGGCCGGCTATATCAGCGGCCAGGTCATTGGCATCAACGGCGGCATGGGGTGAGTGGAGCAAGGGCTGAGGGCTGAAAATCAAGAGCGACGGCGCCTTTTGCCTTCGCACTTGCCCTCAGCCCTCAGCCCTCGCCCCTCGGGTGCGTCACGTACTCGGATCGAAATCGTCGGCGAATATCTGATCCGCGAGTTCGAATGCGCCGATGTCGCAAGCGGCGCCCTGCGGCCTCGGAACGCCGCGCTGATCGGCGCCCAAGGGCGCGCCAACGTCGTCGACGCAGGGGCCGCCGGTGTCGAGCGCCGGGCTGCCGGCGAGCAGGGCATGGGTCATTGTCGCGCCGCCGTTGTACTGCAACGGCCCGAGTTTGGCCGCGATTGCCGAGTACGGTCCGTTGATCGTACAGCTTGCATGGGTCACGATGTTGCTGCCCGTTGACGCAAAAGTTCCCGAGCAGTCGGCGAGCACGACGAACTGCGAGCCGTCGACAAGATAAGAGTTGCCCGAGAGGATGCTGTTGTTCAACGTCACGCTTGCACCGGCGTAGTTGAAGATGCCGGCGCCTCCGCCACCACCGTTCTTGTCGGCGTTCGCCACGTTCGCCGCGATCGTCGCGCTGTAGAGCCCGACAGTGCCGGTCCCGACGTAGATCCCGCCGCCGCTGTAATTGCTCGAATTGCTCGAGAACGTGTCGTTGATAAGAGTCGTCGTCGCTTCGGTGGTGTAGATCCCGCCGCCCGCCGTCGCGCGGTTTCCGCTGAACGTGCTGTTAGCGATCACGACGTCGGCGTCGGTCTCCGCGTACAGGCCGCCTCCCGCGCCGCCGGACGTGTTGCCGCTGATCGTGCTGTTGCTGATCGTCAGCGGGCCATAGCTGTGGATGCCGCCGCCGAGCGCGGTCGCGTCTTCAATCGTGTTGTCCGAAACGACGCTGTTGGTGAGCACGAGTGATCCGGCGTTGTCGATGCCGCCGCCCCCGGGGACCTGCATCGATGACGCCGCCGAGTTGCCCGTGATGACGCACCCGTCGATCTGCGTCTGCGCGCCGCTGATCGAGACGCCGCCGCCGTAGATGCCGACGCCGTGCTGGATCGTCATGTTGACCAGATTGACCTTGATTTTGTTTTCGTACGAACCGATCAGATGGAACACGCGGTCGCCGGTCACGGCGCTGTTGCCGTCGATGATCGTCAGGCCGGCACCCGAGCCGATGATCGTAACGTCGTCGGTCACGTCGAGATCGCCGTTCAGCGCTTCGTATTCGTGGCCGACACGCGAGAGCAGATACGTGTTCGCCGGCACCAGGATGATGTCCGCGCCGGCATGCGCGTTGGCCTGCTGGACCGCCGCGCGCAACGTACATACACCGTTGCCGCTTGCGGTTTCGCACGCCGCCGTCTGCGGGTCGGCATCCGGTACGTCGGCCGGGCTGTTGACCGTGTAAGTCGTTGCGCGCGCACCGCCAACAATTCCGAACAGGCCGGCGGCAACCAGCAGCGCCATGCAGGCGAACCGGCGCCGCGCTCGTCCGAACAAGTCGACTCGTACAGCCATCGCGGACCTCCCCGTAGAGATCTGAAGTCCACTGCGGCGGCACCGGTTTGCTCCCGACGGCATCGCCGCCGCATCGCACCTACCACAACGCCGGTTCGCAGCGATCTGCGACAGGCGCCGCGGCCGGCACCGGTCCCGCAGGTGCGCCGTTTCCGCCGCGGCGGCGCGTCACGTGCCCGGGTCGAAATCGTCGGCGAACACGAGGTCTGCCAACTCGAAGGCGCCGATGTCGCAAGCCACTCCCTGCGGCCGCGCCACGCCGCGCTGGTCGGCGGAAAGCGCGGCGCCGATCTTGTCCGGGCAGGTGGCGCCGGTGTCGATCGCGGCGCTGCCGGCGAGCAGCGCGTGCGTCGCGTTCTCGCCGCCGTTGTCCTGCAGCGGACCGAGTTTTGCCTGCGCGATCGTATGCGGTCCCGCGATCGAGCAATGGCCAGTGTCGACGTGCTCGAGCAGGTTGGCGGCCTGCGCCTGGAACGTGCCGGAGCAGTCGTCCGACTTCAATGTTGGCGGATCGCCGCGATTTTCGACATGCAACTCATCGTTGCCGGCGACGATCGTGCTCGACAGCAGAAACGTGCTGGCGGCCAGGTTCTGGACGCCGCCCCCGTCGCCGCCGTTCAAGCCGTCGGCATTCGCGCGATTGTTCGCGACCGTGACGTTATACAGTCCCGTGGTGCCTGCCTTGGCGTAGACGCCGCCCCCCGCGCCATCGCTGTTGTTCCCTGACACGGTGCTGTTGACCAGCGTCAGCTCCGTCCCGTCGTTGAATATGCCACCGCCGAGCGCGGCGCCATTGCCGTCGAATGTACTGTTGCGCACCAAGGCCTTGAAGCTGGCGCCGTATACGCCGAGCCCGCCCCCGTAACCCGCGCCCTGGTTGCCGGTGAACGACGTGCCGTCGATGGTCAACGGACCCGCGGTGTACACGCCAGCGCCCATGCCATCGCCGCCGGCGATGTTGTACGCAACGATGCTGTTCGTAAGGGTCAGCGACCCGAGACTCTCGATGCCGCCGCCGTAGGTCGTGGCACCAGTCAGCGCATTGTCCTTGATGACGCAGTTTTCGACCGTCAGGTTGCCGAGGTTGCCAATCCCGCCACCGGTGGAGACCGCACGGCCGTGCTGGACCGTCAGGCTCGACAGGGTCACGACGAGGACGCCGTCCAGGCAATTGGGAGGAAAGCCCATGTTGTCTATGCAGCCGGAGGGGACTTCGAATACCCGATCCTGGGTCACTGCGCCGTTGCCGTCGACCACTGTCGTCGCACCGCCGCCGACGATCGTCACGTTGTCGGTTATGTCGAGATCGCCGTTCAGTGCCGTGTTGTCGGCGCCGGCCCGCGTGAGCAGGTAGGTCGTATTGGGTTGCAGAACGATCTGGTCGGCCCCGCCGTCGGCGTTCGCTTCCTGGACGGCCGCACGCAGCGTGCAGACGCCGGTGCCGGACGCCGTTTCGCAAATGCCGTTGCCGGGGAAACTATCGGGAATGTCGACGATGCTGTTCACCGTGAACGTGATTGCTGCGCCCGGCGTGACCACGGCGAACGCCGCGATGGCGAGGGCGGCGAGCCGCGTCAGCGGACCGGGGTGCAGCGACCGTCGCGACGGCGTGGTTGCCATAGGGTCCTCCGTTTGTCGTCTCGGGGTGGTCCGGCGCCGGGCGACTCGATCGCAGCGGCCGGCTTGCACCCACAAGTCAACGCCCGACGGTGGGATTCTGCGACACGCCTGCTGTTGCACGGCGCTCGGCTTCCGCGGCCGCGCCGTCGCCGCTATACTTGCGCGCTGTTTTGGCCGCGCAGCGGTCCGCTGCGAACTGGTGAGCCCCGTGACCAATCCCGTTACCTCGACCGACCGCATCTTCCTGAAGCATTTCTCGATGATGATCGGCTTCCTGCTGCTGGTCATGTTCGCGTTGATCGGACTGGCGCTGTATCTGTACTCGTTCAACCCGCCGCCCGGAAACCCGGCGGAAAAAGCCGACACGAAGGCGCGCATCGCTCCGGTCGGAGCGGCCTACGCGGGCGATACCGGGCGCGCCGCGCTTGCCGCCGCGCAGGATGCGGCCAAGAAAGCCGCCGCCTCGCAGGTCGCCTACGGCGGCACGACCGACGGCAAGACGATCTTCGGCAACCTGTGCACGACCTGCCATACGAACGCCGCGACCGGCGCGCCGGTCCTGACCGACAAGGCTGGATGGGCGCCGCGCGTCGCGCAGGGGCTGGACGTCCTGGTCAAGCACGCGACCGAAGGCTTCCAGGGCAAGGGCGGCGCACTGATGCCGGCGAAGGGCGGCAATCCGTCGCTGACCGACGCCCAGGTCAAGGCCACCGTCGAATGGATGGTGAGTCAAGTAAAATGACGTGCTGAAATGACCTGCACGACAGGAAATTTCCTTCCGATACGGAATACCCCGCCAGCAATTCGCTCGATCCGCAAGTCAGAAAAATCTGCACGCTGACCCCGCTCATGGAACTCCGAGCCGTTCGCGCACCTCCTGCGCGAACGCCTCGAGCTGCGGAAAGAACCGCGCAAACGCCTCGTCGAGTTGCCCGGCGCGCGGCCACAGCACCGGACCGGTCGCGCCGAGCGGGTTCGCCCGTTTCAGGCGTCGGCCGATGCCCAGCAGTACCTGTTCGATCGTCTCGCGCTGCGCATACGCGGCGAACAGGTCGTGCGCGCGAAAATACATGGCGAAACGGTTGAGGTCGGCCGGCAGCCAGTCGCGGTTGCGCTCGAGCAGCGCAATGAAGCGGCGCGAGAACTCGGCCAACGGCTCGCGCGCGTACCTGTCCCATTCGTGCACGAGCCGATGGTCGAAATACACGTCGGTGATGATGCCGGCGTAACGCCGCCACGGCGGCGGGAATGCGGCGCGGGCGGCGGCGACGACCGGATGACTGTCCGTATAAACGTCTATCTTTCTGTGCAGTGCGACGCCGGCGCGGACGCCGGCAGGCCAACCCGGATCGAGTGCGCCATGCCAGAAGTCGCCGAGCATGCCGCCGAGTACGACGTCCGCGTCGGGTCCTGACAGCAAGGTGTGAGCGAGATGATTCAAGCGCGATTCCGCAGCATGGCGTCGCAGCTGCGCCACGGTCGGGTATTATGCGCAGCCCCATGAGCAAAGTCGCCGTGACCGCGCCATCCGTCTTCAGCGAATCGCCGAGCTTCATGCTGCCCGGGCCGGCCGGCGTGCTCGAGGCCGCCAGCGCATTGCCGGCGCCGAGCGATGCGCGGCGCGGCAGCGCGATCATCTGCCATCCGCATTCGCAGCATGGCGGCACGATGCACAACAAGGTCGTCACGATCATCGAACGCTCGCTGCGCGAGCTCGGACTTGCGACCGTCACGTTCAACTTTCGCGGCGTGGGCGCCTCGACCGGCAGTTACGATGACGGTCGCGGCGAGACCGACGATCTGCTCGCCGTGGCCGAATGGGTTCGGCGCGTGCGGTCCGGCGATGCGCTCTGGCTGGCCGGCTTCTCCTTCGGCAGCTATGTCGCGGCGCGCGCGGTGGAGCCGCTGCAGCCGGCGCAGCTGATCAGCGTCGCGCCGCCGGTCAATCGCTGGGAGTTCGGCGCGCTGCAGGCGCCGTCGTGCCCGTGGCTCGTGATCCAGGGCGAGGCCGACGATGTCGTCGAACCGGCCGCCGTTTTCGCCTTCGTCGAGGCCCAGCAGGCCCCGCCCACGCTGGTGCGCATGCCGGAAACAGGTCACTTCTTCCATCGCCGCCTGATGGACCTGCGCGGCGCGATCAAGAACGGCGTGCGCGCGAACCTGCCGCCGCCGGCGGGTCCGGCATCGCCCGCGGCGCATGGCTGAGGCGTTCGCGCAGGAGCGTGCGCCGACGCCGAGTCTGCTCTACGACCGCGGCGTGGCGGCGCAACGCTGGCAGGACGACCCGGAGCAGCGCGGCGTGCTGCAGCACCTGGATCGCATCCACGCGCAGCTGATCGCCGCCGAAACAGCCGAGCTCAACGCGCGCTGGTGGAACGCGTGGCGCCGCGACGTCGCGGACACGCGCGGGCTGTATTTGTGGGGCGCGGTCGGCCGCGGCAAGACGTTCCTGATCGACCTGTTGTTCCAGTCGCTGCCGTTCGAGCGCAAGCTGCGCCTGCACTTCCACCGCTTCATGGGCCGCGTGCACGCGCAGCTGGCGCGGCTCGAAGGACAGGCCGATCCGTTGCGCGACGTCGCCGCGCATTTCGCCGACCAGGCGCGCGTCTTCTGCCTCGACGAATTCTTCGTCACCGACATCGGCGATGCGATGATTCTCGCCGGCCTGCTGCAGCACCTGTTCGAGCGCGGAGTGACGCTCGTGACGACGTCGAACATCGAACCGTCCAACCTCTACCGCGACGGCCTGCAGCGCGCGAAATTCCTGCCGGCGATCGCGCTGCTCGAGCAGCATTGCGAGGTCGTGCAACTGCTGGCACCACACGACTATCGCCTGCGCGCGCTGACCCAGGCCGGGATCTATTTCAGCCCGCTCGGCGCGGACGCCGAGCGCGGCCTGGACGCCTGCTTCGAGCGCCTCGCGCCGGGTTCGCGCCGGCCCGAACCCGAAATCCAGGTCAACGGCCGCGCGATCGCGGTCAAGCGCCGCGCGGACGGCGTGATCTGGTTCGACTTCGCGGCGCTGTGCGAAGGGCCGCGCGCGGTCGCCGACTACATCGAACTGGCGCAGAGTTTCAATACCGTGCTGATCTCGGACGTGCCGCAATTTTCTCCACAAATGGAAAATGCCGCGCGACGGTTCGTCAACCTGGTCGACGAATTCTACGACCGCGGCGTCAACCTCGTGCTCTCGGCGGCCGTACCGATCCCCGACCTGTACCGCGGCGAACGCCTGCGCGCGGAGTTCGCAAGGACCCAATCGCGCCTGATCGAGATGCAGAGCGGCGAGTACCTGGCCCGCGAGCACCGTTGAGCCGGTGTCATTTGAGCCGGCCACAATCAAGCCTTGAAACGCCCGCGGTCGGACCACAGAACGGAAGATTCCACGGAGTGATGCACATGCGCACGCGTCGACTCGGCCGCAACGGCCCCGAAGTTTCCGCGCTCGGCCTGGGTTGCATGGGCATGAGCGAGTTCTACGGAACGCGCGACGACGCCGAATCGGTCGCCACGATCCACCATGCGCTCGACCTCGGCATCACGCTGTTCGACACGGCCGATATCTACGGCCCGCACACGAACGAACAGCTCCTCGGGCGCGCGCTCAAGGGCCGCCGCGACGAGGTCGTGCTCGCGACCAAGTTCGGTTTTCAACGCGATCCGACCGACCCGGAGCGGCGCACGCTCAACGGCCGGCCCGAATACGTGCGCTCCGCGTGCGACGCGAGCCTCAAGCGCCTCGGCGTCGAGGTCATCGACCTGTATTACCTGCATCGCGTCGACGCGAATACGCCGATCGAGGAGACGGTCGGCGCG
>Ga0070668_100003945_pt1 | contig 10967 bp, 10 predicted proteins | sample KBSS43metaG_FD_64661 | JGI IMG/M metagenome (GOLD analysis project Ga0070668, IMG submission 64661) | Switchgrass rhizosphere microbial communities from Kellogg Biological Station, Michigan, USA - KBS S4-3 metaG | ecosystem: Host-associated > Plants > Roots > Rhizosphere > Soil ... | reverse complement strand
CTGTTCGTGGGCGGCACGTTCGCGGCGATGAACGTCGCCGGCGGCTACGTCGTCACCGACCGGATGCTCGCCATGTTCCACACCCGCAAGCAGGTGACGTCATGAGCATCTTCGACACCGTCGTGCACCTGGTGTATCTGGCCTGCGCGGTCTGTTTCGTGGTCGGCCTGCACCTGATGAACGCCCCCGCCACCGCCCGCCGCGGCAACCTGGTCTCGGCCGCCGGCATGGCCGCGGCCGTCGCCACCACGATCGTGGTGCTCGCCTGGGACCACGACGTGGCGTGGCTCGCGGCCGGCGCGCTCACCGCCGGCGTCGTGGGCGGCACTGTGGCCGGGTTGATGACGGCCCGCCGGGTCAAGATGACCGACATGCCACAGCTGGTCAGCCTCTTCAACGCCGTCGGCGGCGGCGCCGCAGCGCTGATCGCGTTCGGCGACGCCATCGCGCACGCCGGCCACCTGGCCGACCTGCCCGTGCAGACCGGCCTCACCACCGTGCTCGACCTGATCATCGGCGGGGTCACCTTCAGCGGCTCGCTGATCGCCTCCGGCAAGCTCGCCGGCAAGGTCCCCGGCCGGCCCATCCTCATCGCCGGCGGACGCGCCATGTCGGCGGCCCTCGCCCTGGCTGCCGGGGCGCTGTCGGTGCTGTTCGTGGCCGGCTACGGCGGCATGCCCGCGCTGATCGGCATCACCGTGGCCGCCCTCGGCTTCGGTGTGCTCATGACCCTGCCGATCGGCGGCGCCGACATGCCCGTGGTCATCTCCCTGCTGAACGCGTGCACCGGCACCGCGGTCGCGATGGCCGGCTTCGTCCTCGACTCCAGCCCGCTGATCATCGCCGGCGCCCTGGTCGGCGCGGCCGGCGGCATCCTCACCAAACTCATGGCCGACGCCATGAACCGGTCGATCGGCGCGATCGTCGCGGGCGGCTTCGGCACCGGCGACGATCAGGTCAGCGTTGCGGCGGGCGCGGCCGGCACCGTACGGGAGATCACCGTCGACGACGCGGCCATCCAACTCGCGTACGCCACCAAGGTCGTCATCGTGCCCGGGTACGGCCTGGCCGCCGCGCAGGCCCAGCATGACGTCGTGGCCCTCGCCCAGGCGCTCACCGACAAGGGCGTCGACGTCAGCTACGGCATCCACCCGGTGGCCGGCCGGATGCCCGGCCACATGAACGTGCTGCTGGCCGAGGCGAACGCCCCCTACACCGAACTCAAGGACCTCGACGAGATCAACCCGGAATTCCCCCGCACCGACGTGGTCCTGGTCGTCGGCGCCAACGACGTCACCAACCCGGCAGCCCGCCGGCCCGGCAACCCGGTCTCCGGCATGCCCATCCTCGACGTCGACAAGGCCAGGAGCGTCATCGTCATCAAACGCTCCCTCGGCCACGGCTACGCCGGCATCGACAACGAGCTCTACACCGACCCGCACACCGCGATGCTGTTCTCCGACGCCAAGGCCGGACTCACCGCCTTGCTGGCGGGCCTGCACGCGTACGCCGCCTGACCGCACCCGCCCGCGACGGTCCACCGTCGCGGGCGGGCCGCGGTTCACCAGGCCGGTCATCGTGGGTGGCAGCTCCGACATCGCAGTGAGTTTCGCTGCTGTCCCACGACGGTGACCTTCGTCCGGCCCAGACGGGACGTGTCGCCCTGGCCGGACTCGTCAACGCGCCCGATGCTCGGCGAAGGGAACGGAAGGAGGGAGCCGTCATGCCGGGCCGCAACTGTTGCACCACGCCGAGTGCCCGCCCGTCTCGTACGGCCGCTGCCGTGAGCCGTAGCAGCCTCCTCCCGCCCGGTCTCGGTGAGATCATCCGGCACCGGCGGGAGCTGGCCGAGCTGCCGGCGCGCCAGGTGGCGGCGACGGTCGGGATCTCCGGCCCGTACCTGTCGCAGATCGAACGCGGGCTGCGCACCCCTTCGGAACGAGTGCTGCAGGCGATCGCGGATGTGTTGCGCACGTCCGCCGATGCGCTCTGCCGGGAGGCGGCGCCGGACGCGGATCCGCCGCCGGCGGTGCTGTCCGCCATCGCCGCGGATCCGCGGTTGTCGGCCCGTCAGCGGCAGGCGCTGGGCGAGGTGTACCGCGCCTTTGTCGCGGCCGGCGGGAACAGCGATCGGCCCGGGGCATGACCCCGGGCCGACCAGTTGCGTGCCGTTACCGCAGTGCCTGGCGCGCCGTCTTGACGTACGCCGCCCCGACATCCTCGACGAGGTCGGCGCTCAGGGTGAGCGCCGCCTTCCACGGAGCGGGCGTGATCTTCGCGGCGTCCCGCTCGAACGCCGCCACATTCGCGAGTCCGCGCTCGTAGGCGTTGACCGCGACAATGGCGACCTCCCGACCGATGCGGCGACGGGCCTCCGGAGATGCCGTCGTCTTGGCGGGCTCGGCCGCCCGCACGGCCTTGGTGCTCGCGGTTGTCATGACTCTCGCCTCCTTCCTGCTGCTGCTGGATCCCCTCGATTAGCAAGTTAGCCGGATCCGGCTAACGCGATCAGGGCCGGAGGTCATCGGTACGGACCCGCTGTTGCAGGACGTTGTGCTCCGGGTGTGCGGATTCTCGTGCCGTACTCAATGCTGCGGCGTCTGACATCCTCTGTCTCCCGACCTCTCCTGGCGGCAATGCGCCGTGCGAGCGTGCGGAACGGCCGGCCGGCTCGGACAGAGGCATAGGTCCTGTCCGGTGGTGTCCCCGCGGAATCCCGGGAAAGGCAGGACCAACAGCCCGTGCCGGGCCCGCAGTGTTTGGTCAGCCTTCCCTGCACAGTGGCCGGTCGGGCTTGGCCGGCCGGCTCGGCCGGGGGGTGGATGACCGGCACAAGGTGCGCGGCACGACGGCGTGGCAGGACAGATCCGTCCGCCGCGCGGACGCTCGCCGACCTGCCGCCCGGCGCCCGGACGCGGGTCACCGGCATCGTTGCCCCGGCGGTGCCGGTGTTCCCGGTGGTCGGCCACCGCGGTCATGGGATCGTGGCCGAGCATGTCGACAACCGCTGGCTGCTGGACCTGGGGTGCCTCGCGGCTGGTTGGACGTGGCCCGCCGACCGAGAGATGGACTCGGCGGGCCACGTCGGTCTGCGGCGGCGTCAGCGTACGAGCAGGCGGTGTTTGAGGGTGTCGAGTTCGGCCCACAGTTGGGCGGGCAGCTTGTCGCCGAACGTGGCGAACCAAGCGGTGATCTGGGGGATTTCGTCGGTCCATTCGTTGACCTTGACGGCGAGGGCGGCGACGAGGTCCTCGGTGGACACGGTCAGGCCCTCGGTGTCGATGGCCGCGGGGTAGGGGACGTGGCCGATCGGGGTGTCGACGGCGTCGGCTTTCCCGGCCAGCCGTTCGACAATCCATTTGAGGATGCGGGAGTTCTCCCCGTAGCCGGGCCAGAGGAAGCGCCCGTCGGCGCCGCGGCGGAACCAGTTCACCTGGAAGATCGCCGGGAGATTGGTGGGGTCGCCGTTGCCACGTTTGCCGAGCTCGATCCAGTGTCGCAGGTAGTCGCCGGCGTGGTAGCCGATGAACGGCAGCATCGCCATCGGGTCGCGGCGGACGACACCGACCTGCCCGACCACCGCGGGGGTTGTCTCGGAGGACAGGGTGGCGCCCATGAACACGCCGTGGTTCCAGTCGCGAGCCTGGGTGACCAGCGGGATGGTGGTGTTGCGGCGGCCGCCGAACAGGATCGCCGAGATGGGTACGCCACGGGGGTCGTCGTACTCGCGAGCCAGGCTCGGGCACTGTTTGATCGGAGCGCAGAAACGGCTGTTGGGGTGCGACGGGGGCGTGGCGGACTTCAGCGTCCAGTCGTTGCCGCGCCAGTCGGTCAGGTGATCCGGCACGGGGCCGATGCCTCCCCACCACACGTCGCCGTCGTCGGTCAGTGCGACGTTGGTGAACAGGGAGTTGCCTCGTTCCAGGGTGCGCATGGCGTTGGGGTTGGTGGTCCAGCCGGTGCCGGACGCGACACCGAAGAGGCCGTATTCCGGGTTGGTGGCGTATAGGCGGCCGTCCTCACCGAAGCGCATCCAGGCTATGTCGTCGCCGAGGATTTCGACCCGCCAGCCGGGGATGGTGGGTTGCAGCATGGCCAGGTTGGTTTTGCCGCACGCCGACGGGAACGCCGCCGCGATGTAGTGGACCGTGCCGTGCGGGTCGGTGAGTTTGAGGATGAGCATGTGCTCGGCGAGCCAGCCCTCGTCGCGGGCCATCACGCTGGCGATGCGCAGCGAGTAGCATTTCGTGCCCAGCAGGGAGTTGCCGCCGTAACCGGAGCCGTAGGACCAGATCTCGCGGGTCTCCGGGAAGTGGGCGATGTATTTGGTCGGGTTGCACGGCCAGCTCACGTCGGGCCGCCCGGGTTGGCGCGGGGCGCCGACCGAGTGCAGGCAGCGGACGAAGTCGGCGTCCTCGCCCATCACACCGAGCACGGGCCAGCCGGTGCGGGTCATGATCTGCATGCTGGCGGCGACGTAGGCGCTATCGGTGATCTCCACCCCGAACTTCGGGTCCTCGGCGTCCAGCGGACCCATGCAGAACGCGATGACGTACATGGTGCGCCCGGTCATGCAGCCTTCGTACAGCTCGGTCAACAGGCTCTTCATCGCGGCCGGCGCGATCCAGTTGTTGGTCGGGCCGGCATCCGCCTCGTCGTTCGAGCAGATGAAGGTGCGGTCCTCGACGCGGGCGACGTCGGATGGGTCGGTGCGGGCGGCGAACGAGTTGGGCTTCATGGCCGGGTTGAGCGGGAGTAGGGTGCCCGCTTCGACGAGTTCGCCGGTCAGCCGCTGCCATTCGTCGTCGGTGCCGAGACACCACACCACCCGTTCGGGGGTGGCCAGCTCGGTGACCTCGCGGACCCAGTCCAGCAGGCCGGGGTGGGTCGTCGGGGCGGCGGTCGGTTGTGGCGTCGTCGCCGTGTGGTTCATTGCTGGCTGCCTTCCCGGTGGGGACGTGCTGGCGGCCCGGCTGTGCGCTGGACCGGTGATGACTGCGTGTGGGCGTGGGTCGCGGCCGTCACGTCGTGGTAGGCCCAGGCGGGGCCGACAGGATGTACAGCCGGTCGGCGATGGACCACAGCAGGTCGAGCAGGTCGTCCTGTTCGCCGGCGCGATAGAGGCGTATCGCGGACTTCACGGCGCAGACGAGCATGGGGCCGTGGGCATTCCACAGCGGCGCATCCCGCAGGATCCGCTTCGCGACCCCGCCGAGCAGGGCGTTCACCGCGGGCTCGGTCAGGTCGCTGCGCACGGCGGGCAGCAGGCCCGTGGTCAGGGCAAGGTAGGCGTCCCAGGCCGCGTGTTGTGCCGATGGCATCGCTGCTCGCACGCCCCTTTCCGTGCACTGGCGTTCCGTACGGGCACCATCGGGATGCGCTGTCCTCATGCGCTCGTGGTCGCCGGGTGCCGATCGGTGCCGGCGGGATCCGCGCTCAGCTCCCCGAGCAGATCGGCGTGGGTGGTGAGGATGCCGGTCAGGAAGCTGCGGGCCGCGCGCATCAGGTCGGCCACGTCCGGTCCGGCCAGCGCGTAGACGACGGTGCCGCCCTCGGCTCGGGTGGAGGTGACGACGCCGGCGCGGCGGAGCACCGCCAGCTGCTGGGAGAGGTTGGAGGCCTCGATGGCGAGGTCGGCCAGGAGGTCTCGCACGGCTAGCGGCCCGTTGCCGAGCAGCTCCAACACTCGGATCCGCACCGGATGCCCGAGTGTCCGGAAGAGCTCGGCCTTCACCTGATACAACGGCACCGTCATGTGTGCAATTGAAAACCTCTTCAATTGACTAAGTCATCAAGACTGGGGGAATTGTGAGCCATCTCATCGGCGGCTGGGTCGGGGTCTACAGGTCGTTGCCGGCGTAGGAGAGGTTGAAGCTCTTGTTGACCAGGGGGAAGTCGCCGACGATCGTGCCGGCGAGGGCGACCGGTAGCGCGGGCCAGTTGAAGAAGGAGGGGTCCACGACCTTGACTCGGGCCAGCCTCGGTCCGGGTGTGGTTTCGATGCGGTGCACGATGGTGCCGCGCCACCCTTCGACGATGCCGACTCCGGAGGCGGTCGCGTCCGGCGCGGGTTGGCCGGTGATGGTGGCGGGCGACACCGAGCGCACGAGGGTGTCCAGCAGCGCGAGCGATGCGTCGATCTCGGCGGCGCGCTGGTGGAAGCGAGCCATGACGTCGCCGCCGCTCTGGGTGGGGACGCTGTAGGGGCCGGTGAGGCTGTCTGCTGGGTGGTCGCGGCGGGCGTCGATGTCGATCCCGCTGGCGCGGGCGACGTAGCCGAGGGCGCCGAGATCGCGGGCCGGTGCGGTGGCGAGGACTGCGGTGCCGGTGAAGCGTTCGGCAACCAGGCTGTTGCCGAGGGCGAGGGCGATGACCTCGCGGATGTCGGCGCCGATGCTTGCCAGCCGATCCGGGTCGGGAACACGGCGCAGGACGGCACCGCCGGGCAGGATCCCGCCGCGGAGCAGGCGGTGTCCCGTGGTTTCCTTGTTCAGACGCAGCAGTACTTCCTTGATGCGCAGGGCGTGCGCGTTCAGGACGCCGTGGCCGACGTCGTTGCACAGGGCGCCGATGTCGCCGACGTGGTTGTACAGGCGCTCCATTTCCAGCAGGATGGCCCGCATCCGCTGCGCCTGGTCCGGGACCTGAATGCGTAACGCGTCCTCGACCGCGCGGCAGTAGGCCAGGCCGTGCCCGACCGCGGTGTCCCCGGAGATGCGTTCCGCGAGGGGCAGGCCGGCGGCGACGGCGCGGTCCTGGAATAACTTCTCGATACCTTTGTGTACGTACCAGAGTCGAGCCTTGAGCTTGAGGATGCTCTCGCCGACCACCGAGAAGCGGAAGTGGCCCGGTTCGATCAGCCCGGCGTGGACCGGTCCGACAGGGATCTCGTACACCCCGGGCCCCTCCACCGACAGGAACGGGAAAGGCCCGTCGTCGTGGGTGAAATCCGGGGCGGGTCCGGCGTCGTGGCGCATCGGGTACCACCCGGATGGCCAGTGCCCGTGGCGCACCAGGCGCCGCGGCAGGGGATGGCCGACCGGCCGGATGCCGTACAGGTCGTGCATCTCGCGTTCGAAGCGGCCCGCGGGGAAGGACAGCCCGGCCAGACTGGGCACGGTGGGCCGGTCGCGGTCGATGGGCAGGTGCAGTTCGATCCGCCGGTCCGGGTTCGCGGCGGTGAACAGATACACGGCGCGCAGCGTGTCACCGTCGTCGTGGGCGGCCACCAGAGCGAGCCGGAACCCGTGCCGCTGCAGAGCGGCGGCGTGCTCGGCCAGGGTGCCGGCGGTGGTGGGCGCGGCGACGCGGTGATCGCCCACGGGCTTACCGTCGGCCGGCAGCGGGCCCGCGACGGGCGGCGGGATGGTCATGGCGCTCCCACGATGGTCGCTGCGGTGTGCAACAGGTCGGTGGTGGGACCGAGGGCGATGCCGAGGGCGGCCACCCCCAGCAGCCCGGCGATCATGGGCAGTGCGGTGGTAAGGGTGAAGGTGGCCGGCGGGTGGTCGGTGGTCGCGGCCTGCGGTGCGGTTCCGGCGGCAGGACCCAGCATCATCCGGCCGGTGTGGGCGACGATGGCGGCGAAGGAGACCGCGACGAGGATGAACGCACCGGCTGTCACCCAGGTCATTCCGGCGGTGGTTCCGGCGCGGGCGATGCCCAGTTCGCTGGCGAACAGCGCCGCGGGTGGGAAGCCGAGCAGGGCTAGGACGGCGAGCCCGAAGAGGGCCGCGAGCAGGGGCATGCGGGCGGCCAGTGCGCGAACGTCGGCGATCTGTGCGCTGGTGTGGTGGTGCAGGATGTGCCCGGAGGACAGGAACGCGACGGTCTTGGCCAGGCCGTGCCCGGCCATGTGCAGCAGCAGTGCGGTGATCGCCAGGCGGCTGCCGACCGCGGCGGCCAGGGCGATCAGGCCCATGTGTTCCATGGACGAGTAGGCCAGCATCCGTTTGTAGTCGCGTTGTCCGATCAGCAGAAGCGCGGCCAGGGCGAGCGTGGCCAGGGCGAGAATGACCAGCAACGTGCGCACGTATCCGGTGCCGAGGGCGGGGTCGGCGACCGCTTTGACCCGCAGCACGGCATACAGGGCCACCGGAAGAAGCACCCCGGACATGAGGGCGGAGACGGGGGCGGGGGCCTGCGAGTGGGCGTCGGGGAGCCAGGCGTGCATTGGGACGAGTCCGGCCTTGGCGCCGAAGCCGAGGACCGCCAGGCCGATGGCGATGCGGGTGACTGCCGGGTCCAGTTGGTGGGCGTGGCCGGTGAGAGATGCCCAGTCCAGGGCCTGTTCGCTGCCGAGGCCGGTGTGGCGGGCGGCGTAGTAGAGCAGGACCAGGCCGAGGAAGGCGATGGCGATCGCTGCGGAGCAGATGACCACGTACTTCCAGGCGGCTTCCAGGGCGGTACGGGTACGGTCATGGCCGACCAGGAAGGCGGTCACGATCGTGGTCGCCTCGACGGCGACCCACAGGATGCCGAGGTTGCCGGCGAGCACCGCGGTGGCCATCGCGGCGATGAACAGGTGCAGCAGGACGGCGTACCAGCGGGCGCGGCGCCCGCCGGTGTGCCCGGAGGCGAGGTATGCCGGCGAGGCCCAGCAGGCCAGCAGTGCCACGGCGGCGACCCCGAGCAGCATCCAGGCGGACAGGGCGTCGGCGCGCAGCAGACCGGCGGCCGTGTGCGCCGGCCCGTGGCGGGTGACAGTGGTGGCCAGGCCGATCGCGTCGACGGCCAGCAAGCCCGTGGTCACCACGCCCGTCCAGGCGGTCGTGCGGCGGCGCCAGCCCCAGGTGGCGTAGCCGAGCGCAGCGGCGAGCGGCAACCCGATCGCGGCGAGCAGGAGCAGGGTACTCATCAGTCGTGCAGCTCCCGGAGTTCGTCGAGGTCGGTGCTGCCGAACGCACTGCGCAGCCGGGTCGTCAGCACCTGCAGCACCAGTGCCACCAGGAGCAGGTCGAAGGAGACCCCGAGCTCGACGATCAGCGGTACGCCGGCGGCGGCGAGGAACGCGGTCGCGGTGATCCCGTTGTCGAGCAGCAGGAAGCCGACCACCTGCGCGAGGGCGCGACGGCGGGTGACGAGGGTGAAGAACCCGATCAGCACCACGGTGACGGCGGCCGGCAGGATCGCGGTCGCCGGTGACGGCTCCAGCGCGACGAGCGGCCGGGTGACCGCATAGGCGAGCAGGGTCAGGGCAGCGGCCGCGAGCAGGGACGCGGCGACGTTGACCACCGGCCGGGTTTCGCGTGCTTCGGCGGGCGAGTTGCCGAGCGCCCGCCGGGCCAGGTGGGGCAGGACCCCGGCGCGCAGGACCCCGAGGCCGGCTGCGACCAGGGCGAGTTCGAGGCTGTGCTGGTGGACGCCGATGATCGCCACGATCGCGGCCAGCGCGACGCCCTGCACGGCGAACAAGTTGATCATCGCGGCGAGCTGCCGGCGCCACAGCACGCCGATTGCGGACAGCAGCAACAGGCCGGCGGCCAGGTCCAGGTAGAGCGGGTACGTGATGTCGGTCATGTCGGTCTTGGCATGGTGTCGTCCTCTTGTCAGGCGAGGAAGAAGGAGGAGGCGACGGCGAGCAGCGCGAGGACGAGGGAGCCGGCGAGCAACTCGGGTACCCGGAACAGGCGCAGTTTGGCGATGAACACCTCCACGGTGCTCAACGCGATGCCCAGGCCCGCCACCTTGACCACGAACACCAGCAGCGCCAACGGCAGGGCGGCGAGGCCCGGCCCGGCAATTCCCCAAGGCAGGAACAGGGAGGCGAGCAGGCCGAGCAGCACGGTCAAACGCATCGAGGATGCCCACTCGACCAGGGCCAGATCGGTGCCGGCGTACTCCAGGACCATCGCTTCGTGGATCATGGTGAGTTCCAGGTGGGTGGCGGGGTTGTCCACCGGTAGCCGGCCGGTCTCGGCCACCACCACGATGACGAGCGCTGCCGCGGCCAGCAGGCTGGCCGGGGAGGCGACACGCAATGGGTCGTGCAGCGTGGCGGTGACGATCGCGGCCAGGTTGGTGGAGCCGACCCGGGCCGAGAGAGCGAAGACGGCGATCAGGATGGTCGGCTCGACCAGGGCCAGGATGGTGATCTCCCGGCTGGCGCCCATCCCGCCGAACGCGGTGCCGGTGTCGAGAGCGGCGAGGGCCAGGGTGACGGTGCCCAGGGCCAGCAGCCCGACCACGGCGAACAGATCGGCCGCCGGGTCCAGCGGTGAGGCTGTGGTCAGCAGCGGCACGACGGCGGCCAGGACGAGCGAGCTGCCCATCAGCAGCAGCGGGGCCGTCCGGAACGGCCAGCCGGTGTCGACCGGGGTAGCCGGTTGCCGGCGCAGCAGCTTGCGCAGGTCCCGCCACGGCTGGCCGATCCCGGCACCGGCCCGGCCGGCCAGCCTGGCGTGAACCTGGCGCATCAGGCCGACCAGCAGCGGCGCCCCGGCCGCCACGACGACGACCTGTACCGCGGTGGCAACAAAGGCGGCGGGACTGGTCATCGGGTCACCGCGAGGGTCAGCAGCAGAACGGTGACGCCCAGGAATCCGTACGCCAGGTAGCGGTGCACGCTGCCGTTGGCCAGCACCCGGCCCGCCGTGCCGGCCCGCCGGGCGGCGGCGAGGATCGGGGTGTAGAGAGTGTGCTCGACCCGGTCGGGTACCCGGCTCTGATAGGCGATCCGGGTCATGAGGTAGGCCGATTCGGCGTGCGGGGTGACGTCCACGTCGGTCTGCGGCGCGAGGATGTCGTCGAAGACGCGTTGCAGCGGTTCGGCGAACGAGGTGGCTGTGTACTGCATCCGGGCGGTGGGCGGGCCGGCGCCGCAGTCCCACAACGCGACGGCCGTGCGGCGGGTGATTCCCCGCGCCGCCAGGCGCACCGACAGGGCGCCACCCACCACGGCGGCAAGCAGGGCCATCGCGACCAGCGGCGGCGACATCGTGCTGGCGATCCCGGCCAGGTGCAGGTGC
>Ga0070668_100003944_pt1 | contig 10968 bp, 7 predicted proteins | sample KBSS43metaG_FD_64661 | JGI IMG/M metagenome (GOLD analysis project Ga0070668, IMG submission 64661) | Switchgrass rhizosphere microbial communities from Kellogg Biological Station, Michigan, USA - KBS S4-3 metaG | ecosystem: Host-associated > Plants > Roots > Rhizosphere > Soil ... | reverse complement strand
AGGATCTTGGCGGGCCACAGGATGAGCCCGCCGGCGCTCGGCGAGACTTCGCCGCTGTTCCAGGCGCGGACGAACCAGGGCCACGACTCGTAGAGGATGAGCAGGACCATGGGCACGAGGAAGAACACCGTGCCGAAGACGTCGATCCAGGTCTGCGTGCGCCTGCTGAAGCGGCCTGCGATGACATCGATGCGGATGTGCTCGTTGCGGAGGAGCGTATACCCGGCGCACAGCAGGAAGATCGCCGAGAAGAGGTACCACTGCACTTCGAGGAACGCGTTGCTGCTCATGTCGAACGCTTTGCGCACGATCGCGTTGGCAGCGCTCACGAGAACCGCAACCAGCACCAGCCAATACACGGCGTGGCCAACCCGCTCGTTGACGGCGTCGATGGCGCGGGAGAGGGCGAGAAGGGCTTTCACGCGAGCCTCCGTGGTTCGATGAATGACGGCGGTGGTCGACGGGCGCCGCTTTCCGGCCCCTTTCTGCGGTCGCGGGATTATACGGGGAAGCCTCGCGGGGATGTTCCCGATGCGAATGCTAGAATCGTCCTTCGATCCTTGGTTCAGAGCCCGCCATGTTCCGCCGCTCGACGTCCCTCGAGAAAGCCGACCCCGAGATCTTCGGCGCGATCGCGCGGGAAAACCAGAGGCAGGAAGATCACCTCGAGCTCATCGCCTCGGAGAACTACGCGAGCCCCGCGGTGATGGCCGCCCAGGGCACGCAGCTCACCAACAAGTACGCCGAAGGCTATCCCGGCAAGCGCTACTACGGCGGCTGCGAGTACGTCGACGTCGTCGAGCAGATCGCGATCGACCGCGCCAAGAAGGTCTTCGGCGGCGACGCCGCCAACGTGCAGCCACATTCCGGTGCGCAGGCCAACCAGGCGGTGTTCTTCGCGGCGCTGAAGCCCGGCGACACGGTGCTCGGGATGAGCCTCCCGCACGGTGGCCATCTCACGCACGGCTCGCCTGTCAACATATCGGGCAAGTGGTTCAAGGTGGTGCCGTACGGGCTCCATCCGGAGACCGAGCTCATCGACTACGCCGCGGCCGAGCGCCTCGCGCTCGAGCACAAGCCCAAGCTCATCATCGCAGGCGCGTCCGCGTACTCGCGCATCATCGACTGGAAGCGGTTCCGCGAAATCGCCGATGCCGTCGGCGCGCAGCTCATGGTCGACATGGCGCATTACGCGGGGCTGGTGGCAGCGGGCGTGTATCCCTCGCCGGTGGACATCGCCGATTACACCACCACGACCACGCACAAGACGCTGCGGGGGCCTCGCGGCGGTCTCATCCTCATGCGCTCCGAGCACGAGAAGGCCGTCAACTCCGCCGTGTTCCCCGGACTGCAAGGCGGTCCGCTCATGCACGTGATCGCGGCGAAAGCCGTGGCGCTCGGCGAAGCGCTCCAACGCGACTTCAAGGTCTACCAGGAGCGCGTGCTCGAGAATGCCCGGGTGCTGGCGCGCGTGCTCACGGACCGCGGCGTGCGCATCGTGTCGGGCGGGACGGACTGCCACATGTTTCTCGTCGACCTGCGCGCGAAGGGCATCACCGGCAAGGACGCCGAGGCCGCGCTCGGCCGCGCGCACATCACCGTCAACAAGAACGCGATTCCCAACGATCCCGAAAAGCCGTTCGTGACTTCCGGCATACGCCTCGGCAGCCCCGCGATCACGACCCGTGGCTTCACCGAGATCGAGAGCGAAGAGTTGGCGCATCTCATCGCCGACGTGCTTTCCGCGCCCGACGACGGCGCGACGCTCGAGAAAGTGCGGTCCAGCGTGTCGGCGCTCGCGAGGATGTTTCCGGTCTACCGGACGTAGCTTCGCTGGTTTCGTAGAATCGCCGCATGAAATGTCCTTTCTGCGGCAGCCCCGAGACGCAGGTCATCGACTCGCGCGTGTCCGAAGCGGGCGACTCGATCCGCCGCCGCCGCCGGTGCATCGAGTGCCAGAAGCGATTCACCACGTACGAGACGGTCGAGCTGCGCTTGCCGCAGGTCGTGAAGACGAACGGCAACCGTGCGGACTTCTCTGCGGACAAGATCCGCGTGGGATTCGCGCGCGCCTTGCACAAGCGGCCCGTGCCGACGGAATACGTCGACGCCGCCATCGAGCGCATCGTCGCCAAAGTGCTGGCCAGGGGCGAGCGCGAGATCGCGGCGCGCGAGATCGGCGAGATGGTCATGGAAGAGCTCTACAAGCTCGACAAGGTCGGCTACATCCGCTTCGCGTCCGTCTATCGCTCGTTCCAGGACGTCTCGGACTTTCGCGACGCCTTGCAAGAGGTCGAGACGCCGCCGGCGGCCGGCAAGCGTCCCAAGCGTGGGTAATCAGGGACGTACCCTTTAACTGCCACGAGACATTCAAGAGGGTACGTCCCTAATTCATGCTGACGACCGAAGTCGACCGTTCGCACATGGCGCGTGCGCTCGCGCTGGCCGAGCGCGGCCTGTTCACGACGACGCCGAACCCTCGTGTCGGCTGCGTGATTGCGCGCGGCGAGGCGGTGATCGGCGAAGGATTCCACACCAAGGCTGGCGAAGCGCATGCGGAGGTTGCGGCGCTTGCCGATGCCGCAAGCCGCGGCGTCGACGTGAAAGGCGCCACCCTCTACGTGACCCTCGAGCCCTGCAATGCGCACGGACGCGGGCCGCCGTGCGTCGACGCCGTGCTCGCGGCGCGCATCGCGCGCGTCGTGGCGGCGATGCACGATCCCAATCCGCGCAAGGCCGGAGGCGCGGCGAGGCTTCGCGCGGCAGGCGTCACCGTGGAAGTCGGCTTGCGCGAGGCCGAGGCGCGTGAGCTCAATCCCGGCTTTGTGTCGGTGATCGAGCGCGGGCGGCCGTGGGTGCGCCTGAAGGCGGCGGCGAGCCTCGACGGCCGGACAGCGCTTGCCAATGGCATGAGCCAATGGATCACGTCGGAGGGGTCTCGCGTGGACGGTCACGCCTGGCGCGCGCGCGCCTGCGCCATCCTCACCGGCATCGGCACCGTTCTTAACGACGACCCCGCGCTCACGGTGCGGGCGGTTGAGACGCCCCGCCAGCCGAGGCGGATCGTCGTCGATCGCAGCGCACAGACGCCGCCAACGGCACGCGTGCTCGCCGGCGAAGGCGCTCTCGTGATCACGGCCGGCGCACGCAATCCGCAATGGCCTGTAAGCGTCGAGAGCATCGCGTTGCCCGACGGCAACGGTCGCGTCGATCTTCCGGCCATGATGCGCGTGCTCGCCGAACGCGACGTCCTCGAGTTGCACGTCGAAGGCGGTGCAAAGCTCAACGGCGCCTTGCTCGACGCGGGCCTCGTCGACGAGATCCTGCTGTACCTCGCGCCGTCGGTGTTGTTCGATCCCGCGCGGGGACTGTTCGAACGGTCGCATCCGCTCGAAGCATTGTCGTCGCGTGTCGGACTGTCCTTCCACGATGTGCGACGCATCGGGGATGACCTGCGCATCATCGCACGCGTGGCCGCCGGCTGATGTTCACCGGAATCGTGCAGATGGTCGGGCGCATCGCGGCGGTTTCGCCGCAGGGCGACGGCGTTCGGATTGCCGTCGACACCGGCCTTCGATCCAGCGGTGACGTTGACATTGGCGACAGCGTCGCGGTGCGCGGGTGTTGCCTGACCATCGTCGCGGTCGAAGGCGCGACGCTCACGTTCGACGTCTCCGCGGAGACGCTGCGTTGCGCGACGGGACTCGACCGTCCCGGCGACGTCAACCTCGAGCTCGCGCTTCGCATGGGTGACCGCTTGGGCGGCCACCTCATCACAGGCCACGTCGACGGGATTGGCGTCGTCACTGCATTCGCTGCGGTGCCGGCCGATCAACATGGAAGCTGGCGTCTCGAGGTCGAGGCGCCGCGCGAACTCGCGCGCTTCATCGCGGGCAAGGGATCGATCGCGGTCGACGGCGTGAGCCTCACCGTGAACGAGGTCGAAGGCGCGCGCTTCTCGGTCAACCTCATCCCCCACACGCTGGCGGTGACGACCCTCAAGTCGCTGGCGGAGGGCGACAGCGTCAACCTCGAGATCGACCTCATCGCGCGTTACGTGGCGCGCCTGCAGGAAGCGCGGGACTGACTAGACAAGTCCCCGCGAGGCCAGCTCGTCCTTGATGAAGCAGTAGTAGATCGGTGCGGCGATCACCCCCGCGACGCCGAACACGGCCTCCATCGCGAGGATCGCGACCAGGAGCTCCCACGCGCGGGCCTGGATGCGGCTGCCGATGATCTTCGCGTTGAGGAAATACTCGAGCTTGTGGATGACCACGAGATAGGCGAGCGAGAGCAGCGCCATCTCGCCGGAGTACGTCAGGCTCGCAATGACGATGAAGGTGTTCGAGATGAGGTTGCCCACGACGGGCAGCAGGCCCGCGACGAACGTGATGACGATGAGCGTCTTGCGCAGCGGCAGGTCGACGCCGAACGCGGGCAGGATCACGACAAGATAGATGGCGGTGAAGACGGTGTTGATGAGCGAGATGCGCACTTGCGCGAACACCACGCGGCCGAACGCGCTCGACAGGTTGGCGGCGCGTGCGGCGAGCGCACGGCTGAGCGGCCCGAGCGGACGCCGCTCGATCTCGCCTTGCAATGCGACCATCGCGCCGACGATCATGCCGAGGATCGCGTAGATCAGCGCCCGTCCGGTATCGCGCCCCGCGATCTCGAGGTCGGCCGCGTGCGCGCGCATCCACCCCACGAGCGTCGTATTGACCTCGTCATGGTCGGCGGGAAGAAGATCGGCGATCCACACGGGCAGCGTCTCCTTCGCGCGCAGGACCATGTCGGCGAATTGCGCAAGGAGCGCGGCAGGGCGGTCCGGGTCGCTTTGGATGAACACCACGATCGCGAAACTGGCGGCGGTCACGATGCCGACGACCGCCGCTGCGAGCAATGCGACGACGACGATCTTCGCGCGATGACCGGAGAGCCGCGCGGACAGGTAAGGCGAGGCGAGATGGACGAGCTCGTATACGAGAAGGCCCGCGAATAGCGCCGGGAGCAGGTGGACCAACAGGACGAGAACGAGGGTCAGGGCCGTCAGCGCCCATGCGGCCATCGTGATGTGGTCGGGGAACGGCGGGTTCCTCGTCATGCGTTGCAGTGTATGCCCCTCCGGGACCAGGCGGCTGTTGCTTCGTCCACGTCAACTGTCAGTTCGTCCTACGGTTTGGCTGCGCGTAGACTTTCGCTGTTGAAAAGGAGAGACCATGGACCTGACCACGCTCGAACGGCTGCCCCTCTGGATCGGAGGCCGCGCACGCGCCGCGGCGACCAAGCGGTACGGCGAGATCACCAATCCGGCGACGGGAGAAGTGATCCGCCACGTTCCCCTCGGCGACGCTGCGGACGTCGACGCAGCGGTCGGGGCGGCGGCGGACGCGTTCCCGGCGTGGCGTGCGCATCCGCCGTTGCGCCGCGCCCGCATCATGATGCGTTTCCGCGAGCTCATGGACGCCCATCGCAAGGACCTCGCCAAGATCATCACGCAGGAGCACGGCAAGACGCTGGCGGACGCCGAGGGCGAGGTCACGCGTGGCATCGAGGTGATCGAGTTTGCGATGGGAATTCCGCACCTGCTGAAAGGCGAGTTCAGCGAGAACGTCGGCACCGACGTCGACAGCTTCTCGATACGCCAGCCACTCGGAGTGTGCGCCGGCATCACGCCGTTCAACTTCCCGGCGATGGTGCCGCTCTGGATGTTCCCGGTGGCGATCGCCTGCGGCAATACGTTCGTGCTGAAGCCGTCGGAGCGCGACCCCACGCTGTCGATCCGCATGGGCGAGCTGCTCGCCGAAGCCGGCTTGCCCGACGGCGTGTTCAACGTCGTGCACGGCGACAAGGAAGCCGTCGACGGCTTGCTTGCCCACCCGCTCGTGAAAGCGGTCTCGTTCGTGGGCTCGACGCCGATCGCCAAGTACATCTACGAGACCGGCGCCCGCAACGGCAAGCGCGTGCAGGCGCTGGGTGGGGCCAAGAACCACGCGGTCGTGCTGCCGGACGCGGATCTCGCGTTCGCGACCGAGGCGATCATCGGCGCGGGCTACGGCTCGGCGGGAGAGCGCTGCATGGCGATCTCGGCGATCATCGCCGTCGGCGAGGCGGGCGACCCGCTGGTGGCGCGCCTCGCCGAGCGCGCGCGCCGCGTGTCGGTCGGCCCGGGCGACGCGGACGTCGAGATGGGGCCGGTGATCACGTGCGCCGCGAAGGACCGCATCAAGGGCTACATCGACGGTGGCGCGGAGGCAGGCGCGACACTCGTGGTGGACGGCCGCAATCCCGGCATTGCCGGCGACGGTTTCTTCGTCGGGCCGACGCTGTTCGATCGCGTGGAGCCGTCGATGGCGATCTACCGCGACGAGATCTTCGGCCCGGTGTTGGCCGTCGTGCGGGTCGAATCCCTGAACGACGCCATCGCGCTCATCAATGCCAATCCCTATGCGAACGGCACGGCGATCTTCACGCGCTCGGGCCATGCCGCGCGCAAGTTCCAGCAGGACATCGAAGTCGGCATGGTTGGCATCAACGTCCCGATTCCGGTGCCGATGGCGTTCTACTCGTTCGGCGGCTGGCGGTCGTCGTTGTTCGGCGATCTCAACGTCCACGGCATGGACGGCGTGCGCTTCTATACGCGTGGGAAGACGATTACCTCGAGGTGGCCCGACGACGGCAGCGCCGCGCCGGGCTTTCACATGCCGATGCTTGGCTAGCGGCTCGACGCGACGGGTGCGCCTTGCCTGTCATCGGCGAGGGAGAAGCTAAACTCTAGCGCGATGGGGTAACTCAGGCTCTCGCCGCGGTTGGCGGCGGGCTGGTAGCGTCCGTCGCGCAGTGCGGCAACGATGGCGTCGCGAAACACCGCGTCGCCTTCGACGAGCTGCACGTCCTCCACCGTCCCGTCCGGATTGACGATCGCCCAGACGACGACGTTTCCTTCGATGCGTTGCTCCAATGCTGCCGCGGGATAGGGCACCTTGATCTCGCCGTGGATGCGCACGGGCATTTCGACCTCCGCCGGGAATTCCGACTGCCAGCGCGCTTGAAGGTCGCCTAGCCGCGCGTAAGCGACGAGGGGGGTCGCGATCGCGGCACGGGATGCCGAGATGCCGATGTCCGCATGCGCCAAAGGATCCGACGCGGGCGCCTCGACGATGGTGTTCACGGGCGCCAGGAGCCTGGGCATGAGCGGCGCCGTCATCGGCATGACTGGCGTGGGCACGACGCTTTGAATCGGCAACGCGGGAGCCAATGTCTCGGTCACCAGCAGCCGCGCCGGAATGGCCGACGGCCCGCCTGCGCTGCTGCGCATCGACCCCGAGCCTACCGGGATCATGACGAGCGCTGCGTGTACGGCGACCGATGCGAAAACCGCCCCGGCGAGGAGCGCGGTCACTCGCGGTGCGCGAGACGCACCGGGCCCCCCGACGCGCTGTCGCGCTCGGAGGGCCGGCGTATCGATGCAACCGTCGGGTGCTATTGCTGACCCGTGAGCAGCCGCCATGTCAATCGGTTTCCGGGACCCTTAACAGGATTGGCGATATCGACAGGCTCCGACCCTGGAACTTCCTTGGAAAGCAGCCAACCCAGCGATTGCGCTCCCGAGACGGGATCGACGCGCCCCACGAGCAATCCACCGACCGCTCCCGCGGCCATGACGATGGACGGCACTATCGCGCCTCCTTGCTCGAGAAGCGACCTGGCGGACGTGTAATCGCGCGCATAGAGCGTGGCAGGCAGCGAGATGACGCACGGATCGTTTTGCGCCTGGGTTCCGATGTAGGCCGCGATATTGAGGTCGGCCTGCACATCGACGACGACGCGCTCCGCCTTCGTGGGGTCCGCCGAAGGCAGGTCGTGGTACCACCCATTGGGCGCGCCGCCGACGATCGCGCTGACTCCATCCGAATTGATCGGCTCGAGGTCCGTCCTCGGTACGATGGGCAGGCTGCCCGCTGGAGTGATCGTGTCGATCGTCCCGTCGCGGATCGCGTACATCGTCTGCGTCTGGGGCGGCGACGGCGTCGTCAGGTCGCTCGTGTCGAGAAGCCGCCCCGTCCCGATCAGAACGTACCGGTCGACGCCGTTATTCAGGTCGATTTCGATCTGAGGCGCAGTCGTGATGGGCTGAGGTTTCTTGCTCGGGGTGTCATCGACCAGCGTGGCCAGCAAATCGACCTTCCAATTGCTCGTGCTCGCGTCGCTGACGTCGAATCGCCAGAGATTGCCCAGCAGGTCGCCGCCGTAGACCTGCTCGGCCACCTGGTTGCGATAGTCCTTGACGAACGCATGGATCTGCGCGAGCCCGGAGGGATCCGCGGTGGTGCCCGCGGTCGTCGTCAACGTATGCAACGTCGCGCCGGTCTTGGGGTCGAGGAAGTACAGCTTGCCCAGCCCGGACTTGTTGTTGTAGCCGCCCGTGACCATGACGACCCATCCGAAAGCGCGCGTCTTGACGATCACCGGCCGCCCGTAGGTATAGCCCGGCGATGTTTGAAGGCGATGCATCTTGGTGGTCGGATCGACGAAATCGTCGTTGTCGGGGTTGCGCCACTCCCACAGCACTTTCGCTGCGGCCGCGGTCTCGTCGGCGGGGTCGGTATCGGTGATGTCCAAGGCGTAGTACGCGTTGCCGCCCTTGCCGAGACCGCCGACGACGATGGTGTGCCAATCGCCGGAGCCGTTGCCGAAATCGACGTCGGCGACGCGAGGGGAGGAATCGACGAAGAACCGATGACGGAAGATCGGGACGCCGCCGTCCTGGTACGTCAACGACTGGATGCCCGTGACGTCCTGCGTGGTCACGCTGCTCGAATCACCGCGGAAGAGAGCGCTGGGGATGTACGCGAACAGCTCCTTGCCGTCGGCGGTGTCGAAGGCGTGGAGCATGCCGTCGTTGGCGGCCGCGAGCACGATCTCCTTGCGCGACGCGTACGTCCCCTTGAACGTCGAATATTTGGGATCCGTTGTATTCACGTAGGGACGTGACGGCGGGCCCGCCACGACCGCTTGCGCGTTGGAGATGTCGCCGAGCTTGGTGGAGCGCAAGCGGAATTGCCCGATCTTGACACCCTCGATCACCTGGGCGCCCGCATTGTAACGATCGCCCCCGCGCAAGTAGGCGATGACCTTCTTCTGCTGCGTGGGGTCGGAACTCAACGACTTGAGCTGACCGGTCGACAGTTTGGTGTCGATGAACGGCACGCCCTTGCCCGTTTCGTCGTTCATGGTCACGACCTTGCGCAGCGAGAACCATGGCTCGTCGGTCGTGGCCGCCGGTGTCAGCATCGTCGTGAGCACTGCACCTGCCTGCCACAGGGTCGACACTTCCGCGCCGGTCTTGGGATTGATCTTGACCTTCAAGAGATCGCCGCCCCAGCCCGGCTCGATCGTGGCCTGGTAGATGATGTTGTTCGTCGAATCCAGGACCTGGCCGTTGAACGCCGCGCCCACACGCGATTTGCGCTGGTTCTGGATGCCCGACAGGATGTTGGCGAGGCCGTAAGCCACCTCGATGGGGGAGCGCGCGTACACGAATTTGCCGCGTCCCATCACGGTGGCGTGCCAGAGGTCGTCCACCGCGCTCGCCCCCGGATTGCCGGGCGGGTTCGTCGGCAGGTTGGGGTTCGGCGTGGTGCGCGTCCAGCTTTGCGTACCGGCCTTGATGGCCGCAAGCGTGGCGCTTTGGTCGACGGCGTCCAACACACCCTCCGATCCGAACGACAGCGCGTTGAAATTGACGTGCTGCCACCACGCGACGTCCTTGCCGGGGTCGGAATCGCCGCCGCTCTTGCCCGAGTTTGCCGGAACGTCGTTCTTCATGGCGCTGCGAAGATCCCGCGCCCAGTAATCCGCGGCGATGTCGGCGAGCGTCTCGCCCATCGCAGGCGCGGTCTCGGCGAAGGGCTTTGGCCAGTTCGTTCCTGCCGGCAGGGTGGTCAGCACTTGATCGGGAGGCGTTTGCACGATACCGGTCCACGTCGGAATCGTCAGGTCCTTGTTGCCAGCACCGATGGGCAGCACCGCCTGGTTCGTAAACCCGTCGGTGAAGAGGATGTGGTAATTGCTCTGGCACGTCAAAATGATTGGATCCTTGGCCGAGCCTGGCAGAGGAGTCACTCCCACTGGGACGCCCGCTGCGGTCCCCTTCTCGAAGAGGTTGCCGACGCGGTACATCCCGTTCATGAGCGGTGTCGTGTACGTCGTGATGGCGATGTTGAAGAGCGTGCTGTACCAGTCCCCGCGCGTGGTGCCCGCAGCGGTACCCGTGAAGTCGCCGACGTCGACCCACTTCATCGAGGTTGCGCCGACGCCGTTCGGGGACATCTCGCTGCCCAGGTTCTGGAACCCGACGCGGTACGTGTCGTCGAGGTACGAGAACGCGATCGACGATGCGCTCTTCGCGGCGAGGATGCGCGTGCGGTAGTACGCGAACCAGTTGGCGTAGTTCTGCTGCTCTTCTGCGAGCGTCCGGGTCATGGCCGCGCCCGTGACCATGTCGGTGTATGCGAACGGCGCGCCGGCGGCGATGAGGTCCTTGCGCGTGAACTTGCCGTACTTCACGTTCCTGTAGGTGGTGAGGTCGTTCTTGTCCTGGCACGTTCCCGTGCCGAAGCCTCTCCATTTGTCGTTGTTCGTCCCGATCGTGGCATTGCAGTACTGGACGGAATCGACGACGTAGTAGTGGCGCGGAACGTTGGCCGTGGTGGCCATCCCGGGACATGCCTGGCCCGCTCTAAAACCCCATTTCAAAAGCTGGGCGGCCCCTGCGGTGGCGGTGACCCTCGTGTGCCACGACGCCAAGCCGCCCAACGCAGCCGTGTTGTAAGTCGCGGGTCCGGCAGCCGTTGCCCCATAGGCCTGGTTGTTGTGCCGACAGACGGTGCCGGTCCCGCCATTGACCAGATTGGCATCGTCGAGCAGGGTCGTCGTCGTGCTGCCCTTCAGATAGGCGTTGCAGTA
>Ga0070668_100003943_pt1 | contig 10969 bp, 8 predicted proteins | sample KBSS43metaG_FD_64661 | JGI IMG/M metagenome (GOLD analysis project Ga0070668, IMG submission 64661) | Switchgrass rhizosphere microbial communities from Kellogg Biological Station, Michigan, USA - KBS S4-3 metaG | ecosystem: Host-associated > Plants > Roots > Rhizosphere > Soil ... | reverse complement strand
GAGCTTGCCGGCCTGGCCGGCGTAGCTGGTCTTCAGCACATAGGCCGCGGGGCCGGACAGGCCCATCCGCGCGGCGGTGACCTCCGGCGTCGGGGTCTCGTGGCGCAGGGCCTTCAGCAGCCGGCGGATGCCGAAGCCGTTCTGGGCCGAGCCGAAGAACACCGGCACGATCAGCCCCTCGTTCATCTCCCGCACCAGGTCGGCGAACACCAGATCCTGGCTGGGGGTGACGTCGGTGAGGAGCTGCTCCATCAGTTCGTCGTCGAAGTCGGCGAGCTGCTCCAGCATGTGGAAGCGCGCGTCGGACTCCACCGCCGCGAGCTCGGGCGTCAGCTCGATGCGCTCGGACGGGTGGCCGCTGCGGTAGACGAACGCCCGCTCCAGGGCCAGGTCCACGAAGCCGGTGACCTTCTCGCCCTCCAGGATCGGCAGCTGGCGCGCCACCAGGGGATGGGCGCTCACCGGCGCCAGGGCCGCCAGGAGGTCGTCGATCGGACCGCGCGCCTGGTCCATCTTGTTGATGAACAGCGCCCGGGGCACGCCCAGGCGCTCCAGTTCCTGCAGCGCCGGCTGCAGCAGGCCCGCCTTGGCGGGGTCGGGCTCGGCGACGATCAGCGCCAGGTCCGCCGCCGCCAGGGCCGCGTCGGCCTCGGCGGCGAATTCCGCCGACCCGGGGCAGTCGATCACGGCGTAGCGTTCGCCCATGAATTCGAAGTTCGCGAGATTGAGCTCCACCGAGTGGCCGCGAACCTTGGCCTCCGGGCTGGAGTCGCCCACCAGCTTTTCCATGCTCCCGGCGCGGCGGTCGATCGCGCCCACCGCCAGCAGCATGGATTCGAGCAGGGTCGTCTTCCCCGCGCCGGTCGGGCCAACCAGCGCGAGGGTCCTAACTAAGCCATTTGCCGAGTGCGGCATGCGTCATCCTCCCATGTGTCTGCGCGCCGGGGAGGATGCGCTCGTCGTGTCGTGTCTCGCGCATCCGTGGCGCATCTACGCCAGACGGCCGCGGGCCTTCGGGGGCTCACGCCGCCTGACGCCGAGCCTACGCCCACATTCGCCGATCCGCCAACTGCCGAAGCCGCCGCCGCGCCCAGACTTGCCACGCGGGCGCGAAGGGGTGCAGATCGCACCGAGGGGTTGGGGGACGATTGATGGCCGCGTGGTCCGAGGGTTACTTCACGGACATCCAGTACACGAGGAAGTTCTACGCCGAGCTGGCGCCGGCGTACCTGGCGTTCGCCTGCCTGCGCCAGGGGGTGCGTCCGCCGGCGCTCGGACCGGGCTCGGCCTATCTCGAGCTGGGATGCGGCCAGGGATATGGCCTCAACCTGCTGGCCGCGGCCAACCCGGGCCTGGACGTCTGGGGCGTCGACTTCCACCCCGGCCAGATCGACAACGCCCTGCGGCTGGCGCGCGCGGTCGGCCTTTCGAACGTCACCTTCGAGGATCTGAGTTTCGAGCAGCTGCTGGCCCTGCCCGCCGGGCGCCTGCCCAGGTTCGACGTCATCGCCCTCCACGGCGTCTACAGCTGGGTCAGCGCCGAGAACCGCGCCGTCATCGTGCGGATCCTCGATTCGCTGCTGAAGCCCGGCGGGATGGCCTATGTCTCCTACAACTGCCTGCCGGGGTGGACGGCGCTGGCGCCGCTGCAGCGGTTCATCGCCGAGCACGTGGCCCGGGCCTCCGGCCCGCCGGAGGCCCGGGTCGTGGCCGCCCTGCGCGCCGCCCTGCAGATGCTGGAAGGGACCGTCGGCTATTTCGAGAGCGTCCCGGCCCTCAGGGCGCGGATCGAGGAGGCGCTGCGTGAGGACCCCGCCTACCTGGTCCACGAATACCTGAACGCCCACAGCCAGCCGCTCTACCACGCCGACGTGGCCCGGGAGCTCGAAGGCGCGCGGCTCACCTTCGGGGCGTCGGCCAATGTCGCCGACGACCTCGTCAACCTGGCCGCGCCGCCTCAACTGCAAGCCCTGATCCAGGGGGCGCAGGACCGGACCTGGAGGGAGACGCTGCTGGACTACGCCAGCAACAAGCCTTTCCGCCGGGACATCTTCCTGCGCGGCCGCAACGCCCTGGGCCGGCAGGAGCGCGACGCGATGCTGGACGAGGCGCGCTTCACCCTGCTGATGGCGCCGGAGGCGGTGAGCTTCGAGATCCCGATCCCCGTCGGTCACGTGCGCGGGCAACCCGCCGTCTACCAGCCGATCGTCGACGCCCTGGCCGAGGGGCCGCGGAGCTACGCCGAACTGCGTGCGCTTGCGCCGGTCGCCGCCGCCAGCGACGGCGCGCTGCTGCAGGCCCTCACCCTGCTGGTCGGCAGCCGGCAGGTCCATCCGGCTGTCGAGGCGGAGACCGTCGAGCCGGCCCGCCGCTTCAACCTGGCGGTCGCCGCGCGCGCGCGTCTGGGCGAGGTCCCGACGCACCTGGCGGCGCCCCGCGCCGGCACGGCCGTGCGCGTGGACCTGGCCGACCTGCTGGCGGTCAGCGGCGAGCTCCAGGGGATCGGCGACGCGGGCGCGGCCGCCCGCCACGGCTGGGAGGTGATGGCCGCCACCGGCCGGCGCCTGGTGCAGGGCGGCGTGACGCTGCACGACCAGGCGGCCAACGAGGCCGAGCTCGCCCGCCGCATCGCCGCGTTCCGCGCCGCCAAGCTCCCCCTGTTCCGCCGCCTGGGCGTGGTCTGAGGCCCGCGGCGATGGCGGACGGCCCCTGGGAACCGGCGCAGGACGAGAGGCCGCAGCCGCGCCCGCCGCGGTTCGCCGTCGGCGCCTGGCTCATCCTGATGGGCCTGGCCGTAGCCGCCGTCTGGGGGCTGGCGAAGCTGTTCCCCGGCCAGCTGTCGACCCCGCAGGACGTGGGCGACGTCGTCCGCGGGCTGGTGATCGTCGCCCTGGGCGCGGCGATGCTGGCCGGCGTCCGCCGCGACCTGCGCCGGTCGGTCCGCCACCTGGCGATCTGGCTGGCGATCGTGGCGGTCCTGGCGCTCGGCTACAGCTTCCGCGGCGAGCTGGGCGGCCTGGCCGGCCGGGTGCGCTCGGAGTTCGTCCCGGGCTACGCCGTGGCCACCGCCCCGCGGGAGATGGTGGTCGCCCAGGACGCGGGCGGCCACTTCGTCCTCTACGGCCAGGTGGACGGCCAGGCCGTGCGGTTCCTGGTGGACACCGGCGCCAGCGAGATCGTTCTCAGCCCCGCCGACGCCCGCCGCATCGGCGTGGACGTGGACGCCCTGAGCTATACGCGGGCGGCGGAGACGGCCAACGGCGTCGGCCTCAGCGCGCCGTTCACGGCCAGGACCCTGGTGGTCGGCGGGGTCAGGCTCTCGGACGTGGAGATGGAGGTCAACCAGGCGCCCATGAGCATGTCGCTGCTCGGCATGACCTTCTTCCGCCGGCTCGATTCGTTCCGGATGGAAGGCGGCCGCCTCTACCTGCGCTGGCGCGAATAGCCGCCCCGCGCGAGCGGTAGGGCTAGGACTCCGTCTCGCGCCGCTCGATGACCTGATCGACGATGCCCCAGCCCTTGGCTTCCTCGGCGGTCATGAAGAAGTCGCGGTCGAGCGTCTCCTCCACCACTTCCATCGGCTGGCCGGTGTGCTTGGCGTAGAGCTCGTTCAGGCGGCGCTTGGTCTTGATGATGTCCTCGGCGTGGCGCTCGATGTCCGAGGCCTTGCCGGAATAGCCGCCCGACGGCTGGTGGACCATGATCCGCGCGTTCGGCAGGGCGATCCGCTGGCCCTTCTCGCCCGCCATCAGCAGGAACGAGCCCATCGAGGCGGCCATGCCCATGCAGAGCGTGACCACGGGGCTGCGGATGTATTGCATGGTGTCGTAGATCGCCAGGCCCGACGTCACCACCCCCCCGGGGGAGTTGATGTACATCTGGATCTCCTTCTTGGGGTTCTCGGCCTCCAGGAACAGGAGCTGGGCGCAGATCAGGGCCGACATGCCATCCTCGACGGGGCCGTTGAGGAAGATCACGCGCTCTTTCAGCAGGCGCGAGAAGATGTCGTAGGCGCGTTCGCCGCGGCTGGTCTGTTCGACGACCATCGGCACGAGGTTCAGTGCGGTGGTGAGCGGGTCACGCATAGGGGATTAGCCTTCTTGAACGGGGCTCGGGCGCGAGGACTCGCGCTTCACCCGATATCGCGTGCGGACCAGGCCGTTGCAAGGCGGCGAATGGCCCCCTCGCGCCGCCCCCTGACGTCAGCCGCCGTAGCCTTCCGGAAGCTCGTCTTCCTTCAGGAGCTCTTCCTTGCTGATCGGCGTGTCCTCGACCTTCGCCCGGCCGAGGATCAGGTCGACCACCTTGTCCTCGAAGATCGGCGCCCGGAGCTGGGCCTGGGCCGACGGCTGCTTGCGCAGGAACTCGAACACCTGCTGGGCCTGGGCGCCGTAGCGCAGGGCCTCCTGGCGCATCGCCTCGGCGAGCTCCTGGTCGCTGACCTGCACCTCGTTCAGCCGGCCGACCTCGGCCAGCACCAGGCCCAGGCGCACGCGACGCTCGGCGATCCGGTGGTATTCGGTCTTCAGCTGCTCCTCCGACTTGCCGGTGTCCTCCGGCGGCAGGCCTTCGCCGGCCTTGTCGGCCTCCACCTGGCGCCAGATCACCTCGAACTCGTTCTCCACCATCTTCGGCGGCAGCGGGAAGTCGTGGCGGGTGTCGAGGATGTCCAGGAGGGCGCGCTTCAGCTTGAAGCGCGCGGCGCCGGCGTACTGGTTCTGCAGGTTTGCGCGGATCAGCTCGCGCAGCTTCTCCAGGTTCTCCACGCCCAGGCGTTCGGCGAGCGCGTCGTCGGCCTTGGTGTCCTTGGGGGCCTTGACCTCCTTGACCTTCACCTCGAACTCGGCGGCCTTGTCGCGCAGGGCTTCGGCCGGGTAGTCGTCGGGGAAGGCGACCTTCACCACCGTCTCGTCGCCGGGCTTCACGCCCACCAGCTGCGTCTCGAAGCCGGGGATGAACTGGCCCGAGCCCAGCACCAGCTCGGCGCCCTCGGCGGTCCCGCCCTCGAAGGGCTCGCCGTCGATCCGGCCCACGAAGTCGATGACGACCATGTCGCCGTCCTTGGCCTTCAGGCTCTTGCCGGTGCGCGGCTCATAGGTCTTGTTCTGGTTGGCCAGCGCGCTCACCGCCTCGTCCACCTCCTCGTCGGTGGGCTCGTAGACCGGGCGCTTCAGCTCGATGGCCGAAAGGTCGGTGGGGGTGAACTCCGGCATCACCTCGAAGGCGATCTCGTAGGACAGGTCCGCCTTGCCCTCGATCACCTTCTGCATGTCGCCCTCGGGCTTCAGGTCGGGATCGCCGGCCGGGCGCGCATTGGCGTCCTGGATCACCTTCTGGGTGGTCTCCGAGAGCGTCTGCTCCACCACCTCGGCCATCAGCGCCTTGCCGTGCAGCCGGCGCACATGGGCGGCGGGCACCTTGCCGGGGCGGAAGCCCTTGATCTGCAGCTGCGGCGTGATCTCGCGGATCCGCGTTTCCAGCTTCTCTTCGAGGTCCGCCGCCGGAACCGTGACGCCATAGACTCGGCTCAGGCCTTCGCCGGACTTATCAATGATCTGCATGGACATTCGCAACTTCGGCCGCCGCGCCGCTCGCGCGCCCGGCGGTCCGCCCTCGGCTAAATGATGAGCGCCGCCGGGCCCCGGCGGCGGGGCGCCCTTATGTCACGGGCGCACGCCGTCTCCAAGTGCAAAGGCGGCGCCATGGGGACAGGCGCCACCTTGGCCAGGAAGGCCTTCGTCTGTAAGGAGGGCGCCGGAACGCGGATGTGGCGGAACTGGTAGACGCACTGGATTTAGGTTCCAGCGCCGCAAGGCGTGGAGGTTCGAGTCCTCTCATCCGCACCAGGTCGAGACTCATGCAGGCCATAGGCCCCGTCGACTTCGGGGATGACAGCGCCGCCACGGCGCGCCAGAACCCGGGCCCATGAGCGGCGGCGTCCTCTTCGTCCACATCAACTTCCCGGCCCAGTTCGCGGACCTCGCGGGCGTGCTGCTGGGCCGCGGCGTGCGCTGCATGGCGCTGGGCGGAACCTCGGCGCGCGCCCTGGGCGACATGCCGGTGGCCCGCTGGAGCAACGCCCGCGGCTCGACGCCCGGGATCTTTCCGCTGGCGACCCGCGCCGAGGCCGACCTGATCCGCGGTCGGGCGGCGCTGGAGGGCGCCCGGGCGCTGAAGGCCAGCGGCTATGCGCCGGAGCTGATCATCGGCCACCCCGGCTGGGGCGAGACGGTGCTGCTGCGCGAGGCGTTCCCCAAGGCCCGCCAGATCCTGTTCCATGAGTTCTTCTACGCCGGCCGCGGCCTCGACATCGACTTCGACGCCGAGTTCATCCCGCCCACCGAGGACATGGTCCTCGCGGGAACCGCCAAGAATGCGGTGATGAGTCTCGCCTTGACCCAGGCGGACGCCATCGTCGCCCCCACCCCGTTCCAGGCCGGCACACTGCCGAAGGTGTTCCGTCCGCTGACCCGGATCATCCATGAGGGCGTGGACGTGGACGCGATCCGCCCCGGGCCGCCGGAGCCGTTCGAGGTTCCCGAGGGGCCGACCCTTGCGCCGGGAACGCCGGTGATCACCCACGTGAACCGCAACCTCGAGCCCATGCGCGGCCTGCACGTCTTCCTGCGCGCCCTGCCCCGGCTGCAGGCGGAGGTCCCCCAGGCCCATGCGGTGGTCATAGGCTCGCCGTCCCTGCGCGGCTACGGCGGGGCGGCGCCGGACGGGCGGTCCTGGAAGGACTTCATCCTCGACACCGTTCCGGGGCTCGATCTTTCCCGCGTGCACTTCACCGGCCCGCTGCCGCACGAGCGGATGCTGGCCGCGCTGCGGCTCTCCGCCGCCCATGTCTATTACACCTACCCCTTCGTGCTCTCGTGGTCGCTGGCCGAGGCCATGGCCAGCGGCTGCTACGTGATCGGCTCCGACACCGCCCCGGTGCGCGACGCCATCCAGGACGGGGTCAACGGCAAGCTGGTCGGCTTCTTCGACATCGACGGCCTGTCCTCGGCGCTGGTCCAGGCCTGCCGCACCCCGGACGCCTTCGCCGCCCAGCGCGCCGCCGCCCGCGCCACCGCCGAGGCGATGTTCAGCCGCGCCAGGGGCCGCGCCGCCTGGCTGACGCTGATCAAGGACGTCGCGGGGATCTGAGCTGGGCGGCGTCCTTCCGCCCTCGGGGGGAAGGACCGGAGACGCCGCAGACTTACCCCCCCCGCGCCTCCTGCCAGAGCGCCGCCAGCACACCGGGGGCCAGGCCCGGCAGGTCTTCGGCGATCAGGCCGGGGCCGAAGCTGGCGGCGGCCTCCGCGTGGATCCAGGCGCCGGCGCAGGCGGCCTCGAAGCTCTCCATGCCCTGGGCGATCAGGCCGCCGATGAAGCCGGCCAGCACGTCGCCGGAGCCGGCGGTGGCCAGCCACGGCGTGCCGTTGACGTTCACCGCCGCGCGTCCGTCCGGGGCGGCGATCACCGTGTCCGGCCCCTTCAGCAGCACCACCGCCCCGGCCCGCTCGGCGGCGGTGCGGGCGGCGGCGATCCGTTGCGGCGCGGCGGCCAGCACGCCCGGGAACAGGCGCTCGAACTCCCCGGGGTGCGGCGTCAGCACGTCGTCGCGGTCCAGCACCGAGAACAGCTCGTCCGGGTCGTCGCGGAACACCGAGATGGCGTCGGCGTCGATCACCAGCGCCGCCCCGGTGCGGGCCAGCGCCAGCAGGTTCACGAGCGTGGTCTCGGTGACGCCCGCCGCCGGGCCGATCACCGCGGCGTCCACGTCGGCCGCGGCCTGCTCCAGCTCCAGGTCGGTCTCGAAGGCGCGCAGCATCACCGCCTCCAGGTGCGCGGCGTTCACCGCCAGGGCGTCCGGCCGCGAGAACACCGTCACCAGCCCGGCCCCGATCCTCAGGCCCCCCCGGGCCGCCAGTCGCGCGGCCCCGGTGCTCCAGGCCTCGCCGCTGATGACGATCAGCCGGCCGCGGGCGTGCTTGTGCGCCTCGTCCCCCGGCCAGGGAAACCGCGGCAGCCAGAGCTCCGGCCCGTTCTCGTAGAGGCGCACCTGCGGCTCGGCCAGGCCGATGTCGCCCACCACCACCTCGCCGCAGCGCCGCCGTCCCGGCTGCAGGACGTGCGCCGGCTTCTTGGCGTGGAAGGTGACGGTGAGGCCCGCGGAGAAGCAGGCCTCGCCCAGCGGCTTGGCCGTGTCGCCGGAGAGGCCGCTCGGAAGGTCGACGGCGACCACGCGCTCGGCCATCGTCTCGGAGAGACGCGCGAGCCGGGCGGCGTCGCCGTCCAGCGGCCGCCCCAGGCCCGCCCCGAACAGGGCGTCGACGATCAGCGCGGCGCGCCCCTGTCCGGGGTCCAGCGGGCGGGTCTCGCCGTCCCAGCGGCGCGCGGCGATCTTCGCATCCTGGGTCGCCGGCGGGGCGAGGGCCTCGACCCAGGCGTCCCACCCGCGCGCCCTCAGCAGCCGGGCCGCCACATAGCCGTCGCCGCCGTTGTTGCCGGGGCCGCACAGCACCCGCGCGGACCGCGGCGAGAACTGGTCGCAGATCGCGTCCGCCACCGCAGCGCCGGCCCGCTCCATCAGCGTTTCGCCAGGCGTTCCGGCCGCGATCGCCGCCTGGTCCGCGGCGGTCATCTCGGCGACGGTCAGGATCTTGCGCACCAAGGCCGCACCTCGAAACTGGCTTTAGAGAACGCTCGTCACCGCTTCTGGTCCTTTGCCGACCAGGGTCAAGGTCTGGCCGTCGGTCTCCAGCACGGTGATCGAGGCATGGTCGGGACGGAAGCTCACCACCCGCTCGTCGCCGGTCAGCAGCGAGACCACGGCGTTGATCGCCACATAGTGGCTGAACACCGCCGCGCCCCCGCGCGCCAGGAGCGCCTCGGCGGCGGCCCGTCGCCAGGCGTCGTAGTCGAGGTCGCCCTCGATCTCGCCCCAGCGGCCGTCGAAGGCCCGGGCCAGCCAGGCGGGGCGCGCCTCGGGGGACAAGGCGGCCGGAGTCGGGATCTCGCCCACCGCCGGATCGATCTCCACTTTGACGCCGAGGGCGTCGGCCAGGGGCTGCGCGGTCTCGCGGCAGCGGCGCAGCGGCGAGGAGACCACCCGCGTCGGCCGCTCCTGCGCCGGCGACGCCAGCAGCGCCTCGCAGGCCGCCTGCGCCTGGGCCCGGCCTGCGGCGTCCAGGCCAGGGTCCTCGTCGCCCTGCCCCCAGCTCGAGGTGGGCTTGGCGTGCCGGATGAGGAAGAGGCGCGGCATGGCGGGGTTTCCAGGACCGGGGAGCGGGCTCCGCCATAAGCCACGGATGGAGGCCTCGCCAGCCCCGTCGGGAGCCCGCCCGGCGCTTTTCGAGGCGATTGACGCCGCAAACTTCAGCAGCGGTGGCCGGTCAGGCGCCCTAGGCCATTCACCTCGCTGCGGAAATTTGCCGCGCGAAGCGCCAATCCGCGGCTTTCCATGGCGACCCGGACGTCCGCGCCGCGAACCGAGGCCGCTGATGAGGCTTCGCCGGCCCCGTGCGGCCGCGATTTGACGACTGTCGAACATTTAGGCGCCCGACGCCCTCTTCTTGCGCAATCGCGATTTTGCCGGCATCTGGCGGCGCGACCTTGGCCGCAGCCTCTTGTGAGTCCGGCTGCCCACGTGCTCCGTCGCCGCGACCGCGGGGGCGGCCTCCGCAGCGAGTTAAGTTGGTTCATGAAAAAGATCGAAGCCATCATCAAGCCGTTCAAGCTGGACGAGGTGAAGGAAGCTCTCCAGGAGCTCGGCGTCCAGGGGATGACCGTCATCGAGGCCAAGGGCTACGGCCGCCAGAAGGGCCATACCGAACTCTACCGCGGGGCGGAGTACGTCGTGGACTTCCTGCCCAAGATCAAGATCGAGGTGGTGGTTTCCGACGGCCAGCTGCAGCCGGCGCTGGACGCCATAACCGGCGCCGCGCGCACAGGCCGCATCGGCGACGGGAAGGTCTTCATTTCCGAGATCCTGGACGTGCTGCGCATCCGCACCGGCGAGTCCGGCGAGGCGGCTGTCTAACCGCAATCATCACACATAACCTCAGGGGACTACAGACATGGCGACACCGCAGGACATCCAGAACCTGATCAAGGAGAAGGAGGTCAAATACGTCGACGTCCGCTTCACCGACATCCGCGGCAAGATGCAGCACGTCACGTTCGACCTCGACCTGGTCGATGAGGAGTTCCTCTCGGACGGCACCATGTTCGACGGGTCCTCGATCGCCGGCTGGAAGGCGATCAACGAGTCCGACATGAAGCTGAAGCCGGACCTGGACACCGCCTACATCGATCCGTTCTACCAGCAGACGACGCTGGCCCTGTTCTGCGATGTGGTGAACCCCGACACCAACACCCCCTACAACCGCGATCCGCGCTCGATCGCCAAGGCCGCGCTCAACTACGTGAAGGCCGCCGGCGTGGGCGACACCGTGTTCTTCGGACCGGAAGCCGAGTTCTTCATCTTCGACGACGTGCGCTGGACGACCGAACCCGGCAACACCTCCTATTCCTATGACTCCGAGGAACTGCCGGCCAACACCGGCCGCAGCTATCCGGAAGGCAACATGGGCCACCGCCCGGGCCCCAAGGGCGGCTACTTCCCCGTCAACCCGGTCGACTCCGCCCAGGACCTGCGCGGCGAGATGCTGGCGGTCATGGGCGAACTGGGCATGAAGCCCGAAAAGCACCACCACGAAGTCGCTCCGGCCCAGCACGAACTCGGCCTGAAGTTCGACACCATGGTCACAATGGCCGACCGGCTGCAGCTCTACAAATACGTCGTCCACAACGTGGCCGCCGCCTATGGCAAGTCGGCCACCTTCATGGCCAAGCCGATGTTCAAGGACAACGGCTCGGGCATGCACGTGCACCAGTCGATCTGGAAGGACGGCAAGCCGCTGTTCGCCGGCGACAAGTACGCCGGCCTGTCCGACATGTGCCTGTGGTACATCGGCGGCGT
>Ga0070668_100003941_pt1 | contig 10972 bp, 7 predicted proteins | sample KBSS43metaG_FD_64661 | JGI IMG/M metagenome (GOLD analysis project Ga0070668, IMG submission 64661) | Switchgrass rhizosphere microbial communities from Kellogg Biological Station, Michigan, USA - KBS S4-3 metaG | ecosystem: Host-associated > Plants > Roots > Rhizosphere > Soil ... | reverse complement strand
GTCCAGAAGCAGCGCATGGCGGCGCTCCACAGGATCCGCATCGCCGCGCCGTCCTGCCCGTCGGCCGCGACGGACCCGGCGAGCCCGGCCAGCTCCGCCACGCGGGCGGGGTCCTCGCGCACGCCGTCTTCGAACTCGCTGAGCAGCCGGCTCGCGACGGCCCGGCGGCGCGGATCCGCGGGCCGGGCGGCACGCACCAGCCGTTCGGCTGTCTCGCGACGGCCGGACTCGACCGCCAGCTCGGCGGCCCGCAGCAGCCGGTCCGCCCGCCGGTCCGGATCGTCGGTCAACCGGGCCGCCTGCTCAAGCGCCGCGATCGCAGCGGCCGCGCCACCCCGGTGGCGGGCCCGGTCGGCGGTGCGTTCCAGTTCGTCGGCGACGTCTTCGTCGGGCCCGGCGGTCGCGGCGGCCTGGTGCCAGGCCCGCCGGTCGGGCTGGTCGCGCAAGGTCCCGGCGAGGGCGAGGTGGGCCCGCCGCCGCTCGGCGAGGGCGGCCGCCGCCGGGATGGCCGACCGCATCAGCGGATGGCGGAAGGTCACGGCACCGGCCGACAGCTCGATCAGCCGGGCGTCGACCGCGGGAGTGAGGATTTCGGGATCGGCGGCGGTCGCGAGCAGAGTGCCCGTCGCCGCGAGGGTCTCGGCCAGCGATGTCGTCTCGTTGAGCGCCGCCACCAGCAGCGCCGTGCGGGTCGCCTCCGGCAGCCCCGCGCCCCGCGCCGCGAACGTGCGCTCGAGCCGTTCCGTCAGCGGCAGCACCGGGTCCAGCCCGTCGAAGCCGACTCGCGAACTCACCCCCAGCTCGGTCAGGGCCAGCGGGTGGCCCGCGGCCTCCGCGAGCAGGCGGGTCCGGACCGCCGGGGCGAGCCGCGGCGCGACCGTGTCCAGCAGGTCCGCCGCCGCGTCCGCGGGCAGGCGGTCGAGCACGATCGGCGCCAGCCCGGCGTCGCGCAGCGGGGTTTCCGCGCCGTCCCGGAGCGTCGCGACCAGGACGATCGGCTCCGTCTCGATCCGCCGGGCGACGAAGGCGAGGACGTCCGCGCTGGCGCGGTCGAGCCAGTGCACGTCCTCGGCCACCAGCAGCAGCGGCTTGACCGCGGCCTCCTCGGCCAGCAGCGTCAGCGCGGCGAGCCCGACCAGGTAGGTGCTGGGTTCGGCGCCCTCGGCGAGCCCCAGCGCGGTCCGCAGCGCGTCCCGCTGCGGCGCGGGCAGGCCGGCCAGCCCGGCCCGGACGGGGTGGAGCAGCTGGTGCAGCCCGGCGTAGGCGAGGTTCTGCTCGGCTTCGGCGCCGGTCGTCCGCAGCACCCGCAGCCCCGCGACCGCCGCCGCGGCCGCCGTCTCGGCCACCAGCGCGGACTTCCCGATGCCGGCTTCGCCGCGGACGAGGACACCACTGCGGTCTTCCGGGCCGTCGACGAGCTCGCCGAGCTCCTTCAGCTCGGTTTCCCGTCCGCGCAACGCCATGGAAACGACCTTACCCAAACACCTTTCCGCAGTTCGGCGCCGAGTGACGTACACCGGCAGCGTCACCCGACGGGCGCGAACACCCCCGCCGGACGCCTAGCTTCGAGTCAAATGTCCACATCGGACCACCAAGGGAAAGTGATGAGACGTCTCCCCCGGCTCCTGGCGGCCGCCGTGCCGCTGCTCCTCACCGCCGTCACGCTGTCCGCCCCGAGCACCGTGGCCGAGGCCGCGCCGCCCGGCGCAGGCACCTGCGCCACGATGCCGGTGTCCGCGCCGCCCGGCGCGAAGATCGAGTCGGTGCAGGCGGTGCGGAAGACCGACGCGCCGTCGTACTGCGAAATCACCGTCACGCTCACCCACCCGGGCGGCGGCGACCACGTCAAGATCGCGGTGGCGCTCCCGGAAACCGGCTGGACCGGGCGGCTCCAGGCGCTCGGCGGAAGCGCTTACTCCGCGGGCGAATTCGGCGCGCCGTTCGTGCAGGCGGTCAAGGACGGCTACAGCGCCGTGACGACGGACGCCGGCGTGTCCTCGAACCCGCTCGACACGTCGTGGGCGCTGACCGCCGGCGGAACCGTCGACCGGACGCTCCTGACCAACTTCGCCACCCGTTCGGTGCACGAAGAAGCCCTGATCGGCAAGGACGTCACGCAGCGGTACTACCACCGCCCGGTCGCGTACTCGTACTGGACCGGCTGCTCGACCGGCGGCCGCCAGGGCTACTCCGAGGCCCAGCACTACGCCGACGACTTCGACGGCATCCTGGCCGACGCCCCGGCGGTCCACTGGGCGGAGTTCGCCGTCGCGACGCTGTGGCCGCAGATCGTCATGAACCAAGACCACGACTTCCCGAGCAACTGCGTGCTGTCCGCGTTCCGGCAGGCCGCGGTCCAGGCGTGCGACGCGCGCGACGGCGTCACCAACGGCATCGTCGACCGGCCGGACGAGTGCGGCTACGACCCGCGCGGCCTGGTCGGCACCAAGGTGTTCTGCGAAGGTCAGGAATTCACCGTGACGGCCGCCGACGCCGAGGTCATGCGCAAGATCTGGGCGGGGCCGACCGACGAGCGCGGTCGCCGGCTGTGGGCCGGCCTGCCCAAGGGCGCGGACTACCAGTGGCTCGCCGGCACGAAGCCCGGCCCCGACGGCACGCTGACCGCGCCGGGCTTCCAGGTGGCCGTCCTCTGGGCGCAGTCGTTCCTGGAGAAGCAGCCGGCCTTCGACACGGCGAAGCTGACGTACGCCCAGTTCGCCGGCCTGTTCCGCCAGTCGGTGCGGGAGTACGACGACGTCATCGGCACGTCCGACCCCGACCTGTCGGCCTTCCGCCGGTCCGGCGGCAAGCTGCTCACGTTCGTGGGCGCGAACGACCAGCTGATCCCGCCGGGCGGCACGCTCCACTACCGCGACCAGGTGGACCGCGCGCTGGGCGGCACGCAGCGGGTGAACGACTTCTACCGGCTGTTCCTCGCGCCGGGCGTCGAACACTGCTTCGGCGGCACGGGCGCGCAGCCGACGAACCCGCTCGGCGCCCTGGTCGACTGGGTGGAGCACGGCAAGGCCCCGGCCACCCTGGCGGCGGCGACCGCGGACGGGACGGCGACCCGCGACCTGTGCGCGTACCCGAAGGTGTCGCGCTACACCGGCCACGGTGACCCGGCGCTGGCGTCGAGCTACCGCTGTCGCTGAATTCCCTGCCATCGCGGAGGCGAACTCCCTGGCGCCGATGATCAACCTGCAGCCGCCGCCGGGCGTGACGATGGCCCAGGTGGCGATCAACCGGGTCGCCACCCAGCCGGGCGTCGCGTCCGCGATCGTCGGCGCGAGCGCGGTCCCACCCGCGTCGGTGTACCGGATGTTCACGCCGGGGTACCAGAACCGGATCGTCAGCCCGGGCCTGAAGATCGGTGACGAGCCGGCGGGCTACGCGCCCGCCGTGCGGAACTGGTGACCGGCGCGGGGTGGGTGCGGCGGCGCACGCCGCTCAACCCACCCCGCCACCGGCGCAGATAGTCCACTGTGGAGCGTCAAGGCGGACTTCCGTTCACCGCCGGACCGCAGAGGACGAGAAATCACCCGACAGGGACCATCCGGGATCGGCATGTCAGCCGAATGACACGGGGAAGCTCCCGCCATGCGCCCCACACGTGCACCTGCACAGGAAGTCCACTCAGCGGACCATTCCCCTGATGCCGGTCGATTCGAGGCTGCCCGGGCGGGACAATCGCGTGCACCGAGCATCACACACGCGACTGCCACGGGAGCACGCATGGAGACGCCGGAACACCCCACCCCGGAAGCCTTGCGGCGCGCGGAACGCAATCGCCGGATGGTGCGGGACTGGGAGAACGGCACGCCCGTCACGCAAATCGCCCGGCGTTACGGGCTCTCCCTCAGCTGGACCGGCGCTCTGCTGCGGCAGAACGGCGCCGACCTGCCCAAGATCGGCCGAGGCATCAAGCGCGAGCTCGACACCGACCGGGTCATCGCCGAGTACCTCGACGGCGCCACCGTCCGCGAACTCGCCGACGCTCATCATGTGTCCTACGGCAAAATTTATCGCTTGCTGCAACAACACCGCGTTCCGATGCGTCCACGCGGGGGAAACAATAGCGCTCCGTGAGCAATACTCCTGACTGAGAGTAGTCCACAGTGGAGGAATGTGCTCCGCGGTTGTGTATGTGTGACTGGGCACAATGCTCTCCCACTGCGCCCGCAAAACCGGTAGACCGGAAGGTCGGGCCTGCATCGGGAGGGGAACCATGACGCGTCCGGGGCAGAAGCGTCGAACGGCACGATACCACCACCTGGCGCGTCCGGGACCGGTTCAGCTGCCCCCTCCACCGCCCGGGATCGTCGGCCGGGAGCGCGAGCTCGCCCAGCTCGACTCGCTTCGGCGCCAAAGACGGGAGCACCCGCGGATCGCCGTCCTGACCGGTGTCGGAGGCGTCGGGAAGACCGCTCTCGCCGTCCACTGGCTCACGACGCGCCGCGACGCCTTCCCCGACGGCGTCCTCTACGCGAGCTTCGCGTCGGACGACGAAAGCCCGGAATCGCCAGACGTCGCGCTCCACGGCTTCCTCACCGCGCTCGGAATCCCGGCGGACGAAATCCCCGCGCAGACCGGTCAGCGCGCCGCGTTGTTCCGTGATTTCACCACAGGGCGTTCACTGGCCATCCTGCTGGACAACGTCGTCTTCGCGGGTCAGGTGCGCGCCCTGCTGCCGGCCGCGCCCACCGCGTTCGTCCTCGTCACCAGCCGCACCCAGCTCAGCGGGCTCAGCCTGGACGGCGCGGACATCGTCCCCATCACCCCCCTGGCCGACCGCGACGCCCGCACCCTCCTGGCTGCCCGCGCCGGACGCGAACGCCTCGACGGCGATCCCGCCGCCGCCGCGGGCATCCTGCACGCTTGCGGCGGTCTGCCCCTGCGCATCGCGGTCGTCGGGGCACGCCTGCGTACGCGCCCCGAACGGAGTCTCGCCCGGGAAGCCCGCAGCCCTGCCCCAGCCGGAGAAAGCGCCCAGAAGGTGTTCGAGGCGTCGTACGACTCCCTGACCCCGGCCGCGGCGCAGCTCTACCGCCTGTGCGGCTTGCTGCCTGGCGAGCACGTCGCCCTCGACGCGCTGGCCCACGTCCTCGCCACTCCGGTCGACAGCCTCGACGGCCTGGCCGACGAGCTCGTCGAAGCCAACCTGCTGAGCGAGCACGGTGACGTCGTCAGCCAGCACGATGTGGTCCGCGACGACGCCCGGACCCGGTGCGAACGCGTGACGACGCGGGCCGAGCGGCTGGCGATCCTGCACTCATTCACCCGCTGGTACGCCGACCGGGCGGTGGCCGCGGACGAGCTCATCCACCCGTTCCGGCCGCGCTTCGCCCCTCTCGGCAGGCCGGCGACCGAAACCTTCGCCGACCGGGACCAGGCGCTCCGCTGGTGGCGCCGCGACCAGCAGGTCATCCGGGTGACCGTCCGCGAAGCCGCGGCTCGCGGCTGGGACACCGAGGTGTGGCAGCTGTGTGAAGCGTCCTGGGGTTTCTTCCTCCACAACCGCGACTACGAACCCTTCCTCGCGCTCACCACCCTGGGCGTCAGCGCGGCCCAGCGGTCCGGGTTGCCCCTGGTCGAAGCACGGCTGCGAACTCAGCTCGGGTTCGCGCTGACCCAGCTGGACCGCTTCGAGGAAGCCGACGCCCAGCACGCCGTCGCGTTCGAGATCGGCGAACGCGAGAACCACGGCCCGACCCGGGCGACCGCGACATCCTGCCTCGCCAGGGAGGCCCGCCGCCGCGGCGACCTCGAGCAGGCACTCGAGCTGTACCAGCGCAGCGCGCAGCTGCACACCGAAATCCAGCTGCCTCGTGGCGTCGCGCTGGCCCGCCGCCGGCGCGGTGAGATCTTCATCGAGCTGGGCAGGGACGAGGAGGCCGCCACGGAGCTCACCGCGGCGGCCACGACGATGGCCGAAGCCGGCGACGCCAGCCAGCACGCCCGTATCCTCACGGCACTCGCCAGGCTGCACGAGCGCCACGGCCGGTACGACGAAGCCAGGACGCAGCTACTCGAAGCTCTGGACGTCGTGCGGAGCCTCGATTCGCCGTACTACACCGCCGAGGTCCTCGTCGCGCTGGCCGAGCTGGAGGCTCGCCACGACGATCTCGAGCACGCCCGCGAGCACCGCGCGGAAGCCCGGCGGCTCTACACCGGGCTCGGCGACCCACGAGCCGGTGAACTCGCCGACGAAGACCGATGAGGAAGCGGCCCGTGTCCTCGTCCGGGCGAACACCACCACCTCCCGGCACCGGGCCACGGCCACGGCTGCCCCGGGAAACCGCTCGGCCGCGAGGCGGACCGTGGCCGCCGCCGCACCGGGTGACCCGTGAGCGCCGGCCAGGACGACGTCGGCGCACTTCGCCCATGGCTCGGCCGCCACATCCGGATCAGCCACGAGCAACGTGACACTCGACCGGCCCAAGCCCAGCGCACAGCGGACTCGCACCCGCCACACGCCCGGGCCGGTCACGCCGACCACCGCGGCAGCGGGCACGCGGCGGGCACCAATGGCGGCGAAGCCGGTGACGCGGGCGCGGGGAGTTCCAGCAGCCGGTACATCTCGGCACGGAGGATCTCCGCCGCGCGATCCGGGCGTGACGTGATGGCCTCGGTCGCCGCCGCGGCGAGGTCCGCAACGCGACCACACGCGGCTTCGGCTTGTTCGGGTAGCGGCCGATCCCAGGTCAGCGGCAGAGCGTGCGCCCGGACGGCAGCCGCGACACTCCCCGCCCGCGGCTGCCCGGCCGGCATGGACGCGAAGGTCACGGGACACCCGATGGCCGCCGCGTAACCCGTTGTCGAGCCGTGGTCGCCGATCACCCAGTCCGCGGCGAGCATCGTCGCCTGCCACCCGGCTTCCGGCGGGATCAGCTGTAGCCCGCGGGTGACCGCGTCGGACAGCCAGGCACTGACCTGCCGCCGTCCGTGCACGGCCCAGACCAGCGGGTGCAGCACCGCGGCGACGGCGAACTGCTCGGCCGGCAACGCGTCCACCACCTCCCGGTACAGCCGCGGCAGCCTGCCGAACGCCGAATCGGTGAACCACGTCGTGCTGACCACGACGAGCCGCCGCCCCGGCGTCACCTCCAGAGCACGTCGGTAGGCGTCGCGCAGATGCCTGCTCGCCCGCATCCGGTCGAGGCAGATGTCCCCAGCCACCACGGCGTTCGGCACCGCTTCGGGGCACCGCTCCCGCAGCAGTTCCACCTCGGAGTCCGTGCCGAGGCCCAGCACCGCGGGCAGGACGCGTCCGCGGAAGGTCAGCAGTTCGCGATCGAGACCGGTCGTCGGCTCGGTCGCCGCGCCCGCTTTGCGGCTGTGCCGGCGGGACACCCGCCCGGCACCGTGACCGATCAGGAGGATGGGGCCGTGCACCTCGGCCAGCTGGCGAGGGCTCGCCGCCAGGACGAGGTCGAACCGGTGGGCGACTGCCTGGTCCCACGGCAGCACCAGGCCGTGCAGGCCGCGGACGAACTCTTCGGCTCCGGGCCAGCGTTCCGTCGTGTGCGGCACCGTGTACACCACCTGGACCCGCAAATCCGGCTCCAGCAGGGAAACCAGTTCGAGCAACCGGGTTCCGGCGGTCACCGACGGAACCACGACCAGCACGGTGCGGCACTGCGGGCGGGTGACGCGCGCACCGGCGTCCAGTCCGACCGGACCTCGTACCCACAACTTCGTCATCGTCCATCCCCTCGCCGTCATTGCGATGTGTCGGACGGAGCTTGCGGCCCGGTACTCCCGGCGGACTTCCCGCGCGCCGGACAAATCCCGGACAAACCGTGGTCAGTTGACAGACGCAATCGATCGTTATCGCGCCGTCGTCGCCGTTTAACCAAAACGATGCGACGCTGACGGAGGGACATGGGGAGGAATCACGAATGGAGATCGCATACGGAATTCTCGGGCAGACAACGGTGCGGATGCACGGGAAGCTGATCGAGGACTGGGGAACCCGGCAAGCCCGTCACCTGCTCGCCGCTCTTCTCACCGATCCCGGAAAGCGCTTCTCCCAGAGCACCCTGCTGGACTGGGCGTGGAGCGAGGACGACCCGCCGATCAACCCCAAAGAGGCGTTGTACAAGGCCATGACGCGGTTGCGACAGGCACTCGAAGGCGCCGACCACCCGCCGGCGATCCGCAGCCTCAACGGTGGCTACCAACTCGATGTCGCGCCCAATCTCGTGGATTTTCACCGTTTCACTCACGAAATGCATCGCGCCCGGCAATTCAGCAGCAGCGGGGACCGCGAAAATGCATGCGCCGTCGCACGTGCAGCGCTCGCACTGTGGCGCGACGAACCGCTCGCCGGTTTGACAACCGAGTCCGCGCGGAATTGGCGCCGGCACACGGTCGCCGCGGACTGGGTGCCCGCGCACAGTTTCCTGGCCGCCGAATTATTGACAACCGGCCAACCCGGAGAAGCGCTACGGCAACTGACCGCCGTGCCCCGGCCGTACGCCGGCGAACGGACCTTCGTGAAGCTTCGCACCACGGCGCTTTACAGTCTGGGTCAGTCGCACGAGGCACTCGCCTACGTCCAAACAGCGCTCAAGGCCTTCGAAGACGACGGCGACACCGACGCGGCCGCGGATCTGCGAGCACACCACGCGCAGTTGCGGACCCGCTATTCGGCCGCGAAGGCGAAGCCCGCGCCGCGCCTCGCACCGGAGTCCGCCGCCGGCCCGATCCGAGTCGGACTGCCACGCAACCTCGCCGGGTTCGTCGGCCGTGCCGACGCGCTCCGCGCGCTGGACCGTCACCTGCTCACCGGGGGAACCGACCACGCGCCCGCGGCCATCGTCAGCGGGCCGCCGGGGATCGGGAAGACCAGCCTCGCCGTCCGCTGGGCGCACCACGCCGCCGGCCACTTCCCCGGCGGCATCGTCTGCATCGACATGCAGGGCTTCGGACCTGCCCCGGCGCGCACGACCGACGAGTGTGTCGACCTCGCCCTCACCGCGCTCGACTATCCCGTCGACCACCTGGTCAGCGCCACGGCGCGGGCCACGCAGCTGCGTTCCCTGCTCGGCCGCCGGAAACCGATGCTCTTCATCCTCGACAACGCCGCCAGTTCGGATCAAGTCGACGACCTCGTCGACATCCTGGAATCGTGCACGGTGCTGGTCACCTCGCGAAGTTCACTCCACGCGCTGGCGCGCCGCCAGGACATCCCCACCACGAAGCTCGGCCACCTCGACGAGGAACACTCGTTCAGGCTGCTGAGCAAGCGGATGCGGGGCCGTGCCGAGGAGGAACCCGAGGCGGCGCACGCGCTGATGCGACTCGGCGATGGCCTCCCGCTTGCCCTGACCCTGCTGGCCCAGCGAGCCGCCAGCCGGCCCAACGTCAGCCTCGACACGATGCTCGAGCAGCTCCGGGAGCCGGACACGTTGCTCGGCATCGGCGACGACGGGGATGACGCCGGCCTGCGCACCACGTTCTCCGGATCCTATTCGGCACTCGACCCGACCGCCCAGGACGTCTTCCGGCTCTTCGGACACCACCCCGGCACCGAAATCCACGTCGGCACGCTGCTGTCCGCCAGCGACCACCCCCGCGAAGCCACTTCCCGCGCCCTCGAGAACCTCGTCGCCTGGCACCTCGTCGACCAGCCCGGCGACCCCGACCGCTACCGCATCCCGGATATCTTCCACCGGTATTCGCGCAGCCTGATCACGGACGACGATCCGCGCCCGTTGCGTCGGTTGTTGTCCCACTACGCGCAGAGCGCGCTGCGCGCCCAGCTGACCGCGCACCCGTACCGCAGCCGGCCACCGATGATCCCGGCCGAGCCCGGAATCGTCCCCCTCACCTTCGACTCGGCCACAGCCGCCACGCACTGGGCACTCCGCGAGCGGGACAACCTTTCGGCCCTCATCAGTGAAGCCGAGCGCCGGGAACTGTTCGACTACGCCATCATCCTGCCGCACCTGCTCACCGCCAGCTGGGAACGTCACGGGTGCAATTCGGCCATCACGCACGGACTCAATATCGCCATCCGGGCGGCCAGGGCGACGCGAAACGTCATCGCCGAAGCATCGACCCTCAACGATCTCGGCGAACGCCACCTGGCCCTGGGCAATGACGGGAAAGCCCACTTCTACCTCAACCGGTCGCTGGAGCTGGCCACCGAGTACGAGGAGACCGTCGGGATCCTCACCATCAAGATCAACCTCGCCCGCCTCCACCGGCACAGCGGCGAGCACGCGGAGTCCATCGATCTCTATCTGTGGTGCATCGAGCAGGCGCGCCGGGTACACGACCCGATCAGGGAAGGCAAGGCCGAACACTACCTGGGAGACACGCTCAGCGACCTCGACCAGCATGGCCGGGCCCTGCCGCACTATCACCGGGCGTTGCACCTCCGCACCGTCCTCGGCGACACAATGGGACAAATCGCGACCCACACGGCCCTGGCCTCGCTGCACACCCACGAGCAGCGGCTGGAACTCGCTCACATGCACTGCCGGCAGGCGCTGGCCAACCTCGAAGACCGCGACGACCTCTCGGCAGCGATGAAGCTCTGGACCGTCCGCGCCCGGCTCGCACACGCTGACGGCAACGCGCGCGAAGCGCTCAAGCTGTCCTGGGACGCCGTGGACAAGGCGCGGCTGGCCCATACCGCCACCGGACAGGCACGCGCGCTGGAAACGCTCGGAGAAATCCTGTGCGAACTGCACAACCCCGACGCCGCGATCGACGCGTGGACCGAGGCCATCGCGTTTTACCGCGGCCGCGGGAGAGACGCCAAAGCCGACCGGCTACAGGCACGGCTGAACGAGGTCGCCGTCGACCTCGACGGGCTCATCCCGGGCGCGCGCAGGGGTGACGAGGACACAGTCGCGATGCCGAGCCCGCCTCGCAAAGCGAAGACAAAACAACCCCATTGAGTGAACCTTGCAGGCTTAGTTCACTCTGACGTGACCGAATTTGCGCTGCTAGACGGTCA
>Ga0070668_100003940_pt1 | contig 10977 bp, 8 predicted proteins | sample KBSS43metaG_FD_64661 | JGI IMG/M metagenome (GOLD analysis project Ga0070668, IMG submission 64661) | Switchgrass rhizosphere microbial communities from Kellogg Biological Station, Michigan, USA - KBS S4-3 metaG | ecosystem: Host-associated > Plants > Roots > Rhizosphere > Soil ... | reverse complement strand
CAGCGATGCAGCTCATGATCCCGCCCGGCCGCCTCGACCGTCCGGTCGACCACGAGAGGGACCACGTGCTCGGCCCCGCCGAAGCAGAGATCACGCTCGTCGAGTACGGCAGCTACGCATGCCCGCACTGCAGGGCTGCCAACGAGCGTATCGCCCAAGCACGCGACCAACTTGGCGATCGCGTCTGCTACGCCTTCCGTCACAGCCCGCTCACCGACAACGACCTTTCATTTCGAGCCGCTGAGCTCGTTGAGCTTGCCCAAACGCCCGCGGCGTTCTGGTCCGCGCACATCAAACTGATGACGAGGTCGATGCAGCTCACGGAGGACGACCTCGTCGCGGTGGCCGCCGATCTTGGCGTGAACGCAGACTTCGCGCTCAGCGACGGTGACGCCGTGCGGCGCGCGAGGGCAAGGGTGGAGGCCGACGTCGCCAGCTCACGCGCGAGCGGCGTGAGATTTACGCCGGCCTTCTACATCAACCGCCGGCGCTACGACGGACCCTGGGACGAGAGCTCTCTCGTCGATGCGATGCTTGGCACGCTCGGCCACCGCGTCCGTACGGCAGCCCTGGACTTCGCGAGCTGGGGCCCGTCCGCTGGCATTTTGCTCGTCCTTGCGACCATGGCGGCGATCGTCTTGACGAATTCCCCAATCGGGCCGGCGTTCGAGGCGCTCTGGCGCCAGGAACTCGGCGTGAGCCTGGGTGACGCAGCCGTTCAGATGTCCATCCTCGATTGGGTCAACGACGGCTTGCTGACGGTGTTCTTCCTTGTCGTGGGACTGGAAGTGAAGCGCGAGATGACAGTTGGTCATCTCGCAAGCCGCCGCTCCGCCGCGCTTCCGATCGCCGCCGCGCTCGGCGGAATGGTCGTGCCGGCGCTTCTGTATGCGCTGGTCATCCCTGCGGGGCCGTGGTCGCAGGGGTGGGGCGTTCCGATGGCGACCGACACTGCGTTCGCGATCGCCTTGATCGCCGTGATGGGCGCGCGCGTCCCTGTGGAGCTGCGCATCTTCCTCACCGCGGCAGCCATCGTCGACGACATCGGCGCAATCGTCGTCGTCGCTGTGTTCTATTCCGGCGATATCCACCCGGGCTACCTGGCAGGGGCTGCGGTGGTGGTCGTTGCGCTGGCACTGCTGAGCCGATCGAGGGTCTATCTGCTGTCGCCCTACATCCTGTTGGGCGTTGTGTTGTGGGCGTTCGTCTATGCGGGCGGCCTCCACGCGACGTTGGCCGGCGTGGTCCTGGCGTTGTTCATTCCGACGCGGCCCCCCGCCAACCTGGCCGCCCTGATGACGCAAGCCAGCACCATCATCGCCTCCGAGGCCCGGCACGAGGGCGAGGTTCTCAGGCACGGCCCCTCCACACCGGCACTGCACGCGCTCGACGCAATTTACGACAGACTTGAATCGCCCGCCGACCGGCTGCTGCGGCACGCCGGCGCGCGGTCGAGCTACGCTGTCCTCCCGATCTTCGCACTGGCGAATGCGGGCGTGGCGGGCAATCCGGGCGTCTTTGTCGGGCATGGCTGGCTCATGGCGGCGATCGTCGCTGGTCTTGCCATAGGAAAACCGCTCGGCATCTTCCTCGCAGCTGCTGCGGCCGTGCGCGCAGGCATAGCCGTTAAGCCGGCAGGGTACACGTGGCGGCAGTTGGCCGGGGCGGGAGCCCTCGCTGGCATCGGCTTCACGATGTCGCTCTTTATCGCCGGGCAGGCGTTTGCAAGCGCTCCCGACTTCTCGGCCGCCAAGATCGCCGTGTTCGCCGCGTCGATTGCTTCGGCCGTCGTTGGGACAGCCCTGCTCTGGGGAGCTTCGCCTCAGGACTTATCGAAGAGACGCCCCAGTGCGCCAGCACGCAAGTATCGCAGCCCGCCGGCGTTGATGCAGGATCGTGAACAGGAGGTCTTTCGATGATTCTACCTATCGGCACGACAGTGGTAGTCGCTGACGGCAAGACGGTCCGCCTCTTCCGCAATACGGGTGTAAAACCTGGGGTGCATTTGGTCGAGATGACGGCGGCTCCGCTTGTGCCCGCCCACTCAGGCTCGGGTGCGCGCCATCACAGCGGCTCTGCCAATCCCGATGGCAGGCGGCTCGACGAGGACGACTTCGCGGCATCCACGGCCGCGTTCCTGAACAAGCTCGGCCTTGATGGGACCATAGAACACCTGGTCGTTGTCTCCGATCCCAGGACCTTGGGGGAGATGCGCAAGCACTTTCACCGCGACCTGAGAGACAAGATCATGGCCGAGTTCGCGAAGGACTTCAGCCGCCGTCCGCTCGAGGACATCGCCGCATTGATCGCCGATGCCTGACGCGCGTCTGCCCACTAAATGCATCAGCAATGGACAAGATAGTCAAAGCTCTCCCATTTGGAGGAGCCCGCATGAGAAAGATCTTTGGAGTCCGAAATGACAAAGCACATTGCACCGTTACCGGATCCCGCTGGCTCGTTACTTCTGCGTGAGTTGAACCACAGGGTGAATAACGAGCTCACTGGCGCCATCTGCACGATTTCAGCCAAAGCGGTGGAGTCGAATGACGTGGCAGTCAAGGCCGCGCTTCTCGATGTGGTAGACCTCCTGCATGGTTGCGCCGATGTTCACAAGGCGCTACGCATGCCGGATCCTGGGCACCTGACCGACGCCGCAAGGTATATCCAGCATCTTTGCTTCTCCATCACGAAAGGCCGACTGAATCGGCTGAACATGCGTCTCTTGTGTTCGGCGGATGATTTGCGGCTTGAGGGCGAACGCTGCTGGAAGCTTGGGTTGATCGTATCCGAGCTGCTCACCAATGTGGCACGACATGCTCGATTCGACGATAGACATCCGGAAGCGCAAGTGACGTTGCGGCTTGCTGGTAACGTCGTAAAGTGCGCGGTCTCTGACAATGGCTCGGCATCCGATCTCATAGTGCGCGGTCGCGGGCTAACGATCGTCGGTGAGTTGGCCAGCAGTTTGGGTGGCCGCGTTCATGCGTCTTGCGCCGCCGAAGGGTCTTCCTTCCTTCTCACCTTCCCACTGACTGAATCCGAGCAACGTGGCGCCGGCGCAACGCGTGTGGTCTTGAAGCGAAGCAGGGTGCGTCGTGCCCACAAGTTACAGGTCCCGAGCACTGAAGATACAGTCGCTGGCCAGGTCAGTCTTCCCGCTGAAGAAGGCGGAACAGGCTCAGGTGTATTTCCATCGCTCCAGGACGGAGAAGGTTTTCGTCGATAGTCGCGGCGCCGTAGTGAACGATCTCGCTGAGGCGGGACCAGGCCGACGCTTGTCGTGGGAACAACTGCCAGCGCCTCCATGATTGGTCCCAACGGACGCAAGTGCCAGCCCAAACCGGAAAGGTTCTCCAGCCGAGAGACGCCAGCCGTGCTCCGAACATCGTGGCTTTACGGCCACCTGTCGTTTCATCGGGAGCACGTCGAAGTTAGCTGGTAGCGGTATTGGCAGCGGGTGTTGCGGGCTAGTCCTCTGGCAACTTGACGCCTTGCCGCTCCAACTCGCCCTCGATGGCATCGAAAGTGATCGCCAGGGGAAGCGCGGCGAGCGTCGTCCAATTGATGATCGCAGCTCGCGTCAGCATCAAAAAGGATATCATCTGAGTCACTCCAAATGTTGACGACCAGGCGATCGCCCTAAGCCCTGCCAAAGGGGTCTTGATCGTAGGCCTGCAGGATGCGGACAAGATCGGCCATGCTGGATGGGTCCTGGTCTTCGGCCGTAGCTGCAACTTCAGCAATAGACGCGGGCTGGCTCCCTTGCCAAAGCCACGTCAGGAAGTCGGCGATGCTTTTCATGGCGCACTCTCCGCAGCAATCGTAGATTACCGGAGCGGCAACGCGCGGCTCGATCAAGAGAAAGGCCGTCGGGCGCTACGCCGCCGACCTTTGTCCTGCGACTGCCGGCTCGCGGGCCGGTTCCGTTGACTTTCGCTCTGCATTGATAAGTAGCACCGCCCGCCTGGTTGACGCCATTGCGCGCGAGTCCGGAGTGCTAGTGAATCGGCATTACTCGACTAAGCGTCGGCTTAGCCCCCAGCTGGCATCGATCCACGTTGCTCAGCTGCGCTGCGAGGTGACCGAATGGAGGCAGTGTTCAACCGCCAGCTTTGCAGCTACAGGGAGTCAGTCGGCTAACTGATAGGCAAATTATGGAAATGGTGTGAGCCGTCGACTGATAGCAAAGATGCCAAATGGAGTCAGGTTGCCAACTGATAAGCAAATTGTACAAAGCTTATCAGTTAACCGGCCCGCAAGCAGCGCCTGCCGCAATCGAACAAACACCGCATGATGGATCGCTTACGCGCGTTTTCCCATCGACCCCACCTTTCCATCACTCCGCGGCACCAGGGACACGACTGCCGCCCTTGCGAGGTCTTCCAAGGCGGTCGCAATGTATTTCGCGTAGTGCCGCTCGATCATTTTGACTGAGGTGTTGTGCAGTTTGGCGACCTGTTGGATGGGCAAGCCCTTTCGGAGACCGCGCACGATGCTCGAGTGCCGCAAAGCATAGGGAATCACCTCCGGCATACCGGCGCGCTCGCGAATGGCCTTCCACGGACGTGCAAGTTCGCCTCTTTTCCACGGACCGCGTTCAGACTTCTTCCAGACGATACCGCCCGGCTGCTGTTCATGGATCCATCGCTCGAAAAGAGATGCGTCGCTTGGCCGCGCGGCGATTGCGGGCAAAAGCACCTCAATCACATCGTCGCCCACTGGGATCGGGTCAGAGCCGCCATTGCCGCCGCGCCCCTTGTAGGAACCCGGCACCATCAGGCGCCGTGCAGATACCTGTACGTCGCCCACGCGCATTCGCCTGACCTGGGCATACCGTGCGCCGGTCGCGGCCAGACATACGACGATCCGATAAAGATCGCGATCAAATCCTTGCTCCTGATCGACTTCACACGCGGCTTGAAGGATGGCGCCAACCTCTTCATCCGTGAGAATCTGGTTATCCCGGGCAACCGAAACATCATCATCATCATCATCGATTCGCTCGGCCTTGAAGCCGGCCTTCACAATGGCGAGGAACATCGGGTTTAGTTTCTTCCGATCTTCGGAAAGCCGGGGCCATGCGGCGTTTAATGCGGCCTTGAGGTCATTCACGAACCGCTGCTTGGTCGTGACCTTTAAGTCCTCCGGCAGGCTCTCGCGCCACGTTATCAAGTCGCCTTCTTTCAGGGCATGCAGATGCACCGATGCGAGAGGAGCAGGTTCCGCAGCTTCCTGATTGCCGCGCTTTTCTTAACCAAGAACGTAGCGCCGAAGCTTGGTACTGGCGTCGGATCGGACGTCGCGACCTGTTCGGCGTCTTTCTCGAGCGTCGCGCTCCCTAACATAGGATTCAACGGCCGATCGTACGGTAGGAGCCGGGCCCGCCGCCTGCGACGCGGCTTCTACTCTGGCGCGAGCTACGGCCTCCCGTGCCATTCTCACGGCCTGTTCGAAGGTCAGCATCCCGGCGGCGGGCTTGTCATTGATGTCATTGGCGACGCCGACTGGCACCTGCTTGTAGTTGCCGCCCTTGTGATGATTACGCCAGCGGACAAACCAGACGCCGCTCTGTTTTCCCTTGCGATAGCCCAGATGGGCTTCCGCATCGAGGCGACGCCAATGCACGCCAAGCTCGAGCCTAGAGCGCGCATTAGCCGTCGTGACCTGAGCCTCGGTGAGTGTCTTCGACATTCGGGGAGTGCCCTCATAACGTTTCCCGCACCTATACGTCGAATATCCGTCGAATAAAAGACGGTGCACGGTGGCGGACAATACCGGACTATGGACATTGAATTTGTTGAATTAACTGGACAGCAGCGGTCATTGGCGAACAGAGGCGGAGCCATTATTTGGCTCTCTCAAGGCTGAAACAGGGTTCGATTCCCCTAGGGAGCGCCATTTTGCGTGCCAAGCCGTGGACAGCGAGTGGTCCGAAGTTACCTCGCACTACAGGTCCGAAGGGCCCGGTGACACGCGGCAAACAGCACTCGCCCACATAAGTGATCCAGTTTACACGCAGCCACTGCGGGTGTGTGGTAAGTGTTACGGGATTCTATCCCGGTTCTCGGCATGGCGGCGACGATGAGCCATGAAATTCATTGTCGGCTGTTTCTCAGCTACCATTCGCCCGATCAGGCATTGGCCAAACAGCTCAAGGCCGCGATTGAGCGCAAGGATGCCAATACTCGAGTATTCTTCGCGCCCTCAAGTTTGCGCGCGGGAAGCTTCTGGTCAAAGGAGCTGGCCGAGGAGATCGCGCGAGCGGACGCCTTCGTTCTTCTGGTGGGCGAGGAAGGCATCGGCGATTGGCAAGAAACTGAATATAACGAGGCATTCGAAAAGAGGGTAAAGCTCTCCAGTTTTCCACTCATCCTGGTTTTGCTCGAGGGGCAGACCGCGCCGGGTCTGTCTTTCTTGCGCACTCTGCACTGGATTGTCACTCCTGATCCGTCGTCCGAGAAAGATGTCGCTCGGCTGTTCGACGCGATCGCAGGTGCCAATACGAGGCCCGGCGAGTTGTGGCGCTACACGTCACCCTACCGCGGCCTCGCCGCGATGGAGGAGAAGGACAACGACTACTTTTTCGGTCGGGGCCAGGAGACGATCGATGTGCTCTCTGCGCTCGCCGACACGGCAGACACACTCCCTGTACTGCTCGGTAATTCCGGCGTAGGCAAATCCTCGCTTGCCTTGGCCGGGGTGCTCGCCTCGCTCAAGCGCCAGGCATGGCCCGACGTCGCGAACGCGCCGGGCGAATGGCCGCAGGCCTTTAGGGAGAGCAGGCGGTGGTGTTTCCTCACACTCAAGCCTGGGACTGAACCGCTCAAAGCGCTGGTCAAAACTTTCTTCGACACCTGGCAGCTTGACGCTACCGATCCCAAGCGGGTGGAGCGGCAGAATTACTGGATCACGCTGTTGCGCGACGCCAAGGCGACCTTGCGCGATCTGCTCGATGCTACCGAGGACCGCTACAAGGAACTGAAGCGGGCGCCGCCCGCCGCGTTTCTGCTCTATGTCGACCAAGGCGAGGAATTGTACGTCCGCGCCGAGGAGCGCCAGCGCCGCCGATTTTCGGAGCTGATCGCGCAGGGCATTGCCGATCCGCGTCTGTACGCGCTGATGAGCATGCGCACTGATTTTCTTGGCGAGCTACAGAAGGACGAGCTGCTTTACAAGGTTCGTCGGCAGATCGATGTACCGCCGTTGCGTGAGGCTGAGTTGCGCGAAGTCGTGAGCCGGCCGGCCGAACTGCTCTCGGCACGGTTCGAAACCGATGGGCTTGCCGGCATCATCGCCCGGCGCACGGCCGAAGATTCGACCAAGGACGTCGGTGCCTTGCCGTTGCTGTCCTATACGCTCGACGACATGTGGACGAAGATGGTGAAGCGTGGCGACGGGATTCTGCGTCTTTCTGCTCAGTCCTTCGAGCTTGGCGGCGTACTGAGTGACCGCGCCGATGCCTTCCTCTCCGCGCATCCGAAATCACAGGACAGTCTTCGCCGCATTTTGACCTTGAAGCTTGCCACAGTGCGCGAGGGCGAGGAGCCGACGCGGCGGCGTGCGCTGCGCTCCGAGTTTTCCGACGAGGAGTGGCGGCTGGTCAGTGAGCTGGCAGATCATCCCTACCGCCTTCTCGTTACTGCGACACCCGAGGGCGCGGAGACCTATGCCGAGTTGGCCCATGAGGCGATTCTTCGGCGCTGGGGCAAGCTGCGCAATTGGATTGCTGCCGAGCGTGAGTTCCTCGCCTGGAGAACCGGGCTTGAGGCAGCACGCCGCACCTGGCAAGCCACGCCGAAAAGGTCGAAAAAGGAAGCGCTGCTGAGGGGCGAAGCCCTGACACAGGCACAAAGCTGGCTCGCAAGGCGTTCCGACGACATCCCTGAGGTTGACCAAGACTTCACCGTGTTGAGTCGCAAGGCTATGCGTTGGCGGAACATGCGGAGAGGAGGCACGCTGATCTTTACCATCGCCATCGCCCTGCCGGGTTTATTGCTCATCGGATTTATTTTCCTTAGCATTGCGGGTTCGCAGCCGAGCTTCTGGGATGTCTCGACCGCCGCTCTGACCGCGCAAGGCGAGCAAGCGTTGAAGCCGGGCGACAGGTTCAAGGAATGTGTGACCTGCCCCGAGATGGTCGTCGTGCCAGCGGGCAGCTTCATGATGGGCTCACCGGAAAACGAGGCCGGGCGCGACAACAACGAGGGCCCACAGCGACTAGTGACGATTGCAAGGCCCTTCGCCGTCGCCAAGTTCGAGATCACGTCCGCGGAGGCGTCTGCCTGTGCGGCGCATCTCGGATGCGAGGAAATTGGGGGGATCAATCCAGGCGACGCGATCGAGAGGATCCTTCACCGGTATCTGAACATTGCTTTTGATGCAGACCCGAAAAAATACGTGTCCTGGGACCAAGCCAAGCAATATGTAGCCTGGATCGCCAAGCTGACGGGCAAGCCCTATCGGCTATTGACTGAGGCGGAATGGGAGTACGCCGCCCGGGCGGGAAAGCAGACGCGGTATTCATGGGGCGACGAGGTCGGCACGGGCAACGCTAGCTACGGCGATCGGGCCACCTACGCTGGCGGAAAATTCGCACCGAATGAGTTTGGCCTACACGATATGCACGGCAGCGTCTCGGAGTGGGTCGAGGATTGCTATCACGACAAATACGATGGAGCGCCAACGGACGGCTCGGTGTGGACTGCACACGGCAGCTGCGCTTTCCGTGTCGTCCGGGGCGGGTCCCATCACGATGTTCCCGAGCGTCTCCGCTCGGCCAGCCGCACTGGGTTCCCGAACGTTTCGAGGGACAACTACTTGGGTTTCCGCGTTGCGCGTGCACTTATCCCTTGAATTGGTCGTGGCGGATGTCTGTGGGGTTACTGCTCTCCCCAAAGGGGCGGCTAATTGTAAGCAAGCGTAGCCCGGATGAGCGCAGCGAATCCGGGGGATGGTCCATCCCCGCATATCGCTGCGCTCATGCGGGCTACTCGCTGCCATCACTTCGATGGCGGAAGGCTCGCCGAAACCTTGAGGACCGAATGATGAACAATGTCCCGCTTGGAAGCATAGCGCGCACCTGCGAGCATCACGTAGCGCCAGCAGACTACCGTTCGTCGTGGCGGCCGCATGAGCCAAGCAGGTCAGCAGCTAATTGTCACGCTAGTGGTTGTTGCTATATCATGTTGCAACTTCGTCATGGGGGTGGCCATGGGGTTAGGCGCGCTTAATGATCTCGGGCATCCGTTTTGGGGACAGGTTGCTTCGTATCCTTTTGCAGCCATGGATACGGCGGTCGGCGTCGCAGATAAGCTACTACCTTATGCTCCGCTAATAACATCGAGCATCGCGGTGGTGGCGGGTGGTATTGCGCTATATTCCGTGCACGTAACAAGAACGATTGCGCGTAAACGAGCCACCATTGATTTCTTTCTCAAAACAGAAGCGGACAAAAATATTCTAGAACTTTTTCAAAACTTCGCAGATCACGTAGACATAGTAAAAAAGCAGATTGACGATCAAAAGTCGCCCTCTGAAATCATGAAGACATCGGAATACAAGACGGTTCACGCTTGCCTTAACATGCATGAGTTGATTGCCGTCGGAATTGAACACAAGGTGTTCGATGACACTGTTGCATACGGCTTCTGGAACGGTGCTCTCGTCGGGCATTGCGCGAGCGCAAGTCCAATTATTGACTTCAGCAGAACGGATCCAAGCGATTTGTCGGCATATATTTCCATGCTGGCGTTGAACAAACGGTGGAAAGTGAAGCTGGATAAGTGGGCCAGGCAGCAGCCCGGCCGTCCTCACGCGCCAATTATCGTTCCCGGTCCGGTGGTAGTGCAGTTCCACGATCCCGAATTGTAAAATTTTGCTTTGCGTCGGACCGTCCAAGCCGTGCGCTCATGTTGGGAGAGATCGGTATGGATGCAGGCGTCCGTTCAAGATCGCCTGATCGGTCTCGGCTTGAATTATGCCAAAGTCGGCAGGCCAGGAGACAGCGGAAAGTCCTGACTAGGAGAAGAGTCGGAGAGTGCGCTTAGCCCCGCGACCGGGTCAGGGTCATACCGCGACACGCCATGCTCCTACACAGCGCGGAATTACGGCGACAGTGCACGAAATTCTCACTCGCAGTTGAGTGCACTGTCGCCGTAATCCAGCCCGCATACGCAAAAACGGCAACTGTCCCCTTAGAGCATGATCCGGAAACGTGGAAACCGGTTTTCCCTCGCGGCAAACGCGGAACGCGTTTGCGCGGAGATCATGCTCAAACAAAGAGATGAGATCGTGATGTGCTTCCGTAAATCGCATCATGATCTCATAGCAAAGCTATTGAGCCGCCGTCACCCGCAACGATTTCCTCAGAGCCCGTTCGGGGCTCGATTCCGGATCCGCGATCGGGCGACGGTAGGTCGCGATGCGGCGCAGCCAGCCGACCTCGAAGACACGGTTGGATGGAAGGTTGCGAACCCGTTGCTGCAGGACGAACTGCGCCGCATCGGCGAATTCGGCGCGCACGGCCTTCGGATCGCCGGTCACGCCGTTCATCTTGAGCAGCACCTGCTTGAGACCCCAACCCTGCCGCCGACCGGTCTCCCGGTTCATGGCGGCTTCGTTCGGGTTGGTGCCTTCGCCCTTGAAATTGATGTAGTCGATCAGCGGATAAAGATTCTCGGAGGCGCGAACGACGCGCGTGAACTGGATGACGATATGTTCGCGCTCCGTGCCGTCGGGCGTCGTCTTGAGGATCTTCTCCATCGCCCCTTGCGCCCGCGCCATCATGAATTGCGTCTGCTCCGCCACGGTGTTCTGCAGAAACTGCCTCAACTCATTCATGTGCGGTGAGTTGGCGTGCTTCCTGAACTCGGCCCGGCTTGTCCACGGGTTGGCCGGAATTTGCGTCTGGTCCAGCCAGGCGGGCAAACGCACGTTCTTCTTGCGCATGAATTCGAGCAGGGCCGGAAAGCTCTCCTC
>Ga0070668_100003939_pt1 | contig 10977 bp, 7 predicted proteins | sample KBSS43metaG_FD_64661 | JGI IMG/M metagenome (GOLD analysis project Ga0070668, IMG submission 64661) | Switchgrass rhizosphere microbial communities from Kellogg Biological Station, Michigan, USA - KBS S4-3 metaG | ecosystem: Host-associated > Plants > Roots > Rhizosphere > Soil ... | reverse complement strand
CAAAGACTGAACCACGAAGGACACGAAGAACACGAAGTAGCGAGAATGAAGGATCAAGAATCCTTCATGCGAGCGCGGTCACTCAAATCAGTCTTGACCGCTTCTCCTTCGTGTTCTTCGTGGCACTTCTTCGTGTTCTTCGTGTAAACGCCTTTTCCTGTTTGGTGAAACGAACCAGCAGCGAACCCGATCAGTTCGTCGCGAGTGGCGACGTTACCGGTGCTCCGGGGCCGAGATACTTCTCGATGAATTTCTCGGTGATCACATAGCGGTCGACGTTGTTCTGCTCCTTGAAGAAGCCGTGGCCTTCCTTCGGCCGGGTCATGTACTCGACCGGCTTGCCGGCTCTTTCGAGCGCATCGCGCATCGCACGGGCGTTCTGGACGGGCACGCGCTTGTCGTCTTCGCCGTGGATGATCAGCACCGGAACGTTGAACTTGTCGACGTGGTCGATCGCGGAATTGGCCGCCATGTACGCCTCGTCGTCCATGCCCCAGGCCTCGCGCAGGAAGTTGCGGCCGGCACGCGAGCGGCGTGTGTCGCTGCGCTGCGCCTGCACGCGGATGTCCGCCACGCCGGCGATCGCGACCGAGCACTTGAACGTGCCCTGCGGCGCGTACACCGGCTGGAAGAATGCCGTGTAGCCGCCGTAGCTGGCGCCGTACACGCACACGCGCTTCGGATCGGCATAGCCCTGGTCGACTGCCCACTTCAGGCCGTCGAGCATGTCCTGCATCAGGCCCGTCCCCATCTGCAGGCGGCCCGAATCCTCGAACGTCTTGCCGCGTCCGCCGGAGCCGCGATAGTTCACCTGCACCGTCGCGTAACCGCGCGTCGCGAGAAATTGCGCCTCGCTGTTTTCCCAGGAACCGCCGAGGTTCCACGGATCGCTGACGCCGAGCGGACCGCCGTGCGCTATCAGGATCGTCGGCAGATTCTTCGGCGTGCGGTGCGGTGGCAGCGTGATGAATCCGCCGATCTCGGTACCGTTCGAGGCCTTGAACCAGAACGGCTTGCGTTCGCCGAGCAGCTCGGCATTCATCCAGGGCAGCACCTGGTACAGCGGCCGCAGGTTGCTCGTCTTCGTGTCGAACAGCGCGTAAGTGCCGGGATCCTTGTCGCTGCTCGCCGACACGATGATGCTCGAGCCGTCCTCGTTCATGTCGGCGAAGCTGACGTAGTGGTCGGAAAATTTCTCGTTGAGCGCCTTCAATGCCGACGCGTATTTGTTCTTCTCCAGATACGTGATTACCGGCTTGCCGTCCGCAACGGTGACGGCATACGGCTCGTGCGGCGCCGGCGTCCAGAATACGCGACCGATGCTCGAGCGCGGGTTCGACGCGAGGATCTTGCGATCGCTGCCGTCGAGGTTGCTGATCGTGAGTTCGTTCGGCCCGCCAGCGGGATTTCCGACCGCGTAGAGATGCTTGCCGTCGGGGCTGATTGCCCGCGGCTGGAACGACTTGCCGACGACCGCTTCGGGCAGCTCGGTCCACGGCTGATCCGCCGCGGCGCGATAGTAGGCGTGATTGCGCAGGTTGTTGTCCTCGCCGAACGCATAGCGGACGACGCCGTCGTGAACGAGAAAGTCGTAGCCGTCATATTCGATGTCGCCGATCTCGTTGACCGAGCCGTTGATCGTGTTGACGTCGTAGATCAGCGTCTGGTGCGCCTGCGCGTCGCTGCCGCCGCGCCGCGCCGACGGGTTCACGGTCAGGTAGAAGTGGCCGTTCGTCTTGTCGGGCGTTCCGCTGATCGTGCCGAAGCCGACCGGGATCTTCAGGATGTTCGCCATCGCGCCGATCGAACTGCGCGAACGGTCGCTGTAGAGCACGCGCTTGTTCTTGCCGTCAATATCGACCGCGATGATGTCGCCGGTCGCGACCGGCTGCTCGGAAAATCCTGTCTCCTCGCCGGTGCCCATGACCAGGCGCTTGTCGTCGACCCAGGTGATGTCGATCGGGATGTAGTTGTCGTTCATGTCGAGCCGGCTGACGAATTTCAGGTCCGGCAGATGCAGCACGGCGAGCTGATGGATGTCCTGCCCGTTTTCGGTGTTGTGCACCGAGACCGCGATGTGCTGGCCGTTCGGGGAAATGGCCGGGCGCCCGAGCGGCGGGTGCTTGGCGAAATCGATTTCCGGGATGACGGTGACCTTGGCCAGCGTCGGCGGTGCGGCTTCCTCGGCGGTCGCGACTTGCAGGGCCGCGAGCATCGCCGCGGCAAGAAAGGGAATCGAAGGCTTCATGACGGACAAGTCCCGGCTGCGGCAAACCCCGATTATGCCAGTATCGCGTGCCGGCTTCATGCGGCCGCGGCGCGCTTGCCGTACCATCGGGGGCCGAGCACGCAATCAAGTGCTCAGTAGAGGCCGCCATGTCGACCGAAGTCTCCTATCCGGCCTTGTACCTGAAGCGCAACGAAGACGCTCGCCTGCGCGCGGGTCACCTGTGGGTGTTTTCGAACGAGGTGGATGTTCAGCGTTCGCCGCTGACCGGATTCGAGCCCGGCGAACCGTGCGTCATCGTCGACGCGCACGACAAGCCGATCGGCGTCGGCTACGTCAATCCGAATTCACTGATCGCCGCGCGCCTGGTCAATCGTGGCGTCGAGCATGCGCTGGATCGCTCGCTGCTCGTGCACAAGTTGAAAGTCGCGCTGTCGTTGCGCGAGCGGTTGTACGTGGAGCCCTACTACCGCCTCGTCTTCGGCGAGTCCGACGGCTTGCCGGGCCTGACGCTGGACCGCTTCGGCGACGTGATCGTCGGACAGACGACGTCCGCCGGCATGGAGCGCCTGAAGGATGACATCGCCGCCGCCGTCGTCAAGGTGATCAAGCCGACGGCGCTTGTGTGGAAAAACGATGCGGGAATTCGCGCGCTCGAGCAGCTGCCCGAATACGCCGACATCGCGTTCGGCGAACTGCCGACGCCGCTGATCGCGCTGGAGAGCGGCCTCGAATTCGAGATCGACCCGATCGGCGGTCAGAAAACCGGCTGGTTCTACGATCAGCGCGCGAACCGCGACCTGCTCGCGCCGGCGCATTCGGGTTCGCTCGTCCACGGCGCGCGCGTGCTCGACGTGTTCAGCTATCTCGGCGGCTGGGGCATGCGCGCGGGCGTGGCCGGCGCGAAGGAAGTCGTTTGCGTCGACAGTTCGGCCCGCGCGGTCGAGGCGATCAGCCGCAATGCGCAACGCAACCGCCTCGGCGAACGCGTCACGGCCGTACGCGCCGACGCATTCGATTACCTGAAGGCGCTGCGCGAAGCGCGCGAGCGCTTCGACGTCGTGATCATCGACCCGCCGGCTTTCGTCAAGCGCAAGAAGGATTTTGCCGAGGGCCGCATCGCCTATCGCCGCATCAACGAGATGGCGATGCAGATCCTCTCGCGCGACGGCATCCTGATCACCTGCTCGTGCTCGCACCACATGCCGCGCAGCGTGCTCCTCGATGCGATCCAGCACGGCGCGCGGCACCTGGATCGCAGCGTCCAGGTGCTCGCGCAACTGCAGCAGGCGCCCGATCATCCGGTGCACCCGGCGATTCCGGAGACCGATTACCTGAAGGGCTTCATCTGTCGCGTGCTGCCGAGCTGACGCCAGCGACGAGCATTGCGATGCCGAGTGTCTGTCGGCGTCCAGCGTTACGCAATGCCGCGCCAACGCCGCACGGGAACACTGCCGTCTCGCGCGACCCGGAGCACTAGTAGTCCAGTCCGTCGAGGAAGATCGAGTCGCCTTGCATGCGCGCTATGGCGTAGTCGAAATCGTCCAAACCGGAGTCGAGGTCGCGAGCCCACAAACGTGAGCCCGTCAGCACGATGCGGCCGCGATCGACGCACAGCCTGCCGCCGGCCTGATCGATGGGTTGCGTGTCGTCGTAGCGCGGGAAGACGAACGAAGTCAGCCAGTCCGACGAATTGCCGGCCGTTACGAAATCCGTCGCAAACTGAAGGTACGCGTCTTCGAGCTTGCCGGCCCACAAGACGCGGAGCGGGTTGGCACTCCCCGGCGCGGCGGCGGTGGTGCCGGCGACGAAGTCTGCCTTGCCGAGGCGCGTGAGCCCGCCGAGGCGCGTCTCGTCAAAAATATGGATGCGCTGATGGATCGGCGTGAGGTCGGGGTTGATCATCAACGCGCCGTTCGGCGTCAACCTCGCGACCACCACGTCGCTCTTGCTGCCGTACAGCGCGTCGCCGGCGACGACCAGCAACCCGTTCTGCGTCGCTATCGCTCCGATGCGTTCATCGAAGCCATTGGTGATGTCGTCGGAACCGAAGCTGAAGGTGCGCTTGCCTGTGTGGGCGAAGCTTCCGCCGCAGCTGCCGTCGTCGGGGCAGAAGGTCGCGACCTCAGTGCCGTCCGCAACAAGAATCTTGGCGAGCGCGAAATCATTCGATTGCGCGAAGCCGCCCACGTAGGCGTAGCCGCCGATGTAGGCGTAAATGCCGTTGATCACGAGCGTGTACGCGCGGTCGTCATCGCCGCCCGCGTGAGTCTGGCTGACGTCGAACGGAATCGTCTGAATGCCATCGCCGCCCCCGAATGCCTCAGCCGGCTGCAGGTCGAAGTCGGTGAGCCGAATCACTGCGAAATCGAAATCGCCGGCGTCATTGCGTTCGACCGAGCCCGCGATGAGCAGGTCGTTTTTCTGCGTGCCACCAGCATCGCCGAGATTCGTGACCGCGTAGGCACGGTCGTCGCCGTCGCCGTTGACGGTGTAGTCGATCGGGATGAAGTGGCAGCCGTTTTCTCCGACGGCAACGTCGGGCACGCCGTCGGCGCTGTAGCGGCAGACGAACGGATCGTTGTCGAGGGGGTTCAAGCCGTAGCCGATCACGACGATGCGGTCGATCGTGTCGATTGCCGCGTCGGTGATCGTCGCGTTGGAGGGGATCGGATAGTCGACGGCGCCGCCGCCGGCATAGCTGGCGTCGACGTCGCCGTTCGGCAGCAGCCGCGCCAGTCCGACGCGGGCGTAATCCGCGTAGCCGACCATCACGTACCGACCGCGTTTGTCGACCAGCGTCCGCACGGCCTGGTCGAGCTTTTTGGCGGATTGATCGAAAGCGACCGTGTATTGGCCGTCGCCGGCAAAACGCGGATCGAGGTCGCCTTCGCGCGCGAAGGCGGCACCGGCGGCGAGCAGCGCGACGGCAGCGATAGCATGAGGATTCATGTGGAAGTCCTGGTTGTCCGGTAGACGATCTCGCAGCGCGCGCCATGCGTTACTGCGTCCGTCAGCAGCAGTTACGCAGTGCGCTGGCAAAACCGGCAACTTTTTGAAGCCGAAGCTTTCAGGCAGGAGCCCCGGACAGGCGCAATGGCGAGGTCCGGATGAATCGCGGCCGATCGCTTGCGCGAGGCTCAGCGCGTGAGCTTGGCGAGGAGTTCCGCTGTCGCCTTTGTCTCGGCGTTGTCGGGACCGAGCTTTTCCTGCTGCGCGCGCAGCGCGCGTTCGAGCAGCGGCCTGGCCGCGGCGCTGGCTTCGTGCTGAAGATGGCGCACGAGCGCAAGCTCGTAAAAGCACGCTGCACTGCGTGGGCCGTCCGGAAACTCGTCGTTGTCGTAGCCGGAAAACGCCGCTTCGAGCTGCTCTCGCGCGCCGGAGAGATCGCCGCGCTTGCGCAGCACGCGACCCAGCTGCGTGCGCGTGATCGCAAGCTGCGCCTCGTCGCCGTTGAACGCGGCATGGTCCGCGGCGACACCTTCGTGCAGCAGGCGCTCGGCCTCCTCGAGCCGGCCAAGGCGCTCGAGCGCGATGGCGTAGGTATTGCGGGCGGAACGGTGCGCGCGCGGCGGATCGAGCCGCTGCGCCTGCGCCCACGCGTCGCGCAACAGCGGTTCGGCGCGCGCCGGCTCGCCGGTTTCGAGCAGTGCGCCGGCATAGTTGGTCAACGCGGTGCGCGTGCTTGGATGCTCCTCGCCGAGCGTGTCGCGCCAGATCCGCCAGGCGTCTTCGAACAGCGGCACAGCCTCGGCGAAGCGGCGCAGCACGTAGAGCATCGTGCCGTAGTTGTTTTCAGGATTCGCGGTCAGGCTGTTGTGTGCGCCGAATACGGTGCGGCGCATCTCGATGTTCGCGCGAAACAGCGCCTCGGCCTCGGTTGTCTCGTTGAAACCGCCCAGGACGTGCGCAAGCTCGGCCTCGCTCAGCAGCGTATCGGGATGGCGTGGACCGTGGACGCGACGCTGCAACGCGAGGGCTTCGCGCAGGTGGGCGACAGCCTCCTTCGGCCGAGCGATCTGCTGCTCGACCGCGGCCAGCGAATTAAGGCGGGTGGCAACGACGGGCGCGTCCGGGTCGCTGCGCCGTGCCAGATCGAGCGCTTCGCGTTGTGCGGCGAGCGCATCCTCCCAGCGCGTCTGCAGGCGGCGCAGGTTGCCAAGCGCGTCGAGTGCTTCGGACATTTCGTCGGGCGACACGTCGGGATCGGCGCGTAACGCGGCCAGCACCGCTGCGAGGCGCGTGTCAGCCGCAGCGAATCGTCCGGCGTCGCCGTCGATGCGGATCCTCGTCAGCTCCGCGGCGAGGCGCAGCGGCTCCGTCGCCATGGCGCCGTCGAGCAGCGCCAGCGCAGAGTCGGCGTAGGCGGCGGCTGCATCGAGCTGGCCTCTGCCGTACTGCGCCTCGGCGAGGCGCAGCAGTACGCGCGCGCGTTCCTCAGGCGCGGCAGAGCTGACCGCGGCGAGCGCATCGCGTGCTTGTTCGAGCAGCGCGACCGCACGCGTGTTGTCGCCGATTGACGCGTAGATCGCGCCGAGGTCCGACAGTAGCGCTCCGCGCACTTCGGGTTCGTCGCGCAGGCCGCGCTCGGCCCGGCGCGCGCCTTCGTCCAGTACCTCGCGCAACGGCACCTCGCGGCCGCGCGCCTGTTCCGGATCGGCGGCGGCAAACAGTTGCGTCGTGAAGTCGCGCACGGCGCGCGCGGTCTGCGCGTGGCGTGTCGCGATACGCGTCTGCCACGCGGTGGCGCCGATGCCGGCCAGCGCCGTCACGGCGATGAGCGCGCCGGCTGCTACGCCGACGCGGTGTCGGCGCACGAACTGTGCCGCGCGACGCAGGCGCGGCGTCGGCCGGCTGAGCAGCGGCCGCCGCGACAGCCACGCGAGCAGGTCGGCTGCGAACGCATCGACGCTCGCATACCGGTCCTCGGGCGCCTTGGCCAGCGCGATATCGATGATTTGCGTAAGGTCGCGATCGAGTTCGCGGCGCAAACCGGCCACAGTCGTCACGCGTGCAGCCGCAATCGCGTCCGCGTCGACGCCCGTGCGTGTGAGCGCGCGCGTCGGGCGTTCCGCTGCCTCGTCGAGCACGGCGCGGACGAGCGACTGACGCGAGGTCGTCTCGAGCCGATACGGCGCGACACCGCAGACCAGTTCGTACAGCAACACGCCGAGCGCGTAGACGTCGGTGACGGTCGAAACCGGATCGCCGCGCAGTTGTTCCGGCGCGGCGCAGGCCGGTGTGAGCACCTGCGCGCCGGTCGCCGTGTTCTCGACGTCGTCGTCGGCGAGCAGCTTGGCGATGCCGAAGTCGAGCAGCTTTACGCCGCCGTTGGCATCGACGAGCACATTTGCAGGCTTCAGGTCGCGATGCACGACGAGATTCCGATGCGCGTATCCCACGCCATCGAGCACGTCGACGAACAGGCGCGCCCGCTCGCGTACCGGCAGGCGCCGCTCGTCGCACCAGCGCGTAATCGGTTGGCCCTCGACGTATTCGAGCGCGAGCCATGGATGGCCTTCGCTGTCGACCCCGCCATCGATCAGGCGCGCGATGCGGTCATGAGCAAGACGCGCGAGAATGCCCCTCTCGCGCCGGAAGCGCACGCGTACCTCGGCGCTGTCCAGACCCATGCGGATGCGTTTGATGGCCACGCGCTGGCGCACGCCCGGCTCGTCGCGCTCGGCGAGCCACACGACGCCCATGCCGCCGCGGCCGAGCACGCTCACGGTGCGGAACGGCCCGATGCGCTCGCCTGCCGCGTCTTCGTCCAACCCGTCGGCGGCAAACAACGGTGCTGCCCACGCCGCCGCGCCTTGCTCGAGCACGTCCGCCGCTTCATGCGTGCGCAGCAAGCCTTCGACTTCATCGCGCAGCTCCGGCGAAGGCGCGTCGGCGAGCAGGCGCGCACGCGCCGCCGGCGCGCTGTCGAGGCACGCCTCGAACAACGCCTTCACTGCAAGCCAGTCATTCGCCTTTTCGTTCACTTCGGGCTCCGCGCCATCCGTGGTCCTATACGCAATTGCGCGGCCGACGCGGCAATTATCGGTCCGACAGCGCCGCACCGATGCCAAGATCACGTGCGAGCAGGGCGCGCGCCAGCGCCCAGTCGCTGCGGACAGTGCGCTCGGACAGGTCGAGCTCCGCGGCGATTTCCGCGAAGGTGAAGCCGCCGAAAAAATGCCACTCGACGACTCTGGCGGCGCGTTCGTCGTGTTTCGCGAGCTTGGCCAGCGCTTCGTCGACGATGAGCAATTCTTCGGCGCGCTGGTCGGGCGTCCCCTGCGCCGCGTCAAGGTCCGTGTGCACGTCGCGACCACCGCGCTTGTCGGCCAGGCGACGGCGCGCCTGGTCAACGAGAATCTGGCGCATCGCGCGCGCGGCAAGGCTGAAAAAGTGCGAGCGGCTGGCGACCACGCCGGAATGATTTGCGGCAAGCTTCGCGTAGGCCTCGTGCACGAGCCCGGTAGTGTTCAGCGTGGCGCCAGCGTTGCGCCGCAGTTCTGCGGCCGCCATGCGCTTGAGCTGGGCGTACAGCGCCTGGAACGCCGCGTCCCCAGCCTGCGCGTCGCCGCGCTGGGCCCGGTTGAGCAGTTCGGTCAGATCGACATCCGCCATGGTTCGGCCACCCGCAAGCGGTCCCCTCGGAAGTTCACGACGTCGGCGCATCAAATCGCTCGGGCTCGTCGTGCGCATAGATTCGGCAAATCCGCCGAAAAGCACAAGCGGCGTGACGCCGCGTGCGGACAAGCGAAAGACGCGGGGAGCGCGGCAGCGGTCGGACTTGCAACGCGGATGCCGGCGCGGCCGTGCGCCGCGACGCCGTCTCGCAAAACCTGCCGCCGTCGGCGACAATCGCGCTTTGCCCGGCCCGGCCCGCCATGCCCTGGTTTCACCAGATCAACCCGATAGCGTTCTCGATTGGCCCCGTCGCCGTGCACTGGTACGGCATCATGTACCTGCTCGGTTTCATCGGCGCCTGGTACCTGGGCAACCGCCGGCGCGAGCAGGGGCGGCTGGCTGCGAGTTACGAGGCGTTCTCCGATCTCGCTTTCTACGTGATGCTCGGCGTCATCGTCGGCGGACGCACCGGCTACATGCTGTTCTACGTGCCGCTCGACTGGATGCTGCACGATCCGCTGGCGCTGTTTCGCGTCTGGGAAGGCGGCATGTCGTTCCATGGCGGGTTGCTCGGCGTGCTCGGCGCCGTCTGGCTGTGGTCGTGGCGACACGGCATCCGTTTCTTCGACACGATCGACTTCGTGGCGCCGCTCGTGCCGATCGGGCTCGGTCTCGGCCGGCTCGGCAATTTCATCGGCGGCGAACTGTGGGGACGGCATACCGACCTGCCGTGGGGCATGATCTTTCCGCGCGCGCTCGAAGGCCTGAACAAGTCGCGCGACGAATTGCAGCAGATGTATCTCGCCGGGCAGTTGAATGCGGAGGCGCGCCATCCCTCGCAGCTGTACGAATTCGCCCTGGAGGGCATCGTGATGTTTTCCGTGCTGTGGTGGTACTCGCGCAAGCCGCGCCCGCGCTACGCCGTGTCGGGCCTGTTCGCGCTGCTGTACGGCGTGTTCCGCTTCGGCGTCGAATTCGTGCGCGAACCCGACGCACAGCTCGGCTACATCGCGTTCGGCTGGCTGACGATGGGCCAGATCCTGTCGCTGCCGCTGATCATCATCGGGATCGTGCTCTTGTGGCGGTCACGCAGCGCGCCGACCGTCCTGCCCCCGGCGGCGGCAATGGCGGCCGAACTCAAGGAAGCTGCCTGATGCGTCAGTACCTGGACTTGTTGCAGCACGTCCTCGATCACGGCGCAGCCAAAGGCGACCGCACCGGCACCGGCACGCGTTCCGTATTCGGCTGGCAGATGCGTTTCGATCTCGCCGACGGTTTCCCGCTCGTCACGACGAAGAAACTGCACCTGAAGTCGATCGTGCACGAGCTGTTGTGGTTCCTGCGCGGCGAGACGAACACTGCCTACCTGAAGCAGCATGGCGTGTCGATCTGGGACGAATGGGCCGACGCGAACGGCGAGCTCGGTCCGGTCTACGGCCGGCAGTGGCGCGCGTGGAACGCCGGCGACGGCCGCACGATTGACCAGATCAGCTGGGTCATCGAGGAGATCCGGCGCAATCCGGACTCGCGCCGGCTGATCGTCAGCGCATGGAACGTCGGCGACCTGCCGAAGATGGCGCTGCAGCCGTGCCATGCGCTGTTCCAGTTCCATGTCGCGCAGGGACGCCTGTCGTGCCAGATGTACCAGCGCTCGGCCGACATCTTCCTCGGCGTGCCGTTCAACATCGCGAGCTACGCGCTGCTGACGCAGATGGTTGCCCAGGTCTGCGGCCTCGTCGCGGGCGATTTCATCCTCACGCTCGGCGATGCGCATTTGTATACAAATCACGTCGACCAGGCGCGCGAGCAGCTGTTGCGCGCGCCGCTGCCGCTGCCGCGGTTGCAACTGAACCCCGCGGTGCGCTCGATCTTCGATTTCCGTTTCGAGGACATCGCGATCGAGGACTACAAGGCGCACCCGTCGATCAAGGCGCCGATCGCCGTGTGACGCTAGTCGCCGGCGCAGCACTGCATCGCCGCGAGGTGGGCGCCAATGTCAGCGTGGTGCAGATGCCGGCGGCAGTGCCGCAAGCCATTCCAGCACGAGGCTCTCGAGCGCGATGCGGTGGTCGTTGAAGGCGTGGTCCGTATCGATCGTCTCGACCTTCAGCGCCTCGGGCTTTCGGGTT
>Ga0070668_100003936_pt1 | contig 10978 bp, 9 predicted proteins | sample KBSS43metaG_FD_64661 | JGI IMG/M metagenome (GOLD analysis project Ga0070668, IMG submission 64661) | Switchgrass rhizosphere microbial communities from Kellogg Biological Station, Michigan, USA - KBS S4-3 metaG | ecosystem: Host-associated > Plants > Roots > Rhizosphere > Soil ... | reverse complement strand
TTACCCGAATCCACCGACGGCACGCACAGCGGCACCCATCCGGAGGATCGGACGGTTGCCCAGCATGGACAACCGGACGGCACATCCGGTCATCGCGTCGGCGCCGGAAGGCCGGCGGGATGGACGGCGGCAGCCACCGCGTCGGCCAACGCCGGGAGCCCGGACTCGTCCAACGGGCTGATGGTGATGCGGATGCCGGGCGGCGTGGCTATCCGGAACAGAGAACCCGGCGCCACGGCATAGCCGGCGTCGCGGAGCAACCCCACCGTCCGGGTCTCGTCCGCCACCCGTACCCAGAGGTTGATGCCGGTCGCCGCCCGCGCCTCGACGCCGCGCGCCCGCAGCTCGTCGCAGAGAGCTTGGCGCCGGCGGCCGTAGGCCCGAGCGGCCGCAGCCACCGTGGCCGTGACCTCGTCGTCCTGCCAGAGCCAGAGAAGCATGCGCTGGAGCACAGTGGACACCCAGCCCGAACCGGTGCGCATCCGCCCGACCACGCGGGCGATTGTGGTCTCGTCGCCGGCCACCACGGCGATGCGGAGATCGGGACCGAACGGCTTGGACGCCGACCGGATGAAGGCCCACGCCGTCGTGACCGGGCCGAGGCAGTGAGGTGGGACCTCGGCCAGTTCGGCGGCGTGGTCGTCCTCGATCAGCAGGATGTCGGGATGGCCGGCGAGCACGTCGCGGAGCTCGGCGGCGCGGGCGGCGCCGATGGCGGCACCGGTCGGGTTTTGCGCCCGCACGGTGACGACCACCGCGCGGGCGCCGGACTGCAGCGCGGCGGCGAGCGCGGCCGGGTCGGGGCCATCCTGATCGACGACGAACGGCACCGGACGCAGCCCCAGCGCGGCGAGCAGGTCGAGCAGGTTGGCCCAGCCCGGATCCTCCACGGCGACCGCGTCACCGGGGCGTAGATGGGCGGTGAGCAGGCGCTCGATCGCATCCAGCGCGCCCGAGGTCACGGTGACCGCGGCCGATGCCATGGGAACGCCGTCGGCCGCCAGCCGGGGGCGGGCAGCGTCGGTCAGCTCGGGCATCGCGATCGCCGACGCATAGCCCGGCGGCGGCCCGTTGATCGCGGAGACCGCCCGCAACGCCGGGCCGAGCGGTGGCAGCAGGCGGAAATCGGGCTCGCCGGAGGAGAGATCGAGCACACCGTCGGGGACGGGCAGCCGGAGCGCGGACCGCGGACCGGCGACCGCGGGGCGCGACCGGATCCGGGTGCCCCGCCGGCCCTCGGTCTCCACCACTCCGCGCTGCCGTAGCTCCTGATAGGCCTTGGCGACCGTGGCGGGGCTGACATGCAGGGCGTCGGCGAGGACCCGGACCGGCGGCAGCGCGGCGCCGGAGACCCAGTCGCCTCGCACCACGCCGGCCTCGATGCTGGCCGAAATCGAGGCGGCGCTGTCGCCGCTGACCTGATACTGTGCTGACACAAGACGAATTCTGTACTAGTACAGCTGGGAAAGCAAGCCAAGCAAGCACGGAGGGCCCGATGTCCGACCTCTACCCGCAGACCGAGCGCACGACCGCGACCCGCACGCGCCAGCGGATGCACTACGAGCGCGACACGGTGCACGCCATCCTGGACGAGGCCTTCGACTGTTCGGTCGGGTTCGTCGTCGACGGCGCGCCTCGCGTGCTGCCCACACTTCACGTGCGCGTCGGCGAGACCCTCTATCTGCACGGCTCCACCGGCGGGCGGCTCGGGCTCACGACGCGCGACGGCGGGGTCCCGGTCTGCGTCAGCGTGACGTTGCTCGACGGGCTGGTCTACGGCCGGTCGCATTTTCACCACAGCGCCAACTACCGGTCGGTGGTCGCGCACGGCGTCGCCCGGCCGGTCGCCGACCCTGCGGAGCGGCGCCGGGCGATGGATGCCCTGGTCGACAAGGTCGGCGCGGGCCGGTCGATGGACAGCCGGCCACCCACTCGCCAGGAGCTCGCCCAGACCGTCCTGCTCGCGCTGCCGCTGACCGAGGTTGCCGCCCGCGCCCGCACCGGCGGCGTGGTCGACGACCCCGACGACCTGCCGCTCCCCCACTGGGCCGGCGTGTTGCCGGTGCGGCGGGTGTTCGGCCCGCCGCAGACCGATGCCGGTGTCGCTTCGGCGCCGCCCGCCTATCTGCCCGGAGCAGAGTTGCCCTGGGCCAACCCCGTGCCGCTGCGCGGTGACCATGTCTGGCTCGAGCCGCTGGCGCCCGGGCACGCCGACGGTCTGCTGGAGGCACTCGCCGACGACGAGGTCTGGCGGCACCTACCGACCCGCCGCCCGACGACCAGGGACGAGATGGCCGACTATGTCGCGAGCCGGCTACTGGCTCGATGGGAAGGCCATCAGGTGGTGTGGGCCCAGCTGGAGCCGGCAACCGGGACGGTGATCGGCGTGACCAGCTATCACGACATCGATCCAGAGCGCCGGGCGGTCGGCATCGGGGGCACGATGGTCGGCCGCAGGTGGTGGCGGACCGGGGTCAACACCGAGGCAAAGCTGCTGCTGCTGCAGCACGCGTTCGACGCACTCGGGGCGGAGCGGGTGTTCTGGCACACCGACATCCGCAACGAGCGCTCCCAGCAGGCGATCGCCCGGCTCGGCGCGGTCCGTGAGGGAGTCCTGCGGCGGCATAAGCTGCGTTCGGACGGAACGTGGCGAGACACCGTGGTCTTCGGCATGACCTGCGAGGATTGGCCGGCCGCGGCCACGCGGCTGCGGGAGCGCCTGGCCGCCGGCGGGTCGGTCGCTCTCGCCGTCAGGTAGGGAAGGGGCGCGATGCTCGGCATCACCGATTTCTGGACGTACGTGCTTGGCGTGGCCGCCATCATCCTGCTTCCGGGGCCAAACTCGATCTTCGTGCTCTCGGTGGGGGCGCGGCGCGGGGTGCGAGCGGGCTACCAGGCCGCGGCCGGGGTCTTCGCCGGTGACGCCGTGCTGATGACGCTGTCGGCGGCCGGCGTGGCGTCGCTCTTGCGGGCCTACCCGCCGGTCTTCCTCGTCATCAAGTACGCCGGGGCGGCCTACCTGGCCTGGGTGGGCCTGGGCATCATCCGAGGCGCCCTCCGGAAGTGGCGAACGCGTGCCGAGCCCGGCGGCGGCGGGAGCGCCGAGGCCGGCGGGCTCGTCATGGACGCGGAAGGCGCAGGGCCGGCCAAGGGCGCAGGGCCGGCCAAGGGCGCAGGGCCGGCCAAGGGCGCAGGGGTGGCTGCGAGTGCCGGGGCGGCGGCGGGCGCTGAAGCAGCTCGGCGTACCGAGGGGGCCGATGCTCGCGAGCTGCGACATCCGTTCCGCCGGGCGGCCGTGATCAGCCTCCTCAACCCGAAGGCGATCCTGTTCTTCGTGTCGTTCTTCATCCAGTTCGTCGAACCCGGCTACCCCCACCCGGCGCTGTCGTTCATGGTGCTCGCCGCAGTCGTGCAGCTGTTCAGCGGGCTTTATCTGACGGCGCTGATCTTCGGGGGGCGGTTTCTGGCCGGGCAGTTCCACCGGCGACGCCGGTTGGCGGCGGGGGCGGCGACCGGCGTGGGCGCGATCTTCGTGGGCTTCAGCGTCAAACTGGCCACCGCCAGCATCGGTTAGCCCACATTGGGGGCAGGCCAGCCGAACTGGGACGCCGGCGTTTGACGAGCCGCCCGGATGTGCGGCCGACGGCTCTTGGGCGGCGGAGCCGTGGCGTTCCGGAGGCCGGAACGCCACGGGTTGTGGTGCTAGTCCTCGCCGAAGTCGCCGCCGTCGTCTTCGAAGATCTCTTCGACGGCCTCGCCGAGGATCATGCCGCCGATGACGCCGCCGGCCACGCCGGCGGCCACTGCGCCCGCGCCGTAGCCCCGGCCGTGGGCCGAGTGGCCGTGCGTCGGGTAGCCGTGGGCGCCGTGTGACGGGTAGCCGTGGGCGCCGTGTGACGGGTAGCCGTGGGCGCCGTGTGACGGGTAGCCGTGGCCGAAACCGCCGGCGCCGCGCAGGCCCTGGTAGCGGTCGGCGGCCTCGCCTACCCACGACTCCACGACGGTCGTCCAGTCCGTGGTTTCCGCCTCCGCGTGGGAGACGCGGAAACGGCCGTACGCGTCGTGGCCGGGGGCGAGGAAGCCGCCGCGCTTGTCGAACTCGAGGATGACCTCGACGCCGGTCGGGTCGGCGATGAAGGTCACCTCCACCTCGTTGATCGTGCCGGCGTACTGGGGCGGCGGGTAGAACTCGATCTCCTGGTAGAAGGGCAGCTCCTGGCGTACGCCGTAGATGCCGCCGTGCTCCAGGTCGGCCTTGGCGAACTGGAAACCGAGCCGGCCGAAAGCGTCCAGGATCCGCTCCTGGGCCGGCAGCGGGTGCACGCTCACCTCGTCCAGGTCGCCCTTGTCCACCGCCTTGGCCACCGCCAGTTCGGTGCGCAGGCCCATGGTCATGCCGCGCAGACGCTGACCGTAGACATCCGTGATCGGCGTCTCCCATGGCACCGGGAACGAGAACGGCAACTCCCGCTGCTCACCCTTGGCCAGCTGGAAGGTGCCGGCGACCGCGACCCGATGGAACTCCACGAAACTGTCGCCGTGCTCCGACTCGACCCGCGTCACCAGGCCCAGGACGATCTGCTCGATCGTGACGTCGTGATCCCCGCCGGCGATCCGGACCTGGCCCTCCAGCGCCAGGCCCGGCCGGGTGTTGGGATCGGCCAGCACGGTGTCGACGGACGGCCCGCCCACGCCGAAGGCGCGCATCATCTTCTTGAAAACCACCGGGTCATTCCTCCTTGAACAAAACGGGGTGGCTCATGGCACCGGGACCGGATCGGTCTCGTCGTCGAACCGGCCGATCACCTGCTCCAGCAGGTCCTCCAGGGCGACGAAGCCGGCCGGCCGGCCGCCGTCGGCGACCAGCGCCAGCTGGGCCCGGCCCGCCCGCATCGCCGCGACCGCCTCCACCACGCTGACCCGCGCATCCAGCCGGAAGGCCGGATCCATCAGCTCCGCGGCGGTCGCCGCACGGCCGCCGGTGGCGGCCCGCACCGCATCCCGCACGTGCACGACGCCGACGACCTCGCCGGCCGGCGACACCACGGCGAGCCGGGACCGGCCGCCGGTCAGCGAGGCCAACTCCACGTCGTGGGCGGACGCCGTGGCCGGCACCGTGACCAGTCGGTCGGCCGGGATGGCGACATCCCGTACGGTGGTCGCGCCCAGGCCCAGCATGCTGGTCAGCAGCTCACTCTGGTCGGTTTCGATCAGGCCCTCGGCCTCGGACCGGTCGAGCAGGATGCGCATCTCGGCGGGGCCGTGCGTCTGGGCGAGCTCATCCTGCGGCCGCACGCCGAACGGCCGCAGCGCCGCGTTCGCCAGCGCGTTCAGCACTCGCAGCGCCGGGCCCGCCACCTTGGTGAAGGCCCGGAACGGCAGGGCCAGCAGGATGGCCGAGCGTTCCGGGTGGGTGATCGCCCAGGACTTCGGCATCATCTCGCCGACCACGAGGTGCAGGAACGTGACCACGACCAGCGCGAACAGGAACGCGATCACGTGGCTGGCCACCTCGGGCAGGCCGAGCGCCTGCAGGGCGGGGCCGAGCAGGTGTTCCAGCGCCGGTTCGGCCAGCGCGCCGAGCCCCAGCGAACAGAGCGTGATGCCGAGTTGGGCGCCGGCCAGCATCATCGACAGCTCGCGGGTGCCGGCCAGCGCGGCCCGCGCGGCCCGGCTGCCGTCCGCGGCGGCCTGTTCGAGACGGTGCCGCTTGCTCGCCACCAGGGCGAACTCGGCGGCGACGAAGAACGCGTTGGCGGCCAGCAGCAGGGTCACCCAGAGCGCGTTCACGCACTGATCCGTACGGTCTGTGGGACGTGCCGGGCGACGGTCTCCACCCGTACGGACAGGGTGTCGAGCGTGACCGAATCGCCTGCCTCGGCCACCCGCCCGAGCCGTGCCAGGATCAGGCCGGAGACCGTGTCGTAGTCGTCGCCGAGCGGCAGCGGCACGCCGGTGGCGTCGGTGATCTCGTCGATCCGCCAGCGTGCGGGCACCAGCCAGGAGCCGTCGGCCTGCCGGACCGGCGCCGGTTCGGGCAGGTCGTCCTCGTCGTGGATGGGGCCGACGAGTTCCTCGGCGATGTCCTCCAGGGTGATGATCCCGGCGAATCCCCCGAACTCGTCGACCACGCAGGCGAGTTGGCGGCGCCCGGCGCGCAGCCGGTCGAGGACGGCCGGAAGCCGCAGCGAGGACGGCACGACGATGGCCTCGGACATGACCGCGGAGACCGGTGTTTCTCCGCGCCGGTCGGCCGGAACGGCCAGCAGGTCCGCGATGCCCACCACGCCGAGGATCTCGTCGAGCGACGAGCCGCGGACCGGGAATCGCGAGCGACCGGTGTCGAGCAGCGCCACCACGTCGGCGGCGGTCGCCGTCGCGGGGACCGTGTGCACGTCGACCCGGGGCACCATCGCCTCGGCCGCGGTGCGCGCCCGGAAGTCGAGGCCGCGGTCGAGCAGCGCCGACAGCTCCGGGTCGAGCTGCCCGTCGGCGCGCGACTCGGCGATGATCTGTTCGAGATCCTGCTCGGTGGCGCCCTCCGGCAGTTCCTCGATCGGCTCGATGCCGATCCGCCGGAGCAACCGGCCGGCCGCCTTGTCGAACAGCCGGATGACCGGGCCGAAGACGGCCAGGTAGGCGAGGGTGGAGCGGCTCAGCGCCTTGGCCACCGCGTCGGCCCGGGCGATCGCCAGGTTTTTCGGGGCCAGCTCGCCAAAGATCATCTGTATGACGGTGGCGATGAGCAACGCCAGCGCGACCGAGAGCGGCATGCTGACCGCGGCGGGCACGCCGGCCACACCGAACAGGTCGGCCAGGCCCTCGCCGAGGTAGGGCTCGGCGACGTAGCCGACGATCAGGGCGGTGACGGTGATGCCCAGTTGGGCGCCGGAGAGGACGAAGGACAGGCGCTCGGTGATCCGCAGGGCCCGGGCCGCGGCCTGGTCGCCCTGCTCGGCCTGCCGGCGCAGGCTGCCCCGGTCGGCGGCGACATAACCGAACTCCTGGGCGACGAAATAGCCGGTCGCGGCAGTGATCACGAGAACCAGGAGGAGCCCGACGGTGATCAGCACGACGGGCCGAACCGGTGGACGGGAAGCCGGGCCGAGCCCGGCCGACTACTGCCGATCATGGTGAGGACAGTAGCAACGGCGGCTGACAACTCGCTGTGAGTCAGCCAGGTCGCGAGGAGATCGGACGGTCGGCGTAGAAGGAGACCAGCACCATATCGATCTTGGCGAGGTCACCGATCCAGTCGAACTCCCGGGTGGCCCAGCTGATCGCGTACGCCCGGCCGTCCGTCGCGAACCAGCGGGTGCGCGCGTGCAACTGGACGCCGAACGGGTCGTCGTACCGGTATTCCCAGTCGGCGGCCTTGTTGAGCAGCGGCTTCGGCACGATCCGGATCCGTTGGTAGCCGGGCAGCACGCCCTGGCGGACCAGCCGCGTCTCCTCGGCCTGGCACGCCTTCACCGGATCGCCGGCCGGGTTCCGGCCGGTGTCCAGGCTGAGCACCCGAGCGCCGTCCGGGTCGCGGAAGCAGTAGGTCGTGCCGACCCGCCGCCAGGTCCAGCCGTCCGGAACGGGCATGTGGAAACCGCTACCGTCGGTGAAGTAGGACCAGCCGCGCAGCAACTCGAAGCCGCTCACACCGCGCGCCGCGCCCTTCTGCGGGAGCCGCTGGCCGGCCGGCGCCACGCCGTCGCACACCTCCGGCGAGAAGCCCGCGGCGACCATCGCCGTGCGCGCCGCCGGCGTGGAGCCAGCCGCCGGCGCGGAGCTCGCCACCGGCGACTGGGCCGCGCTGCCGTCCTCGTGGTGCTGCACCAGGTAGCTCGCCAGGATGCCGCCGACGCCGAGCACCGCCACCAGGGCCAGGCCGGCCACGACGAGCGCCGGGCGACCTTGCGCCGGTTCGGCGGGCCGGGTGGCGCGCGGCGCGGCCGGCGAGATCGGACCGGCGGAGAGGCGCTGGCCGGGCGGCCGGGTACGCGCCCCGCGCGGCACCAAAGACTGATCGATATCGGGCACGAACGGTGTGGCTGCGATGATCATGCGGAGCCGCCGGTCCACCTCGGTGGCGGTCAGCCGGGCCGCCGGGTCGTGCCGGAGCAGCCCGGTCAGCACCGGGGCCAGCAGGCCCGCCCTCGCGATCGGATCGGGCTCCTCGGTGGCCAGCGCCATCAGCGTGGCCATCGCGCTTTCCCGAGCGTAGGGGGAACGGCCCTCGACGGCCGCGTAGAGCGTCGCGCCGAACGACCAGAGGTCGGACTCCACCGTGGACGCGCCGTCGCGGGCGCGTTCCGGCGAGACGTACTGCGGCGAGCCGACCACCAGGCCAGGCCCGGTGACCGAGCCGTCGTCCACGAAAGTCGCCAGGCCGAAATCGGTCAACACCACGCGGCCATCGGTGCCGATCAGCACGTTGTGCGGCTTGACGTCGCGGTGCAGCACGCCGGCCCGGTGCGCGGCGGTCAGCGCGTCCAGCACGGCCAGCCCGATCCGGGCCGCGGCGCCCGGCGAATACGGACCGTCCTCGTTGATCACCTGGTGCAGGGAACGGGACGCCACGTACTCCATCACGATCCACGGCTGGCCGTCCTCGTGGACCACGTCGTAGACGCGCACCACATGCGGATGGTTGAGCCGGCCGGCGCTGCGCGCCTCACGGAGCGTACGGTCGCGCAGCCGGTCCTTTTCCTCCTCGGTCATCCACTCCGGGGGAACGAATTCCTTGACCGCGACATCCCGGTCGAGCATCTCGTCGCGGGCGAGCCAGACCCGGCCCATGCCGCCGGAACCGACCGGTTCGCGCAGGTGGTACCGACCGGCGACGAGCATGCGTCTGACCGCCATCACGCCCCCACCCGTCGACTGTTTCCAGAATAGGCACCCCGCTCCGGCGGCGAAACGACGATCACCCGGCCACCGCGTAGACCACGAGGTTGTCTCGATACGACCGGAGGGTACGGTCAAACACCCCGCCGCACGTGATCAGCCGCAGCTGGCGGTCGGGCGTCGGACCGTACACCTCGGAAGTGGGAAATTTGCTCTTCGAGTACCACTTCGTGCGGGTGACCGTGAAACGGGCCACCGTGCCGCCGCGGACCACCTCGATCCGGTCGCCCGCGGCGAGTTCGCGCAGCCGGTAGAAGACGGCCGGTCCGGTCCTGGAATCCACGTGCCCGGCGATCACGGCCGGGCCGGTGTCGCCGGGCACGGTGCCGTCGGCGTACCAGCCGGCCTTGGCGTAGGCGCGGGGCGGCACGAGGGCGCCGTTCGCGCCGAGGTGCAGCCGCTCCAGCGTCGAATCGACGCCGATGGCACTCACCCGCACCCGGGTGGGCACGCCCTTCGGCGCCACGGCCACGCTGCCGAACGGATCTCCGGCGGGCCGTGCGACGCTCACCTTCTCGGCCGCCGCGCCCCAGCGGGCAACATTCTGCGCCGGCGGGCGGTCGGCGACAAAGGCCAGATAGCCGGTGCCGGCGGCGAACGCGGCCGCGAGGGCGGCCACGGCCGGCAACGCGAGTCGCCGCAGTCGTCGTTTCTCCGGTACGCCCGGAGCAGCGGCACCGGGCTCCGGCGGCTCCCGGGGAGGGGCCGCCTTGCGCAGGGCCGGCGCCGGTGCGGCGACCGGGTAGACCCGCCGCGGGAAGACCATCGACGGTGATGCGAGCCGGGGCAGCCGGCCCGACACCCGCCGCCGCACGGAGAGCGCGCCGGGCACCGCCGCGGCGGCCTTCACGCCCGGCGGCTTGCCCACCTTGGCCACGCCCCGGGCGACATCCTCGGGGCGGTCCGCGGCGGGTCGGTCGGGCGGCACCTGACCACCTCTCTCAGGCGCGGAGCCGCCGTCGCAGAGCGACGACGAGGCCGCCGGTGAGAACCGCCGCGAAGGCGGCGACAAGCACTGCCATCGGCAACGGCGACGCCGGCCGAGTGCCGCCGTCGCCGGTTGCCACCCCACCGAGCGGTACGGTGCCCTGGCGTTCCGCGTCGACGTGCAACTCCGGCCTCAGGCCGCCCTTTTTGTCGTCGAGCACGACCAGCGAATAGACACTGCCGGCGCCCAGCGTGCAGGGCAGCACGCTGGTCCGGCCGCCGCCGGTCGGCACCACCCGGACGCTCCACCGGCCGGGGTTGACCTCGCGATACGTGGTCGTGGTGGCGAACCGGACGCCGTCGGCGATCTTGTTGCCGTTCTTGCCGGCGACGTTGAGCACCGGCGCCTCCACCGACGCCTGGATGATCCGGACCTTGGCCTTGCCGGGATCGGGCAGCTTGAGATCGTCGGTGAGCACGCGCAGCCCGAGGTCGGCGAAGCGGCCGACCCCGGCCACCGTGTAGGCGCCGCCGTCGGCCACCCCGACATCGGTGGTGAGCACCGGCTTCTCGGCGGCCGGCGCGCCCGCCTTGCGCATCGCGACCTGGTAGGTGCCGCTGGGCAGCCGAAGATATTGCGACATGTCGCCGTAGCCGACCCCGCGGAAGGTCTGCGGTTTGACCGCGCCCGTGGTGGATCGCAGATAGACATCCACGGCCGGGGTGTCCGGCGAGAGGTGCGCGAGACGGACATAGCCGCCGCCGGCCGCCCGGGCCGGCGCCGCGAACGGGATGGTCGCCGCGACGGCGGCGAGGACCGCGGCGACGAAGCGTCGCGGGCTGGGTTTGCGCAGAGACACGGAGCCTCCCCTGGCCATCGTTTGTATATATCTGGCGGACAGCCGGCGCGCCATGGGCCGCGGTTTTTGTCGTACCCCCGAGGGAGGATGGTCGGGTGCTAGAGGTGCTGGAAGAGTTCGGCCTGGCGACCCGCGAGTGGTTCAAGGCGGCGTTCGCCGCGCCCACCGCCGCTCAGGCCGGTGCGTGGCGGGCGATCGGCGCCGGCCGCAACGCGCTCGTGGTCGCGCCGACCGGCTCCGGCAAGACCCTCGCCGCGTTCCTCTGGTCGCTCGACCGGCTGGCCCGCGAGCCG
>Ga0070668_100003933_pt1 | contig 10980 bp, 11 predicted proteins | sample KBSS43metaG_FD_64661 | JGI IMG/M metagenome (GOLD analysis project Ga0070668, IMG submission 64661) | Switchgrass rhizosphere microbial communities from Kellogg Biological Station, Michigan, USA - KBS S4-3 metaG | ecosystem: Host-associated > Plants > Roots > Rhizosphere > Soil ... | reverse complement strand
GCGTCGTGGATGGCCGAGTACGGCGATCCGGACAAGCCGGACGATTGGGCCTTCATCTCGAAGTACAGCCCGTACCAGAACGTCAGGCGCGATGCGAAGCTGCCGAAAGTGCTGTTCACCACGTCGACACGCGACGACCGTGTGCACCCGGGTCACGCGCGCAAGATGGCTGCGCGGATGATGGATTTCGGGTACCCGGTGCTGTACTGGGAAAACATCGAAGGCGGCCACGGCGGCGCGGCGGACAACGCGCAGCGCGCGCAGATGATGGCGCTCGAGTACAGCTTCCTGTGGCAGCAGTTGCGCTGATGCGGATTACGCCGGCGGGCGAAATCGCCGTCGCGCCCATGCGGCGGCGTCAGTGCACGTCGGCAGGAAGCTCCGCGCGTTCCAGTTCGTCGCCGCAGCGGCCGAAGTAGCGAAGCTCCAGCGCCTGACGTAGCCGCTGCGCGAGCGCAATCTCCGCATCGGATGCGTAGCTCGGCGCCGGGTCGGCGCTGCTGTCGTGTTGATCGGCGTGATGTTTCAGCATGGCAACCTTCTCGCATACGACATGCCAGCGTTGAAATGTCATGTAAAAACAACACACTAAATTCCCGGCAGCAACCGCTGGAAGCGCCGTCCGGCGTACCCCGGCGGCGCCGCGCGTCACGCCTTCCGCTTTTGCGCCGCACTACCGATTCACCTCATTGGCACCGCGGAAACTGCGCGCTGATGATCGGAGGTCCGCATGCAAACCGCTGCCCGACGGCCGCGGATTCTTCGGTAGGGCTCCGTCACACTGCGGTGTAATCCATTCAAGAAAATGGGATCGGTTGGATTCGCGTCGCGAATCCATCCCGATCCCATGCTCCACGGTTGTTTATCCGACGAGGTTCAGGATATTGCCGTCCGGATCCTTGAACCACGCAACGCGCATGTCGCCACCCTTGTGCACGTCGCCTTCGCGCGTCACCCCGGGCATGTTGTCGTAGTGCTCGAACTTGATGCCCTTGGCCTTGAGATCGCGCAGCACGTCGTCGAGGTCGTCGCCGACGTTCCACGTCAGCGCCGTCGCCTTGTTGGTTCCGGCGTACTTTGAGTGGTAGACGTTGAACACCGAAGGACCGCTGCGATACGTGACGACTTCGTCGCCTTCGCGGTCGACCGGCACGAAGCCGAGCTTGTCCTCATAGAACCGGGTCGCCGCCTTGAGGTCCTTGACGGCGAGCGTAGCGATTGATTGTTTGTCGCCCAGCATGTCGATACCTCCATCTGTTTCACACATACCCGGCGGGGCCTCTGTGCCCCGCTCCGGACATCATCGCCAAAGCCGCGCCCGACCGCTGCCCGACAACCGCAGCTCTGCGTGTAGGACGCGCCTGACCAGAGCCGAAAGGCAGCGGAACGCCGCTCTTTATCTGGTCCCGGGTCAGCCGGTGCTGACGTCCGGAAAGGAGCGCAGGCGCAACGCCAGTGAGTCACGATCGTGGCGTGCCCGGAACGCCAACCACCCTACGAGCGTTCAGCCCCGCTCTCGGCTTGGCCTGGCACGGCTGGACGTTGTGGATTTGTATACTACACTGCCGTTGTCTCATACAACCCCGCCCGCAGGTGTATCCTCGCTTTTCCGAAGCGGCCGCAACGCGCTCGGCGAGAAGAAGAATCCAAGGCCCCGGCTCGCGAAGAACCGGTCGGTTTCTGCAACTCATCAAGGAGAAGACCAATGCCTGCCTCCAAGCCACTGGGTATCGGGCTGTTGGCATCGTCGCTTGCGTTCGCAATGCCGATGGCCGCCACTGCCCAGCAGAACATCGAGAATCTCAAGCAGATGAAAGTGTCGGGCGTGGATCCCACCATGCCCCCCGTGCCCCAGGGGGGCAAGAATGCGGACGCGATTCGCGAGAACCTGAAGCGGATCAAGCTGCCGCCAGGCTTCAAGATCGATCTCTATGCGGTGGTACCGGATGCGCGCCATATGGCGGTCGCACCGTCCACCAACATGCTGTTCGTCGGCACGCGCAAGAACACGGTGTGGGCGGTGACCAATCGCAACAGCGGTGACGTGGCGACCGAGGTCAAGCCTTTTGCGCCATCGGCAAAATTTCATGTGCCGAACGGTGTCTGCTGGACACGCGATGGCTTCCTGATCGTAGTCGAGCACAACCGGGTCCTGAATTTCCCCGCCGCTGAATTCTTCTACGAGGGCGGCGACGTCGCGGTGATCGAGGTCGTGCCGCAAGGCAAGCTGATCCCGGTCGAGGAAGAGTCGTACAACCACCACGCACGCACCTGCCGCGTCGGACCGGACGGCATGCTCTACATAACGCTCGGTCAGCCGTACAACGTCCAGCCGCGCGAGAAGCTGGCCTTGTTCAATCAGGTCGGCATCGGTGGCATCGTACGGATGAATGCGTTCGACGGCAGCAAGCGCGAGGTGTACGCCACCGGGATCCGCAACTCGGTGGGCCTCGAATTCAACCCGAAGGACAAGACGCTGTGGTTCACCGACAACCAGACCGACGGCATGGGCGACGACATTCCCGCCGGTGAAATCAACCGCGCCACAGGCCCCGGCATGTTCTTCGGATATCCGTGGAAACAGGGCAAGACGCGGATTACCGAATTCGGCTACGACAAGGATCAGCTGCCGGCGAACATCACCGATCCCCAGGTCTACATGGACGCGCACGCAGCCGACCTCGGCCTCGCTTTCTATACGGGCAAGGCGTTCCCGGCGAAATACCAGGGCGGACTGTTCTCGGCGCAGCACGGCTCGTGGAACCGCACGACGCCGATCGGCGCGCGCATCATGTTCACCAGCCTGAAAGCCGACGGCACGGCCGACAAGACCGAAGTGTTCGCCGACGGCTGGCTCGACCCGAGCACCGGCACGTACCGCGGCCGCCCGGTCGACGTGGCCATGATGAAGGACGGCTCGTTGCTGATCAGTGACGACTTCGCGGGCGCGCTCTATCGCGTCACCTACGCGCCGTAACGTACGGAGCGGGCGGCTTGAGCCAGGACGGGCCGGGTCTTCCGGCCCGCTCTTCCGTCGAAGAATGCGATCGATGAGCAGGCAGCGAAATCAACTCGCGCTTGCGTACGCACTCGCTTGCGCGCTCGTTTGCGTGACCAGCGCGGCGCAGGCCGACGTGGAGGCCGGTCGTGCCAAGGCGAGGATGTGTGTCGTCTGCCACGGCGACGCGGGCATCAGCGTGGTCCCGAACGTACCCAACCTCGCCGGACAGCCGGAGGCCTATCTCGCTCAGCAGATGAAGGCCTATCGCAGCGGGAAGCGCTCCGATGAAACGATGAACATCATCGCCAAGCCGCTGACCGATGCCGACGTCGCGGACCTGGCTGCGTGGTTCGCCGCCATCGCGATCGAGGCGAAGCCGCCGAAGTAGGCGTCCGCCGCCGCTGCGGGCATCGGCCCGAATCAGCGGGCCGGGACGTCGAACTCGACCGACTCGGCGGGATCCTCGTCGTAGCGGTGGCCGAACACGATGCGGCCGCGTCCGCGCAGCGTGAACTCCTCGCGGCGCAGCTCGATTTCGCTTTCGCCGAGCACCGTGCAGAACGTGCCGTTGGTGCTGACGTCGACGAGCACGAACTTGTCGCGGCGGCGCTCGATCCGTGCGTGCAGACGCGACGCCATGCTGTCGCCGATCACCATGTCGTTCTTCGCGTCGCGGCCGAACGTATAGACATTGATCTGGGGACCGAGCTCGACGGCCGACGCGCCGTGCCGGAGCGTCAGCCGCGCGGCGCCGGCGCTGGCCCGCGGCACCATCGCCGTCAGGTCCTCCTGCGATTCCTGCCAGATCAGCTCGAACACCGCGATGTCCTGCTGCTTGCCTCGAACGGTGTGCGAGTCCTGCATCCGCATCCGCGAACGCAGGGACAACGACAGCACGTTGCCGGTATCGGCGGAGACCAGCGTCTGGCCGGCCTTGGCCAGCTCGGTCAGCCGCGCGGCGACATTGACCGAATCGCCGTGAACGTCGTTGCAGTCATCGATCACCGGCCCGTAATGGAAGCCGGCATGGACGGCCAGCGGCGCCCCGTGGCTGGTCCGCATCTCCGAAATCATCGAATGGATGGCGATCGCCGCATAAGCGGCGTTGGCGGCGCTGGGGAAGATCGCCATCGCCTCGTCGCCGATGGTCTTGACGATGCGCCCGCCGTGGTCTTCGCAGACCTGCCGGATCACCTGCAGTGCCTGCGTGATCGTCGACAGCGCCTCGGCATCGCCTAGCGTCTCGTAGAGCTTCGTGCTGCCGGCGATGTCGGCGAAGAGTATTGCGGCCTGTTGGGGGCTGGCTGATGAACTCATTCGGTCGGAACGGTGCGCACCTAGCCTTGGAGTATAGGGGATCGCCAGCCCCTCTCAAAGCCGGGCTGCCATACGGTCCGATCCTGCCCGATTCCGGTGCAAGCCCTTCCGACAACGTGTGCGACACAGTATGCTCTGCGGGGCGCGCGCCGGCACCCCTCGAGTCCGGCCGGGAGGACCTTCTGGGATGATGCAAAAGCTGGGGCGATACCTGATCCGCGAAATCATCGGCGAAGGCGCGATGGCGCGGGTCTTCAAGGCCTACGATCCCGAGATCGATCGGGAGATCGCGGTCAAGCTGCTGAAGAGCCAGCTGGCCGAGGACGACCAGTACCGGGCGCGATTCCTGCGCGAGGCCAAGGGCGCCGGGACGCTTTCGCATCCGAACATCGTCACGATCTACGACGTCGGCGTCGACGGCAAGCACCCGTACATCGCGATGGAACTGGTCGATGGCGTGACGCTCACCGACCTGATCCGCACCGGCGACAAGGTGGCGACGCGAGACATCGTCGAGATCGGCATCCAGCTGACGCGTGCACTGGACTTCGCGCACAAGAAGGGAATCATCCACCGCGACATCAAGCCCGGCAACATCATGCTGGTGTCGAACAGCACGCAGGTGAAGGTCACCGACTTCGGCATCTGCCGCATAGACAACGCGGACGGACAGGCGAGCGAGCTGACGCAGTACACGCAGATGGGCGACGTCATGGGCACGCCCAACTACATGTCCCCCGAGCAGGTGCTGGGCCAGAAGGTCGATGCCCGCTCGGACCTGTTCTCCGTCGGTGTCGTGCTCTACAAGCTCGTCACCGGCGTGCTGCCGTTCGAGGGCGACTCGGTCATCAGCGTGGCGATGAAGATCGCGCAGACCGACCCGCCGACGGTCGAGAAGCTGCGGCCCGACGTTCCGGTGTCGCTGCGCCGGGTCATCGAGCGCGCGCTGAAAAAACAGCCGGACAAGCGCTACCAGAACGGCGAGGAATTCGCGCAGGCGCTGATCGGCATCGCCCGCGAGCTGAAGGAAGCCGAAGAACGGCGGCAGAAGGGCAAGTGGCTGTCGCTGTCCGCGCGCTGGGCGGCGATCATGGCCGGCGTCGTCGCGGTGACGATGACGTTGACCGCGGCGATTCTCTACCAGGTGCAGTACCGCGCGATGCTGGACCAGGTCAAGGGCTACGGCGGCTCGCTCGCCAAGCTGATCGCGACGCAGAGCGCGGTGCCGCTGCTCGCCGAGGACTACGCCGCCATCGATGTCTTCGTCCAGGAGACGCTGGCGCGGCAGGACTTCCCGTACCTCAACGTGATCGACGACGCCAACATCGTCCGCGGCAGCAACGATCCGAAACAGGTCGGCCAGAAGTTCGCGCCGCCCGAGCGCAAGCCGATGTCGTCGTCCGACGCCGAGGTCACGCTCAGCACCAGCACCGTCGGCGGCGCGCAGGTGCTCGATTTCGGTGTGCCGGTGCTGTTCCAGGGCAAGCCGATCGGCCGCGTGCAGCTCGGCATCTACGAGGCGCCGCTGGCGCGCGTGGCGAACCTGATGCTGGTGATGCTGGCCGTGCTGACGCTGGTGACCGTCGCTGCAGTCGCGCTCGGCACGTTCATGCTCGCCCGCCGGCTGTCGGCACCGATCCACATCCTGAAGAGTGCGATCGACGAACTCGCCCACGGACGCTACGACGTGCGGATCGCCGAGACTCGGACCGACGAATTCGGCGGCCTCTACAGGACGTTCAACAAGACGGCCGCAGCCCTGGAGACCCGACATGACCCGGCGCCCGCAGGCGGTGGCAACGCCACGCCCGCCAAAGAGCCCGTCGCGACGTCGTCGCCCGACTGACGTGCGCGCCGCGCTGGCGCCGATGGTTCTCGTGCTGGCCGCGCTGGTCGTGGCCGGGTGCGCGGACGCGCCGCAGCGCCCGCCGCCGCCGACACCGGTGCCGGACAATCTCGCGCAGGTCGATAGCGGACCGGTGCTTGCGCGAGACAGCCGCTTCGCGGTGGTCGTCCCCGGCGCGAGCGACGACTTCGCGTCGCTCGCCGAGCGCTACCTCGGCGACCGCTCGCGCGGCTTCGAGATCGCCGAGTTCAACCGGATGACCGAGGTGCGCGCCGGGCGCGCCGTCGCGATCCCGCTCACGCCGCTCAATCCGGGCGGCGTCGAGCCGACGACGTTCCAGACGGTGCCGGTGCTCTGCTACCACCAGTTCGGACCCCGCACGGGAACGATGATGGTGACGCCGACGGCCTTCGACGCGCAGATGCGCTATCTGCGGGAGAACGGCTATACGGTGATTCCGATGAGCCGGCTCGCCGCGTTCCTCGACGGCAAGGCGGCGCTGCCGCGCAAGGCGGTGGTGATCACGATCGACGACGGCTTTCGCTCCGCCTACGACGTCGCGTGGCCGATCCTCAAGAAATACGGCTACCCGGCGACGGTGTTCCTGTATTCGGATTTCGTCGGCGCGCCGGCCGCGCTGACCTGGCAGCAGATGAAGGAAATGACGGCCACCGGGCTCATCGATATCCAGCCGCATTCGAAGACCCACGGCAACCTGGCGCTGCGGCTTGCCGACGAGAACGACGCCCGCTACCGCGACCGGATCCGCCGCGAAGTGGACGCGCCGGTCGACGTGATCCGCGAGCGCCTCGGCGAGGTGACCGTCACCTACGCGTACCCGTACGGCGACGTCAACGACACGGTCGTCGAGTTCCTGCGCGCGAAGGGCGTGCGGATGGGCGTGACGGTGACGCCGGGCGGCAACCCGTTCTTCGCGCCGCCGGTGATGCTGCGCCGGAGCATGATCTTCGGCAACGACGACCTCGATGCGTTTCGCGCCAAGCTGGTGACGACGCTGCCGGTGGCCCGGCCGTGACGGTGAGTGGGAGCCTTCGATCGGCGACGCCGATCGCCGCCGTCGCGCTGCTGGCCGCGTGCGCGCAAGCGCCGCCGGCGCCCGATGCGCCGGCGCCGCGCGTGTTCACGAAGCTCGTCGACACGCCGCGCGAAGACGCGGTGCGCCGGCATCGCGAGTACGCGGCTGCGTCGCGCGCCGCGAACGACCCGGCGACCGCGCTCGACCACCTGCAGGTCGCCGCGATGCTCGAGCCCGACAACGCCGCAGTTCGCCGAGACATCGCGTCCGTGCAGGAACAGATCCGCATACAGGCACGCGAGCACCTCGAAGCCGGCCGTGCAGCGCAGCGGTCGAACGACCTCTCCCGCGCATCGTCGGAGTTCCTGCGGGTGCTCGCCGTCGACCCGCGCAACGCCGAAGCGGCGCGCGCGCTGCGCGACATCGACCGGCAGAACATGGCGCGGGCGCAGGCAGGCCGTGCGGCACGCGTGCGCGTCGAGGACCTGTTTGCCGAGGCGCGCGCCGCCTGGGCAGCGCCGGCGCCCGCTGCCGGGAGCGCTCCGCCCGCCGCCGCTGCGCCCCGCTCGGCGACGGCGGCGCCCGCCGCTGCGGCCGCGGACCCGCGCGAAGGCTACGACCTCGACATGCGGATCGAGATGATGCGTGCCGGCGATACGACGAGCGCGCTGCGCGAGCTCAAGGCGTGGGTCGACGCGCATCCGAAAGACCGCGCGGCGCGCCAGCGGATCGGCGCGGCCGTCGCCGAGCGCGCGAAGGACGCCGAAAGCCGCGGCCAGCGCGCGCAGGCGTTGACGCTGTACGAGCAGGCGTTGGCGCTGCGCGGCGAGCCCATGGCCGAGTGGACGTCGCGAATCGCTGCGCTGAAGAAGGCAGCCAGCGACGAGTATTACAACGAGGGGGTGAAGCTGATGCGCACCGACCTCCCCGCGGCGATCGGCAAGTTCGAGGCCGCGCTGAAAGTGGATCCGCAGCACACGAATGCCGCGCTCAGGCTGCGCGAGGCGAAGACGATGCAGGACCGGCTGTCGCGGGTGCCGGCGAAATGACCGGCCGGATGGCGGGCCGGGCGCGGGCGCCCGGCGACCGGTAGCTCGGCAGCGTTACTTCGGCGCGCCGCCGAACTTCTCGTCCATCCGCTTCTTGAGGTCGAGCGCGCGCTCGCGCTCGAGGCGAGCCTTGCGGTTCGACGCATCGAGCTCGAGGATCCGGTCCCACTTCGCGATCGCGAGATCGAGATTCTGGCGCTGGAACGCCACCGACGCCTCGCGGTCGAGATTCCGGATCAGCGTGGCTTTCGTCGTGTCGCGTCCTTTCACCGCCTCCGCGCTGGACGGATAGCGGGCGACGATCTCGACATAGGCGGCGTACGCACCCTCCAGATTCCCGGCTTTCTCGAGGTCGGCGCCCGTCTTCAACGCGTAGGCGAGTTCGGTGGCCGGCTCGGCCGCCGGGGCGGGACGCGGCGGCTCAGTCGCCACCGGCGGCGGCGGCGGCGCAGCGACCGGCGCGCGGCCCGGCACCTTGATCACCGCGCCGGCAGGCAGGCGCGACGGATTGCTGATGTCGTTGTACTTGGCGAGGATCCAGAAGCGGAACCGGTCACCCAGGTACTGCTGGGCGATCCGCGACAGCGAATCGCCCGGCTGCACGGTGTAACGGAAGAACGTCGGGCCAAGCTCGCGCTGCGCATCGGCATTGATCTGGTCGAGCAGCTTCTTGGCGAGATCGTTGGTCGGGTCCAGCGCCAGCGCACGCTCGAGGTTCTGCCGGGCCCCGGCCTCGTCGCCCGACTGCAGCTGGTCGACCGCCTGCAACGCGAAGCGCTGTGCGGCGGGCTTGGCCTCGGCAGCAGGAATCTCGGGGACGGCCGGCGTTGGCGCCGGGGCGGTTGCCGCGGCGGGCGGACGGCTGGTCGAGGTCGCGCCTGCGGCCGGCGCACTGGCCGTCTGGCCGGCATCGGGTGAGGCGCAGGCGGCCACCAGCAGCGCCACGGTGGCGGGAACAGCAAGGCGTCGCAGATCGAATTCGAGCATGGCCCAGGGAACGGTTGGTCCCCGCGCGCAGCGGGCGGGGTGCGTCCGGCGCCAAATAGCGCCGGGCCAACACTATTGCACGGCTGACCGCCCTGTGCCAACCCGGATCGCTCGCCGATGCCAACGAAATCGCCACCTGCCGCCGATTTGCCACAGCGGCGCGTCCCGGCCTTGCACGGCCTGAACGTCGGCTACTTCGCCTTCGGCTTCCACAGCCCGAGATGGGCGCCGGTGGGGTCGACGATGATCGCCAGCCAGCCCATGTTCATCACCTCGGTCTTGTCCTTCATCACCGTCCCGCCGAGCGCCCTGACCTTCTTCGTCGCCGCGTCGATGTCGTCGACGAGCACGTACGAAAGCCAGAACGACGGCGCGCCGGGCATCGGGTGCTTCATGAGGCCGCCGCCGGTGCCCTCGCCGACACTGATCAACGTGTATGTACCGTCATCCATCGGCATGTCTTCCATCTTCCAGTCGAACAACTGACCATAGAATTTTTTCGCCTTGGCGACATCGTTGGTGTTGAGCTCAACGTGCACGAACGGATTGGCCATCTCGAATTCTCCAGTCGGTTGTCGTCAACGGGCAAGAAAGCGGTCGAGCCGGACGAAGCAGCCGGACCAGCCGTGTTGATGCTTGTCGCGCGCCTCGGTGTCGGCGAAGCGCTGGTGGGTCAACACGAGCTCCGTGCCCTCACCCGCGGGCTTGAATTCGACAGTGACCAGCGACTCGCGCTCCGGCGTGCTCTCCCACGCCCACGTGTAGACGAGCTTGCGCCCGGGGACTATTTCCTGGAACACGCCGCCGACGCGGTGCGTCTCGCCATCGGGCGCGTGCATGACGATTCGGTAGCGGCCCCCGACCCGGACATCCATCGCGACTTCCGACTCGCCGAAGTCGTCGCTGGGCCCCATCCAGTGCTTCATTTGCGCCGGGTCCGTCCACGCGGCGTAGACGGCGGCGACCGGCCGGGGGTAGACGCGCCGGATCTGGAGCCGGGTCTCGACGTCGAGGGCGATATCCATTGCGCTTTCTCCTTTCGATCCAGGAACGCGCCGAGACGGTCGAGGCGCGTGTTCCAGAACGCTTCGTGGCGGTCGAGCCACTCGAGCGCGCCCTTCAGCGCGCCTCCCTGCAACCGGCAGTTGACGACGCGGCCGACCTTGTTGCGAACGATCAATCCCGCGTCTTCGAGGATGCCGAGATGCTTGATGAACCCGGTCAGCGACATGCCGAACGGGTCGGCCAGCTCGCCGACCGAGCGCTCGCCGTGGCGAAGTCGCGCCAGAACGGCGCGCCGCGTCGGGTCGGCCAGCGCAGCGAAGACCGCGTCGAGGCGCTCGCTCGTATACTGAACCATATGGTTCACTGTAGGCGCGCCGGCCGCTGCTGTCAAGCCGTTCGCCAATCGATCCGCGCCGCGTGTCGCCGCCGGGCCGGGACTGGCGCAACCGAGCCGGCTGGCGTAGATAGGTGCATTGGCCACGCCACTCGCCGCCCGGATGCTCACGATCTGCCATCTGTCGTCGTCGCGCTCCGAGCGCATCGTCTGGCTGATGGAAGAGCTCGGCCTTCCCTACACGATCGATCGCTACCAGCGCGAGCCCGGCGGCGCCGCGCCGGCCGCGTTGCAGGGCGTGCATGCGCTGGGCCGGGCGCCGGTGATCCGCGACGGCGACACGGTGCTCGCCGAGTCCGGGGCGATCGTCGACTATATCGTCCACCGCCACGGCGGCGGGCGCCT
>Ga0070668_100003931_pt1 | contig 10981 bp, 10 predicted proteins | sample KBSS43metaG_FD_64661 | JGI IMG/M metagenome (GOLD analysis project Ga0070668, IMG submission 64661) | Switchgrass rhizosphere microbial communities from Kellogg Biological Station, Michigan, USA - KBS S4-3 metaG | ecosystem: Host-associated > Plants > Roots > Rhizosphere > Soil ... | reverse complement strand
CTCGCCTCGCGCTGCCAGTCGAGCAGCTGCCGCAGCCAGGTCATCTCGTCGATGTGCGCCGGCGGGCCGACGATCGTCGCGCCCTTCTGCTCCTTGTACTTCCAGTGGGCGGCGATGCCGAACTCGGCCGTACGGTGCATCGCGAAGGTGCGGATCTGCATCTCGACCGGCTTGCCGGTCGGGCCGATGACCGTCGTGTGCAACGACTGGTACATGTTGAATTTCGGCATCGCGATGTAGTCCTTGAACCGGCCCGGCACCGGCTGCCAGTTCGCGTGTATGACGCCCAGCGCGGCATAGCAGTCGCGGACCGTGTCGACCAGGATGCGCACCCCGACCAGGTCGTAGATGTCGTTGAAGTCGCGACCCCGCACGATCATCTTTTGGTAGATCGAATACAGGTGCTTGGGCCGGCCGGTGACCTCCGCCTTGATCTTCGCCGACTTGAGGTCGAGCTGAACCCGGTTGGTCACCTGCCGCAGCAGCGCCTCACGCTGCGGCTGGTGCTCCCCGATCAGCCGGTTGATCTCCTCGAACCGCTTGGGGAACAGCGTGCCGAACGCGAGATCCTCGAGCTCCCACTTGATCGTGTTCATACCGAGGCGGTGCGCCAGCGGCGCGAGGATCTCCAGCGTCTCCTTCGCCTTCTGCTCCTGCTTGGCGCGGGGCAGGAAGGTCAGCGTGCGCATGTTGTGCAGGCGGTCGGCCAGCTTGATGACCAGGACCCGTGGGTCTTTTGCCATCGCCACGACCATCTTGCGGATGGTCTCGGCCTTGGCCGCGTCACCCAGCTTGACCCGGTCGAGCTTGGTGACGCCGTCGACCAGCAGGGCGACCTCGCCACCGAAGTCGCTGCGCATCTGGTCGAGCGAGTAGTCGGTGTCCTCGATCGTGTCGTGCAGCAGGGCCGCCACCAGCGTGGTCGTGTCCATGCCGAGGTTGGCCAGGATCGTCGCGACCGCGAGCGGATGCGTGATGTAGGGATCGCCGGACTTGCGATATTGCCCCGAATGCCAGCGGGCCGCCACGTCGAAGGCGCGCTGCAACGCCCGGCCGTCGGCCTTGGGGTGGCTGGCCCGGTGCGTGGCGATCAGCGGCTCCAGGACCTCGCTGACCTGAGTGCTCTGCCAGGGTGCGTTGAACCGGGCGAGCCGGGCTCGAACCCGGCGCCCGGTCGGCGCGCTCGCCAGGCCGAAGCTGCTGACCGGCTCCTCGCCGGGCGGCAGCGGCTGGGTCACGTCGGGGTCGGCGGCCCGGCTCACCCCGGCGCCCGCACCCGCGGGCCGCGCGGAAAGGCCGCCGCCGGTTCCGGCGGACGGCGTGGAAAGCCCGGCGCCTGCTCCCGCGGGCGGCGCGGAAAGCCCGGCGCCTGCTCCCGTCGGCGGCGCCGAGGGCCCGGGCGCTTGCGTGGGCGGTGTGTGCTCCGCGCCCTCGGACGCGTGCGCCGGATCGGCGGGCGCCGAGGCGTCCGCACCGTTCCGTGAGTTTTCGGTCGGCTGCACCGTGCCCTCCGCCGGAGGGGCGACGTCGCTGGACACCGGCCTCCTCACACCATCGCCAGGAACCTCGCCGGTCGTCGCCGGCCGGAGAAGTCCACCAATGCCAGGGTTGCTCACCTGGTTAGGAACGTCATCCTACCCGCCCTGTCTTCCCGCAGGGCCCGGCCGAACCTCCGAAAGAAAGCAGGACCGGCCCGGCGAACAGGATCAAACGGTCAGGAGCGCATGGACTGTACGCGGGCTGAGCCGTTCCCGCCCTTTCAGGAAGGCCAACTCCATCAGCACGGTGAACCCGGCGATCGTGCCGCCCGCCTGTTCCACCAGGTCGAGCGCCGCTCTCGCGGTGCCGCCGGTGGCCAGCACGTCGTCGACCACCAGCACTCGCTGCCCGGCGACGAACGCGTCCTCGTGCACTTCGAGGGTGGCCTCGCCGTACTCCAGCGCGTAGGACGCGGCGTGGACGGCCCGCGGCAGCTTGCCGGCCTTGCGCACCGGGACCACCCCGAGACCGGTCGCGTACGCGATCGCGGCCGCCACCACGAAACCGCGCGCCTCCACCCCGGCGACCACGTCGAACGCGTCCGCGCCGTAGTGATCCACGATGCCGTCGATCATCTTGCGGAACGCCGGCCCGTCCGCGAACAACGGCATCAGGTCCTTGAAGACGATGCCCGGCTGAGGAAAGTCGGGCACGTCGATCGTCCCGCCGAGGACCAGCGCGGCCAGTTCGGGACCGCTGTCGCCGGTCACCTGGATCTCGTTAGTCACAAACGCCAGCCTAGAGACACCACGGTCGGCCACCCGGATCCGGGTGGCCGACCGCAAAAAACCACAGCTCAGCGAGGAGCGCGTTGCCGCGGCGCACGCGCGATCGAGCGCATGAGCACAGCTCAGCTCACCGGCGCTTGTTGCCGCCGCTGGGGCGGTTTCCCGCGCCGCCGGGGCGGCCGCCGCGGTTGGTGTTGCGCTTCGCCGTCGGCCGGCTGCCCGGGCGCGGTGCGCTGGAGGCCAGCGCCGGCGCCTCGTCCGAGGCGGTCGCGTTGGGCTGGCGGGTGCGCTCGCCGCGCGGGGCCACGTCGCCCGAGCGAGCGCCGGCCCGCCGGGCCAGGACCCGGGCGGTGTGCGTCTTGATCCGCGGCTCGCGGTCCTTCAGCACGGTCAGCACCGGCGCGGCCAGCACGATCGACGAGATGACACCGAAGCCCATGCCGACGAAGAGCACCAGGCCGAGGTCCTTCAGCGTGCCGGCGCCGAGCAGGCCGGCACCGATGAACAGCAGACCGCCGACCGGCAGCAACGCCACCAGGCCGGTGTTGAGCGACCGCATCAGGGTCTGGTTGACCGCCAGGTTGGTGGCCTCGGCGTAGGTGCGGCTGCTGCCCGCGGTGATCCCGCGGGTGTTTTCCTGCACCTTGTCGAAGACCACCACGACGTCGTACAGCGAATAACCGAGAATCGTCAGGAAGCCGATCACTGTCGACGGCGTGACCTCGAAGCCGACCACCGCGTAGACGCCGGCGGTCATGGTCAGGTCGAACAGCAGCGAGGTCACCGCCGCGATCGCCATCCGCCACTCGAACCGGACGATCAGATAGATGATCACCAGTGCCAGGAAGATGATCAGACCGATCACGGCCTGCTTGGTGACCTGGCCGCCCCAGGCCGCCGAGACCTGGTCGTCGCTGATGTCCGAGGCCTTCACGCCCAGGTCGGCGACGAGCGCGGTCTTTGCCTTGTCGGACTGTGCGGCGGTGAGCGCCGACGCGCGTACGGTGTAGCTCTTGTCCCCGCCTTGGGTGCCGACCTCCTGAGCGGGGTCGACCTCGGCCTTCGGGTCGACCGACTTGATCGCGCGCGCGACCGCGTCGGAGAAGCCCTCCCGCGTCAAGTTCTTGCCGGCCACGTTGGCGGACACGCTGTAGGACGTGCCGCCGGCAAACTCGATGCCGAGGTGGAAGCGCAGCCCCGCGATCGCGGCGATCGACAGCGCCACGAGGGCGGCCGCCAGCGCAATCCAGAGCTTGCGCCGACCGACGATGTTGATGTTCGCCTCGCCCTGGTAGAGGCGCGTGGCAAGACCGGAACGGGCCATCTCAGGCCTCCTTGACGTCGGTCGAGGCGCGACGCAGGACGCGGCCGAGACCACTCACCCGCGGCGACAGGAACGCCTTGGTGTTCGCGAACATAGTCATGATCGGATGCCGGAAGAGGAAGACCACGACGAGGTCGAGCACGGTCGACAGACCCAGGGCGAAGGCGAAGCCCTGCACCGCGCCGACCGAGACGATGTACAGGACCACCGCGGCAAGGATGGTGATCGTGTTCGCCGAGATGATCGTACGGCGTGCCCGGGCCCAGGCCCGTGGCACCGCGCTCCTTGGACTTCGACCCTCGTGGATCTCGTCCTTGAGTCTCTCGAAGTAGATGACGAACGAGTCGGCCGCCACACCTAGCGACACGATGAAGCCCGCGATGCCGGCCAGGGTCAGCGTGAAGCCGATGGTCCGGCCCAGGAACACCAGCGCGCCGAAGGTGAGAAGACCCGACAGGAGCAGACTCAGGAAGATCACCGAGCCGAGCAGCCGGTAGTAGAAGAACGCGTAGATGGCCACCAGGCCCATGCCGATCGCGGCGGCCAGCAGACCGGCTTCCAGCTGCTGGGTGCCGAGCGTCGCGGAGACCGTCTGCGCGGGACCCGGCTGGAAGGTCAGCGGGATCGCACCGAAGTTGAGCTTGTCGGCCAGATCGCGCGCGGACTTCGCGGAGAACTGCCCGGTGATCTGTGAACTACCGGTCAGCACGCCCTGGATCTGCGGCGCCGAGATGACCGTCTTGTCCAGCACCACCGCCACCGCGCAGTGCGTCTCACCGCTGCCGCCGCCATAGAGCGTCTGCACTGCGGTGTAGCAGGGCTGTCCCGCGGTCGCCTGGAACGCCTGCCTGGTCAGCTCGGCCCACTTGGTCTGGCCCGCGCTCTCGAAGTCGAGTGAGACCACCCACTGGCCGGTCTGCTGATCCATCTGGGGGCTGGCCTTGGCGATGTCGTCACCGACCACCGGCGCCTTGTCCAGCAGGATCTTGGCGCCCTGGTAGCAGGCCACCACCTGGACCCGCACGTCGTCGAGAGCACCGTTGGGCCGGTCGTCCAGCTGCTTGCAGCTGACCGTCGGCACGTTGAACTGCATCTGCGAGGTGAGCGCGTTGACCTCGTCGCCGGACAGCTTCGCGAAGTTCGCGTACGGCAGGCCGGCCTTCGGGTTGGCGGACAGGTCCACCGGGGCGGTCAGCTTCTCGGCCGCGGCCCAGGCCTCGGCGCCCACCTTCTTCTGGGCGGAGGCGCGAGCCGCCTGCTGGTCCTCCGACAGCGGAACGCTGGGCGCCGGGGACGGGGTGGCACTCGGGGCAGCCGACGGGGTGGCACTCGGGGCGGCCGACGGCGGGACGCTCGGGCTCGGTGCCTTGACGACCTCGCCGCCGCCCTGGCCACCGGAGGGCGCCGGGCCGGCGGCCGGGGCCTTGGCGCCCGACGGCTTCGCGGCCGGGGCACTGGCACCCGCCGACGGCTTGCCGGACGGGGTGCCGGCACTCGCGCTCGGCGCCGCGGACGGCGGGTTCACCGCGGCCTGCGCGGTGTCGCCGGTCACCCCGATCATCAGCCGGAACCGCATCTGCGCCGCCTGCTCAAGGTTTTTGAGCTGGTCGTCGGCCTTGCCGGCGAGCGAGACCACGATGTTGCGGTCGCCCTGGATGACCACCTCGGCCTCGGACACGCCGAGCGCGTTGACCCGGTTCTCGATGATGTCGCGGGCCTGCTCCATGGTCTGCTTCGCCGGTACCTGGCCGCCCTGCACCGAGGCGATGTAGGTGGCCTGCGTGCCGCCGACCAGGTCGAGGCCGAGCTTGGGGTGCAGCCGCTCGGTGACGCTGCCCTTGGCCCCACCGGCGAAGAAGACCAGCAGATACAGGACGACGAAGATCAGGCCGAGCACGGCTAGTTGCCGTCCGGGATGCATCTGTCCCTGCGGTGGTCGTGCCACGGCGTTGATCTCCCTGCTGTGTCTCAGCGCCGCCCCCGGCGACGCCAGTGTGTTCTCCGGCCGCCAGGGCGGCACGAGTTGATATCAGTGTGGGTCAATCTAAATGGCCGGATGACGGCCGGACGAACCGGCCCGGCGACGAGAAACGCGCGGGCCGGTCCGAGGATGAATCGTCAGTCCTTTTTACGCGTCTCGGTGGCCGGGCTGTCGACCGGCTCCTCGACGGCCGGCTCCTCCGCCTCGACCGCTTCCTCCGGCTCGTCGGCCGGCTGCGCCGTCTGGGTGAGCACCCGGGCGATCGCCGGACGCGCGAACTGCACCTCCACCCCCGGCGCGACCTCCAGGGTCACGATGTCGTCGACGATGGCGACGACCGTGCCGTGCAGACCACCGATCGTGACGATCCGGTCGCCGGGGCCCAGCGAATTCTGCATCGCCTGGGCCTCGCGGCGCCGCTTCTGCTGCGGTCGGATCATGAGGAAATACATGACGACGAAGAGCAGGACGATGAGAAGCAGCGGGGTGAAGCTGCCGCCCCCGGCCGCGGGTTCTGGAGCTGCGTGAAGCACGAAAAAGCCTTCCGTAGGCCGCCGTCACGGCGCGACAGCGCGTGCCGGGGCGATATATACATCCCGGGTTCGAACGGCGGCGAGTCTAATCGGTCAACCTGGGAAGTCCGAATGCGGCACACGTCACGTTCACGTCACGAGCAAAATTCAGGCGTCCCGGGCAAACAAATCACCCTGCACCACGCCGGCCCGCCCGTCCGAGGGCGGTGTCCGGCCCAGATGTGCCCAGCCCGCCTCGGTGGCCACCCGCCCCCGCGGCGTCCGGGCGAGCAGGCCGGCCCGCACCAGGAACGGCTCGCACACCTCCTCGACCGTGTCGGACTGCTCACCCACCGCGACCGCAAGCGTGGACAAGCCCACCGGGCCGCCCCGGAACGAATCGATGAGCGCACGTAGCACCGCCCGGTCCAGCCGGTCCAGACCGAGGGCATCCACGTCGTACACCTGCAGCGCCGCCCGTGCCGTCTCCTCGTTGACCACCCCGTCGGCCCGCACCTCGGCATAGTCGCGCACCCGGCGCAGCAGCCGGTTGGCGATGCGCGGCGTGCCGCGCGACCGGCCGGCGATCTCCGCCGCCCCCTCCGCCGTGATCGGCACGCCGAGGATCCGCGCCGACCGGTGCAGCAGCGTGTCGAGATCGGCCGGCGAGTAGAAATCGAGGTGGGCGACGAACCCGAACCGGTCCCGCATCGGCCCGGACAGCAGGCCGGCCCGGGTGGTCGCGCCGACCAGCGTGAACGGCTCGACGTCCAGCGGGATGGCGGTCGCGCCCGGGCCCTTGCCGACGACGACGTCGACCCGGAAGTCCTCCATCGCGCTGTAGAGCAACTCCTCGGCCGGCTTGGCGATCCGGTGGATCTCGTCGATGAAGAGCACGTCGCCCGGGCCGAGCCCGGTGAGGATCGCGGCGAGGTCGCCGGAGCGCTCGATGACCGGCCCGCTCGTGGTGCGGATCCCGGTCCCCAGCTCGGCGGCCACGATGTTGGCCAACGTCGTCTTGCCCAGCCCGGGCGGGCCGGACAGCAGGATGTGGTCGGGCGGGGTGCCGCGGCCCATCGCACCCTTGAGGAGCAGCTCCAGCTGGTCGCGGACGCGGTGCTGGGCGATGAAGTCGGCGAGCCGGCGCGGCCGGACGCTGGCCTCGGCGTCCAGGTCGTCGTCGCCGGCCGCGGCCGAGACCAGATCACTCATCGGGTGCGGCCCAGCAGGCGGATCGCCTGGCGCAGCAGGACCGGGACGGGCGGGATCTCGCCGGTGATCGTCTCGGCGACCGCGGCCACCGCCTGCTCGGCCTGGGCGGCCGTCCAGCCGAGCGCGAGGACGCCCTGCCGCACCTGCTCCTGCCACGCGCCGGTGAGCACGCCGGCCGGGGCGCCGTCGGCGATCGGGACCGGGCCGATCCGGTCGCGCAGCTCCAGCACGAGGCGTTCGGCACCCTTCTTGCCGATGCCCGGCACCCGGGTGAGCGCGGTCAGGTCGCCGCCCGCGATGGCCCGGCGGACCGCGTCGGGCTGGTGCACGGCGAGCACCGCCTGGGCCAGCCGCGGCCCGACGCCGCTGGCCGTCTGCAGCAGCTCGAACAGGTGTTTCTCGTCGTCGTCGGCGAACCCGTACAGGGTCAGCGAGTCTTCCCGGACCACCATGCTGGTGGCGAGCCGGGCCTCGACCCCGGCCTTGAGCCCGGCGAGCGTGCCGGGAGCGCACTGGATCTGCAGGCCCACGCCGCCGACCTCGATGACGGCGCTGTCCGGGGCGACCGCGGCCACCACGCCGCGCACGCTGGCGATCATCGTCGGTTTCCTCCCGTGCGGGCGGCCGCGGCCGCGGCCGCCTGGATGCGGGCGCGGGTGCCACCGCGCCAGATGTGGCAGATGGCGAGCGCCAGGGCGTCGGCGGCGTCCGCCGGGCGGGGCGGCGCGTCGAGCCGGAGCAGCCGGGTGACCATGGCGGTGACCTGCGCCTTGCCGGCCGTGCCGGAACCGGTGACGGCGGCCTTGACCTCGCTCGGCGTGTAGGTCTGGACGGGCAGGCCGGCCCGCGCCCCGGCCAGCACGGCCACCGCGCTGGCCTGCGCCGTGCCCATCACCGTGCGCACATTGTGCTGGGAGAAGACCCGCTCGACAGCCACGCTCTCCGGCTGGTGCTCGGCGACCAGCTCGGCGAGCGACTTGTCGAGGTGGAGCAGGCGCAGCGCGATGTCGTCGTCGGGCTCGGTGTGGACGACGTAGTAGGCGATCAGCTTGCCGGGCCGGCCGGGCACGCCCTCGACGACGCCGACACCGCAGCGGGTGAGACCCGGGTCGATGCCGAGCACGCGCACCACGGACCTCCCCTGTTCCACGTACGTGTGTTCGACACCCTAATACGGGCGCCCCTTGCGCCCGGCGGCGACACGCCTCGACGATGGGGTGGGTAGGTCAGGAGGTGGTCATGTACCTCGTTCCGCCGATGGACGACGAGCCGCCACCGGCGTACGTCAGTTTTGTCGCCGCCCACCTGACCGAGTTGCGCCGCGAGACGGATCGGCTGGTCGGCGGGAACGCCGAGGCCGGCCATCTCTACATGGAGGTGTTGTCGGACGTGGCCGGGCATTGGCGGCGGCTGATGTGGTGGAGCCGGCTGACCGGGCGCGACGCGGCCACCGCCTACCTGGAGCAGCGGCTCGCGCAGCGGACGAAACAGTGGCGCGAGGACCAGATCTACGAGGTCGACATCCGGGTGTTGCGGCCGCCGCAGCTCTTCCCGGTGTCCTTGCCCGGCGGCAGCCTGGCGCTGCGCAAGGCGGCCGTGCTGCCGGGGACGGTACGGGGCGGGGTGGTGGCGGTCGCGGATGCCGGAATCGCCTGGGTGCACGCCTATCGCCGCCAGGAGTGGCACCGGCTGGGCCGGCTGATCGCCTTCGCCGTCCTGCTCATCGGCGGCATGATCCAGTTCATGTCCTGGATCTCCGTCGACTACTGAATTTCAGCGAGCCCGATACTCCGCCTCAAGCTCCGACAGAAGCAGGCTGCGCTCCCATACGAACGCATACCCTCGGCCCGCCGGCTTCAGCCGGTAAATCTGCACGAGCGCGTCGCCGTCCGGCCGGCCAGGCGCCTGTTCGACGATCCAGTACTCCGGGATACCGCGCCGCGCATACCAGTCCATCTTGTCGGTGTACTCACCGTTCAGCGAATTCTCCGACACGATCTCGACTACCAAGCGGAACGCGGAGCCTGGCAGGTTCGAGTATGACGCCGGCCCCGGCGGCAGGGCATCGATGACACCGAGGTCGGGAAGACGGCAGTCGCGCGGCCGGTCACCGAGTACTCCAGGATCCTGAAGCACGTTGAGACCGGCCGCATGCAGCATGAGAAGAAGGCGGCGCGCCATCAACTTATGCCAGTAGGTCGATGGCGTCATGATGACGAGGTTTCCCTCGCGCAGCTCGTATCGGTAACCCTCGGGCAGGGTGAGGAGGTCTTCGACATCAAGGTCCTCGATCTTGGGCCAATTGAAGTCCGTCACGGCAGGCACCCCCTCACCCTACTGGTCACCCGACCAGCTGTCACTAGTCAACTATCCGCATGCTCGCGTAGGCGAGAAACGCCTGCCGCGATGGCACCAGTATCACCTCAGCGGCAACCCGGCGCCCCGCCCCACGGCCCCGGACATGCGAACGGGGCCAGTGCTCAAGCACCAGCCCCGGTCAAAACTCAGCCGTCACGCGTCGATGGCCGCCATAACCTCATCCGACACGTCGAAGTTGGCGAAGATGTTCTGCACGTCGTCGCAGTCCTCCAGCGCGTCGATGAGCTTGAACACCTTGCGTGCCGCGTCCTCGTCGACCGGCACGGTCATCGTCGGCACCAGCGAGGACTCGGCCGAGTCGTACTCGATGCCCGCCTCCTGCAGGGCGGTGCGCACGCCGATCAGGTCGTTCGGCTCGCTGACCACCTCGAACGACTCGCCCAGGTCGTTGATCTCCTCGGCGCCGGCGTCGAGCACCGCGAGCATGAGGTCGTCCTCGCTCAGCCCGCCGTTCGGGACGATCACCACGCCCTTGCGGTTGAACAGGTAGGACACGCTGCCGGCGTCGGCGAACGTGCCGCCGTTGCGGGTCAGCGCCGTTCTTACCTCGGTGGCGGCGCGGTTGCGGTTGTCGGTGAGGCACTCGATCAGGATCGCCACCCCGTTCGGCCCGTACCCCTCATACATGATCGTCTGCCAGTCGGCGCCGCCGGCCTCCAGGCCGGAGCCGCGCTTGACCGCACGATCGATGTTGTCGTTGGGTACCGAGCTCTTCTTCGCCTTTTGGATGGCGTCATACAGCGTCGGGTTGCCGGCCGGGTCACCGCCGCCGGTGCGGGCCGCGACCTCGACGTTCTTGATCAGCTTGGCGAACATCTTGCCGCGCTTGGCGTCGATGACGGCCTTCTTGTGCTTGGTCGTCGCCCACTTGGAGTGGCCGGACATGCGAAAACCTCCGTGATCAGGCGGCCTGGCGGACCATCTCGACGAAGTACCGGTGGACGCGGAGGTCGCCGGTGAGCTCCGGGTGGAAAGCCGTGGCGAGCAGGTTCCCCTGCCGAACGGCGACAATCCTACCGGCGGCCGGACCGTCCTTGACGCGGCCCAACACCCGCACGTCGCCGCCGACCTCTTCGACCCATGGCGCGCGGATGAAGACGGCATGAAAATCGCCGCCCGGGATCCCCTCGATCGGCACCTCGCCCTCGAACGAGTCGACCTGCCGCCCGAACGCGTTGCGCCGCACGGTCATCTCGATCCCCTGGAAGGACTCCTGGTCGGGCCGCCCGTCGAGCACCGTCGTGGCCAGCATGATCATGCCCGCGCACGACCCGTACACCGGCATGCCGTCGGCGATCCGCTTGCG
>Ga0070668_100003928_pt1 | contig 10982 bp, 8 predicted proteins | sample KBSS43metaG_FD_64661 | JGI IMG/M metagenome (GOLD analysis project Ga0070668, IMG submission 64661) | Switchgrass rhizosphere microbial communities from Kellogg Biological Station, Michigan, USA - KBS S4-3 metaG | ecosystem: Host-associated > Plants > Roots > Rhizosphere > Soil ... | reverse complement strand
GATCGCACGAGTGGTTGATGAAGCGCGCGTCGTTTCCATTCACCGCGGCATCGATCACCGTCTTGTCGTCCACCGTGAACAGGAACGTGTGGTGGCGTGACATGTTCTCGTCGTCGTATCGCTTGTCGGCTGTCCGCCACGAGACGCGCTGACCGAGATACTCGGTGATCCGCGTCCCCTTCCGGATTGTGCGGATCGCGAAGGCGCCGGTCCCCTGGATCTCCGACGTACGAAGCTCGAAATACGGATTTGGCTCCTCCTTCCACGGATAGCGGGCGTCGATCCCTCGTTTCGCGCGCGCGGAACGCTTGACGCTCGTTCGCGTTCCGCCTGCGCGCTTACCCGTCTTCTTGGCCTTTCGCTTTGTCGCCATCTCGTCAGGTCAGTTCCGGCCGCGTCTTTCGATAGGCCTCCGCCGCATGGCGAAGCGCCAGCAGCGATGACGCCTCGAGCTCGTACTCCATCTGCATCGCGGCGAGCTGGGCGGGCGAATGCTTCGTCGCCAGCCGCTTCGAGAGCGCGTCGCACCCCGCATGTCGTCGCTGGTACTCGCGACTGGCGTGCCATAGAGCATTCGCCTTGTGCCACCACCCTTCAGCGTCGGGAGGATGCACGTGCGCTGTCGCTGTCTCGTACGCAGCCGACAGCTCGGCGAGCGAGCCGTCGCACATCGCGCACAGGGCGTCGGCATGCTTGTGCTCCAGCTCCGGATCGGATGACTGGAATAGCTTGGCCGAGCGGTCGTGTTGCCGGCAGCACTCGACGGCAGCACGGTAGAGAGCATCGGCGCGCGTTCGCACGATGGCGACGGGGTCGGCTGCGACCGCGTCGGAGGCAGTGGATCGACGGGAAGTGGGCATCGGGACGGCAGGTGGGCGGGGGCGGCCGGCCAGAAGGCACACGTGCCGCGCACTAAAGATGCCCGGGCACCCTCACTTCTCCAAGGCCTGTGGTAGGGATTACTCCGACCGGCGAGCCCTTCCCCGCGCCTCGATCGGCCAGCCTCGCTCGAGATGCCCGCCGCGAACACCGTACACGTAGTCGTGAAGATGCACCGCGACGCACACGTGATTCGGTACGACCTGCACCACATCGCCGACGCTTGGCCGCCAGGAGCTCCCGCCGAAGTGGAGCACGCCGTGCTCCTCCGACATGCGCTCCACGATCACCTCGGGATGATCCAGCAACTGGCCAAATCCTTCGCCCGGACCGCGCATCGGCTCGCGACCGAGCGCTTTGGTGCCGGCATCGATCACCGCTTGTCCCGTGACCGATGTAGAAACGACCGTCGCGAGGACGGTGAGCGCACAATCCGTCGAGGCACACGCGCCGGTTGTGACGGTCGTCCTGTCGTTGAACACGTAGGTTCCCGGCCGCATCTCCGTCACGCTAGGCATCTCGTGCGTTCGCCACATGGTGGGCGTCGAGCCGCCACTCACCACGCGCGGCGGCAGGCCCGCGTCGTGAAACCGCTCCATGGCACGCGCCAGTGTCTGCTCGAGCGCCTCGAGCTTCGCGTCCTGCTCGACCATGGCCTCACGGATGTGTCCCGGATAGAACGCGAGCCCGTCGAAGCGCAGCCCATCGATCTCGGATACGTACCGCGCGAGCGCGACGGCCGCATCCACGCTCGTCACGCCCACGCGGTGCATGCCGAGATCGAGCTCCACGTAGACACCGACTTCACGCCGCGCGTCGCGCGCTGCGCGCGCGAGTTCCGTCGCCGCCTGCTCCGAGTCCAGCGCGACGGTCAGGCGCAGCGTCGGCGGCAGTGCGGTCAACCGTCGCGCTCTCGGGCTCGCGATCGGCGGATACGCCACGAGCACGTCGTCGCACTCCTCCGCCATGACCTCTGCTTCGCGCGGCGTCGCGCACGTCAGCCCGCGCGCGCCTCGTCGCAGCTGCGCGCCCGCGACGAAGCTCGACTTGTGCGTCTTCACATGAGGCCGCAATGCGATCCCGTGGCGTGCCGCATAGTCGGCGGCGCGATCGAGGTTCGCTTCGAGCCGGTCGAGATCCACGACGAGCGCGGGGGTCTCGACTGCCTCGAGTCGGCTCGGTATTTCGTCGGACATCCGGAAAGTTGGGGCTGTCGCGCGAGCGCTGGATGCGCGCTACCAGGCGCCCGACACGCGCGGCGAGATCGGAAGATCGAGCACGAACGAGAAGCGCGTGCCCTTGCCGAGCTCCGTCTCGACCTTCAGCTCTCCACCCATCGCCTGGACGAGCTGTTGGCAGATCGAGAGTCCAAGGCCCGCACTCGAGAACGCGTACTCGCTGCGATTCGCGCGCTGACGGAAGGGGTCGAACAGCGTCGGCAGTGCATCGGCTGGAATGCCACGACCCGTGTCGGCGACGGAGAACTCGAGCTTCGTCCGCGAGCGCGGCTCGCAGGTGATCTTGACCGAGCCCTGCTCCGTGAACTTGACCGCGTTCGTCGTGAGGTTGAGCAACACGCGACCGACGGCCACGCGGTGGCCCACACGCACGTCGGCCTCGGGACCTGTTGCATGCAGCGCGATCCGCTTCTCGGTGGCAAGTGGCTGCACGAGGTCGCCCACCACCTTGAGCACGCTCGAGAGCGAGAACGGCATCGGTCGTTCATCGACGAGGCGATTACCGCCGTGCGCGAGCTCGATCACGTCGTCGGCGAGCGTGGTCAATCCGAAAGCCGCGCTGTGCACCAGATCCATCTGACGCGCCTGGATGTCCACCAGCGGCCCGCTCCGCCCGCTGCGCAACTGTTCGGCGAGCAGGAGGATCGCGTTCAGCGGCGAACGCATGTCGTGCACGACCTCGATCAGAAGCTGCAGTGCGTCGGGGCCCGTGAGGCGGCCCGCGAACTGCTGCGCGCCGTTCTGCTCCAGCTCCGCCTGCAAGCGCTCGATCGCCTTGAGGATGCGCGCGACCTCGCTGATGTCCGCGGCGGCGCCGTCCTCACTGGTCGATAGCTCCTCGACGAACAGGCGGCGCACCAGTGCGAGCAGCTGGTGCGCGGCAGGGCCGATGGAAGCCGCGGCCTCGCTGACGCCCTCGCCCTCCACTGCACGCTCGATCGCATGAGAGAGTGAGTCAGCAGCGATGGCGTAGTTCACCGCCTCGCCGCCTCTCGGCACCAGGACACTGTGCTCGCCTTCCGACCGAAGCCGTCCCAGCGCCCGGGCCATGATCTCCCACACCGGGCGGGTCGTCACCCGGTACGGCATCCTCAGCATCGGACTGCCCGAGGACCGTGCGGTCATTCCATGGTGCCGGATGAGTCGTCGCGACGGAAGCCGTGCTTTTCCATGAGCCGATACAGTGTCGTGCGATCGATGCCCGCGAGCCGCGCTGCCTTCGACATGTTGCCGCCGGCGCGCACCACCAGGCGAGAAAGATACTCCTTCTCGAAGTCTGCAACGAGCTTGTCCTTCGCAAGGTGATATGGCTCACGCATCACGGCGAGCGGGACACCACTCGTCGTCGCCGACTTCGAATCATCCTCGTAGACAGGCAGGTGTTCGGGGTCGACAGGGCGATCGGCATCGGCGATCACGGCGACGTGCTCGATCACGTTCTGCAGCTCGCGCACGTTTCCGCGCCACGGACGGGTCCGCAGCGCTTCGATCGTCGCTTCGGTGAGGGGCGGTGGCGGCGTGCGGTTCCCGCGGTGCCGTTCCCAGTACAGCGCGAGAAAGTGATTGGCCAGCAGCGCCACGTCGCCCAACCGCTGGCGGAGGGGCGGCAGCTTGATCGGCACGACGCGCAGGCGATAGAACAGATCCTCGCGAAGCAGGCCCTGGCTCACCGCCTCCGCTGGCTCCCGATTCGTCGCCGAGATGAAGCGCACGTTGACGATCGCATCGTGTTCCTGCTCGCTGCCCACGCGCCGCACGATGCCATCCTGCAGCACGCGCAGCAGCTTGGCCTGGAGCGGAAGCGACATCTCCGTGACTTCGTCGAGGAAGAAGGTGCCGCCGTTCGCCGTCTCGAGCAGACCCGGCTTCGTGCGGTCCGCGCCGGTGAAAGCTCCCTTCACGTGACCGAACAGTTCGCTTTCGAGGAGATTCGCCGGCAGAGCAGCGCAGTTGATCGACACGAGCGACCGGCTCGCGCGCCGGCTGTGACGATGGATGAACTGCGCGACGACTTCCTTACCGGTGCCGCTCTCACCCGTGATCATGACGGAGGCATCGGTTTCGGCAACCCGTCGCGCCAGCTCCACCGCGCTTCGAAACGCCGGCGCCGTACCGAGCAACGTCACCTTGTCGCTGTTGCTCGAGTCGCCAACTCCCTGACGTCGCAGGTCGCGAGTCTCGCGCGCCACGAGGATCACGTGCGCTGCGCGACCGATCAGGATGTGGAGGTGCGTCGCCGAGAACGGCTTCGGGAGGTAATCCCACGCTCCAGCACGAAGCGCCTCGATGCTCGTCGCGACACTCGGATTCCCGGTGATGACGATGACGATCGCTTCCTTGTTGGCTTCCAGCGCACCAGCCACGACCTCCATGCCGCTGACAGGCGTCATGTGTAGGTCGACGAGCACAATGTCGAAGCGGCTCCGCCGCATCATGTCGATCGCTTCGTCTCCGCGACCGGCAGAGCTGACGTTATAGCCGTCTGCCTGAAGCATGCTGGTGCAGCCATCCCTCAAGGTCCGCTCGTCGTCGACGACGAGGATCCGGATGGTTGGCTTTGCTTCGGGCGGGATGGAGAGCGCATCGAACGCTCCCCGAGATGCGAGGGTGTCGGACATACCGGAAGAACGAGGGACTCGACCGCGCGTAACCGGATCGGCCCTCACCGCGCCGCATCCAGCGTCTGTACAAACGACGAAAACGGGACCAAAAAGGAGGTGCAGCCTCTTCGCCACACGCTGTGGCGCGTCCGCTTCCCCGCCCGTCAATGTGCGGACCGCCAGGGGCCTGCGCAAGCACTTGTAAACGAATGATTTCCTGCTGGTGACGGACTCCACAGCTGGGAGTCGTATCACAGCTGGGCCTCGTATTATGTTGGTGTTGCAGAGCATCGATCGGTTCACGGTGGCCGTAAAAACAGATGGGCGCCGCCTCGGTATGCTGCGGGCGGGCGCCCCGTCCGAGTCGGCTCCCTCCTTGCGTTGTGGGGGGCGCGTGATGCGGCACATTCCGGGAGATCGCCGTAACGTGAGCAGTTGCCGCGGTTTCGCCCGTCCTATTCGATAGAGACCAGAGCTTGATGTCTGCCGAGTATCCAATCGTAGCGTCGTCTGCCGGCCCCCTGGCCAGCGCGCACGCTCACCGCCCCGCAACCTGGGCCCCTGAGCCTCCCGAGGACTCCACGGAAGGTGCAGCGCCGGTTGCGCGTATCATGGGAGCAATCGTTCGGTACAAGTGGCTGACGGTCGGCCTGATGGTGCTCGGCGCCATCCTGGGCGTGATCGCCACGCGATTCGTCGAGCCGACCTTCGAGGCACGCGCGAAAATCTGGATCATGTCGGCCAACCCGACCAAGGAGCCGACCGGGCCGATCCGCGCCGAGGAGCTCCTGCCTACGACGTCCTGGGTCGAGCTTTTCCAGAGCTTCGCCATCATGGACTCGGTGGTGGCCAAGCGGGGCCTGGCTGCGACGCCCGAAGACCCAAAGGATCGCCCCGCCTTCCTCCGGTTCGCCGTCGCAGAGCGGCCAGTGGTGGGCGACTACCGCCTGGTCGTCGACTCCAAGGGCAGGACGTTCACGCTCAGTCGGAAGACGGACGGCGCCGTCGTAGATAAGGGAGCAGTGGGTGACTCGATCGGACGGCCGGTCGGCTTCCGCTGGGCGCCGGCGCCGCAGGTGCTCACCCCAGGTCGCTCGATCAACTTCAACGTCGTCACACCTCGCGACGCGTCGACGAACCTGCTGGCGATGTTGTCTCCGCCGCCGACGCTGCCGCCGAACAGCAACTTCATGAACATCACGCTCGTCGCCTCGGATCCTGTCGAGGCGGCGGCGACGCTCAATACGTGGCTCGCCGAGTTCGAGTCGACCGCCACGTGGCTCAAGCGCCGAAACGTCGCGGAGTACTCCAAGCTGTTGGAGACCCAGCGGCAGTACGCCCAGGATCGCCTCAAGGATGCTGAGCTTCGGCTCGAGAATTTCCGCACCAAGACGATCACCCTCCCCTCCGAGGCGACCGTCGTGCCAGGGCCCGGTCTCGCCGAGACGCGCGATCCGGTCTTCCAGGACTTCTACAAGAAGCGCATCGAAGCGGGCGACATGCGCCAGTTCGCCGACGCGCTGTCGAACGCGCTGCGCGCCGGTCCGGCGACGCCGGAGGCGATCGGCGCGATTCCAGGCCTTCTCACGCAGCCTGGCGCCCGTGATCTCACCGTCCTCATCGACGAGTTGGTCGGAAAGGAGAAGGACCTCCGCGCACAGCAGCAGGTCTACACCGACGAGTTCGCGAAGGTGAAGGAGCTGCAGAAGAGCATCGCAGAACTACGCACGCAGAAGATTCCGCAGGCTGGTCGTGCGCTGCTCGCTCAGCTGCAGGCGCGTGAAGGCCAGTTGAATGGCCAGATCGCCGCGACGTCGGCCGAGATCCAGCGCATCCCCATGCGTTCGATCGAGGAACAGCGGCTGCGTCGCGACCAGGACATGTACTCGCAGATGTACACGAACCTGTCGGGACGCTACGCCGATGCGCGGTTGGCTGAAGCGAGCGCGATGCCGGACGTGACGATCCTCGACAAGGCTGCGCCTTCCAATGGCGCGGTGACGTTCCGCGACGCCAAGATCATCGGCACGGCGATCCTCCTCGCACTGGCGCTTGGGCTCGGCCTCTCCGTCATGCTCGATCGCTTCGACTTCAAGTTCCGCCACCTCTCGCAGGTCTCGACTGATCTCGGCCTCGGCGTTCTCGGGACGGTGCCGAAGATCGCTCAGCCGCCTCGTCGCGCGAAGCCCGAAGACGCGGCGGAGGTCATCGAGTCGTTCCGCGGTATCCGCCTGCGTCTGCAGTACGCCTACGCCACGAATCAGCCGCTCGTCTGCGGTGTGACGAGCCCCGAGCAGGGTGACGGCAAGTCGCTCGTCGCGTCGAACCTGGCGCTGGCGTTCGCCGAAGCCGGCTACCGGACGCTCCTCATCGACGCGGACACGCGTCGCGGTGCGCTCCACGAAGTGTTCGCGGCGCAGCGCCGGCCGGGCCTGATCGAAGTGCTGTCCGGTGAAGTCCCGCGTGCCGAAGTGCTGCACCCGACGTCGCAGGAGCGCCTGATGCTCCTGCCGTGCGGTGGCCGGCGTACGACCAATCCCGAGCTGATCGCGAGTGCGGCGCTGCCACGACTCCTGAGCGAGCTGGTTAACGAGTTCTCGGTGATCATCGTCGACGGTCCGCCGCTCTCCGCGGGCATCGACGCGTTCGCGATCGGTGCGGCGTGCGAGAACACGGTCATGATCCTGCGTCACGGCAAGACCGACATGCGCATGGCGCGCACGAAGCTCGGTCTGTTGCGCCGACTCCCGCTGCGTACGGTGGGCGTCGTCCTGAACGACGTGAAGTCGATGGGCGACTACAAGTACTACGGCTACGACGCGACGTACCGCGCACTCCCCGAGGAGCGCGCAGTGGCGACGGTCGGGTCCTGACCCGCGCCTGATCCGGTAAATGAAGAAGGGGCGACGGATCGAGTCCGTCGCCCCTTCTTCATTTCGAGTAAGGTACCGGGACTAGAGCGGCGGGGCCGGCGCGTACTCCGGCGCCGGATAGTCGGCGAGGCCGCGGTGAGCGTGAAGCGATGAGGACGCGCGCTCGAGCATCTCGAGTACGTGAATCGACGCTTCGGAGTAGTCCGGCACCGCGAAGAAGCTTCCACGCACGCGGAACGCGCGTGTTCCACGCCCCACGGGGACCACGATGCTCTCGAGCGCGTGCTGGAGGCGCTCCATGAGCCGCTCCGCCCCTTCGGGAGTCGTAGCGGGCGCGATGACGGCAAACTCGCCGCGACCCAGATGACCGATCACGTCCGACGCACGCGCGGTGCGCGCGAGCGCGACGCCGAGATGCTCGCCCACGTCCTTGGCGAGGGTCTCGGCCGACTCCCCGAGCTGGAGCGCGTCATCGATGACCGGGGCGAGCGCCACACAGGCCATCGCGCCGCGGACCCGGAGCGCTTCGGCACCCGTCTCTCGCGCCCGGCGAGCCATGCCGCGGAAGTTGTACAATCCCGTCGCTTCGTCGAGCAGGCTCTCTTCCTGAGCTCTATCGGCTTCGCGCTTCGAGCGAACGAAGGTGTCGAGGCGCAGGACGAGAATATCCCCGTCTACCGGCTGCGGGCAGAAGTCCCACGCGCCGGCCGCGAACGCCGCCAGGCTGCTCGCTCGCGTAGCCTGCACTGACGTCGTGATGACGACCGGTGTGCTCGCGGAGATGATCCGCTGCTCGCGCAGTTGGCGGCAGAGGGTGATTCCGTCGATATCGGGAAGTCGGGTGTCGAGAATGAGCGCGTCCAGATGGGTGCTGCGCGCAGTCTCCAACACCTGATGGGCGGTGTGAGCTCGTACGACAGCGTAGCCGCGCGGACCGATGATGGTCTCGAGCGAGCGGCCGGACCACTCCTGGTCGCTGGCGATCAGGACGAGAGGGGGAGTGGAGTCCAACTCGGGCATTACACCCTCGGTGCATGGAGGTCGCATGCTGCATCTCGAGAATCGGATGCAGATCGCGGTCGGTTCGAAAGTGGTCGAGCCCGGACGATCGCGGGTGCATGCATGTTGTATGCGGACACCGCAGAAAAGCTAACGCCTTGCAACCGTTACAGATACGACGAAGCTGTGTTACCAACGCGCTCGACGTTGCAGCGGCGACTCTACAACAGCGCGGAAGAATCGCGACAGGACCGGTTATTGCCTTGTCCCAAGCCGGAACGTGATTACACTCGGGTCCGTGTGGTCAGCGAACAGCCTTATGTGGGGAACCCGCTACACTTTCAATGGCCCAGCTCGGGTCACGAAAAACAGCGAATCTCTAACTGATTGCCACGCCTTCACTTGATTAGTCGCTTCCGAGATCGACTCCTGAGCATGCCGAGTGCATCGGTGCCCGGCATGTTCTTCACATCGACGCACCAAGGGCAATTCGGGTCACGTTCGGTCATCCGAGGCGCCACAGCAGGTACCCTTTTCGTCCTGACCGCGGTGAGCGGCGCAGGGGCGCAGGGCCGCGCATCTGGTTACGAGACGATGCAGCCTATGGCGACCCGCAGCGACCTGACCGCCCTTTCCGACAGGCTCTCGCGGGGCTCGGAGAGCGACCGGGTTCGCGCCAGCGAGCTTCGCGCGCGCCTCACCGAGGGCGATTTCCACCCCGGTGACCGGATCGGACTCGTCATCGAGGGTAGTGTCACGCAGAGCGACACTCTTCCGGTGACTTCGGGCTCCAAGGTCAACCTGAAGGACATCGGCGACGTCTCGCTCGCCGGCGTGCTTCGCTCAGAGCTTCAGGACAAGATGGCGGCCGTGGTCGCCAAGTACATCAAGGACTCCCGCGTTCGGGCCACGGCGCTCGTGCGACTGTCCATCCTCGGGCCCGTCGGCAAGCCAGGATTCTACTTCATGCCGCCGGACATTCCGTTGAGTGAAGCGGTCATGCGCGCAGGCGGTCCGGCCGGCAGCGCGGACCTCAGCAGGACCAAGATCCGGCGGGGTTCGGCGGAGTTGTACGATTCTCGCAATACGCAGTCAGCCTTCAACCAAGGGCTCACGCTCGATCAGCTGTCGCTTCGTGACGGGGACTCGATCGAGGTCGGTACCCAATCGCAACGCGGATTGGCTCAGATCGTTCCGATCGTCGGGTTGGCGACTTCTCTCCTCTGGGCAATCTCGTATGGCTTCTCGCGGCGCTGATCCGAGTTCTATCGTGACCGGTTCGTACCCGGTCTTCGAGGAACCCATTGCGGCGACGCCGGCAGAATCCGTCAGTCGTCCGGCGGAGAGTCGCCTGCGCGCGATTCTCACGTCGGATCGACTCAACCGCACGGTCAACTTCTCGATTGCCTTCGTCGCACTCGTCGCGCTCTCGCCACTGCTCCTGCTCATTGCGATCGCGGTGAAGGTGACGTCGCGTGGGCCGATCATCTATCGGCAGACCCGTGTCGGAGTGGATCGTCGCCTCACCGGCGGTGACCGCCGTGGTGTCGGCGAGCGACGCGCCACCAGAGGACGTTCCGGCGATGCGCGAGGAGTGGTCGATGACTCGGCAGCTGGCCGGTCGTTCATCGAGCGTCGCGGCGTGCAGCGGAATGGCGATCGTCGCTCCATCGGCCGGCGCGGCGGCGACCGCCGAGCGGTCGATGTGGGCGGCAAGGCATTCACGATGTACAAGTTCCGCACGATGACCGTGAATGCCGAAACGAGCGGTGCGGTGTGGGCGACGAAGAACGACGCCCGTGTCACCCCGATCGGTGGTATCCTGCGCGGCACCCGACTCGACGAGATCCCGCAGCTCGTGAACGTCATCAAGGGCGACATGAACATCGTCGGCCCACGGCCAGAGCGTCCCAGCATCTTCATGCAGCTGCGCAAGGAGATCGACCGGTATCAGATGCGGCAGCGCGCGAAGCCGGGGATCACGGGTTGGGCGCAGATCAATCAGAACTACGACACGTCGATCGACGACGTGCGCCGGAAGGTCGAGTACGATCTCGCATACATCGAGCGTCGAAGCGTCGTCGAGGACATGCGCATCATGGCCAAGACGCTGCCGGTGATGTTCTTCCGGAAGGGCGCGCACTAGAGATCGGGTTACCAGTGCATGTGAACGCCGCGAGCAAGCCCGCGGCGTTCTTCTTTTTACTGCCATCGATCCGCTCGGCCCCGAGGACGGGTGATGGCCCCTTGTCGTAGGGGCAACACGTTGTGGCAAGAGCACACTCGTTGTGGCGGCGGCAAGCGCCATCCCGAGCCTAGGTCCAGGCGGGGCCTCCTGGTCGCCTGTGCTACCCCCATCGAAGGCCGCAGGCGCCCCGCTCCCAGGAACTGTC
>Ga0070668_100003926_pt1 | contig 10986 bp, 7 predicted proteins | sample KBSS43metaG_FD_64661 | JGI IMG/M metagenome (GOLD analysis project Ga0070668, IMG submission 64661) | Switchgrass rhizosphere microbial communities from Kellogg Biological Station, Michigan, USA - KBS S4-3 metaG | ecosystem: Host-associated > Plants > Roots > Rhizosphere > Soil ... | reverse complement strand
ACCTGGCTGATCTCGTGATCCGGATCGGCATCGACGATCAGCGTGGGCTCGATGAAGTTGCCATCGGCCAGCGCGCCGTTGCATCGCCGTCCTCCCAACAGGAAGGTACCGGCGTTGTCGGCCTTCGCACGGTCGAACATGCCGAGAATGCGATCGACGGCCGCCTTGTTGATGACGGGTCCGATCATGACGCTTGGGTCCAGCGGATCGCCGACCTTGAACCGTCCCATGATCTCTTTCAGTCGCGCGACGAAATCGTCGTAAATGTCTGCGTGGACGAGCTGGCGCGTGGGCAGGGCGCAACCTTGTCCGGCCAGGATCCCGATCGTCCAAAAGACCGCGCGTTCCGCCGCCGCCTGGACGTCGCAGTCCGGAAATACGAGGCTTGCGGATTTTCCGCCGAGTTCCATGACGCTCGGCTTGATCTCCTGGGCACAGGCCTCCATGATTCTACGAGCCGTGATCGGTCCGCCGGTGAAACTGATCTTGCGGATCTTCTTGTTCCGCACGATCGCCTCGCCGGTTTCCGCGGTGCCGGGAAAGATCGAAAGTACCCCGTCAGGCACCCCGGCATCCTTGCACAGGCGTGCGAACAGGTCCGGGGCGAAGGGCGTCATCTCGGAAGGCTTGCAGATGACGCAGTTGCCTGCCGCGAGCGCCGGCACGACCTTCATCGCCAGCGAAATCAGCGGCCCATTCCAGGTGATGATAATTCCGACGATGCCGATCGGTTCGGGCACGGTGTAGGAGAGCTCGCCGCGCGTATCGAAGGTGCTGGTGAGATCGCCGGTCAGCTTGTCGCACCAGCCCGCATAATAGCGTGTCCAGTTCGCGGCCCCCTCGGCCCCGCGCTCTCCGAACGTCAACGTGGCACCGCCGTCGAGCGCGGCCAGCCGGGCAAACTCCGCCTTGTGCTCGTCGATCAGATTTGCGAGCTTCAGCAGAATGGCGCGGCGCTTTTCAGGTGCTGTCCGCCGCCAGCTTTCCCTTGCCGCCTCCGCGCGCCGCACCGCCTCTTCCACTTCGGCAGGACCAGCGAGCGGGATCGTGGCCTGCACCTTCTGCGCCATCGGATGGAGGTGATCGTAAGTGCCCCCCGAGCCGGACGAGCGGCTTTCGCCGCCAATATGCAGGCTCGCCGTCAAAACTTGGTCTGCCAACAGGGCGGACGTCATACTGCTTTCCTCTCCGGGCCGCTGTTCGCGGTCATATCTTAGTTGATTTGCAGTCTTTAGGCCGCCCGCCGCCCTGAAGGAAGCAGGCTAGCCAGGCTTGTCGCTCGGATCAGGCGGCGAGCTTCTCGGCCGTTGCCACGATCGGCTGGATTCCGAAGAGCCGTGCAGCGTTTTGTCCGAGCACGTTGCGGCGGGTCTCGTCGCTCACGTTCAATCCTTCGAACAATTCGTTCACGATCCGCCGACTGATCGGGAAAGTGCCTTCCGCATGGGGGTAGTCGGACCCCCACATGGCGTTCCGGGCGCCCGGTAGGCGCGCGTCTGCGGCGAGGATGCAGCTGCGGTCGTGCTGGAAGCTCGACCAGACTTGGGCATCGATGATCTCGCTCGGGCGGCGCGAGAGCTTGGGACGCACGAAATTGGCATGGGCGACCTCGATCTCGTCCATCCGCTCCGCCAGCGCGACCAGCCAGCTTGCGCCGCTTTCAATCATCGCGATCTTCGTATCCGGATTGCGGTCGAGCATGCCGCCTGCGACGAGATATTGCACAGTGTTCTGGGCGTCGAGCGCCTGGTTGGTATAGTTGATGATCGCCGCTCCGGGCCCGCGTTCATGCACGACGGTCGCAAGGCCGGTGCCGGTGTGGAAGACGAGGACAATCCCGAGTCTGCCTGCCTTGGCGAACACCGCCTCCCAAGCCTCGTCATTATACTTGGGCATGCCCGACGGGATCACCGCCGGCAGCATTGCTGCCTTGAAACCGCGCTCCGCCAGATAGGTGAGTTCAGCGAGAGCATTGCTCAAATCCCGCACCGGGAGCACTCCGCACCGCACGAAGCGGGACGGATGCGATCCGAGGAAGCGGTCGTTCCAATCATTATACAGGCGCGCGGAGGCCGCCTCCGCCTCTGGATCGTCGAGGCCGTAAAGCCACAGCCCAAGGCTGGGAAAGCAGATCTCGGCGTCGATGCCTTCCAGTTCCATGTCCTCGAGCCGACCGGCGATCTCGCGAATGCCGCGGCGTTCATTGTCGCCCAGCGCCGTTTCCCGATGCTGCCCGACCCGCAGGCGGAAGATGACCTTGTCCCGTGTTCCGGTGAGCAGATATTCACCCTCGTGGCGGGTGTGGATGGCGTGATGCTTGAGGCTCGCCGGAAGGCCTTCCAGGAAGATGTCGGCCGGCTCCATGACGTGACTGTCTGCGCTGAATACGAAGGTCTTCACCGTCTCTCTCCGAGTCGATTTTCTCAATAGACATCTCTATGCCTTTTCCCCTAAGCGGGAACAATAGCAAACTCCATTAACAGGTGTCTGATTGCGAGGGCGGCGATCAACGCGCGCCTTCCCTCCACAATCCTATGGACGATGCCAAATGGAGCCGTGTTTGGCCCTTGTTCCATATCTCTTCGTGCATTTTTAGCTCGACAAATGCGGAAACATATAACTAATGAGTACCTTTATGCAGAACGGAATCAAGCCGAAACCTCGGGGAAGCCGCGTGGAGAGCACCGCACGGGGACTGGTGCAGCTCAGCCTGCAGCATGAGGACGGCGAATTCATGGGCGCGGAGGACGAACTTCTGATCCGCCTCGGAGTCAGCCGCCCTACGTTGCGGCAAGCAGCGAAGATCGCGGAGAACGAGCGGTTGATTGCGGTTCGACGCGGCAACAAGGGCGGCTTCTACGCCCGCCGGCCAAGCGCCGCCGATGCCGTTCGCAGCTTGGCCAGCTATCTTCAACTCAAAGGCGCCAGCCTGACCCACGTCATGGCGGTGAGCGCCCTTGTAGGGGAGGAGGCGGTTCGGCTCGCGGCCCAGTGTGCTGATCCCGGCCAGCGCGAACGACTTCGCTTTCTGATCGCGGGCATCCGTGAGGGCGAGCCCCGCAAGGCGTTGATCCGGCGGGAAGTGCACATGTTTCAACTGATTGCCGCGATGAGCGGCAACCCCGCGATCGAGGTGTTCACCGCGATCGGCTACTCGTTTGGGCTTGAGGAGAAGACGACGCTTTTCGATGATCCCGGGCAGAGGGTCGAAATGGCGAGTCTCCAGCGCAAGTTGTGCGAGGCCATTCTTGCCGGGGACCCCGATATAGCGCGGCTGATGATGCGGCGTCGGGCGCAGGCGCTGGCGCGCTGGATGAGCGAATCCAAGGTCGCCAACGAATAGGTGGCCGCGCTGCTGGCTGGGCAGAGCGACGCGAGATCGCACGCCCGCGCGGTTGAAGACGTGATTGCGGAGAGGTGAGGATGGTCTGGGCAAGTCAAGACAAGTGCGCGATCGTTGGCGTCGGGGCCACGGACTATTACGTCCGGGGAAAGAGTTGGCCGCGTACGATCAACGACATGGCGGGTGAAGCCATTCTCAAGGCCTGCGACGATGCCGGCATATCCATCAAAGACGTAGACGGCATAGCTTATTATTCCGGTGCCGGAGCCGGCTACTATGACAAGTTCGACAGCGCTCTGCTCATGGAGACGCTGGGTATGCGCCAGATCTCCTTTTCGGCAAGCCTGACCAGCGGCGGCGGCGGCAGTGCGGGCGCCATCGGTCTTGCGACGGCCGGCCTGCTCAACGAGGACTGCAAATATGCCGTCACCGTTATGGCTCTACAGCAATTGCCCCAGAGCCGGCTGGGCGTTATCTTCGGCGCCCGCCCGCCAGATGCGGAAAGCAGCTTCCTCCAGCCGTCAGGCCTCATGGGGCCGGGTCATCTGATCAGTGTGCTCGCCCGGCGCCACATGCATCTCTACGGTACGACGACCGACGCCTTCGCCGAAATCGTGATGGCTAGCCGCGCCAATGCGGGCAACCGCCCGAAGGCGATCCGGAAGGCGCCGCTCACCAAGGAGGAATACGAAGCCTCCCCGATGCTGGCCGACCCGCTGCGCAGGCTCGATTTCTGCTTGGAGACCGACGGCGCGGTGGCAGTGATCACGACGACCGCGGATCGTGCCAAGGACTGCCGTCAGCGGCCCGCCTTCGTTCACGCCTGCGCACATGGCGGGCAGCGCGAATGGGGCCGGGCGTTCGGCTGGATGGGCATGGAAGATCCGCATTTCGCGAGTTCCGGGCACAAGTTCACCGCCGACCGGATCTGGGCGCAGTCGGGTCTCGCGGCCAAGGACATGGATGTCGCACTGCTTTACGACCATTTCAGCCCGATGGTCCTCATGCAGCTTGAGGATTACGGCTTCTGCGAAAAAGGCGAGGGTGGTGACTACGTCCTTTCCGGAAAGATCCGCTACGATGCAGCGACGGGCGGAAACGCCGGCGGCGGCGTGCCGGTGAACACCCACGGCGGGCAACTGAGCGAAGCTTACATCATCGGCATGACCCATGTGCTCGAGGGGGTGGAGCAGGTGCGCGGCAACGCGATCAACCAGGTACGCGACGCGGAGTTCGCTCTGGTGTCCGGCGGTCCGGCTGCCCTGCCGGTATCGAGTCTGATCCTGAGGAGGGGATAAGATGACGGCTGCCATATCTTACGGTCCTGCCCGCGTGCTGCCGGGCGACGGGATCAGGATTTCGACCAACCCGGATACCGAACCGTTCTGGCAGGCAGCGAAGGAGCGTCGCCTGACCGCGTGCCAGTGCGGCGATTGCGGACGGTTCCGCATGCCGCCTTCGCCCTACTGCCCGCATTGTTTGAGCAAGGCCAAGGAATGGCCGGTGCTGCCCGGCACCGGCAGCGTCTTCAGCTTTGCGATCTGCAGCAAGAACCCCGTCACCGGGGCGGACTACGTCTATGTTCCCGTGGTGGTCGATATCGATGGCGCGCCCGGCGCTCGGCTGATCGGTAATCTCACCGGCTGCGATGCGGAAGACGTGCGGATCGGCATGAAGGTCGAGGTCGAGTGGACCGCCATACAGGACGGTTGGCTGCTGCCGAATTTTTGCGCAGCGTAGCAGAAAGACGCGCGCCTGATTGGCGCGCGATGGAGAGGGATGATGGACGGATGCTGGATGATCTTCGCATAGTCGAGATCGGCGAGGGCATGCCTATTCAGGTCGCCGGCCTGTTTCTGGCGGAACTCGGCGCCGATGTCCTGAAGGTCGAGCGGCCCGGCGGCGACCCGGCGCGGGGGCGTGCGAGCTTCGCCAACTGGAACCGAGGCAAGCGCAGCCTGGAACTGGACCTGAACGATCCCGATGGGCTCGCCGTGCTGTATGGTCGCTTGGCGGGTGCCGATGTTCTGATTCACCAGTTTGCCCCGTCCCGCGCGGCCGAGCTGGGCCTGGACGATGCGACCCTCGGACAGCGATTTCCCACTCTCGTCATCTCGGGCGTAACCGGAAGCCCGTTCGGCCATCCCGACGTGGAGCGGTCGGACGACGAACTGCTGGTCGCGGCGCGCATCGGTACGCTGTATGAGAATGACGGCTATCGGCCCGGGCCTATCGTCTGGCGGTACCGGGCCGGGGGATGGGGCGCGGCGTGCCTTTGTGCCGGCGGTGTGCTCGCGCGCCTCATCATGCGCCTTCGCACCGGTCGCGGCGGCCCGGCGCACACCTCGGTCATGCAGGGAATCCTGTCCCAGATGCCGCTGATATGGGGCCGCAACTCGGTCGGGCCCATGCCCAACCTCGCCGCTTACCCGGACGAGCCGCGGGCCCGAACGGAACAGCTCTATCGCTGTCAGGGCGGCGACTGGCTGCAGATCATGGATCCGACGAAGCAGTTCGACTTCGCCCTGCTGCCGTCGATGGGCGAGATGCTGGCGGAAGGCATCGATCTCGATTCCGAGGAAGGACGCGCCGAGGCGTTCAGCCGCCATCCGATCGAGACTTGGCTCGCCGAACTGCGGGAGGCCGATGTGCCGGCCGAGCCCTGCCGGCCGATGGGCGAACTGCTGCGGCACGAGGAGGTGGTCGCCAATCGTTACTCGATCGAAGTCGACGATCCGATACTGGGCCGCACCATCCAGCCCAATGTCCCGTTCCACAGCAACGTCCCGCTGCCGCAAGGACGTCCTGCGCCACGCCTGGGCGAGGGCGGTGATCGGCCATGGACGGGCGAACGTGTGGCGCTGGGCGACGAACCCAGTCCCTCGATGCCGCTTGAAGGCGTGCGGATTCTCGATCTGGGCATGTTCCTGGCGGGACCGATGGGGCCCTCGCTGATGGGGGATCTGGGAGGCGACGTCATCAAGGTCGAGCCGCTTTCGGGCGACCGGCTGCGCTTCCTGCATCGCCATTTCCAAGCGGCTGCGCGCTCCAAGCGTTCGCTGGCGCTCGACCTCACCCGAGCCGAGGCGCAACCGATACTGGAGCGGCTGCTGGAGTGGGCGGAGGTCATTCATCACAATATGCGCTTCAAGGGCGCGACGAGGCTCGGCCTGTCCGAAGAGAATATCCGAAGGGTCAATCCCAACATCGCTTTCAGCTATGTCAGCGCTTACGGCCAGCGCGGCAAGCGGGGGAATTCGCCCGGCTTCGACACGATTTTCACGGCCTTGGCTGGTTGGGAGTTCGAGAATGCCGGTGAAGGCAATCCGCCGGTGTTCGTGCGGCAGGGGCCGATGGACGTGCTCTCGGCCCAGACTTGTTTCGTCGGCGCCATGGCGTCGCTCTATGCAAAGCGCGCGCATGGCCAGGCAATCACCATGCAAAGTTCGCTGCTTGGCGCAGCCGTGCTGTCGCAGGGCGAAATCTTGCTCCTGGCGGACGGCAGTCTCACCGAAACCGATCGCCTCGACAGCGAGCAGATTGCCCTGTCACCCTATCATCGACTTTTTAGGACACGTGATGACGACTGGATCGCGATAGCCGCCCTTACGCCGGAGCGCCAGGCCGCGGCGCGTGAGGTGCTGGGCGGGGAGCCGAGCGAATTCACCGCGCTGGCTGCCGCAATGGATTCGGCAAGCCTTCTCGCCGGCTTGGAGAATCGCGGTGTGCCTTGCGATCGTGTGGAAAGCACGGACGCCATGAATCGGTTTTTCGACAGCCAGCTCAATCGTGAGCACGGCTTGGTTTGGGCACTGGAGAACCCCCTTTACGGCGTTATCGAGCAGCCTGGGGCCTTTTGGAACTTCGTCGACATCCCGATCAAGCCTCGCTTTGCCTGTCCCGATATAGGCGAACATAGCATGGAAATTCTAAAAGAGTTCGGCTTCGAACGGAGTGAGATAGTAGGATTTGAGGAAAACCGTTTAGTAAAGTGCGCGTCAAAATAAAGCTTAAGCTCAATTCCTTGGGGAGGAAGATATGAAGTATTCAAATAAATTTCGTTTAGGCTCGACTGCGGTCGTGTCGAGGATCGCGCTCGCCATTGCCGCCAGCGCCATCGGATCCGCGCCAGCGCTGGGCCAGGAAACCGCTTCGGGCCAAGCCCATGACGATCAAAGCCAAGGCCTTGAAGATATCGTGGTGACGGCTCGGAGGGTCGAGGAGAACCTCCAGAAGGTGCCAGTCGCGGTGACCGCCTTCTCCGGGGAGGCCCTGCAGACCAGAAATATCCAGGCGGTGCGTGACCTGGCGTCCTTCACCCCCAGCCTCCAGATGCGTGAGTCCGGCGCGAGCCCTTCCTCGAACATCATTACTATTCGCGGTCTCGTCCAGACCGACGTTCTCGCCACGCTTGATCCTTCGGTTGGAACGTATGTGGATGGATTTTACTGGGCTCGCGCATACGGAACCAACGGCAACTTCCTCGATGCGAAGTCTGCGCAGATCCTGAAGGGCCCGCAGGGAACCCTGTTCGGCCGCAACACAACGGGCGGCGCCGTCGTCATCACCTCGAACGACCCAGACCTTGCCGATTTCAGCGGCCGGCTGAGCCTGACTTACGGAAGGTTCGACGAATTTGAGGCGACCGGTATCATCAATGTCCCGGTGGTGCCAGGCAAGGTAGCCCTCAGGCTGGCGGGCTCGAGGCTGTCCCGTGACGGTTACTCCACCACGTCCGCTCCCGCGTCGGCGTCCACGGCGTTTACTCCTGCGCCGAACGTGTTCACCGATCGCCCGCCCTTCGTGGGCTCGCCCAATGGGCGCAAGATGGACAATCGCGACCGCTGGAACGGCCGCGCCAAATTACTGCTCGTTCCGACCGAGAATCTATCGCTTCTGTTCTCGACCGAGTATTTCGATCTCGACGAGAGAGTGCCCGCAAATATCATGCGACTTGCCACCAATGGATATACTGCTTCTAACCCGACGTACAACACGTCCAGCTCGGCGTCGCTCTATGCCGGTATTTTGAGCGGCGGTCCTCTCCCGACTTCCCCTGCAAACGCAGCGGCTTCCATTGCATTGGGCCGGAGCATTCTGAATGGGCAGATTGCACAGAACCGGGCGAATCCCGGCATCATCTTGAATAACGAAGCCGATTACTCGAGAGCCCGGACCTGGACGCACAATTTCACGGGCACCCTCGATACAGACTGGGGTGCGATCAAACTGATGGTGGGCTATCGCAAGGTCAGCAGTGCCACATTGCTTGATCTGGATGGATCCACTTTCGCCATCCACGGCACAGAGGCGAGGCAGTCGCTTTCCCAGAGATCCGCGGAGATTCAGATCACCGGCAGAACATTTGCAGACCGGCTTTCCTTCGCTGCGGGCGCCTTTGCTTTCGGGGAAAAGGGGTCTGATCAGACGATCACGATCGCCCTGCCGTTGCTCAATCCCTCGACCAACAATTTCTGGGGCGATGTGAAGAGTACGAGCATCGGTGTTTACGGCCAGGGGACCTACGAACTGACGGAACAGCTCTCTATCACTGCCGGCTTGCGCTATTCGGCAGACAATAAGGGTCTCGACAGCCGTAACAACAACTACAATCGCACGAACGGAACAGTTTTGTGCTCTGTAAATGGAGTATCGTTTACCGCGACATCGTTGGTGACGAACCCAATCCAGTGCTCGCAATATAAAGAAAATTTCTTCTCTGGTCTCTCCTACACCCTCGGCGCGGAGTACCAGCCCACGGAAGACATTTTGCTCTATATCAAGACCTCTAAGGGGTTCCGCTCTGGCGGGCAGAACCTTCGCTCCTCTACCTCGGGCGCATTCCAGCCTTTCGAGCCCGAGATCGCCTATTCGCACGAGGTCGGGTTCAAAGGCGAATTTTTCGACCGACGGCTTCGCGTCAACCTCGCAGCCTATTATACCGATGTGAATAACATCCAGCGCTCGGCCCTGGTCGCGACTCCGCCGATCCCGCCCTCGACCGTCCCTGGATCCACGACCATCCTGGGCAATGCGGGCAAGGCGCGCTTCAAGGGTATCGAAGCGGAGATTCAGGCTGTCCTGTTCACTGGGTTCCGCCTGTCGGCCTCGGGAGCGCTCACCGATCCATCTTACGTGCGGTTCGCCGATCTCTCTGGCGACCGCAGCTTCGAGCGGATCAACGGTGTCGCCAAGCGGCAGTTCTCGATTGCTGCAGACTATGATACCAGCCTGACCGAATCCGTCGGGCTTAAGCTGCACGTCGATTATGCTTGGCGCAGCTTGGTTCCCACCGGCGAGTATAACTGGACGCCCAATCCGCAGAACGACGCCATTATTGCTGCAACGACGGCGCCGGCGCTCGGTCTTCTTGGAGCCCGTGCATCTGTGTCGATCGGCGACGATTACGAACTTTCGGTGTTCGGTCGCAACATCACCAACGAGCGCAAGTTCGTAGCCAACCTGCTCGTTGCGCCGATCGGCTACGTTTTCGGAACACGCAGGGAGCCTGCAACCTACGGCGTTAGCGCTACGGTTAAGTTCTGATCGTGGCGCGACTGTCACCCGTCAGAACCCCTGCCACAAAATAAGGTTGTGATGCGGAGGATTGGGGCCTCGTCGAAGTGACGAAGGAACGAGGGCGAAGCCCCAATCTGACGTGGTGATGGAAAACCGGACAGGGTGTAAAGCTCATCCCGGCCGCAAGGGGAAGATGGCGATGAACGGCATCCCCCCTGCGTGCGGCAAAGGCAGTGGTGTCGACCTTCGGACAGGTTCGCGACCAAGCGACGGAGGGCATGTTCGAGCCCGATGCGCGAGTATGCCGCCCCAGTCCGACCCAGCCTGAAAGGACATGTGCCGATCTTCTTGGCGCGGTGTAGCACGACCCGAGCCAAGAAGATCGTGCGGGGTCGCTCACTGACAGGCGTTCTGGCCGGCAAGCACCGGCGCTTCACCCCATGGTCCGCTCCGGTCTGCCGGGAGCTGCCACGCCGCGGGTCTCATGGTCGCCGTCCGGCGGCGAGCGAGGCTGGCTGTCGCGGCAGATGCGGGCTCTTGGACCCGGAGCCGCGACGCGGCATAGCGTTCAACAGTCAGGAGGCACTCCAGTGAGCGATATGACTGTGACACCCGATCCCGCGCTGTGCCTGGGCCATTATCCCCATCGTTACGTCACGATCCTGCGCCCGTCGGACGGCGACGCCTCGGGCCATATCTCCAACGGGAAGATCGCGGCTCTGGGCGACGATGCGCGCGTCGACCTGCACGATGCGATCCTGATCGATCCGGCGCCCGGCCATTCCCTGGTCATGCTCGAAAGCCGGTTCCGCTTCTATCATGAGCTGACCTACCCTGCCGAGCTGATGATCGGCGTCGGCATCACCGCCATCGGCAACAGCTCGGTCCGCGAGGTGATGGGCTTTTTCGTCGAGGGCCGCTGCGAGGTCGTCGCCCATCTCGTGATGGTGAAGGTGCTGGACGGCCGCTCGGTGCCGCTGAGGCCCGAGGAAAAGCTGCGGGCGGAGCGCTTCCTGGTCGGCTAAGGCCGTGTTCAACCGGCCGGGAGCAAAGGAAAGGCGCTGAGCACGTGGGGCGGACGGACCGGCGGGGCAGGGGTGACGCAGCCCGCGTCGAGATCGGCG
>Ga0070668_100003925_pt1 | contig 10987 bp, 13 predicted proteins | sample KBSS43metaG_FD_64661 | JGI IMG/M metagenome (GOLD analysis project Ga0070668, IMG submission 64661) | Switchgrass rhizosphere microbial communities from Kellogg Biological Station, Michigan, USA - KBS S4-3 metaG | ecosystem: Host-associated > Plants > Roots > Rhizosphere > Soil ... | reverse complement strand
TCGCTTGCACCCGACCCGCGACCGTGACGAGAAACCCTGGTGCGCACCGCACCGCGGCGACACTTGCCCTTGTGCTCGTCGTCGGTGCGTCATGCACGCGAGAAGCCGCGCGTTCCGATACCGCGAGCGTGCCCCCGAACGTCGGCGCGACTCCGCCCCCCGGTGTCGGCGCGACCGTGCCTCCGGCTGCCGGTGCCAATGCACCCGCCACCGGCGGCGCGTCCCCGGCGACTCGCCCATATCGCATGAGCCCGCAGGGCCTCGAGCGCATCCGCACGCGCGAGGCCTATATCGGGAAGGTCTACGACGACGGCGTCGGCAACAGGACGGTCGGATACGGACACATGCTGCGCTCGGGCGAGTCGTTCCCGGGTGGGCTCACCGTCGCGCAGGCACAGGAGCTCTTTGCGAAGGACGTCGAGCGCATCGTCTCACCCGTGCTCGACCGCATCAAGGTCCAACTCACGCAGAATCAGGTCGACGCGATCGGCAGCTTCGTCTTCAACGTGGGCCCGGGAAACTTCACGCGCTCCATTCTGCCGAACCTGAACCTCGGCAACCACCGCGGTGTCCTCGCGTCGATGTTCAAGTTCATCACGGGCAAGAATCAGCGCACCGGCGAGCGCATCACCATGCGCGGACTCGTCAAGCGACGGCAGGAGGAGATCGCCCTGTACAAGGCGGGTGCCGGCCTGTCGCTCCTCCCCGGTCAGGATTGGCCGCGATCGGCACGTCGGCTGCTCGCGAGCGGAATGCAGTACTTGCGCACGGAGTCCGTATGCGTGTTCGGCGTCTGCCTGGGATCGCGCTCGCCCTCGCCCTCGTGACTCTCGCGGCGTGCAACGCGCCCGACCGCGGCTCGGCGAAGGACACGACCGCGGCGCGCGCAACTGCAACTGCCGACACCACGACGGTGACGACTCACCAGATGGTCGAGGCGCTCGTGCGCGACAGACAGGAGTCGGAGCGCGACCTCACCGCGGTCGAGGATTCCTTCTTCGTCTTCATGGGCGACACCGTGGCGGTCGCCCTGAAGAAGGCGCACGCCAACTGGGTGCAGTATCGCAAGCTGGAGTGCGACGCGATCAAGCTGGCATTTTCCGAGGGATCGATGGCGCCGGTCGCCCAGCTGGAGTGCTGGATCGACCTCACGGACGATCACCGGAAATTCGTTACGCAGGAGTACAGCTACATGCGTAATGGGGGCCCGCCTCCCGCCCCGACGCCACCCTGACGATGCGCGCACTGTGCTGTCTTCTCGTCGCCGCGCCGCTCTGCCTTGCCACCGCCCAGCAGCAGCCACCGCTCGAGCGTGCCGAGTATCAGGTGAAGCTCGGCACGATGGACGCCGGCACCGGAGAGATGACGGTCGTCGGCCACGACACCGTCGACGCACACGACACCTACCACGTCGTCCTCCACATCGAAGGCGGCTTGGGGCCACTCAGGATCGACGACCGCTTCGAGTCGTGGATCGACGCCGCCTCGTGGAACGATCGCCCGCGACTCTTCTCGCGCCGCTTCGTGCAGGACCAGCGCGAGCTCGGCAATCGTCGGCAGCGCACCTATGAGTTCTTCCCCGAGCGCAAGCAGTATCGCCGCATCGATACCGACGAGACGTTCCCGCTGAAAACCGACCGACCCCTGGACGACGTATCGGTGGTCTTCCTCGCGCGCGGCCTTCCGCTGAAGCCGGACGACACGTACTCGATCGACCGCTACTTCAAGGCCGAGGCGAACCCCATCGTGCTCCGCGTCCTGCGGCGTGAGACCGTCACCGTTCCCGCCGGCACGTTTCAGACGGTCGTCGTGCGTCCCACCATCAAGACGTCTGGACTCTTCGGCGAGGGCGGGGAAGCAGAGCTGTTCTTCAGCGACGACGCGCAGCACACGCTCGTGCAGATGCGGAGCAAGGTGCCGCTGATCGGATCGCTCTCTCTACTTCTCGTGAGGCAGCTGCCTCTCAAGTGAGCGGTGTAGCGGCGGCAGCTCGCCGCACCGCGAGCAGCAGCGCCTCCTCTTCCACCGGCTTCGCCAAGTGCGCCACGAACCCGGCCGCCCGCGACTCCGCCAGGTCACTGTCGCGGTCGAACCCGCTCAGAACGATCGTCGGTGGCGCCGCCCGCCCGTTCCGAGCCGCCGCCTCGGCGAGCCGACGCGGCGCGGCGAGTCCGCTCTCGTTCCCGAGATGCAGGTCCGCCAGCACCACGTCGAGTGACTCGGCCCCGGCGATCTGCTCGGCGGCCGCGAGACTCTCGGCAACGTGTACGACGTGCCCGCCGAGCGTCAGCAGGCGACGCAGAGCGCGACCCGCGCTCACGTCGTCCTCGATCACGAGAATGCGAAGTGGACGCTTCGCGTCGGTTGGCGAGTCGGGATGCGCTGCCGACGGCGCCGTGTCGTTGGAATCCGCCCACGCTTCGCTCGCCGTCGGAAGTCGCAGGGTGAAAGTCGCTCCGTATCCTTTCCCCTCGCTCTCCGCTGTCAGGGTGCCGCCCTGCAGCTCCGCCAGCCGTCGGCTCAGTGCGAGCCCCAGCCCCAGACCGGAGCGGGCGGCCTGACGGCTGCCGCCCTGCACGAAGGGCTCGAAGAGATGCGCCAGCACTTCGTGCGAGATTCCGAAGCCTGTATCCACGACGGCAAGCTCGACCCATCCCGGCGTCGGATTCCACGTGCGGATGACGACCGGGGCGCGGTAGGGGGAGAACTTGCCCGCGTTCGACAGAAGGTTGTAGACGATCTGCTGGATCCGGATCGGATCCGCCTGGATGACCGGATCGGCGGCGCTGAAATCCTCCGTTACCGGGATCAGCTTCCGGTTCAGCGCCGGCATGGCGGCGCGCATCGCGCTGCGCGTGCTCTCGTGCACGTCGCACCGTTGGCGAGGCATGGCGAGATGGCCCCGCGTGACGCGCTGGTAGTCCAGCAGATCGGCGACGAGCCGCGCCTGGTACGCGATGTGGCGGTCGATCTCGGCGGCCATCTCGCGCACTTCGGATGGCGGTACCTCATTGCGGGCGAGCGCCTGGGCGAGCGCGCGTGCCGGCGCCAGCGGCGCGCGTAGCTCGTGGCTGACGGCCGCCAGCAGGTCGTCCTTGGCGCGGCTCTCCGCCTCGGCCTTGGCTCGAGCGGCTTCTGCCACCACGCGGAGATGCTCTGCCTCGACCAGTCGCGCGCGCGCGAGTGCCTGCGCGCACACGTCGGCGAACGTCTGGAGGAAAGCGACTTCGTCGTCCGCGAACTCTCGCGGTCCGACGAACGAGACCGTGAGCGCGCCGAGAAGCCGCTCCTCCCGCCCGTCCTCGACGCGCAGCGGGAGCGCCGCCCATGCACGGTCGTATTCGGTCGGCACGACATGCACGTCCGGGTGGACCAGTTGCCACGCTGCGGAACTGGCCACGACCGTCGGTGCACGAGTCCGAAGCATCTCGCCAAGTGGGAGCGGCGTGTCGACAGGAACACGCGCAATGCGCTCGCGTGTCTCGCTGCTGACGCCCTCCACGCCGAGGAGCCGGAGCTGCCGCCCATCCTCCTCGAGCTCGAAAACAGCAGCCTGCGTGGCGCCGAGTCCTAGGGCGAATTGCTGCACTACGGCACTGACTACGGCCTCCACTGTCGCGCATCGCGTGAGCACCGCACTCAGGCGCTGCAACCGCTCTGTCCGATCGCGTGCGGCGTCCGCCTCGGCCCGTGCGCGACGCTCGGCCTCGAGGAGCCGGTCGCGGGCCGCCTCGGCCCGCGCACGCTCCGCGGCCTCCCACGTCCGCTCGGCCGTCTCCCGCACGAGCGCGACTTCCTGCATCGTCCAGGCGCGTGGGGTCAAGTTGACCACGCCGAAGTTCGTCACGAAGCGGCCTCTCTTCACGAGGCTCACGCCGATGGCGGCCCGTATCCCGGCAGCCAGCCAGACGGCGCGCTCGGCATCGCCGAATTCGGGGTCTGTGAGGACGTCAGAAACGACGATGGTTTCGCCGCGCCTGTAGCGCTCGCATACGTGCTTGCCGAATGCCCCGAAATCGATTCGCTGCGGGAACGGCGTGCCCTCATGGACGTACTGGCCGCGGACAGTTCCGTGCTCGCTCCCCGCCTCTCCCTCGACTTCCGCGTACATCACCTGACTGACGCCGAGGTGTGCTCCGAGCAGCCGCGACGCGGTGGCCTGCATCTCGTTCGGGTCGGTGAGCCGACGCATCGCGTCGCTGAGCGTGAGCAGGAACGCCTGGCGCGCTTCACTCGCGCGCCGCGCGTCCTCGGCGCGCACGCGCGCCGTCGTCTCGATCGCGAATGTGAAAAGCCCGAGAACGCTCCTGTCTGCGTCGCGTACCAGTGAGAGCGCGTACGTCCAGTACGTCTCCTCGTGTCGTCCTTCACGCTCGAGGATGAAGCGCGCGTCGTCGTGGTGGACGGGTGGCCCTCCGGCGAGCAGCGCCGCCAGGTTCTGGTCCATCTGCTTCACCGCCGCCGGCCACACGTCGCGCGTCGGGCGGCCGAGCGCCCATGGATGCTTGCCGGAGCCGAGCGACGCCACGTACGCGTCGTTGTAGAGGAGCACGCGGTCGGCTCCTCCCTGCACGCTGGAGGGAAGGCCGCAATCGAGGCAGAGTCGCACCGCCGCGCAGAACGCCGCCGGCCATGTCTCGACGGGACCGAGTGGGGTCGCTCCCCAATCGAACGTGCGGCAGCGCGCACGCATCTCGCCGGGGCCGGAGAACAACGCCTCGGCGCGAGGATCAGCGATTGCAGGAGGGGCGCTTCCGATTCCGGTCATCGGAACTCTCTGACGCTGTCGAGGCGCAAGCTACCGCGTCAATGACTGCAATGCACAGTGTCTTCCCGCAACCGGGCTGCGCGTTGGGCGGCCCTCATCGCAGGCTGGCTACGATCTCGTACGAGTGCACTCGCGCCGCATGATCGTGGATGTGCGACGAGATCATCAGCTCGTCCGCGCCCGTTCGCGCGACGAACGCCTCGAGCCGCTGCTGCACCGTGTCCGGCCCGCCGATGATCGCTTCGCGCAGCACGTGCTCCACCTGCGCGCGCTCGAACGGCGACCAGAGCCCATCCATGCTGTCGACCGGTGGCTGCAGCTGCACCGGGCGTCCGCGCCGCAGAGCGAGAAACTGCTGCTGCAGCGACGTCGCGAGTCGTGACGCCTCGCTGTCGGTGTCTGCTGCCACGAGGCTGACGCCCAGCATCACGTGTGGCCGATCCAGCGTGCTCGACGCCTGGAACCCGGCGCGGTAGAGCGCGAGCGCCGCGTCGAGCTGGTCGGGGGCGAAGTGTGAGGCGAAGGCGAACGGGAGTCCCATCGCCGCCGCGAGCTGAGCGCCGAAGGTGCTCGACCCGAGGATCCAGATCGGGACGTCGAGTCCAGCGCCCGGCACCGCGCGCACGAGCTGGCCCGGCACCGCTTCGGCGAAGAGGCCCTGCAACTCCTCGACGTCCTGTGGGAATCGATCGGCGGCCATCGGATCTCGTCGCAGCGCTCGCATCGCGGGAAGATCGGTTCCCGGCGCGCGACCGAGCCCGAGATCGATCCGTCCGGGGAAGAGCGATTCCAGTGTCCCGAACTGCTCGGCGATTACGAGCGGCGAGTGGTTGGGGAGCATGATCCCGCCCGCGCCGACGCGAATGCGCGACGTGCCGCCGGCCACGTGCGCGATCACGACTGCGGTCGCCGCACTGGCGATCCCGACCATGTTGTGGTGCTCGGCGAGCCAGTAGCGGTGATACCCGAGCCGCTCCGCGTGCCGGGCCAGATCGAGCGTGTTGCGGAGGGAGACCGCGGCCGTGCTTGCGGCGATGATGGGAGAGAGATCGAGAACGGAGAGTGGTGTGTGCATTCGCGCAGAAAGCCGCGCCGACTCAGCGCCGTTCCCGCGACTGTGAGGCCCGCCTTGGAGCAGATCCATCTGCAGCGACGGCGCGATGCGCGTGCTGCGCGCCGCCTTCGCGCGCGGCTTCGTGAACCGGCCGTATCTGGCCTTCGCCGCGAAGCCTCCGATGGGGGACTGGACGAGTGCGGTTGCATCGAGCACCCGCCCCGACTACGTTCTATTCAGCGAGGCACGCGCAGTGCGCGTGGACAAGTTCCGAATGAATCAGGGGCCTGCCGATTTGCGAGCAGGCCCCTTTTTCGTTCCGTCGTCCCGCACGTGCGGGAACACCCATCGTGAGGGTTTCGATCACGAGCACGTTGTGTCGGTCCGTTGCAGCAGCGCACTCCGAACACAGCAAACACATTTCAGGACAGGAGTAGAACGATGCGTACGACCGGCACTGTGAAGTGGTTCAACGACACCAAGGGTTTCGGCTTCATCACGCCCGAGGGCGGAGCGAAGGATTGCTTCGTCCATCATTCGGCCATCCAGGGCGGCGGCTTCAAGTCGCTGGCGGAAGGCGAGCGAGTGGAATTCGACATCGTGCAGGGCCAGAAGGGACCCGCAGCCGAGAACGTCACGAAGCTCGGCCGTTGAACACCGCCTCCCTTGCTCTGCGAGGGAGCGGATCGGCGCCGCGCTGAGGGGTACCTTTCGGTCCCCGCAGCGCGGCGCTTCCTCATCTCATCCCTGTCGAGGAACGATGGTCGAAATCCACCTGAGCGAAACAGATCGCATCGACTGGGCCCTGAAGAGTTTCAAGCGCAGCGTGATGAAAGCCGGAATCCTTCGCGAGATCCGGCGCCGCCGGCATTACGTCAAGCCGAGCGAGGCGCGACAGATCAAGTCCAAGGCGGCACAACGCCTTCGCGCAAAGGCAAAACGCGGCCGTCCGGAATGAGACAGCCGCACCCGGACCGTTTTTGCGTCACCTTCCGCCACACGCCCTGATCACCCGGAGGCCGGTCGCTGCATGCCGAAGAAGCCGAACTACAATTTCGAGAAGCGCCAGAAGGAGCTCGTGCGCAAGCAGAAGCAGGAAGAGAAGCGCGCTCGGAAGCGCCAGGATGAGCAGCGTCCCGATGCGAGACCGGAGTCAGCGCCCGAGACGCGTCCGGCGCCGGCCACGGAATAGCGCGGCGCGACTATTCCGTGCCGTCAGTCGCGACGACGCGGTGTCGTGGGCGTCGCCGAACCCGTCGGGTCATCGGCGAACACCTGCGCGTTGAGTAGCGCCAGGCAGTGGTCAGCTAGACCCTGGATATCATATGACACGCCGTCGCCGTCCTCGCGCCAGCGAGTCGCATCGGACGAGAGTTCGACCGGACGAAGCGTCCATTCGCGAATCACGCTCGCGCTTTCACGTGGAACGCCGCTACCGCGGCGTGTGACGCCGCCACGCCAGAGGACGACGTGCAGCTCACCGAGGTCCGAGCTCGAAGCGGCACCAGGAAACCACGAAACGCTCAGTGCGGCGGTCGGGGCCTGTAGAACGCACCCTGACGGCGTGCGGTAGGGCTCGATTTGAACGGGCGCTGGCGCGGAGCGCGAGATCGCGCGCTCCGGGGCGAGCGCGTCCAGCAGCTTCGTCACCGAGCGCTGGACGGCATTCCTTTCCTTGGTCGTCGTGGGCGCGTTCCAACCAGCGTGCCGAGATTCAGACGCATCCGTCATGCGCTGAACATACGCGTTGTACCACCCTGTCGAGCGATGCGCGCCGAGCGCTCGACCGCGCGCTACGGAAGGACGCCCGCTGTTCCGAGATCGTCGCCCACGTTGCCCAACACGACCGCCGCGTTGCGCTTTAGACCGCGCAGCTTCGCCGCCGACCGTCTGAACGGCACTACCGTCACCTCGCTTGGGTGAGGGCGCGCGCACGCCGCAGGAGGGGGGTGCCGGCAACCGCAGCGCCGCCCTCCCTCGACTCGATGAGGACGATCACGTCCGCCGTCACGCGACGGAGGGTGATGTAATCGGCCACGAGGCGGCGGAGCGGATCGTCCCCGGTCTGCCGTGCTTGCTCCAGGAGCGACTTCAGTTCCGTGTTGGCTATCGGCGGATGCAACTCGCCTCCGCCGGGCTCGCCCTCGATGGTGGGCGGTACGGTCATCGAGACCTCGTCCGGGTCGGCACCGGCGGGAGTGAGGCGTCGCCAGAACCGCCAAGGGCAGGCGCCGAGAGGCAGCCCGACTGCGCTGGTGCGTTCCCCGCAGCGAGTGCAACCTACCCGGGCGAACGCCCACGTACAACGCGTTCGCTCCGCGCTGCGGACCCGCTCGATTCGGCGGCTGGGCCGCGTGTGTGGTAGATTAGACATGCTGGTGGGCTTCGCTCGCGTTGCCCCCTTTGGTGCCTGCCGCGGCCGCGCGCAGCGATCCCGAGCCGTCCCGGTCAGCCTGCTCCGACCACGGGAAGGCATCATGACCCGGCTCTCTCCGAATCGCGCCGCTACCCGCACCCTCACGCAGCACAATGACGCGGCCGAGATGCGCACCGTCATTGCCGAGGCGCTCGGCGCGGCGCCCGTCGACGAGCAAGGGCTCCGGGAAGCCGTCTGGACGTACGTGCGCGGCGAGCGCCAGGTGGGCGTCGCGCCCGGTCTCGTGATCCTGGCGCTCACGACGATGGTGACGGACGCGAAGATCACCCCCGCTGACGCGGCGCTGGCGCGCATGCGCGAGGTGATCCTCTGGTGCGTGGAAGCCTACTTCGGGCAGCTCGGCGGCAACATGGCGGGCCGCCCGTGAGGCTCGCACGGTTCATCCGCGACGAGGCCGAGCCGATTCTGGCCGAGTGGGAGACCGTCGCCCGGAGCATTGTGCCTGGTGACACGATGGACGTCACGGCGCTTCGCGATCACGCGAAGGAGATGCTCCTCGTGATTGCCGAGGACCTCGAAGCGCCGCAGACGGACCGCGCGCACGACGAGAAAAGGCTACTTCCAAGCCGGAGTTTTCCTACCCCAGGGGCGGCGAGGCGCAGCTGCATGCTCGCGGGCTGGACACCTTCAAGACCCAGGTCGCCGATGTAGTTGTCCGAAGGCTCGGTCGATTCCCTCAGATCGTGGGACGACGTCCAGATCCTCGACGTGAACCGCCGCCGCCTCCGGTGACTGAGTGCTGATCAATGCCGCCTTCTAGAGCTGGTATTCCTTGGTATTGCGAGGAGATCTCGTAGAGAGCCTCGCCCGTGACCTCGGTCGTCTCGCCGCCAGCGTGATCTTTAAGGGACGCGCAATCTCGCCGCAGCGTGGACGAAGGCCCGCCCGGAGGTGCGCAGGGTCGTCGTTCAACGTCTAGCTTCCACTTGACGACCAAACAGATTGCAAGGACGCTAGGGTGACCAACTCGACGAACGAATTCCAGGGTACTGTGCTGTGGTCCGCGCTCGGGGGTATCATCGCGGAGCTCGAGGCGTCAGGAGAGATCGCCGTCAATACCGCGCCAGCCTACGTGATGACCTACATCTGCCGCGAGCTCGTCGCCAAGAAGGTCGTTACTGACGCCGCGATGATGTTGCGGCGACCGGGGGCAGGCGAACCGTGAAAGTGGTGCCTTCCTCGGTCGATGACGTGACGTCGACCGATCCACCATACGCGGGGACGATCTTGTCCACGATGTAGAGACCCAAGCGGGTGCGCGCCGGTCAACGCGCGCCCGGTGCACTGGGCCGGCGCAGGAGCGCGCGCACGGCGGCCAGCACCTCGGGGCGGGCGATGACGCCCGCGTGGTCGGCGCCCGGCACCTCGAGCAGTCGCGCCCCGGGCCACCGCGCCGCGAGCGCGCGGCTGTTCACGAGCAACGGGTCGCCCGTCCCCGCCACGATGAGCACTGGCACGCGGGACGCCGCGATCCGCTCGGCCGGGGGCGTCAGCGCGGCGAGGCCGCGCAGGATGGCGATGGATCGGGCCGGCGGGATCGCGGCGAGTTGCGCTGCGCTCGCCCGCTCGGCCGCGGCGGCCGGCATTGCGGGAAAGAGCCAGCGGAAGAAGCCGACCCACCCGGCCCCGCCTTCTAAGTTGGCGATCCAGGGGCTCCTGGCCGCCGCGTCGGCGGCCGAGTCGGCGTAGAGCGGCGCGGCGACGAGCGCGGCGGAGGCGACGCGCTCCGGGTAGCGTGCAGCGACGTTCGCCGCCACGAGCGCGCCCATCGAGTGCCCCACGAGGTGCGCGCGCCGGACGTGCAGGCGGTCGAGCAGGCGGACCACGTCGTCGGCCATCGCGGTGCCGTACCGGGCGGGGTCGGTGAACGTGCTGCTCCGGCCGTGGCCGCGCTGGTCCAGCGCGATCACCCGGTAGCCGAGCGCGAGCGAGTCGCCGACGCCGTCCGCCGCCCAGTCGTCCAGGCGCTGCGCCATACCGTGGAGCAGCACCACCGCCTCGCCCGTGCCGGCCTCGCGGTAGCGGAGGCGGGCGTCGTCCGAGATGAAGAACTGATCGGGCGCCGTCGCGAGGCCGACGGCGGTAGGGGCGGCCGGGCGCGCGCGCGCCGAGCACGTGGCGATGCCGGCGCCAGCGACCGTGAAGGCGAGAGCGAGGACGGCAACCGCCCGTGCGACGCCGGGAGGGGGACGGAACAGTGTGCGCACGGAAGGACCTCGGGGCGGCAGGAGACTGGCCGCGCGACGTGGGCGGAAGCGCGCCGGGGCACGCCCAACGTACGGTCGCGCCGGGCGCGCGCAATCCGCCTTTGCGCACAGGCCCCACCCCACCGCCTGCCTGCCTGGTCGCCGGCGGATGTGGGCCTCAGGCGCAGTTCTTCAACCGACAGTCACGCTCCGCTGAGCGGCAGCCCTGCTCGCCGAAGCGCCCACGACGCATGCTCGCGCACGAGCGGCTCGCGATCATCGAGTGCGCGAGTGAGCACCTGCACGTCCTCCACCTTCTCCATCTGCGACGCCGGTCGCACGTTCCCGAGCACCACCGCCGCGTTGCGCTTCAGGCCGCGCAGCTTCGCGCGCTTCATGGGCGACCCCTTGAACGCGACGGAGAACTCCTCCGCAGTCATCGCGAGCAGGTCACGCGCGAGTGTCCGCGCGTCCTTCCCGGCGAGTACCTCCCGCGGTGCAAACGCCGGCTCCTTCAGCTCCTGCGCGAACTTCAAGTTGTA
>Ga0070668_100003924_pt1 | contig 10988 bp, 9 predicted proteins | sample KBSS43metaG_FD_64661 | JGI IMG/M metagenome (GOLD analysis project Ga0070668, IMG submission 64661) | Switchgrass rhizosphere microbial communities from Kellogg Biological Station, Michigan, USA - KBS S4-3 metaG | ecosystem: Host-associated > Plants > Roots > Rhizosphere > Soil ... | reverse complement strand
CGGGAAAAGCGAAGCGATGTGGCCGTCGGCGCCCATGCCGACCCAGACCAGGTCAAATCCGCCGAGGGTCTCGCCCTCAACCAAGGGCCGGATCGTCGCCGGCGTGCCGGCGAACGCGGCCGACACCATGCCGAAATTGCTTGCCGGGTGGTCGGGAGGAACGAGCCGATCATCGGTCAAGGTCAGGACCACCCGCCATTGCGGGTTCCAGTCCGACGCGAGCACCTGAAGGATCGGGCGCGGCGTAGCGCCGCCAGGCACCGCCACAAGCGGCTCACCAGGGCCTGAAACGGCGGACCGAAGGCGATCGCACACCGCACTGTCACTACCGTCGGGCGCCCAGTTGACTAATTCATGCATGGCGACTTGTCGGCCATCCCCACGACAAGAGCAATAAACGGGTCGTCTATCCCCAGGTTTCAACGGCGCCTTTGCGCCTGGCCAAGGCGGGCGCCGCGCGGGGGACCGGCGGCTTCGGCTGATCGGCAGGCTTGCCGTATAGATAGCCTTGCCCGCAATCGACGCCGGCCCTGCGAACCGCGTCTTCGACCGCCTCCGTCTCGATCATCTCCGCGATCGTCGTGACGCCAAGTTCGCGACAGAGCGCGACGACGTGACGGACCAAGGCCGCTTCTGGCCCATCGCCGGCCAGTTCCTTGATGTAGCGGCCATCGATCTTGACGATATCCACCTGCAGAGCCTGGAGGTAGGCCATCGAACTCGCGCCGGCGCCGAAATCGTCGAGACATAGAACGTGGCCGTCGGCGCGCAGCTGCTGGATGTTTCGATTGGCGGTTTTCAGGTCCCTGATCTGGGCGCTCTCAGTGACCTCGATCACCAGGCGACGGATCAGGTCCGGCTGATGGGCGGTGATCCGCCGAAACTCGGCGACGAAGGCTGTGTCCTCAATCGAGCGGCCGGACATATTGACCGCCAGATGCAGGTCCTTGTCACGCTCGGCATGAAGCTTGGCGAAGACCTTGCTGGCGACGGCCAGATCAAGTTGCTCGATGAGGGCGAGCTCTTCAGCCAGGCGCACGAGATCATAGGGGCTGGCCTCGGCTGTAAAACGCAGCAGGGCTTCGTAGTGCTGCACCTTGCCGGTCTTCAGATCAACGATCGGTTGGTAGGCCAGGTTGAAGCTTTGCGCCCGGATGGCCTCTCCCATGGCGCCGGCCTTGGCCAGGGTCGCCTGGAGTGATTGGTTGAAAGCTTCGGTCAGACTGCTCGCGCCCTTGGCGTCGATTCCATGCGCGACGAACTGGTCCATGGCGTAACGTAGCGCCCGCATCGACCGCTCGAGCGACTCCCCGTTCGCATCGAGACCCAGGATTCGGCTTCGGCTTTGAAGCGACCGGCCGTCGGTCGCGGCGGCCAGGACCATCCCCAGATGCTGGACGATCTGGTCGGATCCCGTTCCCTTCGACCGGATCAGCGCGAACCGCTCTGGACCCACCCGAGCCGCGGGGGCCCCGCCAAAGGATTCGGCGCGCAAGGCGCCCGAGAGGCGCGTGACGATTTCACCCGCGGCGTCTGCGCCAGCCGCCTCGAGGGCGCTGGACAGACCCGGCGCCTCGATCAGGGCGAAGTCGAGTTCTTGTCCGACGATTTTTGCGGCGGCGAGGAGGTCTTCGGCCATGGCTTCGAATGAAGCGCGCGATTGAAGGCCGCTGGCGTCGACTTCGACGCCGCCTGCCGTAGATAGTCCGGCGGCGAGGGATAGAGCGCAGGAAACGTTCTGCGACCCTGGCAGTCGGCAGGCGCAGAAAGCGGCCGTGCGCCGTTCCTGATCGGCCGTCGGCGCCAGGAGGACGTTTACCGGGCCACGACGGACGCCGCCTTCGAGGGTGTCCAGCATCGCTTCGACCATCGCCTGGTCGGCGTGGGCCACCAATGACCGCCAAGCCTTGCCGGCGATTTCGGCTTCAGACAGGCCCGTGACCGCGTGGACTGCACCCGCCGCGAATACCACCGAACCGTCGGGCGCGAGTTCAAGCAGCAAGTCGGCGCTGGCGAAAGCAAAGCCCAAGAAGCGCTGGATCGCGTTCGACACTGGCGCCCTACCCCCAATCCGGTCTTCAACTGATGAAACTGTAGCGCTCACGCATTAACGAGACCTCAGCCGGGCCGATCCAACGGCTAGGGCCCGATTGACGTCGGCGCGGGCCCGGCGAGACCGCGGCGCATCGGCGGATCCATGCCAAGCGCCGTGGCAAGCGTCGCGTCCCAACCATATACGTCCGGGCGAAAACCAACTCGGCCTTGCGGGTCGACAAAGACGGTATGGTAGAGAAGGCGGACCGGCGTCTCAGCCTCCAGATCAACGACCGCCGTCTCGCCCGCGGCGAGCTTCTCGTCGAACTCCGCGGTCTTGCCGTGTTCCGCGGCGAGCAGGCGGGCGAAACCGACCGCGTCGGCGACCCTGACGCAACCATGGCTGAAATGACGCTCATTGTCGTTGAAGCGCTGTTTTGACGGCGTGTCGTGCAAATAGATCGCATAGCGGTTTTGCATATCGAACTTGACCCGTCCGAGCGCGGCTTTGGGCCCCGGCCGCTGAATGACGCGCCCATCGACGATGCTCATATCATTGGCCGCAAGGTAACCGCGCCCCTTGGGCAAGATTTCCTTTTCCGCGATCCCCTGCGGCACATTCCAAGGCGGATTGACGACGATCTGTTTGAACGCTCCGGAAAGGTTGGGCGTCTCCGCGCCAGGCTTACCGGCTACGACCCTGCGTGAATCCGCGATACGGCCATCGCGGTAATAGGTCTGGAAGGCGCAGGCGATATTGACGTCGATGCGCGTCGGAGGAATCTCGCGTTTCAGCCACCGTCGGGCTTCAAGATTGAGGGCGAGCTGGCGCGCCCGGTCGTCGGGACCGGCGTTGAGCGCCGCCACGGTGTCGGCCCCAAGGACGCCGTCTGCGTTGATCCCGTTGTCGTTCTGGAAGGCTTTCACCGCCTCGACGATCACCGGTCCGTAGAGCGCGGCGTCAGCGACATCCGGGACGGCTGAGTAGCCCAAAGCGTCAAGCAGCTGCGCGAGTTGCGGTATCCGCCGATCCCGTTCGCCTGGCTTGAGCAGCTTGCCCTCAGGAATGGGCGTCGGCATCGGTCGATCCGCGCGTTCGCGATAGGTCAGATAGGCCGCGGAAAGGGTCTTGTATTCCTCGTCGACGGGAGCCAGCCCTTCCAGCCACGCCGACAGCCCTCCGCCACTCAGCGCCAGCCCCAAGCCTTGATCGACGCCGGCGTCGTTGCGCTCAAGCGCGAAGATTTCAAAGAGCGTTTCCGGCCTCGCCAAACCGTGCGCCAGGGCATCGCCATAGGCCATGGCGGCGGTGGTCAGTTCAATTTCCCGCAGGACAGGAGATTCGGACGTGATCATGTTCGAGAGCTTGGCGGGGTCGATCGCGTGACGCGGCAGCTCCTTAAAGGCGGTCTGCAGTTCGCCAGCCAACTGCGGCGTCCAGGCAGCCTTCCAGCGCCTAGCCTCATAGAAGGCGCGCAGGCGATCCCCCCTCGCCGCGCGGCGGAGCGCCCGGGCGCCCACCGCCCTTGGCTTGACCAAGGGGTCGCCGCCAGCCAGTCGTTCGGCCTGGTCGCAGGCGAGAAGAGTGAGGGAAAGGGCGGAAAGGGCGAGAAACGTCTCGCGGCGCGACAGGGTGCTCATTGCTGGGACAACGCGCCGCACACGATTTGGCCCAACATGACGAGGCTGTGACTTCTTTCAGCCCAAGACCTCGGGCAGACTCCTGAACATGTTGAAACATTTGTCCTTTGCGCTGGCCGGCGCGACTGTCGCAGCCGCGATCGGCGCCTGGGGCGTGGCCGCGAGACCGACGGTCGCGAACGACTCGCCGCCAAAACCGGCAGAGACCGCCGCTTCGGCGTTAGAGCCCGCCAAGGCGAGCTCGTGTCGGAACGAGGATTTCGAAGCGGCCGCTGAAGCGAATGCGCGCTCCTTACACACCCTCACCTGGTCGCCCTTCGGACGGGCGGAACGCGGATGGGAGACCTATGCGCCGCGGATCGCGGTAGAAATCGGCGCCGACTGTGGCCCGGAGACATCAGCCTTCGCCAAGGCGCTCGCCGACTGGCAGCGGGATAACGGCCTTACGCCTGACGCCCGCATGTCGCCCTCGACGTTTCAGGCGATGAAAACCCGCTGGCAAGCCGACCGCCTCTTCGTTGCGGTGCGCGCGAGCGGCATCTGTCCCAGCGCGCCCGTCGGGTCCTCGCTTGTGCGGCTGGACGTGACGGAAACCTACCATGGCAAGGACGTGATGCTCCGCTCGGACGTTGCGGACGCCTATCGTACGATGGTGGCTGCGGCGAAGCGGGAGGTTCCGGAGTTGGCGGACGATGTCGAAACCCTGGACGTGTTCTCCGGCTTCCGAAGCCCGGCCTATGACGACGCGCGCTGCGCTCGCGACGGCAATTGCGGCGGCATCACGCGCGCCAAGTGTTCTGCCCACCGAACGGGCTACACCCTTGATCTCGTGGTCGGTTCAGCACCGGGACAGCCGGTTGATTCCACCAACGATACGAATCGGCTCCACATGTCTAAGACGCCAGCCTACCGCTGGCTGGTCGCGAACAGCGGCCGGTTCGGCTTCGTGAACTATGTTTTCGAGCCGTGGCATTGGGAATATCGGGGCGCGTCCGAAGGGACCGACCCGAGAGAACTGCGCACGGTCGCGGCGCGCTAGCACGCCGTTGGTCTTGAGTAGTGGAGTTGAGTAATGGGGGTTAGGTCCGGATACCGGCGCATATCGGCCAGTCCGCCGCGCGACACCTTCTGGCACGGCCGTCGGGGACGTAAGGCCGGCGTGAATTCCACCGTAGTGGCTCTCATCGTCCTGATCGCCGCGCTCGTCCTTGCCGGTGGGATCATCGCGGCCCTGATTCTGTCGCCCAGCGCGTCCCGGGAAGTCCTGTCGACGGCGCATGCCGCGCCAGCCGTTGAACCCTTGGTCCTGCCGGCCCTTAAGCCGGGACCTGAGGCGCTGCAGAGCCGGCTCGACATCTTGGCGACGGATTTTGGCGAGCCTGTCGGCATCGCGGTCGCACACGTCTCCGACAACTGGATGGCGTCAGTCGCGCCTGATCAGCCCTTTCCACAGCAGAGCGTATCCAAACTATGGGTTGCGCTCGCGACATTGGACGCCGTCGACCGTGGTCTGCTCTCGCTAGATTCCGGACTTCTCATGGGGCTTGATGATCGAAGCGTCTTCAACCAACCCCTCGCCCACAATATCGGCGAAACCGGTCACCACACGACCGTGTCCCTCCTGCTACGCCATGCGCTGGTCAGCAGCGATAACTCGGCCAATGACCGGCTCATCCGCCAAATCGGGATACCCGGCGTAAACGCCTTTCTGAGCGCGAAGGGCATCACAGGCGTGCGGCTCGGCGCGGATGAGCGCCACCTGCAGTCGATGATCGCCGGTCTTACTTGGACACCGGACCTTGGCGAACCGACGGCGTTCGAACAGGCCCGCGCCAAGCTGCCGACGGAAGCCCGCAAGGCCGCCCTGATGGCTTATCTCGCCGACCCCGTCGATGGCGCGACGCCCCGCGGCATCGTCCAGGGACTCGCCGCCCTACAGCGGGGCCAACTCTTGTCGCCGCAGACCACGGATTTCATGCTGGACACCCTCCAGCACGTCCGCACGGGACCCATGCGCTTGAAGGGTGGCCTGCCCCAAGGGTGGACCTGCGCGCATAAGACCGGAACCGGCCAGGATTTTCGTGGCGCTTCGGTCGGCATCAATGACGTTGGACTACTCACGGCGCCTGATGGACAAACCTTTGCCGTCGCCGTGATGATTCCCTTCAGCAGCAGCCCGAATAGCGAGCGCCTCGCCTTGATGCAGGCCGTGACCCGCGCCGTCGCCGAGACCTGGCGACCGCGCAATGGGAACGTATAGCAAAAAAGCCCCCCGGCGGTTAAGCCGAGGGGCTGGAGGCAATGGGCTTTGGCGAGCCTACTGAGGCGGCGTCGGCCCGCGCAGGCCCGCCTTCTCCCATTCGGCTTTGACCTTCGGATACCAGTCGCGCCAAGCCTCGGCCTCGGCTTTCAGCTCCAGGGCGGCGCTATGGTTCTGAACTAAGACATCCGCAACGGTAGAGAGTGTAACCGAGGCAGGGGCGTCGACAGGTCCACCGGGGGTGGCGGGAAGCTCGGCGCCTTCGGCGCTGGCGTTGAACACGCGGACAAAGCCAACAGGGATAGGAGTGTCACGATCAGCCTTTGGGGTGACATAGCGGGGTATCCTTTCGCGGGTGGTAGTGGTGCGGGTTTCGATGGCGTGGACCTTGGCCTCCAGGACGGCGCGTAGGCCGACGGCGATGGCGTTGGTCTGGCGATCGAGCGCAGCAGCGGCCTTCGCATAGACCGCCTCCTTCGCCTCCCAGCGGGCGCGCTCCGTCAACATCCCGTGGTGGCGGCCGGTCAGGTAAAGCCAGCCCAACACGACGCAGACAGCCAAGGCGACGCCTGCGATCTTGCCCGCGGGCGATTTGGCGGAGGCCCAGACGCGATCCTTAGCGGCGAGGAGAGCGACGGAAATCATTGCGCCGCCCTCCGCTTCTTCAGCCACAGAAACACGACGGTGGCGATGGCGGCCACGGCGCCGACCAGTGAGATCAGCGAAACGATTCGTCCGACGATTTCGGAGTGCCAGGCGAAGGGGCTCACCGCGTCCGTCACGTCCTCGATCGCCGCCGAAACACCGGCGCAGGCCGCTACCCCCGCCGCCCAGAACGACTTCGACTGGTTGAGCGGCTTGGCGTCCATCAGAGTCGGCGGCGTGGGGCTCGAGCGCGTCACGCTGGAAGGAAGGTCCGCTTCCTCCGCGTCACCTTCATGCCATAGGGCCGCCTCGGCGGCGCGACGTCGGACCAGGCCCTTCATCTTCTTGCCGTCCGCGTTGACGAAGCGCGCGAACTGGGCGGGGACTTCGTCGAACCGTCCGGCGTTGAGCACCTTCCAGATCGTCCACGACCGGCCGACGCCAACGTTGAACACGAACGACAGCAGGGCCGCATACTGACAGTCGTCCAGCGCTTCGATGATCTCGGCCTTGACGACCGTGCGAAGCTTCGCCGCGGCCACCTTCAGATCCTCTGCCAGCAGGGCCTTGGCCTTCGCCCTGGTGATTTTCAGGCCGGGCCTCACCTCCGGCCCGGTGTGGCCGTAGCCGATGGTCCAGGGGTCTCCACCCGTGGCCGGGTCGGGGTAGGCGGTAAGCATGCACCCCTCGAACTGGGCGGTCAGCTCGAGCGCCTTTTTCGGAGTGATCCTCATTGTCCCTGACTTTCGATTTGCCGACGTTCGATCCGCTCGACGGCGGCCTGCACGGACTTAAGGTCGCCCTGCACGCTCAAGAGGACGTCGTGATCCTGGCCGGCGCGCGAGGCTGCAGCCTCAAGCGCGTTGACCCGCTCAGCGAGCCGGCCCATCGCCATCGCCGCACCGGCGCCGGACCCCATGCAGGTCAAAGTCAGGACGACGATCCCCCAGGCGGGTATCTTGCGATCCAGCGTCCAGCGCGGCGGCATGGGCGTCTCCGTACTCAAGCTGGAGGTCGATCAGACCGTGTAAGTGATCTGCAGGTAAACCAGGGCGTTGTTGGCGAACCCCGCGTTCGTCAGCGGCATGGAGTTGCCGTCAGAAGGGAGCACGAACAGTTGGATGCCGGTGTTGCTAGCGGCGAGAAAGCCGTCGATGGTCCCGGCTGCCGCGACGTTCTGGATGAACCGCGTAGCGGCGACAGCCGATCCAGCCGCGAAGGGTAGTCCGACGACGAGGGCGTTCCCAGTCGATGAGCCTTTGCTTGCAAGGGCAATCTGACAGCTGGCGTGAACGAACCGCCCGATCTTGGTGTAGCGTCCCGACTGGATGTTATAGGTCATCCCGACAGATGCACCGCCGAAATGCAGCTGCGGGGTCCAAGTCCCTTCCTCGTAGTCGTCGAGGGTGTTGGCGTCGGCTGACGGGTTCTGCGCGGCGGGGAATTTGATCTGGCCGATGCCCAGTTCGATGACGCCGGCGTCGGTGTATCGGAAGACCTCGGCGCTATCGTTGTAGAAGGCCATGGGCATGTTGGCCTTGGTCTGCATGAACGCCGCAGATCCATCCGCTCCAATCTCAAGATGTTCCGTTCCGGCCCGCCTGATCCCAATGCCCGGCGCCGTGGCGTGATCAAGGGTGAGGAGACGGTTCGGCGAAGCTGTGCCGATGCCGACGCTGCCGTCTTGGCCGATCCGCATACGCTCAATCGGGCCTAGCGAGCCGTTGGGCGTCGTGTCGAAGCGGATATCTGCTCCGTGAGCAATGCTTGACCATGCTTCCGCTGTGAGGAAGAAAATCCGGGCGGCAGCCGCATTCGAATAGCCAGCGCCATCGTAACCAATACCGCCGATCACGCAGAGGGTTTGCGCGCCTGTAACCCCGCTCTTGGCGGCGTTGGTACCGTTGGTTCGGCGGCCAATGAGGCTAGCCGCACCGCCAAATCCATCAAGCGTGAGGCCCGCGGCGGCCGCATCGCCCGCGACGAGGTGCAGGAGGCTATTTTGGAAGGATGGTGGCGCGGCGGCGGCATTGTTGCTTATCGTGACGGGTCCCGAAAACGTCGGGCTGCCGGACGTAATCAGGTCTTCCGAGTGCGGCGAGATGAACGCACTCGCGCCGCCAGAGAGCGACAGCAGGGAGCCCGTCGACGAGCGAACCAGGGTTCGGCTCAGGGTCGACGTGCTCAAGTTCCAAACCCCGTTCCCGACCTCCCAGGCCGAGCCGTCTTCGATGCAGTAGGGCACGGTCGCGCCGTTCGCCACGACGCCGAACGACTGATAGCCGGACAGTGGAGCGCCCATGACCATCGAGCCAGTGCCGGTCGACGCCGTGACGGCGCGCACGCGGTCGTAAAGGGCCATGGGTCCTCACCATTCGGTTTGTGTGATATCTTGAGCCGATGCCGAATGGATGAGCCCCATCAGCCCGTCGACCTACTGCTGAGACGACCTCAAAGAGCCGCGCCTGGACTTGGCCCGCCCCGGCTCACTGCAAATGAGCAAGATGAGGCGGTAGCTGACGAGATCGTAAATCAGCGTCCGGCTCATTGTCTGGCGCTTGGCCTCCTCGCCATAGGAGGGTCAAGTCGGCCAGTCGATTGCAGGCCGTTCACATAGCCGCCCTTCAGTGAACCCGTATTCCGGCCCGGTGATCACCCGCCCCTCGCCGTGGGGTCGTACGCCACCGACGAGCCGGCCGCGATGTTCCGCACCCCGAAGCGATTAGCGTTTTTCTCCGCCCACAACTTCGGATTGAGCATGAAAACCACCCGCTCTCGGCCCTGAAGGCCCATGGCGTCGGCCAAGGCGGTGAATTTTTCTCGCTCCGACGCCCTCTCCGCCTGACCAAGGCGGGCCTGCGCCGGGGCTTCAATCTGGCCGCCACCCGCCACCATGCTATCGCCAATGCCGCTGAGAAGATCCTGCCACGCGTGCGAGCGCTGTGATTCCGCTTGGTCACCATAGAGACCGCGAGCTAAGCGGTCGCCCAGCCCCCCCAAAATGCCGCCGCGCCCGCCTGCTTGCGGCGACCGCGCGTCGAGTTCGAGGTGACCCGCTGCCCCCCCTGTAGCAGCAGGTGGCGCTTCCTGCGCGGGCAAAGGCGGTGAAATCCCCACCGGACCCGCAGCGGCGCCGGCAGTCATGGTGGGGTCCGGCTGATGAGGCAAGCCGGCCGGGGAGCGCGCGAACAGCTTGAGAATGGGATCGAACATATTCATCGACCTAGGTCTCCAGTTTGGCGTAATCAACCATCAGGAACCCGCTAGGGTGCAGACTGACGGCGTCAGGGTCTGTCTTGACAACCTCCTGCGCCATGACCCCTCGGCGCACTGTGCCCGGCCGATCCCAGACATAGCGGAAGTCTACCCATCGCCGGCCACGCGCGTCATAACCTGCCGTTGAAACATCATCTTTTAATCGGGCGTCAGAGGCCGCGAGCATGGACGCTATTTTGATTGCGTCTCCGATTATCGCTCCAGTATCCGTCGTCTTGGTCTTCGAAGTCGATTGCCCCGTCGTAGTCGTCGGTATCGGCACCCCAGACAGGCCAGAGTTTCGAATGTTCTGGGCGATGGCCAGGGCCTCCTGCTGGCGGATGAACTCTTGATAAGCCGCGTCGAGTTCTGCTTGGACATGGCCTTGCTCAACGTCGCCGACGGTGGAGATAAGGCCCGCGCGCTTGATCTGGTCGGCGAGTTGGTCTTGCGAGATGCCGGCCAGGAGGCCCGCCGCGCCCTGCTGAATGCCGGCTCCCGTAATCCCTGCCTGCTGGTTGGCGAGGGCCGCTTGTTGCGTGTTGGACGTGTTAAACTGCGACGCCTGATTGATGGCGTCCTGATTGGCAAGGGCGATCTGCTGCGCCAGGGAGGCGTTCTGGCCAGCGACATTGAGGTCAACGCCCTGATTCCCCTGGTCGGCGGCGAAGGTGCGGTTGATATCGCCAGTCGCGCCAGAGATGGCCTTGTCGTAGCCGGCCATGCGAAGCTGCCCGACGAGAGAGCCGGTATTACGGTCGTTGGCCTCGTTGGTCAGGCTTTCGAGGACGGCGTGACGATCGCCGCCGAATGCGCTGGACGCCTGTGCGCGATTGCGATCGTTGATGAGTGCGATCTGGCGAGCCCGTTCCTGATCGGCCAGGGTCGTTTGCACGACCTGGTCCTCATAGGGATTCATGTAGGCAGAGAGATCAGCGTCCTTCAGAAGCCCGGCCTGCACGTTCTGCACCGAACCGCGGTTGATCTGAGCGCCCGCCGCCTGAGCTGCGCCATAGCCGGCGCCTGCGACTTGCTGCGGCATAAACTGGCCAAGTCCCTTGGCCATGTCCGCCGCATCGTTCAGACCGGTGCTCGTTCCCGACCCGATGCTCTTCAGCAGGCCTTGGGCTCCAAGCTGAGTGTCGTTGAAACC
>Ga0070668_100003923_pt1 | contig 10990 bp, 10 predicted proteins | sample KBSS43metaG_FD_64661 | JGI IMG/M metagenome (GOLD analysis project Ga0070668, IMG submission 64661) | Switchgrass rhizosphere microbial communities from Kellogg Biological Station, Michigan, USA - KBS S4-3 metaG | ecosystem: Host-associated > Plants > Roots > Rhizosphere > Soil ... | reverse complement strand
TCGAAGCTGGTGCCGCCGACGTCGCAGCACACCACGTTCTCCGAGCCGATGAGCCGGCCGATGTAGTGCCCGCCGAGCACACCGCCGACCGGGCCGGACACGTACGACTCGTACAGCCGGGGCGTGTCCACCGGCACCGTGCCGCCGTGCGCGAGCAGCGTGGACACCTCGCGTTTGAACCCGTCGTCGCGCGCCTTGGCCTCGACCGAGCGGAAGTGCTTGCGGGCCCGCTCACCCGCGTACGACTGGGCGATCACGCTCGCCAGCCGGGTGTACTCCTTGTGGGTCGGCGCCATGGCCGAGGACAGCACCACCGGCACTCCGGGCGCCTCCTCGTTGATGATCCTCGCGGCGCGCTGCTCGTGCTCGGGGTTCATGTGCGAGAACAGGAACATCACGCCGATGGACTCGACACCGGCCGCGGCCAGCTCGCGCGCGGCCACCCGGACGTCCTCCTCCCGTAGCGGCACGGCCACCTGCCCGAACAGGTCGATCCGGCCCTGTACGCCGTACACCCGCTCGCGCGGGATCACCGGGTCGTCGTGGTGGTGCGTGACCGTGTGCAGCCGGTCCGCGTACGGGTAACCGAGCCAGCCGCCCTCGGCCTTCTCCATCAGCAGGTAGTCCTCGAAACCCCGGGTCAGCAGCAACCCGACCGTCGAACCGGTCTTGCTCAGCAAGGTATTCAGCATGATCGTCCCGGCGTAGACGATGACCTCGCTGTCCGGCAGGACGTCCGCCAGTTGCCGGTGGCTGGTCTTCGCGGCGTCGGCGATCGAGCCGATGAAACTGACCGACTCGTCCTGCTTGTTGGTGAGGTGTTTGCCGACCAGGAAGTCGCCCGCCCCGTTGACGATCACCGCATCGGTCATGGTTCCGCCCGCGTCCAGCGCCACCCAGTTGCTCTCCCGCCGCCCCGACACCTGCTCGTTCACTGTCATGGGGTTCTCCCGTCAGAGGTCCGCGGTGGCATCGACTGCGACCGCCCGCCGTCGGACTGTGCCGCCCGGTCGCCGCCACGGCTTGGATCTCTGCTGGCGAATGCTTGGACGATTGTGCTTTCCGCAGGTCAGAGCGTTCGAGGTGGCTTGGACAATCCGCCGGATTCGTTGGACGGACGTGCCGAAGAAGGCCACGGACCATGTGCACGGGGTGCCGTCGCGCCTACGATCGCGATGACCAACCCCACTCGTCAGCGCGGGCGCGGAGGCATCATGACGAGCCTGATCAAGCCGGAGGAGCTCCCGACCTGGGTGCCCGGAACGCTCACGGTCGCGAGCCTCGGCACCGGGTGGGACGGCATCTCGGTCCGCGGCTACCGGTACGCCGCTTCCGACGTCCTGGTGCCACCGATCCGCGACTTCATGATCGTCGCGTACCGCCGGGGCGCCACCGCGATGCGCCGCCGCGTCGACGGGCAGTGGCTGTCCGAACAGCTGGCGCCCGGGGATGTCTCGCTACTGACCCGGGCCGCCGACTCGCACTGGATCTGGGACAAGGACATCGAGGTGGTGCACGTCTACCTCGGCCTGGACGAGTTGGCCGCGACGTGCAAACAGATGTACGAACGAGACGTCCAGGACGTTGAGTTGCACGACGAGATCCGGGCCGACGACCCCGCCATCCACCGCACCGCCATGCTCATCGCGCAGGAGGCCGCGCACGGTGGCGCCGGCAGCGGTCTCCTCGTCGAGTCCCTGTCCTGCCAGCTCGCCGTGCACATCCTGCGCCGTCACGCGCACGTACTGTTCCGCGAGAGCCAAGCCCACGACGGTCTGACGTTCCGCCAGGAGCGCGCCGTCCGCGACTACATCCACGAACACCTCGGCGACAACCTCACCCTCGACGATCTCGCCGCGTCGGTGGCGTTGAGCCGGTACCACTTCGCGCGGCGGTTCCGCGTCTCCACCGGGACCACGCCGCACGAGTATGTGCTCCAGCAACGCGTCGCCCGGGCCAAGACGCTGCTGATCCGGACCAACTACTCGCTCCTCGATATCGCCCTGACCTGCGGCTTCGCCGATCAAAGCCACCTCAATCGCGTCTTCAAGAAGCACGCCGGAGTGCCGCCCGGTCACTACCGGCGACACCATTGACGGCCCGCCGCCGCGGTGACGGATCGCTGATGCGGCCGAGACGGACCGGCGACGCCGGCGAGGCATACTCGCCCCACGGGTCCGCGCCGAACGAATCTGCCGGGGTGTGGGTTCTGAGTCGACGGGCGAGGCGAAGTGCCGGAGATGAGAAGGATCCTCGTCAGCGGGGGCGCGGGCTTCATCGGAAGCCACGTGTGCGCCGCTCTTCTCGAGTGGGGCCACGAGGTGGTCGTCGTCGACGACTTCTCCAACAGCGATCCTTCGGCACTCGATCGGGTGGCGGCCGTCGCGGGTCGCCGGCCGACGGCGTACCGGATGGATGTGCGGGATCGGCGCTGCCTGGCCGCCGTCTTCGGCACGCATGCCATCGACGTGGTCATTCACCTGGCGGCCAAGAAGGCGGTGAGTGAGTCCGTCCGGATGCCGCTGACCTACTATGACGTCAACGTCGCGGGAACGCTCGCCCTGCTGGAAACGGCGTGCCGCCACGCGGTCCGCGATTTTGTGTTCTCGTCGTCCTGCTCGATCTACGGATGGGCGAAACGATCTCCCATCGATGAGGACGAGCCGCCCGCCCCGGTCAGCCCGTACGGCGCGTCGAAACGGATGTGTGAGGAAGTGCTCGCCGCCGGATGTGAGCAGTACCGGGACCTGTCGGTGATCTCGCTACGCTATTTCAATCCGATCGGCGCGCATGAAAGCGGCCTGCTGGGCGATGATCCCACCGGAGTCCCGAACAATGTGATGCCCATTCTCGCTCGGGTCGCGACCGGCCGGCTGGATCAGCTGGACGTCTTCGGCAGCGACTATCCCACCGTCGACGGCACCGCGGTCCGCGACTATGTCCACGTCGCGGACGTGGCTGACGGGCACCGCGTCGCGCTTGACCATCTCGCCGACGGCGTCGGCCTGCGGGCGTTCAATCTGGGTACGGGTGTCGGCACTTCCGTGCTGCAACTCGTCCAAGCCTTCGGCCGGGCCTGTGGTCAGGAACTTCCGTACCGGATCGTCGCGCGACGCCCGGGCGATGTCGCCGAGCTCGTCGGTGACCCCGGCCGGGTCCGGCGGGCCTGGAACTGGCGGGCCACCCGGGACCTGGACGCGATGTGCCGGGACGCCTGGCGGTTCCAGCAGCGGACCGTCTCGGCCGGGCGGACGCAGCGGACGTCACTGCCCGCCGAGCGGATCGCCCCGGTCCCAGGTCTCCAGGAGAGTTCGAAGCTTGTCCACGAGATCATCGATTGACCCGCACGCCAGATGGGCCTGAACTCCGCGCACGTCGTGGGTGACCCGGCCGCGGACGACGCCGTCCTCGTGCCACACGCTGACCAGAATCACCATGGTCTCCGGCCTACCGATCACGACCTCACTATGCACGACCCGCATCTTCCGCGCGTGAACGCGATGTGGCGAATTCCTCCGCCATTGACGCGGCCTTGACACTATGCCGACGGCCGATCGCCGAGGATGGGGGTTCAGCTCCAACGGTGGAGGTCGAAATGCTGGTGGCGAAGGAACAGGGCCGGACCACGAGGCGGACATCCGGCGTCAGCCGAGCGCAGCGACCCTCGAGCCCGATCGCGGCGCCGATGCGGGTGCGGGTGGTGCGTGGGTTCGAGTTCAGCGTTCGCGGCTGCCTCGTCGCGTTGCCGTCGAACGTCGAACGGGTCATCGCCTTCCTCGCCGTCCGTGATCGCCCGCAGCCCCGCACCACCGTCGCCGCCACGCTGTGGTCCGACATGACCGCTGACCGGGCCTCGGCGAACCTGCGAACCGCGCTGTGGCGGGGACGCCAGTTGGCGGACGGCTGCATCGTCAACGAGGGGTGTTACATGGCCGTCGCGCCCGTCGTCGACGTCGACCTCAAGCGGGTGGTCGAGCAGGTCCGGCAGTTGTTCGCCGACGGCGACGCCGCGCTGGGCGAGGGCACCCGGCCGGCCGATCTGGAGGGTGACCTGCTGCCCGACTGGGACGAGGAGTGGATCATCTTCGAGCGCGAGCGTCTCCGGCAGATGCGCATCCACGCACTTGAGGCATTGTGCCGCAAGCTGTCCGCCGCGAGGCGCCACGCCGAGGCGATCGACGCCGGGCTCGCGGCGGTTGCCGCCGAGCCGTTGCGGGAGAGCGCTCAGCGGGCGCTGATCGCCGCCCACCTCGACGAGGGCAACGTCAGCGAGGCTCGCCGTCAGTATCACCTGTACCGCGAGTTGGTCTGGGACGCGCTCGGCGTCGAGCCCTCGCACGGCCTTCGTGCTCTCATCTGGTCCAGCACCGACGTGCGCTGAACCGGGTGTTGACGCCGAGCCGGATGAACCGCTGACGCGACGGCGACGGGACGGCGGCGGCCGGCCGCGCATACTCCGCTCGCAGGTTGCCCGCGGTGCGGGTCCGGCGGGAGTGGGGTGCGATGTCGACCTTCCAGGGAATCAGCGCTGTCGGGACGGCGGTGCTGGCCGCGCTGGACGATGCGTGGCACCGTGATCCGTTCGTCGCCGACGTCCTGCAGACCTCGCTGGTGCGCGCCGAGGACCTCAAGGACCGTCCGTTCGACTTCGGCGTCACCGTGTACGTGTACCGGGTGGCCGTCAACGGCACGCAGCGGACAGTGCCCCCGACGATCGAGGGCCGCCGCCGGCCGCTGCCGGTCGAGGTCGACTTCATCCTCACCCCCTGGGGCAAGACCGCTCAGCGCGAACTCGAGCTGCTCGGGTGGTGCATGCGCGTCCTCGACGACGATCCGGTTCTCCCGGCGGCGATGCTTAACAGGGCCGTCGGCGGGGTGTTCGCACCGGCCGAACTGGTCGAGATCGTGCCGGCGCCACTGCCGCTCGACGACTTCCGCCAGCTCTGGGACGCCCTTCCGTGGGACTTCCAGTTGTCCGTGGCGTACACCGCCCGGGTCGTTCGACTGGAGTCGAGGCGAACCCTGATCGAGGCCGGCCCGGTTCTGGAACGGGACCACGTGTTCGCCACGCCCGGCGGCGGTGGATGACCATGCGGGTACTGGAGCACGTGATTCGGCGCGCCGGGCTGGCGGTCCGGCTCCACGACCTGGCCACCGGGCTGCCGGTCCGCGACGGGATCACGGTGACGGCCTGGCCGGAGGCGCACCCGGAGCTGCGGGTGGCCACCACCGCGGTGACCGGCGCCGGGATCGCGGGCTTCACCCGGCTGCCCGGCCTCGGCGCGTTCGAGGACGGATCGACGGCCCGCGCGGACTGGTTCGCCAGCCCGGTGCGGTTTCCGCCGGTCCCGTACGTGGTACGCGTCGAGGACGCGACCCGCGACCACCTCGCCGTCGTGCGGCAGGTGCCGGTGCCGGCCGCCGCCCCGGTCGAGGTCGCCCTGCCGCGGAGCGTGCGCGCGCCGATCCCGGCCGGCACCCTGACCGTCGTCGCCTCGATCGTGACCGAGGCCGGGCAGCCGGCCGCGTGGGCGGTGCTCGGCCTGTCGGCGGGCGGCTACACCACCGGCGGGGTGGCCGACGACCGCGGAGCCGTCCTGGTGCCGTATCCCCGAGCGGTGCCGCCCACCGCGCTGGGCACCCCGGGCAGCGGACCCCTCTGGCGCGTCACGGTACGCGTCCGGTACCGCCCGGCCGACCAATTCGGCGCGCCGGGCGCCGACGCGGGTGACCCGCCTGTTCTGACGTCGGTGCTGACCCAGCAGCCGGCGCTCGTCGACGACGCCGGCGTGTTCGCCGGCAGTCTCCAACGCGACCTGACGACCGGTGGCCCGCTGGTGGTCTCCTCGCGCGCCGCACCCGCTCCCGCCGTCCTGGTCGTCCGAACCGCCCCGTAGGAGAACCCATGCCCGAGTACCTCGCGCCCGGCGTGTACGTCGAAGAGACGAGTTACCGCGCGAAATCGATCGAAGGCGTCAGCACCAGCACCGCCGGATTCGTCGGCCCCACTCGCCGCGGTTCCGACCGGGGCCGGCCCGAGGTGCTGACCAGCTTCGCCGACTTCCAGCGCACGTACGGCGGCCTGGAGGACCTGGCGTTCGGCCCGAACTATGTCGCCCACGCCGCCCGCGCCTTCTTCGAGGAGGGCGGCGCGCGACTGTACGTGATGCGGGTCGTCGGCGACGGCGCCGCGGCCGCCGGCCGCCAGATCGGTGGGCTGCGCCTCGTCGCCCGGGACACCGGCGCGGACGGCGAGATGCAGGTCTCCGTCATGCTGAACATCGGACCCAACGTGCTCACCACGACGAGCACCGGCCCGGCCCTGGCCCGGCTGCGCAACTACGACTCGGTGGTCACCCTCGGCGCCGCCGGCTACGCCGTACGCACCGCGGAACGCGACCTGGCCGGGGTGTGGAGGCTGGTGGACGGCGGCAACAACGCCGTCCAACTCGCCGACGTCACCGCCGTTTACCCGCTCACGGTGCGCCTGGACATCGCCCGGCCGACCGTCGACGCCCGCGGGCTGCCCACGTTCACCACGCCGATCACGTACGGGCCGATGTCGCTCAGCCCCGCCGCGCCGGACGGGCTGTGGGCGGTGTTCGACGCCGAGGCGGGCGCCGATCCGTCCCCGGTCGTGATCACCTCAACCGCGGGCGCTCCGGCCGTGGACGCGCTGACGTCCGCGCTGTTCCCGGCCACCAGCCCGCTCGCCGACTACTGGCTCGCGCCGCCGTCGCCGGCCGGGCCGCCGCGAACTCCCGAGCCGGTGACCGTGCGGCTCGCCGGCGGCGCCGACGGTGCCGCGCCGACCGCGCTGCGGTACGGGGGTGACGCCGACCGGGTGACCGGCCTCGCCGCGTTCGAGGCGCTCGAGGACATCTCGATCGTCGCCGCGCCCGGCTCGACCGAACTGCCCGAGGGCCGGGCCATCCGGCAGGCGGTGATCGGCCACTGCGAGCGGATGCGGTACCGGGTGGCGGTCCTCGACGTGCCCGCGGGCGCGAGCGTCAACGGCGCCCGCGACTGGCGAAACGAGACCTCGTCCACCCGGGCGGCGATCTACTACCCCTGGGTGACGGTGCCCGACCCGTTCGTCGGCGGCGACCTGCACCTGCCGCCGAGCGGCTTCGTGGCCGGGATCTGGGCGCGCAACGACATCACGCGTGCCGTGTTCAAGGCGCCGGCGAACGAGGTGATCGTCTCGGCCACCGGTCTTGAGCGCCGGCTCACCAAGGGCCAGCAGGACGTACTCAACCCGGAGGGGGTGAACTGCCTGCGGTTCTTCGCCGGTCGCGGCAACCTGGTCTGGGGCGCGCGCACGATCAGCGACGATCCGGAGTGGAAGTACGTGAGCGTACGCCGCTACTTCGCCTACCTGGAGCACTCGATCGAGCGGGGCACCCAATGGGCGGTGTTCGAGAGCAACGGCGACGCGCTGTGGGCCAACGTCCGCCGCACGATCGAGGACTTCCTGCTCACCGAGTGGAAGAGCGGAGCCCTGCTCGGCACCGACCCCAAGGAAGCGTTCTTCGTTCGCTGTGACCGCTCGACGATGACCCAGAACGATCTCGACAACGGGCGGTTGGTGTGCCTGGTCGGGGTCGCCGTGGTGAAGCCGGCCGAGTACGTGATCTTCCGGATCGGCCAGTGGACCGCGTCCGCCAAGAACTGACGACAGGAGACGACCGTGGCCGTGGAGCGGGACGACCCGTACGGCAGCTTCAACTTTCTCGTCGACCTCGGTACCGGTGACACCGGCGGCATCCGCGCCGGGTTCCAGGAGGTCACCGGGTTGAACACCGAGATGACCCAGGCGGAATACCGCAACGGGAACGAGAAGGTCAACCACGTCCGCAAGATCAGCGGGATGTACAAGGTGGGCGACGTCACCTTCAAGCGCGGTCTGATCGGCGCCACCGACCTGTTCGACTGGATCAATCAGACCCGCCGGGGCGACCGTGCGGCGATGCGCGCGGTGACCATCACCCTGCAGGACGAGGCACATCAGGGCGCGGTCATGACCTGGCGGCTGACCCGGGCCCGGCCGCTGCGCTACACGGCCCCGTCGCTCAACGGGAAGTCCGGCACCGACGTGGCGATCGAGGAACTCGTCGTGTCCGCCGAGGACATGGTGGTCGAATGACCCGGTCGATCGCCTACCAGGGCCGGCTGCCCGGCGTGCGCTGCGACCCGGCGGTCCCGCCGGCCGCCGCGGACACCGTCCGGCTCGACGTGGCCGCGTTCGTCGGCTTCGCCGAGCGCGGCCCGGTGGACGATCCGCAGCCGGTCGAGGATCCGGCGCAGTACGCCGCCGTCTTCGGTGGCGACCTTCCCCTCGCGGTCGACGACCGCGGGGTACCGGTGTACGCCGCGCTGCCGTCCGCGGTGCACTCCTATTTCGCCAACGGCGGGCGCCGCGCCTACGTGGTGCGGGTCGCCGGCGCCGCCGCGAGGTCACTGTCCATTCCGGTACGGGTGGTCTCGCGCCGCCCGCTCGGCGGCGGTACGGCCGTGACCGGGCTGGCGACCGCCCCGGCAGGCGGTGGCCTGTCGCTGACGGCGGCCTCGCCCGGCGGCTGGGCGAACCGGCTGTCCGTCGACGTCGACGTGGTGGACACCGTGCTAGCGCTGCGCACCGACCGGGACGGCACGACCGGGCTCACCCCGGCCGCCCGGCGGTCGATCGAGGAGGGCGACCTCCTCCTGGTACGGCGTGGGCAGCAGTGGCGCCTGCTGTGGGTCCCGGCCGATCCGTCGCCCGTCGCGCCGCCCGGTGGCTGGGCGGACGGCGACGTCGCCCGGGTGCTGCGGGCCGACCTCACCGTGCGCACGGTCGAGGACGGCGTCGCCGCCGCGGTCGAGCGGTTCGACGGGCTGCGCCTCGGCCCGGTCGGGCCGCCGGGACGCTCCCGCAGCTGGCTCGATGTCCTCCAACCGGCCGGCGGCGGGTTCCGGCGGGACCGGTCGATGTACCTGCGCGCGCCCGCGGCGACCTCGCTCGTGCCGCTGTTCGGGCCGCAGTCCGGACCGGTGCCGCCCGAGCCGGTACGCCCGGCGCCGGTCCCGTTCAGCCGGGACGCGCTCGCCGCGGACGATCTCGTGGCGTACGACCCGGTCCGGCTGTTCCTCGATCCGGCCCTCACCGGGCACACCGTCGCCGGGCTGCGGCTGGCGCTGGAGGCGCTCGGCCTGGCCGATCAGCCGCGGGCGGCCGGCGTGCACGCGACGGCGCTCGTGCCGGAGGTGGCCATCCTCGCCGTGCCCGACCTGTACCACCGGCCGTGGACCGAACAGGCCGTGCTGGCCGACCCGCCGCTGCCCGAGCCACCGCCGCCGGTCGAAGTGCCGCCGCCGGTCGCCTTTCACCGCTGCGAACCGCCGGGCGAACCACCGGACGAGCCGCCGCCACCACCCGCCCCGCCGGCCCGGTTGCGGATGGTGGTCGACCCGCCGGCCGACTACCGGCCCGACGGGCTCCTCACCGTGGTGGACGCCGTCGCCGACCTGTGCGCCGCGCGCGCCGACCTGATCGGCGTACTGGCACTGCCCCGCCATGCCGGGCCGGCCGACGCCGAACTCCTGGCCGAGCACCTCACCGCCCGGCCCGCGGCGGGCACGGACGCCCCGAGCCATGTCGGGCTGTGGCATCCGTGGGGCGCGGTGGCCGAGGCGCGGTCGCCGGCGCTGGCGCCGCTGCGGCCGGTACCGCCGGACGGCGCGGTGTGCGGCACGATCAGCGCCGGCGAGCTCACCAGGGGACTGTGGATCGAACCGGCCGGCCGGCCGCTCGCCGGGTTCCTGGCCGCCGACCCGCTCGACGACCGGACCGCGCTCGCGCTGTTCGACCGGCGCGCGAACGTGGTGCACCGCCGGCCCGAGGGCTTCGTCGCGACCAGCGCCCACTCGCTGTCGGCCGACCGCACCATGTTGCAGCTCACCGTGCGGCGGCTGCTGATCTGGTTGCGCAAGCTCGCACTGCGCGAGGGCACCCGGTTCGTGTTCGAACCCGACGACGACCGGTTCCGGGCCCAGGCCGCCACCGTGTTCAACCGGTTCCTGGAGCAACTGCGGCTGGCCGGCGCCCTGGTCGCGTACCAGGTGGAGATTCAGCCGCGCACCGCCCGCACGGCCGCCGAGGAAGGCCGGATGCGCATCGACCTCAAGGTGGCGCCCACCTCACCGATCGAGTTCCTCACCGTGACGCTGCTGCGGGCCGGCCGGGACACCCTGCTGGAGGTGGAAAGGTGATGGCCGCGTCCGCTGAGACCGTCGAGAGCCCGTTCACCGCCTTCAGTTTCGACGTGCTGCTCACCCTGGCGACGCCGGTTGCCGGGGTCGGCCAGCCGGTGTGCCAGGGCGCGTTCGCCGAGTGCGACGGGCTGCAGGTCGAGATGGAGCCGAAAACGGTGGTGCAGGGCGGCCTCACCGACGCGGTCACGCACCTGATGGGACAGGCCCGGTACGGTCAGCTCACGCTGCGGCGCGGGATGACCACCACCACCGACCTGTGGGCGTGGATGGCGGCCGCGGCGATCCCCGGCCGGGCCGTCACCTGCGACGGCGAGATCGCCATGCTCAGCGGCGCCGGCACGGTTCAGGCCCGCTTCGTGCTGACCGGATGCTTGCCGATCCGGCTGCGCGGCCCGGCGCTGCACGCGCAGAACGGGTTGATCGCCGTCGAGGAACTGGCCCTGGCCGTGGGCCGGCTGACCCAGGCGGGCGCGGCACCGGGCGGCGGCCCGGACCTCGCGGCCGGGATCTCCGGTGGTGCTCAGATCAGTGGCGGCCTCGGGCTGTCCGGCCAGCTCGGCGGCACGTTCTCGGCCACGCTCTCCGGGCGAGCCGGGTTCGGGGGTGGCGGATGAGCGTCGTCGCCACCATCGTCGAGGTCGATGCCACCCGGCACGAGCCGGCCGGTGCGCCGCTGCGGGTCGACTTCAACCCGCAGAGCCTGCGCCTGACCCATTCGGCAACCGGACCGGCCGCC
>Ga0070668_100003921_pt1 | contig 10992 bp, 8 predicted proteins | sample KBSS43metaG_FD_64661 | JGI IMG/M metagenome (GOLD analysis project Ga0070668, IMG submission 64661) | Switchgrass rhizosphere microbial communities from Kellogg Biological Station, Michigan, USA - KBS S4-3 metaG | ecosystem: Host-associated > Plants > Roots > Rhizosphere > Soil ... | reverse complement strand
GGTTAGTCTGGTGCCGTCAACGTACTCGGTCGGAATCGGGATACCGCGCCAGCGGACCACCGAGGCCGGCACGAACCCGGTGCCATGCACCGTCACTAGGAGGGCGGCCGTGCCCACGGGGGCCTGATCAGGATCGAGGCGCGTAAGGACGGGCACCGGGTGGTCAGGACGGGGGTTGATGGCAAACACCTTGATGGACGACATCCCGCCACCAGACCCAGGATTCTCCACCGTCACGTCAATGCTGTCGGCCGCGGCGAGATCGGACGCGTTGATGGACGCGCGCAGGACGGTTGCGCTCACGAACTCGGTCGCGCGCGTGCTGCCTCCCCAGTGCACCGAGGCATCGGCCGCAAATCCGCTGCCCGTGAGAAGGAGGGTGAAAGCGGGTGACCCGGACTCGACTGAGGCAGGACTAATTGCATCGAGCGTGGGTCTTCCCGGCCCGTCCGGGCCGTCATCTCCGCCGCATCCGACAGCGAGCACCGCCAAGACTGAGAGTACGGCGCGGCAACGCGACGGGAGGCACGCGATTGGCCGGGGCAGGACGACCTCCTTGATGGAGCAGGGACAACTGTCATGGTCACGTTGGGCCGCGGGCGCCGGCAGGAGAGCGCTCGCCAAGGTGGTGGCTGGAACAGACGGATGGTAGCATCCCGGTACCGGGGGCCCGCAAGGTGGGGCGATCGTCCCATGGCTGGGTGTCGAGCATTGGGAATGTCCGGAAACGAGTGGGTCGAACGTCGAAGGGTTGTCGCACCGGGCGGCGCGGAACGGTCCGTTGCCGGCCGACAGGTGCCACAATGGGGACGACTACCATGAGCGAATTCCTGTACTTGTACCGGATCGGCGCTGAAGCCCAGCGCGAGGCGATGGGAACACCCGGACACGCCGAGAAGAGCATGAAGATCTGGCTGGCGTGGATGCGCGAGCTGGAGCAGGACGGTCACCTCAAGAGCCCGGGCCAGCCGCTTGAGCTCACCGGGAAGGTCGTCGGCGGGAAGCAGCGGGCCGTCACCGACGGTCCCTTCGTCGAGGTGAAGGATCTCGTCGCCGGTTTCACCCTGATCGAGGCGCGCGACCTGGATGAAGCGGTCCGCCTGTCCGTCGGCTGCCCCATCCTCGAGGGCGGTGGCTCGGTCGAGGTCAGGCCCATCCGCATGGTCGCAAGCATGTGATCGCCCCGACAGTGGACCTCGACGAGCAGCTCTTCCGCCGGGAATCGGGACGCCTCGTCTCGGCCCTGACCCGGATCTTCGGGGTCCACAACCTCGCTCTCGCCGAGGACGTGGCGCAGGACGCCTTCATGCGCGCGCTGGAGGTGTGGAAGACGCGCGGTCGGCCCGACAACCCGGCCGCGTGGCTCATGACCACGGCAAAGAATCGCGCCCTCGACGTGATCCGCCGCGAACGTTCGGCGCGCACCTTTGCGCCGGAGGTGACGCGGCTGCTGGAGACGGAATGGACCATCGCCCCGGTCATCGACGAGGCGTTTGCCCTCCACGTCATCCGCGACGAACAGTTGCGGATGATGTTCTCCTGTTGTGACCCGCACCTTCCCGAGGAGGTGCAGGTCGCGCTGGTGTTGAACATCCTCTGCGGTTTCGGGGCGCCCGCGATCGCGAGTGCGTTCCTCAGCAGCCGGGCGGCGATCGAGAAACGGATCAGCCGGGGCAAGACGGCGCTCGCCTCCTCCGAGCGCCTCTTCGACCTCGCCGATGGCGAGTTCGTCGCGCGGCTCTCGGGGGTGCAGCGTGCCCTGTACCTCCTCTTCAACGAGGGCTATCACACCGCCTCGGGTGAGGCCGTGGTGCGCGCCGAGCTCTGCGGGGAAGCGATGCGCCTCACGCGCCTCCTGCTGGAGCACCCACCTTCCGCCACGCCGGCCACGCACGCACTTGCCGCCCTGATGCACCTGCATGCGGCGCGCCTCCCCGCCCGCACCGATGCGACGGGGGAGCTGCACGCGCTGGATGACCAGGACCGGGGAAAGTGGGATCGTGCGCTGCTGGCGGAAGGCATCGCCCTGCTGGAGCAGTCCGCCACAGGCACCGACTTGACGGCCTGGCACGTGGAGGCCGCGATCGCGGCCGAACATGCCGGGGCCGGAAGCGTCGAGGAGACGGACTGGAATACCATCGTGGCGCTGTATGACCGCCTGATGCGGCTGGCGCCATCGCCGGTCGTCGCCCTGAATCGGGCCATCGCGATCGGCGAGCGGGACGGCGCCGACCGCGGGCTGGAGGAACTGGAATCAATTGCTGGTGCGGAACGGCTTGCGAGCTACCCATTCCATCGAGCGGCGATGGGGGAACTCGAACTGCGCCGGGGAAACCCCGGGCGGGCACGAGGGCACTTCACGGCCGCGCTCGGCCTGGCCAGGAACGCGGCCGAGCGCCGCTTCTTCGAACGACGGTTGTTGAACTGTCCCGACTGAGTGCAGCCTATTGTCGCCCGATATCGAAGGCGAAGTTCTCGAGGATGAGCGCTCCCGTGGCGCCGCTGCCCGCCATCGGGTTCAGCGTCGCTGACAGCGTCCCCTGTATCCGCGTCGCCGTCATGCTGGTGATGGTGAACGTGCCCGACTGTCCCGTATCAGCCACCCAGCTCGGACCCGCACCCGTGGTGGGCACCACGGCCGAGACGGCGGCCTTGCCGGGCAGCAACCCCACGTCGAATGTGCCGGGGCCCGCAAAGGATGTCATGACGACGCCGATGATGTAGCTCGTGTTGCTCACGTTGATGACGAGGGAACTGCCAGACAGCGTCACGAACGACGTCGCGGCGTTCCAGGGAGCGCCGTTCAGGGTGCCGTTGGTGACGCTGCCCTGGTTGTCGGGCAAGGCGCCGAAATTGCCGTTTGACGCGAGGAGGAGGTCGAACGCGCCGTTGGTCACGACCTTGGTGCCCGTCGCTCCACCGCCCAGTGGCTCGGCATTGAAGCTGAAGGTGCCGACGATGCGGCTCGCAGTGAGGGTGGTAAGCGTGACGCTGCCCGCCGCGCCGGAACCGGGCGTGAACCAGCTCCGTCCCGTGGTGCTGGACACGACCCCGGTGCCCCCGACGGTCGCCGCCGTCACGCCGAGCGGGTAGGTGCCGGGCTGGTCGATGTTGTAGAGATTGAGCGTGATGGTGGTGGAGTTGGCGTAGGTGCCCTGGATCGTGATGGCACCGAGGGGCCCCACCTGCGCCTGCTCCGATGTGACACTGCTCTGCCACGGCTGCCCGTCCACCGTCGCCGTGATGTTGCCGTTGGACCCGCCGCCCCCTCCTCCTCCACCGCCGCCCCCTCCTCCACCACCACCGCCTCCATCGCCACCGCCATCTCCGGGATCGGATTCTCCACCTCCGCACGCCACCGCCGCAACCAGTGCGAATGCCGCGCACGTCCTCAGTATTCCGCGCATCTGACCTGCTCCTGTTGGTGATACCTGCATTGCGCAGGAATCACCGCGGAACAGTCATCGCGGGCTGGCTCAGCCCGAAAGCTTCTCCTGAAGCACCGGCTGTACCGCCTTGGGGTCGGCCTTTCCGCCGCTCTTCTTCATCACCTGTCCCACCAGGAAGCCGATCAGCTTCGCCTCCCCGCCCTTGAACCGGGCCACTTCCCCCGGGTGTGCCGCGAGCACCTCATCAACCCACTTGCCCAGTGCCCCGGCATCGCTGACCTGCACGAGCCCGAGGCGGTTGGCAATGTCGGCCGGCTCGTCACTCGTCGTGAGCAGCTCGCCATAGACCGCCTTCGCCGCCTGCTTGCTCACCGTGCCGGCCTTCACCAGCAGCACGAGGGCCGCCAGTCGATCCGGCGTCACCGGGAAGGTGCCGCTCTCGTTGTACACGGTGAGCACTGTCTCGAGGATCCAGTCGGCTGCCGCCTTCGCATCCGCTCCGGCAAGCACCGTCTTCTCAAAGAATGTGGCGACGGGTTGTTCCAGCGTCAGCGTCGCCGCGTGATACGCCGGCAAGCCGTATACGCTGGCAAACCGCGCCCGCTTCGCTGCCGGCAGTTCCGGCAGCGTCGCGCGCTGCTCGTCGATCCAGCGCTGCTCGAGCACCAGCGGCGGGAGGTCGGGATCGGGGAAGTACCGGTAGTCGTGGCTCTCCTCCTTCGACCGCAGCGCCTTCGTCGTGCCGGTGTTCGCGTTGAACAGGCGCGTCTCCTGCGCGATACGGCCGCTGGCCTCCAGCGTCGCGATCTGCCGGGCGCGTTCCACCTCGATGGCGCGCTCCACGTTCGCGAAGCTGTTGAGGTTCTTCACCTCCGCCTTGGCGCCGAACTTCGGCTCGCCCAGCCGGCGCACGGAGACGTTGGCGTCCACACGCAGCGTCCCCTTCTCCATGCTGCACTCCGACACCCCCGCATACACCAGCAGCTGGCGCAGCAGCGTGAGGTAGGCGCGTGCCTCGGCGGCGCTTCGCATGTCCGGTTCGCTCACGATCTCCGCGAGCGGCACCCCGGCACGGTTGAGGTCCACCGCGGTGCGGCCCGGCAGGCGGTCATGCAGCGACTTGCCGGCATCCTCCTCGAGGTGGAGCCGGGTGACACCGATGCTGATCGGTCCCCGCTCCGGGGACTCGATGTTCACCGCGCCCTTCGTGGCCAGCGGCTCCTCGAACTGGGAGATCTGGTAGCCCTTCGGCAGGTCGGGGTAGAAGTAGTGCTTCCGGGCGAAGATGCTCACGGGGTGCACCGTGCACCCGAGCGCCAGCGCGGCGCGCGTGCCGAGGCGCACCGCCTCGGCGTTCGGCACCGGCAGCGCACCGGGCAGCCCCAGCGTGTAGGGATCGACCAGCGTGTTCGGCGGCTCGCCGTATGAGTTCGCCGCCGCGCAGAACATCTTGGTGTTGGTGCCGAGTTGCACGTGCACCTCGAGCCCGATGACGCATTCCCAGGTCATCAGCGCACCTCCTCGGTGGCGCTCACCACGCGCTCCAGCACCTGCGCCGCGGCGAGCATGCGCTGTTCCGCGAACATCGGCGCGATGATCTGGGCCCCGATCGGCAGGCCCTGGCTTCGGCCGACGGGAAGGCTCATCGCCGGAAGCCCCGCGAGGCTGATGGCACACACGAAGACGTCGGCGTAGTACATCGACACCGGGTCATCGGCCTTCTCGCCCGCCTTGAACGCCGGCGTCGGCGTGGTCGGCGTGAGCAGCAGGTCTACCCCGGCGGCGAACACCTTGCGGAAATCCTCGGCGATCAGCGCGCGCACCGCCTGCGCCTTGCCGTAGTACGCGTCGTAGTAGCCGGCGCTCAGCACGTAGGTGCCGACCAGGATCCGCCGGCGCACCTCGGGCCCGAAACCCTCGCCGCGGGTGCGGCGATACATGTCCGCGACGTCATCGCCGTCCTTCAGGCGGCGCAAGCCGTACCGCACACCGTCGAATCGCGCCAGGTTGGACGCGGCTTCGGCGGGGGCCACGATGTAGTACGTCGGTACCGCGTACTTCGAATGCGGAAGTGACACCTCGCGCAGCTCCGCGCCCTGGGCCCGGACCGCCGCGATCGTGCGGTCGAGTCCCGCGCGCACGCCGGGGTCGAGGTCGGCCGGGTAGTACTCGCGGGGCAGTCCCACCACGAGCCCCTTGAGGTCGGGAAGGTCGACCGGCGCGAGCGGCAGCGACGGGATCGGCGAGGTGGTGGCATCCAGCGGATCGTGCCCGCTCATCACGCCCAGGACGGCCGCCGCATTGGCGACGTTGTTGCCGAACACCGAGATGCAGTCGAGCGACGACCCGAACGCGATGAGGCCGTACCGGCTCACGCGGCCGTAGCTCGGCTTCACGCCGACGATACCGCAGAAGCTGGCCGGTTGACGCACCGAGCCGCCGGTCTCGGACCCGAGCGCCACGGGCACGACGCCGGCGGCCACCAGGGCGGCGGACCCGCCGCTCGAACCGCCCGGCACGCGCGAATGGTCGATCGGGTTCTTGACCCGGCCGTACGCGCTGTTCTCGGTGGACGAGCCCATCGCGAACTCATCCATGTTCGCCTTGCACGCCATCATGGCGCCGGCCGCGCGAAGGCGCTCCACCGCCGTCGCGTTGAACGGGCTCACGTACCCCTCGAGGATTTTCGAGGCGCAGGTGCTCGGTTGCTCGATCGTGACGATGTTGTCCTTCAGGGCAACCGGCATCGCATGCAGCGGCATCGGCGCGGGCATGGCATCCACGCGCGCCGCCTCGCGATCGAGCAGGTCCGCCGACCAGTCGAGCGTCGCGTTGAGGCCGATCGAATCCGTTTCCGTGAGCCGCGCGGCGACATCCCGGGCAACCGCCGCGGCCTTCATGCCTCCTCCATGGCGGTATGACGCGGTACCGCGAAGAAGTCGCCCGCAAAGCCGGGGGCCATCGCGGCCAGTGGGTGCGCCAGCGGCTGCGGCGCCACCACGTCGGGACGCAGTTCCGCCTGGGTCGGCCCGGCGTTGAACGGCGTGGCCTTCCCTTCCACGCTCACCTCGTTGAGCTGTTCCACCATCGCCACGATGCTCTTCATCTGCGCCACGAGATGGTCGAGTTCCGCCTCCGGCACCTCGAGTGCCGAGAGCCTCGCCACGTGCAGCACGTCATCCCGCGAGATACCGCTCATTCCCCCTCCCAGTCGCGTTCGAGACCGGCGTACGCCACCAGCAGCTGCTTCACGCCGATCGTTTCGTCATCGAAGGCCACGGACACCTTGAGGTCGCGCCCCGTACCGATCAGCCCCTGGATCTTTCCGCTGCCGAACCGGCGGTGCCGTACCCGCTCCCCCTTCACGTACCGCGGCGCGTCCTGCGACGCCTCCTCGGGTGCCGCCGGCGCAGATCCCACCGGGCGCGAACCCGGCATGAACGCCTCGTCGGCGTCGTCCCGCTGGCGCTGGCGGCCCCACCCGGCATACCGGCCGGCCGTCATGCCGCCACTCTGGCGTCCCACCGAAAATACCAGTGAGCTGCGCTGTTCCTCCACCACTTCGGGTGGGATCGCGTCGAGGAGCTTGGAGCGGATCGAGTGCCGGAGCTCGCCACCACGGCGTCGCGTCTGCGCCCAGGTGACATACAACTTGTCGCGCGCCCGGGTGAGGCCCACATAGCAGAGTCGGCGCTCCTCCTCCAGGCCGCCCGGTTGCTCCTCGGCGCGCGCCAGCGGGAAGAGGCCATGCTCCAGGCCGGCCAGCACCACCAGCGGCCACTCGAGCCCCTTGGCGGTGTGGAGCGTCATCAGCGTCACGCCGTCCTCGGCACCGGCGATCGAATCGTTCCCGGACAGCAGTGCCGCTTCCGTCAGAAAGCGCTCGAGGGGCGTCGACGGCTCGTCGCCTCCCACCTCTTCCGACCAGTTCGCCGCACTCGCCACCAGTTCGCGCACGTTCTCCCAGCGGTCCGCGCCCTCGGGACCCTCGGCCATCAGCACCTGCTCGTACTTGATCGCCTCGATGAGCCGCTCGAGCACGTCGGCCGGCGCCAGTGTCTGTGCCTGCGCCGCGAGCGAATCGACCAGCTGGGCGAACGCGAGCAGTGCCGAGCGCACGTTGGGCCGGAGCTCCGGCGCGCGATCCGCCGCGCGGGCCACCGCGAGCAGGGGCTGGTTCCAGCTGGACGCCACGCCCTGCAGCGTGGCGAGGCTGGTGTCGCCCAGCCCGCGCCGCGGCACGGCCACGGCCCGCAGGAACGCCGCGTCATCGCGGGGGTTCGCGATGAGCCGGAGGTACGCCAGCAGGTCCTTCACTTCCCGACGGTCGTAGAAGCTGATCGCACCGATGAGCCGGTACGGCATCCCGGCGCGGCGGAACGCCTCTTCCATGGCCCGCGACTGCGAGTTGGTGCGATAGAGCACCGCCATGTCCCGCGGTTCGAAATCGTTCGACTGGCGCCGCTTCACCAGCTCCCGCACCACCCACTCCGCCTCGTCCCGCTCGTCGGCCGCCGTAAGCAGCGTGATCTGCTCGCCGCCCCGCCGCCGGGTTACCAGGGTCTTTCCCATGCGCCCGCGGTTCTCGGCGATCACCGCGTTGGCGGCGTCGAGCACGACCTGCGTCGAACGGTAGTTCTCCTCGAGGCGCACCACCTTCGTGCCCGGGAAATCCTCCTGGAACTGGCGCATGTTCTTCACGTCGGCCCCGCGCCAGCCATAGATCGACTGGTCGTCGTCACCCACCACCATGACGTTGCCGTGCCCGCCGCCGAGCGCACGCACCATCTCGTACTGGGCCTTGTTCGTGTCCTGGAACTCGTCCACCAGCACGAAGGCGAACCGGTCGCGCCATGCGGCGAGCCGGTCGGGATGTTCGCGGAACAGCCGAAGTGGAAGCAGCATGAGGTCGTCGAAGTCCATCGCGTTCGCCGCCTGCATCGCGGGGCCGAGCGCGGTGAACACGTCCGCCGCCACCTTGGCGAGTCGGTCGAACGGGCTCGAGGCGGCGAGGTCTTCCGGCGACTGCATCCTGTTCTTCGCGGCGGAAATGACCGACGACACCGCCCGGGGCGTGAATGTCTTGGGCGAGTGCCCCTTCGACTCGAGCAGCCGGCGCACCAGCGCCTCGCGGTCATCCTCGTCGTAGATGGTGAACGCGCGCGTGAAGCCCAGCAGCTCGGCCTCGCGCCGCAGCAGGCGGGCCGACAGGCTGTGGAAGGTGCCGATCCAGAGGCCGGCGGGGTCGCGGCCGAGCATGCGCCCGACGCGCGCCTTCATTTCCCCGGCGGCCTTGTTGGTGAAGGTCACCGCGAAGATGCGCTGGATCGGCACCCCATGCTGCTCGATGAGGTTCACGAGGCGCGCCGTGAGCACCCGGGTCTTGCCCGAGCCGGCGCCCGCGAGCACGAGCATGGGGCCGTGGACGTGCTCCACGGCCTCACGCTGTGCGGGGTTCAGCCCTTGGAGCCACTCCATGACGAGCTTGCCTCCTGGTCGGCGAGCGGAATGCGAATCACGAACGCCGTGGTGTCGGACAGGGGGTCGAGCTCGATCCTGCCGTGGTGTGCGTCCTCGATGACACGCCGGGCCAGGGCGAGCCCGATGCCCCAGCCGCGTTCCTTCGTTGTTATGCCGGGCTCGAAGATCGAGCGCCGGATCTCGCGCGGCACGCCCGGCCCGTTGTCGACGACCCGCAGTTCACCCGATCCGTGCGCCGCCTCGGCATGGATGGTAATGATCCCCCCGCGTCCCTGGAGGGCGTCGATCGCGTTCTTCACCAGCGCCTCGAGCGCCCACTCCAGCAGCACCGGGTCGCCCTTCACCGAGGGGCCCGCCCCGGCAGCCTCCACCCTCAGCTCGATCGGGTTCGCGTGCTTCGGCAGCCGGGGCCGGAAGTAGCCGGCGACGCGGTCGGCGAGCGCGCCCAGCCCGATCAGCTCGCTGCGTGGCGCATTGCCGATGCGCTCGAACCGCTGCGCCACGCGGTCCAGCCGTTCCGTGTCGGCCATGAGGTGGTCGGCCAGGCCGGGTGGCGGCGTAGGTCGCGTGCGCAGCGTCTCGATCCAGCCGTGCAGGCTCATCAGCGGCGTACCCAGCTGGTGAGCCGCCTCGCGCGCCATGGCGACCCACACGCGGTCCCGCTGCGAATCGATCGCCGCACGATAGGCGAAGACGGCGATGCCGATGATCACCGCGATGGTGACCGCCTCGAACACCACCAGCGCCGTGATGATCCGCCCGGCCGGCATGCCACCGTAATGGATCGTACCCACGAGCGAGTCAACGACCGGCGGGTTCCGCGTATCCAGCTTCGCGGCGTATTCCCGCAGCTTCGGGTCGTCGATCGCCGCCGGGAACGGGACATTGTCGAAGGCGGTCACGCGCCCGGTCTTGTCGGTGACCACCAGCGGCATGCCCAGTTCCTTCACGTGCTCACCCAGCCGGAGGAGCGCACTCGCCTCCGCGCCCGGGCGCGGGTCGTTGAGTCCGGTGAAGACGCCGGCATAGAGCCGGCTCGCACTGGCGGCTTCGCGGCGGAAGTGGCGGACGACGAAGAGGCTGGTGGCGACACTGAGCAGCACCAGGAGGGAGACCAGCACCACCATCAGCACGGGCGCGAAGCGCCGGATCCCGCGGCTAGGCACGGGCGACGAGCCGGTCGGTCCCGAGGTACGGCGCGAGTGCGCCGGGGATCCTTACCGAACCGTCCGCTGCCTGGTTGTTCTCCAGCAGGGCGATGATCGTCCGCGGGAAGGCCAGGCCCGATGCGTTGAGGGTATGCACGAACTCGGGCTTGGCCCCGGCTGACGGGCGGAAGCGGATGCCGGCCCGACGCGCCTGGAAGTCGGTGAAGGTGCTGGCGCTCGACACCTCGAGCCAGGTGCCCACGCCGGCGGCCCAGACCTCGAGGTCCCAGGTGCGCGCGCTGTGGAAGCCGGTGTCGCCTGCCGCGAGCGCGATCCGGCGATACGGCAGTTCCAGCCGCTCCAGCACGGTCTCCGCCTGCCGAACAATCAGTTCGTGCTGCGCCTCGGTCTCCTCGGGACGGCAGAGGCGCACCAGCTCCACCTTGTCGAACTGGTGCACCCGGATCAGGCCGCGCGTGTCCTTGCCCGCCGCTCCCGCCTCCCGGCGGAAGCACGGCGTCCAGGCACACACTGCTACCGGCAGCGCCGATACGTCGAGGATCGTGTCCCGGTAGATGTTGGTCAGGGGGACTTCGCTCGTGGGAATGAGGTACAGCCCATCCGCCGTCACCGTGTAGAGCTCATCGCCGAACTTCGGCAGCTGCCCCGTGCCCTGCATCGATGCCCGGTTCACCAGGTAAGGCGGCGCCACTTCCTCATAGCCGTGCTCCGTGGTGTGCAGGTCGAGCATGAAGTTGGCCAGCGCGCGCACCAGCTTCGCTCCCATGCCGCGCATGATCGGGAAGCCCGAGCCTGTCACCTTCGCACCGTTCGCGAGGTCGAGGATGCCCAGCTGCTCGCCCAGCTCCCAGTGCGGCTTCGGGGTGAAGGGAAATGTCGGGATCTCGCCGCAGGTGCGCGTGACGCGATTCTGGGTCGCGTCACCATCGGGCACGTCGGCCAGCAGGAGGTTG
>Ga0070668_100003920_pt1 | contig 10992 bp, 10 predicted proteins | sample KBSS43metaG_FD_64661 | JGI IMG/M metagenome (GOLD analysis project Ga0070668, IMG submission 64661) | Switchgrass rhizosphere microbial communities from Kellogg Biological Station, Michigan, USA - KBS S4-3 metaG | ecosystem: Host-associated > Plants > Roots > Rhizosphere > Soil ... | reverse complement strand
TCGCCCTTCCTGCCGATCAGTCCCAAATCAGGCCGCGTCCTCCAGGCCCCGACCCTGGAGCGGCATCTCGACCGCGGGACCATCGTCTTCGCCGACGAGGACGGGGCCTTGACGGAAGTGCCGGTCACGGGTGGCCATGTGAAGATGCAGTGGCGGCCGGACTGGGCCACCCGCTGGACGGCGCTGGGCGTCGACTACGAGATGTCGGGCAAGGATCTGATCGATTCGGTTCGGGTTTCGAACCAGATCTGCAAGGTCCTGGGCGGCGCGCCGCCGGAGGCCTTCCACTACGAACTCTTCATGGACGAGAACAACCAGAAGATCTCCAAGTCCAAGGGCAACGGCCTGACCATGGAGGAGTGGCTGCGCTACGGCGCGCCCGAGAGCTTGGCCTACTACATGTTCCAGAGCCCGAAGTCGGCCAAGAAGCTCTATTTCGACGTCATCCCCAAGGCGACCGACGAATATCTGCAGCAACTCGACGCCTACCAGGGCCAGGAGCCGGCCAAGAGGCTCGACAACCCCGCCTGGCATGTCCACTCCGGCAAGCCGCCGCAAAGCGGCAGTCCGGTGTCGTTCTCCTTGATGCTGAACCTGGTGTCGGCGGCCAATGCGTCGGACAAGGAAATCCTCTGGGGATTCCTGTCACGGTACATCCCCGGCGCCGATGCGCGCAGCCAGCCGTTGCTCGATCGTCTGGCCGACTATGCGATCCACTATTATGAGGATTTCGTGCGCCCGACGAAGGCGTTCCGCGCCCCGACGGAGCATGAACGCGCCGCCTTGCTCGACCTTTGGGCCCGCTTCAAGGCCCTGCCCGCCGGATGCCAGGACGCGGAAATAATCCAGAACGAAGTCTATGCGGCGGGCAAGGACGCGGGCTTCGAGCCCCTGCGCGCGTGGTTCACGGCCCTCTATGAAGTCCTGCTCGGCCAGACGACCGGCCCACGGTTCGGCTCGTTCGCGGCGATCTTCGGTCTCGACCGCACAATTGCCCTGATCGAAGAAAAAACATGAACGGCGTCTAACTATTTTAATCGAGTTGCGTTCAGACAGTGAAGCTTAGGGTCCTGGCTATCGGACGAGAGAAGGAGACACGTCGATGCGTAAGCTAATCACCACTGCCGCCACTGCCGCGATCATTGCGTCCATGGGGGCTATTCCCGCCTTTGCCGGCCAGACCGGTTCCGGCGTCGGGTCCGTCGTCAACTGCGACGCCTCGGGCAGCCGCCAGGCCAACGGCGCCATCCTCGGCGCTCTCGCCGGGGCCGTCGTCGGCAACAACGTTTCGCATAGCAAGAGCGCGCCGATCATCGGCGCTGTCGGCGGCGCCGCGGCCGGCTCGTATATCGGCTGCCAGCAGCAGCGCAGGCTCGCGGTCGAGCGCGGCCATGGCCAGCACGTGGCCACCACCCGTGTCAACGTCCGCTCCGCGCCGTCCACCCGCGGCGCCCGCGTGGCTCAATTGATGCCCGGCCAGCAAGTGAAGGTCTTCGGCTATCAAGGCAGCTGGGCCCACGTCGACACCGGCGGCGACAATGTCGGCTGGGTCGCGGCCCAATATCTGCAGCCCACGGGCCGCTAAACGCAGCCGCAAAGTTTAAGTGAATGAAGGGCGGAAGCTTCGGCTTCCGCCCTTTCTCATGCCGCCAGATTGACGTTTACGTAAAGGTCATTTAGCCTTCCCTTATCGCGCGATCCTCGGAGTGACGTCTTGGACGGTTCCCGCAAAAGGCCCGATCGAACCTTCACCATCAGGCAGTTGTGCGCCGAGTTCGGTGTCACGCCCCGCTCCTTGCGATTCTACGAAGACAAGGGACTGCTCAATCCGGCGCGCGACGGCCTGAACCGGGTCTATGCCGTCCGCGACCGCGCCCGGTTGCAGCTCATCCTGCGCGGCAAGCGCGTCGGCTTCAGCCTCGCGGAAATCCGCGACATGCTCGACCTCTATGACCGCGACGACATGCATAAGACCCAGATGGCGACCTCGGTGGCGAAATTCCGTCAGCGGATCGTCGAGCTGGAGGCCCAGAAGCGAGATATCGACCTTGCCATCGCCGACCTGCGCGCCGGTTGCACGGACCTTGAGGCGCGCCTTGCCGAGGTGCGGCCGGAACGGCTGCCCAGCGCCGAAGACTATGACAAGGTGCTGCGCGCTGGCGTCGACGGCGAGGCCGCCCACCCTTCCTGAGGTCTATATTTCCTCCCTCTTCATAACGCCGAGAAAGACGCTCCGAGCATGACTTACAAAGCCCCCGTCGCCGATCAGCTGTTTCTGCTGCGTGACGTCCTGGAAATCGACGCCCTGTCGAACGTTCCAGGCTTCGCCGAAGCTGGCCCCGACGTCGTCGAGCAGATCGTCATCGAAGGCGCCCGGTTCGCCGAGAACGTCCTCGCGCCGCTGAACCGCGTCGGCGACAAGGAGGGATGCGCCTGGTCGCCGGACTTCACCGTCAAGACCCCGTCCGGCTTCAAGGAGGCCTACGCCCAGCTGGTCGAGAGCGGTTTTCCATCGCTGTCGTCAGCGGCGGCCTATGGCGGCCAGGGCCTGCCGACGATCGTCGGCGCGCCCTATTCGGAGGCCTCTTCCTCGGCGAACATGGCGTTCGCCATGTATCCGGGCCTCACCCACGGCAACTATTCGGCGATCCTCGAGGGCGGGACGCAGGCGCAGAAAGACCTCTATCTGCCCAAGCTGGCCACGGGCCAGTGGTGCGGCACCATGAACCTGACCGAGCCGCACTGCGGCACGGATCTGGGCCTCCTGCGCACCAAGGCGGTCCCGCAAGACGACGGCAGCTACAAGATCACCGGCCAGAAGATCTGGATCAGCGGCGGCGAACACGACATGGCCGAAAACATCGTCCACCTGGTGCTGGCCCGCATCGAGGGCGCCCCGGCCGGCGTCAAGGGCATCAGCCTATTTATCGTGCCGAAGTTCCTGCCGGCGGCCGATGGCGGCGTCGGGCCGCGCAACGAGGGCGTCAAATGCTCGGGCCTCGAAGAGAAGATGGGCATTCACGGCAACGCCACCTGCTTCATGAGCTATGACGAGGCCACCGGCTATCTGATCGGCGAGGCGCACGCCGGCCTCAAGATCATGTTCGTGATGATGAACGAGGCCCGGCTCTATGTGGGCCTTCAGGGCCTCAGCCAGGGCGAGGCGGCCTATCAGGCCGCCGTCGACTTCGCCAAGGATCGCCTGCAGGGTCGCTCCCTGACGGGGCCGAAGAACCCTGACGGGCCAGCCGATCCGATCATCGTCCACCCGGACGTCCGGCGGATGCTGATGGATTCCAGGGCGTTGCTCGAAGGCGGACGGGCCTTGCTCTATTGGGCCATGCTCCAGGCTGATCTTGAGCATCTCCACCCCGAAGAGGCCGTGCGCGAAAAGGCGGCCGATCTCGTCGGCCTGCTGACCCCGGTGACCAAGGCCTATTTGACCGACAAGGGTTTCGCCGTCGCTTCGGAGGCGATGCAGATCCACGGCGGGTCAGGCTTCACCGAGCATTTTCCGGTCAGCCAGAACCTGCGCGATAGCCGCATCGCCATGATCTATGAGGGGACGAACGGCATTCAGGCGCTCGATCTCGTGGGCCGCAAACTGGCCTCGAAGGGCGGACGCGCGGTCATGGCCTTCTTCGCCGAGATCGACGCCTTCGCCGCCGACAACAGCGCCGACGAAGCGCTGAAACCCTATGTCGAGACCTTGTTGAAGGCGAAGGCCCGGCTGCAGGAAGCGACGAGCTGGCTGATGCAGAACGGTTTGGCTAATCCGGACAACGCCGGCGCGGCCAGCCACGACTACCTGCACCTCTTCGCGCTCGCCGGGACCGCCTACATGTGGGCGCGCATGGCCAAGGCGGCGAACGCCAAGGTCCGAGCGGGCGACAGCAACCCCTTCTACGCGAACAAGCTGATCACCGGCCGCCACTTCATCGAACGCATCGCCCCGGAGGGATCAGCGCACCTCGCCAAGCTGAAGAGCGGCTCGGCGACGATGATGAGCTTCCCGGTCGAAGCCTTCTAAGTGTCAGGCCGGCAAGCGGTTATAAGGATAGCAGTTGCGAATCTCCTCGCCGAAGAAGGCCCCCTTCGACGGGGCTTCGGCGAAGGCCTGGTGAACGGTCGGCGGTACGCCGACGTAAATATATTCCGCGCCGCTGGTGAAGCGGACGAACAGCTTTTCGTGCCGCTCGTCATAGTCGATGTCGCTGATTGCGGTGGATTCGACCTGCATCGATCGTCCTTTCCCGGTGGCGGTTGACGGGCCGTGCAAGGGGAAATCGCGACCGCCGGCGTAAAGTTCCCGCGCCGTCAGCAACGGTTCAGGTTCGCCGTCGCAAAATCGCACCGATGTGCGATCGCGGAGCAACGCCGAAGTTCGCCTGCGCGTTCCTATATTTACGAGCGGACTGCCCAGATAGGGCCTAAGAAGGAGCCCATGATGAAACGTCTCATTCTCGCCGCGGCGGCCAGTCTGATGCTAGTGGCAGGCTGCGCCACGCCAACGCCCTACCAGCCGTTGCAGGTCCGCGGCGCGACGATGGGCGGGTTCAGTGAAACCCGCGTGAGCAGCGACCGCTACAGGGTGACCTTCGAGGGCAATATCTCCACCGACCGTGAGACGGTTGAGCGGTATCTTCTCTATCGCGCCGCCGAACTGACCCGGGACGAGGGCTATGACTGGTTCGCCATGGCGGATCGGGACACCGAACGGCAGGTCAGGGAGTATATCGTCGCCGACGATCCGTTCGGCTACGACTACTGGCGGCCGAGCTGGTACTACCTGGGGCGCGGCCGATGGGCGATGATTCCCCGCGCCGACCCCTTCTACCGCCAGACCTACGAGCGCCGGGTCGTCGACAAGTATCGGGCGACGGCCGAGATCCTGCTGGGCAAGGGACCCAAGCCGGCCAATGACGTCGCCGCCTTCGACGCGCGCGACGTGATCGCCAACCTCGGCCCCTCGATCAAGCGGCCTGAAGCGGCGGCATGAGCGACGGCGGGAAGTTTAACGGCTTTAATCCGGCCAGGGTCCTTGCGCCCTCGCCGGCGGACGCGCCGCGCGTACGGGAGGGGTTCGCCGCCAAGCTCGCGCGGTTCGCCGCCAAGATACCGTTCGCCGGCGATGTGACCGCGCTCTACTACGCCGCCCGCGATCCGCAGACGCCGACTCGGACCAAGGCCCTGATGCTGGCCGCGCTCAGCTATTTCGTCCTGCCGACCGACGCCATTCCCGATGTCTTTTTGGGTGTCGGGTTCACGGACGACGCGGCGGTCATCGCCGCGATGGTGGCCCTGGCGGGCGGTGCGATAAAGCCGCGTCACCGCGACATGGCGCGCGCCTATCTCGCCAAGCTCAGGGCGTAGGGGGCCGCCTTAGGGCGCGTAGGCCCGCAGGAAGCGCTGGGCGACGCGGCGGGCGAGTTCGTCGATGCTCTTTTCATCCATGGTCACCGGGCAGCCCATGATCGCGGCGACCTGCTTGTGGCCCGCCGCCATGCCGGCGAACATCTCGGCGGCTTCCATGGGACAGCCGCGCTCGATCCGGCCGGCGTCCATTTCGGCCTGCATGAATTCCGACAGGCGATTGAGGGTCTTGCGGGGACCCAGCTGGAAGATCTCTTTCGCCAGGTTCGGCATGTCGGCTGAGCTTTGCACTGACAGGCGCAGGATGCCGTGGCCCTTGTGATAGGACAGCATGCGCAGGACGATCCCGGCGAAGGACGCGAGGGCGTCTTCAGGCTGCTCTTCTGCGCCCGCTTCCATGAGCGGCGCGGTCAAGGTCTGGACGCGCCGCTCCACCAAGGCCTGGATGAGATCAAGCTTCGCGCCGTAGTGGTTGTAGATTGTTTGTTTCGAGACGCGCGCGCGGCGGGCGATCATCGCCATGGGCGCGGAAAAGCCCCGCTCGGAGAGGATCTCGGCGGCGGCGTCAAGAATGGCCTCGTTCTTGACGAGATCGATCTGACCGGCGGCTCTCGGCATCAGTGGGCTCCCATCGCGACGGCTGACGGCGCGCCCTGCCGTTTGGCGAACAGCGCAAGGCAGGCGGCGACGGCCGCGCCGATCGCCAGCCACATGAAGGCGTCGGCGAACGCCATCACCGAAGCATCCCTCATCAATAACCCCTGGAAAGCCTTGCGCGCGGCGCCGTCGGGGTTGGCGAGGCCCCTTTCGGTCATGCGCGCGGTAAACATCGCGAGCATCTGTTGGCTCCCGTAGTTGGCCTGGCTGAGGGAGGCCGAAAGCTCGCTCAGATGCACCCGGGTGTTCACAGTCAGGATGGTCGAAATGGCGGCCAGTCCCACGGCGCCGCCGACGTTGCGGGCCAGGTTGACCATCGCCGAGGCGTCTTTCATCTGGTCGGGCCGCAGGGTGGACACCGTGACCTGCTGCGACGCGGCCATGGCGACGATGGTTCCCACGCCGCGAATGGCCTGCAGGACGCCGAATTCCCAGAACCCCCACTGATCATTGATGTGGGCCCCCAGGCTCATGGCGTAGGCGCACAGCATGAAGCCGCCGAAGATCGCCCAACGGTAGTCGAGATATTTCAGCAGCGGCCGGGTCAGAGGCGCCATGAGGAACATGGCCAGGCCGCTTGTCAGCATTGTCGTGCCGACTTCGGCCGCGGAGTACTGACGGATCTGCGCGAGATAGAGGGGCAGCACGAAGGTGCCGCCATAGAGGCTGACGCCGCTGACGAAGGTCATGAGGATGCCTAGGCTGAAGTTGCGGTCGGCGAACGGCTTCAGATTAAGCAGCGGTTGCCAATAGGTGAGCTGCCGCCAGATAAAGAACGCGATGGTGAGGACGCCGAGCACGGTCAGCCAGAGGATGGAGTCATCGGCGAACCAGCTGTGCTCCGCCCCTTCTTCGAGCACCAATTGAATGGCGACCAGGCCGATGGTCATGGCGATCAGGCCCCACCAGTCCACGCCGCGCTTGAGCGACGGGTCGCCCTTGTCGAAGTTTCCCCAGCGCGCGACCAGATAGAGCGACAAGACGCCGGGAAAGACATTGACAAAGAACAGCCAGCGCCAGGACAGGGCGTCGGTCAGATGGCCGCCCAGGGTCGGACCGATGGTCGGAGCAAGGGTGACGATCAGCCCCATGAAGATGTTGGCCGTCATGCGCTTTTCGACGGGGAAGGCGGTGAACGCGACGGCGAAAACGACCGGGATCATGGCCCCGGCGGCCAAGCCTTGCAGGGCCCGCGTCAGAATCATCATCTCGATACTGGTCGAGAAGCCCGCCAGGACGCTGGTGATCATGAAGAGCGCGCAGCAGGTGAGGAACGTCCGCTGGGTGCCCCAGAGCCTCGTCATGTAGGCCGTCAGAGGCATGATCACGACCTCGGCCAAAAGATAGGTCGTCTGCACCCAGGCGATCTCGTCGGCGCTGGCGCCGATGCCGGCCTGGATTTGCGAAAGCGAGGCCGCCACGATCTGGATATCGAGGATGGCCATGAACTGGCCGATGGCCATGCCCAGGAAGCCCAGCAGAAGCTTGGTATAGTTCGTCTCCACGCCGGGGACGTTTTCCGGGACCGCAGCAGCGACGGTCATCGGATCAGCGGGTCTTGGCGGGAGGTTGTCCGGCCAGGCGGCGTTGCGGGAGGGCCTCCGCGAAGCTCGCGCCGGTTTTGGCCGTGACGTCGACCTTGACCTTGACCGACAATCCCGGCCGCAGGGCGTCGCCCAGGGCCGAGTCGTCGTCGAGGGCGATCTTGACCGGCAGGCGCTGCGAGATCTTGGTGAAATTGCCCACCGCGTTCTCGACCGGGATCATGGCGAATTCCGAGCCGGTGGCGGGGGCGAAGCTGTCGACACGGCCCTTGATCACTTTGCCGCCAAAGGCGTCGGCGCGGATTTCCACGGGCTGGCCGATCCTCAGGCGGCCGACCTGCGTCTCCTTGAAGTTGGCGATGATGTAGGCGTCGCCGAGCGGGACGATGGCCATCATCGCGCCGCCGGGCTTGACGAACTGGCCCGGCCGGACGGATCGCGCGCCGACCACGCCGCCGACCGGGGCGCGGATGACGGTGCGTTCAAGGTCGACGCGGGCCTTCTCCGCCGTCGCGACGGCGGACTGGACCTCGGCCTGGGACTGGGCCTTGGAGGATCCAAGGGATGCGGCGCCGCGCCGTTCGGCTTCCAGCGAGGCCTTGGCCTGGGCGACGGCGGCGCTGGACTGGCTCGCCCCGGCGCGGGTTTCCTGGACCTTCTGGTCGGAGGCGAAACCGCGGCCGGCGAGGGAGGCGTAGCGCTTCAATTCCAGATTGGCCTGTTGCGCGGCAGCCTCGGCGCTGGCGACGCTGGCGGCGCGCTCGGAGATCATCGCCTGCTCGAGGGCGGCCTTGTCATCGACGCTCTTCACCGCGGCGGCGGCGGCCTGAACGTCGGCCATGGCCTCGTCGTAACGGGCCTTGGCGTCGAAGGCGTCGAGCCGGACCAGCACTTGACCGGGTTCGACGGATTCGTTGTCGCGGACCAGGATGTCCGCGACATAGCCTTCGATCTGCGGGGTCACCGAAACGGTTTCGGCCTGGACGTAGGCGTTGTCGGTCGTCTCGTGCTTCGAACGGTCCACCCACCAGACCACGGCGCCTGCTCCGACGACGGCGAGCACGGCCCCCGCGACGCCAAATCGGATAAGGTTTTTACGCGCCATCAGTGAAAATCCCGGTCGTGCATCGCAGGTGAAGAATGGACTGTGCTGTCTAAGGAATGAGTGAATAGGGCGCAATAAGCGCTCGCTATTTTGTGCCGCGTTCGGGCAAAAAAGCCGCAGACCCGGGGTCAGGCCACGGCCGCCTCCGCCACGTCCGCCGCCTGCCCGGCCTGAAGCAGGCTCAGGACCAGCAGCTCCGGATCGATCGGCTTGGTCAGGAAGGCGGCCACGCCGACGACATCCCAAGCCTCACGATGATGGCTGAGGGCATTCGCGGTCAGGGCGATGATCGGGGTCGCGGCGTTAGGGCCGCCACCCTGGCGGATGGCGAGCGCGGCGCCAACGCCGTCGAGCACCGGCATCTGCATGTCCATCAAGATCGCGTCGAAAGTCTCGCGCCGGGCCGCCTCGACGGCTTCGGCGCCGTTGACCGCCATGGTCAGGCGCCACCCAAGGGGTTCCAGGAACAAGGACACGATCCGCCGGTTCACGTCGTGATCCTCGGCGACCAGGATCGACATTGGCGGCATGTAGTCCGGATCGTTGGCGGGCGCCGCCTCGGGACGGCCGACGGGCTCGACCTCGATCAGCGGGGTCTCGAAACGGAAGGTGGAGCCTTGGCCGACGGCGCTTTCGCAGGTGAGGCGTCCCCCCATCAATTCGGCGAGCCTGCGGGAGATGGCCAGCCCCAGGCCGGTGCCGCCGTGGTTGCGAGCGGTCGTCGCCTTGGCCTGTTCGAAGTTGCCGAACAGGCGGCTCATGGCGTCGGTGTCCATGCCGCAGCCGGTGTCCTCGACCTCGAACCACAGCCATTCCGCCTCGCCGTCACGTCGGCGGCCGGCGCGCAGGATGATTTGGCCATGGGCGGTGAACTTCACCGCATTGGACAACAGGTTGAACAGAATCTGGCGAACGCGCAGCGGATCGGTTCGCACCGCCGCCGGAAGGTCCTCACAGCCCTCCAGAATCAGGGCGACGCCCGTGGCCGCCGCTCTCGGTTGGTAGAGCTTGAGCAGGCCGTCGAGGGCTTCGATCAGGTCCAGTTCGGATTCATCGAGGACCATCTTGCCCGCTTCGATCTTGGAGATATCGAGGACATCGTTGAGCAAGCCCACGAGCACTTCGCCGCCGTTGGTGAGCATGGCGATGTGTTCGCGCTGTTCGGCCGTCAGTTCTGTGCGGCGCAAGAGGTGGGCGGCCGACAGGACCGCATTCATCGGCGTGCGGATTTCATGGCTGACGGTGGCGAGGAAGTCCGACTTGGCGGCGCTGGCGCGCTCGGCGGCGTCTTTCGCCTCGTTGGCCTGCGCGTTGGCGAGGCGCAGATTGGCGAGGCCCTGCTTGGCCTGTCGCGCGCCTGCGACGAGATGCGCGATATAGATCAAGGCGCCGACAAGTACGACCGCCGAGTGCGACGCCTTGCCCTCGCCGCGAAGCGCAGGGAGCAGGAGCGGCATGACGAACAGCGGCGTGGCCTGCGGGATCGCCCCGGCCAGCATGACCCATCGCGACGGATAGGCGCGCAACGCGACGTGAAGCATCCCGCCGCAGCATGCCAGGATCGCGAACCATTGGCCCGCCTCGTCGCCGTAGAACCACAGGTACGGGGTTATGGCGGCGTAGGCGGCGGAGTTGATCGCCGTGCTGGCGATATAGGCGGCCTGCATTCGAGTCGGCAGCGCGCGGCCCGCGAAGGTCGCGACGCGGGCCGCATAGAGGCTGTCGCCGAGCTGCAGGGTGGCCATGACCACGAACCAGAGGACGGGAAAGAGTCCTGGCGCGAGCAGGAAGGCGGATCCGGCGATGAACAGGCCGATCAGAACGCGCAAGCCCAATTCCTGGGAACGCGCCTGTGCGACGACGGCGTAAGTTGCGGCCGGCTCCATTGCCGTCTCCCCTATAACCCAAGGACAATATGCCGCAGCGGGCTTAAGGAGGCGTTTCCGCGCAGACTTCAACTACAAGTTGGCTAGGATCGCCTCACCCATCTCAGAGGTGCTCAGCTTGCCGCCGATATCCGGGGTGCCGGCGCCGGAAGCGAGAGCCTTGGTCACCGCGGCCCACAGACGGTCGGCGGCGTCGGCCTCGCCCAGCGACCAGCGCAGGGCCATTTCAAACGACAAGATCGCGCCCAAGGGATTGGCGACGCCCTTGCCGGCGATATCCGGCGCGGACCCGTGGCAGGGCTCGAATAGTCCGGGCTTGCCCGGGGCGCCGAGGGCGGCGGAAGGCAGGAGGCCGAGCGAGCCGGTGAGCTGCGAGGCTTCGTCCGAGAGGATGTCGCCAAACAGGTTGTCCGTCAGGATGACGTCG
>Ga0070668_100003917_pt1 | contig 10993 bp, 11 predicted proteins | sample KBSS43metaG_FD_64661 | JGI IMG/M metagenome (GOLD analysis project Ga0070668, IMG submission 64661) | Switchgrass rhizosphere microbial communities from Kellogg Biological Station, Michigan, USA - KBS S4-3 metaG | ecosystem: Host-associated > Plants > Roots > Rhizosphere > Soil ... | reverse complement strand
GCCGAACGGCGCGCCTCCGAATCGCCGCTGGGCTCGGGCGCGCTGGCGGGAACCGGCCTGCCGATCGATCGCGCGGCGACGGCCGCGGCGCTGGGGTTCGCGGGCGGGCCGACGCACAACAGCCTGGACGCCGTGTCCGACCGCGACTTCGCCGCAGAAATTGCATTCACCTGCGCGCTGGCCTGCGTGCACCTGTCGCGTCTCGGCGAAGAGCTGGTGCTGTGGTCGACGGCGGAGTTCGGTTTCGTGCGCCTGGGCGAAGGCTACTGCTCGGGCAGCTCGCTGATGCCGCAGAAGCGCAACCCGGACATCGCCGAGTTGCTGCGCGGAAAGCCGGCGCGCGCGATCGGCGACGTCGTCGCGCTGTTGACGATCAGCAAGGGGCTGGCGCTGGCGTACAACAAGGATCTCCAGGAATCGCAGGAGCCTCTGTACGACGCAATCGACACCGCGCGCCTGGCGCTGAGCGTGACGCCGGGGCTGATCGCCGGGCTGGAGTTCGATACGCAGCGCATGCGCGCCGCCGCCGACGATCCCGCGCTGGGCGCGACCGATCTCGCGGAGGAGCTGGTGCGCGGGGGCATGCCGTTTCGCACCGCGCACGAGGTGGTGGGGCGGCTGGTGCGTCACGCCGAGGAGAAGAAAGTTTCGCTGCGCGATCTGTCGGCCGACGATCTGCGCGCGGTCGACGCGGCGCTGTCGCCGAAGATTTTGCAGGCGCTGGATCCAGCGCGCGCCGTCGCAGCGCGCGCGCTGGTCGGTGGTCCGTCCCCGGCCGCGGTCGAGCGCGAGCTCGCGCGCCTCGAGGCCGAGCTGCGCGCCGCCGGACACGAACCGTAGCGCGCGCGTTCGTTCCCGCGTCGCGTCCTCGCTCGCGCTTTACCCGCCAGACGTCGTGTTTAGCCTTGCTCGCCGAGGAGGTTATCGACAATGGCAAGTCTCATCCGAAGAAACCAAGGCGAAGTTGCACCATCCACCGCGTCTGTCTGGGATCCCTTTCGCGTGATGCGCGACGTGTTGCGCTGGGATCCGTTTCGCGAGCTGGAAGCTGCGGCGGGCGGTGATTACGGCCTGTTCGCGCCCAGCTTCGACGTGAAGGAGAACAAGGAAGGCTACCTGTTCCGCGCCGATCTACCGGGCGTGAAGGAGGAGGATCTGGAGATCTCGCTGACCGGCAACCGGCTAGCGATTTCCGGCAAGCGCGAGGCGGAGAAGCACGAACAGGGTGACACCTACTACGCCAGCGAACGCTCGTACGGCAGCTTTAGCCGGGCGTTCACGCTTCCCGACGGCACCGACGCCGAAAACGTGAAGGCCGAACTGAAGAACGGCGTGTTGCAGGTGATCGTCCCGAAGAAGCCCGAAGTGCAGCCGAAGAAGATCACGATCAGCAAGGCGGAGGCTGGCAACAAGGCGAAGGCCTGACCCGCCCGTTCGTTCCTCCTCGCTTCTCCCTCTCCCCTCCGCGGGGAGAGGGAGGGGTGAGGGCATTCTTGACTCTGCCGTGACGCGATTGGAGAGTGCGCGTCATGGCAAAACGCTGGGCGGGAGCTCTCGGGGGGGTGCTCCTGTTCGCGAGCGGCATCGCGCACGCGGAACGACCCAAGATCTTGGTGCTGCCGGTCGCCGGCAAGGTGGCCGACCCCGGATTCCGCCAGCGCGTCGCCCAGTCGCTGAGTGAAGGGCTGATCGCGTCCGGCGGCGAGGTCGTCGCGGCGCCGACCGGCGCGGACGCGGTGCCCGCCGGCTGCGCGACGCCGGCCTGTCTGTCCAGCGCGGCGCGCGCGACCGGCGCGGCGTTCCTGCTGCGCGCGGTGGTCGAAGAAGAAGGACGCACGTATACGTTCAAGCTCGAGATGCTGGACGGGCAGTCGGGCGCCGTGCTCGCGCAACGCGAGAACCGCTGCGAGATCTGCACCGACAGCGAAGCGCTGGAGATCGCGAACGCGGCGGCGTCCGCGCTGAAGGCGCAGGCCGTGAAGAAACCCGGTGCGCCGGCGGCGCCGCCGGCCGCGGCGGCGTCGTCCACGCCCACAGCCGAGCGCGCCGCCGGTCCGCGCGCGCGCGTGACCGTGCTGGATCGACTGGAGCTGCCTGCAAGCCTGGGCGAGTTCCACGGCAAGCTGCGCACGTCGCTGGAGGCGCTGGTGCGCGAGCAAGGGCTGGAAGTCGTGACCGCACCCGCCGTCCCCGCCAACTGCGGGTCGACCAGCTGCGCCGAGGATCTGCTGCGCTCGTCGGGCGCCAGCCACGTCCTGTTCGTCGAGGGCAGCCGCAACGACTACGGCTTCTCGCTGGACATCACGTTGCGAGGCGTCGCGGGCGAGGACAGAGAGAAGGCGCAAGGTTGGTGCAACTTCTGTACGGGCCCGCAGATGGTGACCGCCGCCGAGAACGTCGCGCGCCCGCTGGTCGTCCACCTGGCCGCGCGGCCAGAACGCGCCCCCGGCACTGCACCAGGTACGCCTAGTCTGACTCCCGCGGGCGGCGCGAAGGAAGGCGGGTCGACCCTGCCGCGCGTCCTGCTCGGCGCCGGCGTCGCGGCCATTGGCGCGGCCGCAATCGTCGCCGGCAGCTTCACCTGGCACCGCGCCGGCAGCGACGCGAACTGCCAGCCCGTCGCAGACGGCTCGATCGTGTGTCCCGACGCGTACGGCGGCAAGGGCCTGGGCATCGGCATGGTGATCGGCGGCGCCGTCGCCGCGGGTGTCGGCGCTTACTTGATGATCTTCAGCGGCTCGAGCACACACGTCGCGGTCGGCCCGAACGGCGTCACGGTGGCAGGGAGGTTCTAGTGGAACGGTTCTGGATCGCGTGCGCGTTTGTGGTCGCCGTCGCTGCGTGCAACCCGACGTCGCTGAAGCCGGGCTACTGCCACACCAACAAAGACTGCACGATGGGGAAGACGTGCAACCCGAAGACGCTCATGTGCTGGGACATGGACGCCTCCAGCGACGCGGATGCGCAAGGCGACGGGAAGGACGGCGGCGACGCAAAGGACGCCGAAGTCGCCCCACCCCCACGATGCCCGCAGACCATCAACTGCGCCGACGGCGGCTACGACGGCAGCGCCGGCGTCTGCGAGCCCGACGCCGGCATGTGCGTGGAGTGCCTCGAAGACAATGACTGCGCCTCAAAACCGAAGACGCCGATCTGCGAGGCTCGGACGTGCCGCGCGTGTAAGACGGACGCGGAATGCAAGAGCGGGCCGAGCATCTGTATGACTGACGGGCACTGCGCGACGACGGGCGAGGTGATCTACGTGGAATTCAACCCGTCGGGATGTCCGGGCGCCGACGGCAGCTCCACAAAGCCGTTCTGCACGCCGAATGACGCGGTCGCCCGGCTCGCGGACGGAGTAAACGTCATCGTCATTCGTGGCCCAGCGGCCGATCGCATGACATTGAACACGACTGGTTTCTCGCCGGTGATCGTCGGAAAGAACAACGCGAGCGTTCCGGCAACGGCTGCAACAGCGATTCAGGTCATGTCGGATAACGTTTTAATTCGCGACTTGACGGTGACAGGCGGGACGGCGATCACTAGCAAAGGCATCGTCGTAAGTGGCTCGTCGACGGCGCTCACGCTATCGAACGTGCGCGTAAATCTCGGTATGGGCCTGGGCATTCAAGCCGGCACGGGCACTCAATTCGTAATGAAAGGTTGTACGGTCGAGAACAATCTCGGGATGAACGGCATGGGCGGCGGCGGCATCCTCCTCGATGGCGGGAATTTCACCATCGACAACACGACTGTATCGAACAACGGTCCCGGCGATGATTCGGGCACGACCTGGGGAGGCCTGCGAATCAAGAATGTCCCGCCTACGGGACCCAAGATCCTCCATCTGGTGACCGTCAAAGACAACAAGAACACCGGCATCTCGTGCACTGGCGGTGTGAACGGCATGGGCGTCCTGGCAACCGGTAACGGCGGGGGCGTCGAAATTACGACCGGAACGTGCGGGTTCAGCTCCTGCGCGATGGCCGGTGCGGACTGCGGCTCGCAGCAGTAATTCAGCAAGAGCGCCTCGTGTAGCGAGGAGATACGCAACCGAATTCGTGACTGGCCGAAACAACGGCCATGACACGAATCGCGCCAGGGAACGGGACCCCGAATCAGCCTTCGATCGATGGCCCGCTCGCGCGCGCGGCGAGCGCCACGCTGGAACCGGCGGCAGCGGTCGGAGCAGGTGCGCGTGCGCGAGAAACCGAACGCCCCGACCAGCCGGCGCCGCTGGGCGGCGTCGGTAACGCGCGTGGCGCTGCGGATGCGAGCGCGTTCCTGAAGGAGATCAAGCGCTGGGAAGGCGAGCACCCGAACCTCTACGTCGACACCCGCGGCTATGTCACGACGGGGATCGGCCACCTTCTCAAGACGGCCGACGATGCCGCGAAGCTGCCGTGGCTCCATTCCGGAACAGGGCGCGCCGCCACGGCGGCGGAGGTCAAGGCCGCCTTTGCCCGCGTCGCGCAGGCAGGGGCCGACTTCAAGCGTGCCAATCCCAACGTGAACGGTTTGTCCGCGAAGGCATACGAGAAATTTTCGGATCTGGTGTTGCCCGAGGGGCTCTCCGCGAAGCTCGCGACCGACCGGCTGAACGGCGAATTCCTCAAAGGCCTTCGGAAGACCTTCCCCGCGTTCAACAGCTACCCGATGCCGGCGCAGCGCGCGCTCGTCGACATGGCCTACAACCTCGGCGTCGCCAAGCTCGAACACAAGTTTCCGAACCTCGTCGCCGCATGTCGGAAAAACCCGCCCGATTTCGGGACGGCTGCCGCTGAAAGCCATCGGTCGACGTGTCGTCACGCACGGAACGATGCGACCAGGGGTCTTTTCGAACAGGCGGCGCGGCTCACCGCATCCATTCAACAATTTCCCAGGGAGATCCGGCTATGACGAGATCCGCGTTCGTCGCCGTCGCGCTGTTCACGATGGTCGAATCGAGGGGCCACGCCGCCCACGCTGCAGGCCTCGATGTCGGTGGCACGCCGGCTGTCCCCGAAGATTGCGGCGCGCTCTATGAAGGCAAGGGCCAACGTCGCGACTTCGCCAAGGCACTCGCGTGTTTCCGTGCTCAGGGCGACTGGATGATGGTCGCGATCATGCAGGTCAACGGCGAGGGAACGCCCGTCGACCTCCCGGGCGCCCGCGCCAGCGTCGACCGGGTCGACTCGAAGGACGCCGATGTCGAAGCGATGCTCAAGATCATCGCGCAGCGCGACGCGAATCCGAAGCTGAAAGGCCGGCGCGTCGATTTCTGTAAGGACATCGCGATGACGACGCCTTCCTGGAATTCGTGCCAGGCTGGGTCGGAAGCGAGAAAGACAGCGAAGAGCGACGCCCAGTTGAACAAAATTCGGCCTGGACTCGACTCGCGCGTCGGGCCCGCCTTCGATCGCGCGAAGGCTGCGTTCGAAAGGTTCGTGAAGGCCGAAGGTGATCGCGTGTACCAGGAGTACATCGACGGCTCGGCCCGGGACCAGGAGGCGATGGACCAGGAAGCACGCGCGCGACGAAACTTGATGACCACCATCAAGGCGGTCGTCACGGGCCCGGCCGATCGTCTCGTGCTGCGGCGCCCGTTCGCCGAGGCGGACAAAGAACTGAACGCGGTCTACAGCGACAACGTGTCCGCGTACGCCAAGTCCAACCTCGACACCAACATCGATGACTACAAGACGAAGGCGCGGGGCGCGCAGCACGAGTGGGTCCGCTATCGCGACGCCATGGGAGATCTTGCCGCTGCCCGGTGGCCGCAGATCCCCGATGCGCGCCAGCGAGCACGAACACTCGTGACCGAAGACCGCATCCGCGAATTGCGCGCCGACTAGGCAACTCCGGCGAGGGGCGTCCGAAGCAAGGACGTAGCGGTTCACGCCACGCTCACACGGAGAATGACATGCGAAACGCGATCAAGATGTTCGGTCTATCTCGCAACGATCGGACGCGCGGTCCCGATAACGGTCGCATGAACCTGATGCCGCTGGTTTCGGAGTCCCTCAACCTGATCTGGCCCGCGCGCTGCGCCGGGTGCGACGAGACCGTTCCCGAGGCGGCGCTGTTCTGCGCGCCCTGCAGCCTGGCGTTGAACGCGCTGTGCGGCGTCTGCCCGGGGTGCGCGCTGCCGCGCCACGACGACCCGCGCGAGCTGGTGTTCGCGGGCAAGCGCTGCCGGCGCTGCCTGCGCGTGCCGCTGCCGTTCACGACCGGGAACGCCTGCTTCGAGTACGGCGAGACGATCGCGCGCGCCATCGTGCGCATGAAGCACGGCAAGCGCCGCGAGCTGGCGCGGCGGCTGGCACGCCTGATGGTTCCGGTGCTCGCCGATCTGCTGGCGCGCACGAAGATGGGGCCGGACGACGTCGTGGTCCCGGTGCCGCTTCACCACACGAAGCTGCGCGAGCGCGGGTTCAACCAGGCGCTCGAGCTGGCGCGCTTCGCGCTGATCGGGCTGGAGGGCGCCCCGAAGTTGAAGCCGGTTCGGGGTCTGCCCCGCCTGGAGCGCGCGCTTCTGCACCGCACACGCGAGACCCGCTCGCTCGGGCACGCCAGCCCAGCGGCGCGCTTCGCCGAGGTGGCGGGCGCGTTCGTGGTCAGCGACAGCGGGCGGGTGCGCAACCGGCGCGTGATCGTCGTCGACGACGTCTACACGACCGGGGCGACGTTCAGCGAGTGCAGCGACGCGCTGGTCACCGCGGGCGCGGCCGACGTACACGTGCTCGCCCTCGCCCGCGCGGTCTGACAGCGCCGCGCAGCGCGGACCGAGATCAGCCGCCCTTGAGGGCCGCGATCACCGCGTCGACCAGGTCGAAGTACGTCTTGATCGCGGGCGTCGCGCCGACGTTCGACGGCGCGGCGACCAGGCGGGCCTTGCCGTTGTCAGCGACGAAGCGCGCCATCGAGCTCGGGTAGAACGACTCGACGACGACCAGGCGCACGCCGTTCTTCTTCATCAGCTCGACCAGCTGCGCGGTGTGATTCGCGGTGGGCGGAATGCCGGGCTTCGGCTCGATGTAGCCGATCTCCTCCAGCCCCAGCCAGTGCGCGACGTACGACCAGCTCTTGTGGAACGTGACGATGCGGGTGCCCTTCAGCGGCGCCGCGGCGGCCTCCCATTCCTTTTCCTTGGCGGCGAGGCGCGCCTCGAAGCGCGCCAGCTCCGCCTTGTACGTGGCGGCGCCGCCCGCATCCAGCGCGGTGAAGCGCTCGGCGAGCAGGCGCGCGATGGCGCGCGCGTTCTTCGGCGGGATCCAGTAGTGCGGATTCCCGAGCGGATGGATGTCGCCCAGCGCGCGCAGCTGCTCCGACGGCACGGTGGGAATGTCCTCCGCGCGGATCGAAGTCGACGCGTCGATGTTGCCGGGCTGGCCGCGCTGGATGCGGCCGTTGCGCGACTGCTGCACCAGCGGCGGCAGCCAGCCGATCTCGAGATCGAGTCCGACGTAGACGAGCGCGTCGGCGCGGTTGAGCGCCAGCACCAGCGAGGGCTTCGCGTCGACGAAGTGCGGATCCTGGTAGCCGCGCGACAGCGACGTGATCTCGACCCGATCGCCGCCCACCTGCCGGCTGATGTCCGCCAGCGTTTCGATCGATGCCACCACGCGCAGCTTGGCTTCGGCGCGCGCGCCGCACCCGAGGACGATGGCCCCAACAGCAAGCGCGGTTCTGATCGCGAGTCTCATGGCCGTCTCAGTAGGGATGCGCGCCGTGGGCGCCCATCGCGTACTCGATCTGGAGGAAGGCGACCGTCGCCCACTGGCCAGCGCTGTTCAGCTCCTGGCCGTACAGGCGCACGCGCGAGTACTCGCTGGGCGCGAACGTCAGCGACGCGGCGTAACCGTACGCGCGCGCGATGTTCGGCCCGCTCGGCAGGCCGACCAGATCGAAGCGCCCGCCGACGTAGAAGCGGCGCGCGATCTGCAACACCGGCTCCGTGTAACCTGCACCCTCGGTGGGACCGCCGGAGGTGATCGTTCGCGCGAACCATTCCGTCGTCCACTGCAGGCTCGCGTAGGTCTGCGCCTGGTTGGGCGGCTTCCACTTGAAGTACAGATCGCCGCCGTAGAGATACGTCCGCGGGCCCGCGGCCGTGACCACGTCGCACGGGACCGCCTGCATGCAATCGAACACGTGGCCGGTCGCGAAGTTGGCGCCGAGCAAGATCGACGTCGATTCGCCCAGCTCCCAGAACTGCTCCAGCACCGCCGTGTACGTCAGGTTCTTCGGCGTCAGGCGCGCGCCGCCGCCGAACGTCGCGACGAGCGCGGTGTCGTCGGGGGCGCCGATGCTGAACGCCTCCGCGAACAGCGTCGTGAACCAGGGGAGAGGCACCAGCAGCGACACCTGCGCGCCGGGCCCGCGGAAGCCGTCGGCGCCGAACAGCAGCGGCGTCATGAGGGGCCGGCGCGTGAAGTTCTGCGCGTGGAGGTGCTGGGTATTGTTGCGCCCGAACTGCGATCGGAAGCTGCCCGCCTTGATCTGCAGGTTCGCGGGCAAGCTGGTCGTCACCAGGTAGGCCTCCTCGACCTCGAGCCCCTGCAGGTTGGGAATGGTCAGAAAGACGGCGCCCTCCAGGTAGGGATCGACGGCCGCCTGCGCGGCGAATTCAATCTCCTGCAGGCTGAAGCCCTCGATCGTCGGCGATGGATCGTCGCCCGAGACGGGCAGGCCGAGCGCCGCGAAATCGTCGCCGTGCACGCCGTAGTACCCGAAAGCGCCGTCGAGAATGAATGACAGCGCCGGGTTCAGCAGGCTGGCGCCGGGCGCGCGCACGCTCGGCTGCGACGACACGGCGGGCGCCGCGGCCGGCGCCTCCAGCGCCGGAGGCGGCGGTGGCGGTGGCGGTGGCGGTGGCGCAGCGGGCGCGGGCGCAGCCGGTACCTGTACGACACCGCCCTCGAGGTTCGCAGGCGGCTGCGGCTCGGGCGCCGCGCCCGGGGCCGGCACCGCGGCGGGCGGCGGCGCCGGCGGCGGTTCGGGCGGCTTCGAATTTTCGATCGGTTGCTGCTGGAGCCACAGGTAACAGATCAGGGACGTCAGCATGCTCTCTCCTGGTGCGGTGCCGGACGACGATGAAGGCGCGCGGCGTTCGCGATGGAACGCAAGGCCGCGGACTTCGACTCTCGGTCAGGCAGCGGGCGGAGATGTCTTGGGAGCGAGACGGTAGACGCCGGCCGCGCGCGCGGCTTCGTGGCGCGGCGCGAGCGACGTTGACAGAGCGGACGGCGCGAACGCGGTCAGGCCGAACCGCGCTGTCAGGGCGACGTCGCGCCAGCGCAGCAGCGCCGCGTTCCCGCAGTGATCGTGGCCGGACGCCGCCGCGAGATCCGCCCGGACGCCGGCGCCGTCGACGGCGCGCGCGACACGTTCCTGACCGTCGGCGACGGCACGACCGTGAACGGCCTCGCCGTGCTCGGAACAGGCCACGTGCCCGATCGCCACCGCGTGGATCCAGGCGTTCGCCTGCGACGCGACGAGCAGGACGGCGAACAGCAAGCCGCCCACTCGGCGTCCGGCGGCGTCCCGTCGCGGGCTCATCCGAAAGTCGTACGCCGCAGGTGCGGCGCAGTCAAGGCGCGCGGGCAAGCTATAGTTCGCGGGCCGCAGGTCCCGATGGCGAAACCGGCCCCCACCGAAGACGTAAAATATCTGGCGCGCAACAGGCGCGCGCGGCACGAGTACCACGTCGACGAGACGCTGGAGGCGGGGCTGGTGCTGGCGGGCTCGGAGGTGAAGTCGATCCGCGCCGGCAAGGTCACGCTGGTCGACGCGTTCGCCGAGATCGACAAGGGCGAGGCGTGGTTGCACCAGATGGACGTCGGCGTGTACGCGTTCTCGCACGGTCGCAACCACGATCCGCGCCGGAAGCGCAAGCTGCTGCTGCATCGCCGCGAGATCGATCGTCTGGTCGGGAAGATTCGCGAGAAGAGCTACACGCTGGTGCCGCTTTCGCTGTATGAAAAGAAGGGACGCGTGAAGGCGGAGCTGGCCCTCGTTCACGGCAAGCAGTCATGGGACAAACGCGAAGACTCGAAGAAACGGGAGAGCCAGCGTGAAATCGATCGCGCGATGGCGAGCCGCCGCCGGTAGCCGCTCCCGCGCGCAGCGCGGGTGTGCGGCTATCATCTTGATGTCCTGCGTCTTGTTGCTCGCCGCGTGCGGCGGAAGCAACATCACCCCGCGCGACGCGGCCTACGAACCGATGCCGCAGGAGCCGTCTCCCGTCGACACGGGCGGCGACAACGGCGATACGACGACGGTCGTCGACGGGGCACGCTGCGCGGTCGTGATCGAACAGCATCCGCAGGAAGGCGCCCAGCCGTATGCCGTGCACATCCCGTGCACGGGGCCGACCAATTACCAGACAGTGCCTCCGTCGTCGGGTGATCACTTCAGGTGCTGGCCCGAGTACCGGATCTTCGACGTCCCCGTCCCGTGGGGAAATCTGATGCACGGGCTGGAGCACGGCGCGGTGGTCATCGTCTACAACTGCGGGGGCGCCGGGCAGGAATGTCTGGACGAGGTCGCGCGCGCGCAGGCGTTCATCGCAACGCTCCCGCCCGATCCGACCTGTGGAACCGCGCGGCGCGTGATCCTCGCGCCCGATCCGACGCTGCCGGTGCGCTGGGGGGCCAGCGCGTGGACGTGGACGCTGCAGGCGGACTGCTTCGACGAGACTGCGTTCGCTCAATTTTACGTCGACCACGTGGGCAAGACATACGAAGACCTGTGCAGCGGCGGGGCGCCGTACGCGAACCTTTGCGACGGCTTGGCCTGCATGTGACGCGCGCTATCCGCCGAACAGGCGTTCGATGAACGCGTGCATCTCGGCGGGCGGGGCGTCGATGAAGCTCTTACCGATGCGCGCGGCCAGCCGCGCCAGCGCGGGGCCGGACTCCGCGATCTTGTCCAGCTCGGCGCGCGCGGACGCGCGCTCGTTCGCCGGAATGTTCGGCCGTTGCGCGCGCGCGACCAGCGCTTCCAGCGCGAC
>Ga0070668_100003914_pt1 | contig 10999 bp, 9 predicted proteins | sample KBSS43metaG_FD_64661 | JGI IMG/M metagenome (GOLD analysis project Ga0070668, IMG submission 64661) | Switchgrass rhizosphere microbial communities from Kellogg Biological Station, Michigan, USA - KBS S4-3 metaG | ecosystem: Host-associated > Plants > Roots > Rhizosphere > Soil ... | reverse complement strand
ATAGTCGAACTCCTTCCAACTGGATTGCGTCCCCCGGAACGTTTTCCAATCGAATTCGACGTCGAGTCCCTCGGCGGCGAAATAGCCTTCCTTCATTGCAACGAAGTCGTTGAGCCCCATGCCTTTGGGGGCAATCTTCACGTTCCTTGCAGTCGTCATGGCGAACCTCCCGGCGGTTCAGCTTTCGCCCGTGCCGTTGGGCATGCGGGGTCATTGGTGCGGACCTTGTTCCGCAATAAGAAACATGTATCATATTCCGATACAGGAAAGCGTCAACCATGCGCGGCTCGAAATCAGGAATCGAAGGCGCGGAGGCCGCGCCGGAAGAGGCCGCCGAGCGCAGCGGCGTTCAGTCCGTTGGAATTGCTGCGACAATTCTGAAGGCGCTGGCGGCGGCTGGTGGCGTGCTCGCGCTGAAACACCTGGCGGCGGCGACCGGAATGCCGCGCGCCAAAGTTCACCGCTACCTGTCCAGCCTGCGTAATGCAGGGCTGATCACCCAGGATCCGGAAACCGGCCACTACGCGATCGGGTCCGCGGCCGTGACGATCGGCCTTGTCGGGCTCGGCCGCCTGAGCCCTATTCGCCAGCTCAACGACGCGCTACCGCGCCTGCGGGACCGCGTGAACGAGACGGTGACGGCGGCAATCTGGGGAGACACCGGCCCGACCATCATCGCGATCGAGGAAAGTGGTCACGTCGTGACCATGAACGTGCGCATCGGCTCCGTCCTGCCGCTCACGACGACCGCCATCGGCCAGGTCTTCCTGGCCTACCTGCCGGATTCGCTGACGCGGCATCTCGTTGCCGCCGAGCAGGCGTCGGCGTCGACGTCGCCGCGGGCCGGTGACGATCTCGCTCTGCAGCTTGCCCATATTCGCGAACGGCGTCTTTCGCGGGCGCGCGGCGTGCTCATCCCCGGCGTCGATGCAGTCGCAGCACCGGTGTTCGACGTGCGCGGCAAGCTGATGGCGGTGATGTGCGTCGTGGGCCGGGCGAGCGGAATGCCGAGCGACTGGGGCGAACCCGTCGTCCAGGCGCTGGATCAGGCGGCGCGCAATCTCTCGCGCCAGCTCGGATTTCTGGAGACCGCGATCACAACGGAACCGGCGCGCGACCAGACCAAGAAAAGAATTCAACCGCGCAATGCAACGTGAGACGCCGGGGTTCAGGCACCTTCACGCGATCGGTATCGTCGTCGCGATCTGCCAACGGCCCACGATGTGGAGGATTGCATGCAATCCATGCGAAAGCTGCTCGATCTGCTCGGCATCGATGTTCCGGTCATCCAGGCGCCGATGGCCGGTGCCTCGTCGGCCGAGCTCGTGGCGGCGGTCGCGAATGCAGGCGGACTCGGGTCGTATGGCTGCTCGCGCCTGTCGCCTGCGCAGGTCATCGAAGAGGCGGAGCGAATCCGTGCGCTGACCAATCGCAGCTTCAATCTCGGATTTTTCTGCCACGACGCCCCCGAGGTCACGCCGGAGCAGGAGCGGGCCTGGCGATCGCGGCTTGCACCGTACTACAGCGAGCTTGGCGTTGATCCCGCGAGCGCGTCGGCGCCGAACCGCGCCCCTTTCGATGAAGAGATATGTGATGCCGTCGTCGCCGCCGGGCCAAAGGTGGCGAGTTTCCATTTTGGTCTGCCGGAGCCCCGGCTGGTGGAACGATTGAAGAAGGCGGGGTGCGTCGTCATCAGCTCCGCGACCACCGTAGCGGAAGCGCGGCGGCTGATTGATCTCGGCTGCGACGCCATCGTCGCCCAGGGCCTCGAAGCCGGCGGGCATCGCGGAATGTTCCTCGACATGGATCTCAACACGCAGGTTGGAACGTTCGCGCTCGTGCCGCAAATCGTCGATGCAGTCGACGTGCCGGTGATCGCGGCGGGTGCCATCACCGACGCCCGTGGAGCAGCGGCAGCGTTCGCGCTCGGCGCCGATGCCGTGCAGGTTGGAACCGCTTATCTGTTTTGCCCGGAAGCGAAGGTCAATCCTGTCCATCGCGAAGCGCTGAAGGCGGCGCGCGACGACGGCACCGCGCTCACGAACGTGTTTACCGGCCGGGCCGCACGCAGCCTGGTCAATCGTCTGGTGCGGGAGGTCGGCCCGATCAGCGACGTGGCGCCCCAATTCCCGGCGGCCGCGGGAGCGGTGCAGGCGCTGAGCAATGAAGGGTCTCGCCGCGGCTTGCCGGACTTCACCCCGTTATGGGCGGGACAGGCCGCGTCCCTGGGACGCCCGACCAGCGCGTCGGAGTTGACGCGCAACCTCTCGCAGGAGGCATTCGCATTGCTCCGCTCGCTGGCGGAACAGGCACCCGGCGTGCGGCCCGGGCCATAGGCGCTTTCGACATCCGAAGGCGCGGTCACATTGAAGGTTCACAACGAAAAGGAGGACACCATGGCCAAACAGCGGATCAGCTACGTCCCGCTCGAAAAGATGGATGCGGAGATGCGCAAGGAGATGGAACGATGCCAGCGTGAGGGCACGCCCCGGCCGGAAAGCTCCGCCGTGCGTGCCCACGTGCCGGCCGCATTCTGGTTCTTCGCCAATTCCTGGCACAATCTCTTCCGCAACGGCGTACTCGATCATGCCATCAAGGAGTTGTGCCGGCTCTACGTGTCGCGCTCGGTGCAATGCGAGTATTGCGGCAATCAGCGTTCGGTGAAGGCCACGACGAGCGGTGCGCTGATCGAGGACCACGTCATGGATCTGCTGAACTTCGAGAAGTCCACGACGTACAACGAGCGCCAGAAGGCGGCGCTTGCGTATGCTGAGGCGATCACCTGGCATCTCACCACCGACGATGCGTTCTGGGACCGCATGCACAAGCAGTTCAGCGAGCCGGAGCTGGTCGAGCTCGGCTGCATGATCGGCCTCACGCTCGGGCAGCAGAGCTGGCTGCGGCTCCTCAATATCGAGCATCACGAGGTCATGGCGGGAACGTCAGCGTCGATGGCGCCCGGATACGAGGATTCCCAAAAGCTCAAGCAGACCAAATCGGCCGCCGATTACTGGGCTCACTCGAAAACCGGCGAAGGCTCGGGCAAGGGCGTTGACGCCGCCAGCACTGCGGGACGGTGACCGCGCCGGGCGTGGTGCCGGGCCGGTCGTGTTGGCGCCGATCCCTGTTCTTCGTTCGCGCCGGCTGGTTTCAACCGGCGCGCGACGCGCGGCCCCACTCCGCATAGGAGGGGCGCGCAGCCGCCAGCGGGGCAGGGCGATCATCGCCGCCGGGCGCGGCTGCGTCGGTGCGAAACTGCGCGAGCGCCTGATCGCTGGTGATGATCTTGGCACGGTGATACTGCCGCATGTAGTTCAACGCATAGTCATGGGCGTCCCGGTGCGGTGAGGAGACCGCATCGGAGATCACCGAGATATCGTAGTTCAAGTAGAATGCGTCGATCACGGTGTGCTGGACGCAGGCTTCGGTCCAGGCGCCCGTGAAGAAAAGCCGCTTGACGTCGAGTTCGCGCAGTACGGCGTCGAGCCGCGTCGAATTGAACGCGCTGTAGTGCTTTTTCTGGATTTGAAAGTCGCCCGGCTTGGGATCGAGCTCGTCGACGATCTCGGCGTCGGGGGTGCCGATGATGCAGTGCGGGCCGAAGATCTTGAAGTGCTTGTCGATCGGCACTTCCTCCGGCAGAAAGTTGTCCTTGATGAAGACGATGGTGACGCCGCGTTCGCGGCCGGCGTCGATCACGCGCCGCACGGTGGCGAACAAGCGCTTGGCGTCGAGCGGATCCGGCAAGGTCGGGTTGCTCTTGAAGAAACCTTTGAGCAGGTCGATGACGACGATCGCGCTCCGCGGGCTCATGGAAGACCTCCGCAACGAATGATGCCGCGAGGATCGTATCTCCCGACCTCTCATGCGGCAACACTTCCGCGCCCGTTGCACGTACAACGAGTACGAATCTCGCACTGCAGTCTGGATAACAGGTTCGCGCTCTCCCGGACGCCCTGTTGCAAGGCCGTGCCGCCTACGGGCGATGCGAATGAAGCCCGCACTCTTTCTTGCTTTCCTCTTCCCACCACCAGCGTCCGGCGCGCTCCGGTTCGTCGGGGGCGATCGCCCGCGTGCAGGGTGCGCAACCGATGGACGCGAAGCCCTGTGCGTGAAGCGAGTTGACCGGGAGATCGTTGCTGGACACGAAGGCCAGCAGCTCCTCGCGCGTCCAGTCGAACAGCGGGTTGAGCTTGATCAAACCGCGCTCGGCTTCGGCGGTGACCAGTGCCATGTCCTGACGGTGCGCCGACTGCTCGGCGCGCAGCCCCGCGATCCAGCCGCGCGCGCCGGCAAGCGCACGCTCGAGCGGTTCGACCTTGCGCACGGTGCAACAGGCGAGACGGGCCGCGCGTGAGTCGTAGAAGCCATTGATCCCGTCGCGCTCGACCAGCGTCTCGAGGTCGCCATGGCGCGGATGGAGGGCACGAATGCGCACGCCATAGCGGCGTTCCGTCTGCGCCCACAGCGCGTAGGTCTCGGGGAACAGCCGGCCGGTGTCGAGCGTCACCACCGCGATGTCGTCGGTCCGCTCCGACAGCAGGTGCAGGATCACCTGGTCTTCCAGGCCGAAGCTGGTGGTGAAGACGATCTTGCCGGCAACCTCCCGGCGCAGGTGGGCAATCCGCTCGGCCGGGGACAGCGAAGCGAACACCTGCGCCAGCGCGGAGGCTTTCGCTCGCAGTTCGTCGGAGTTGACGCCCGTACGCGAGGCGCGCGCTGTGGACGCGACCTTGCCCGGGCGGGGGCCTGACGTCGTGTCCAGCGCGGCGGCCTGCGCCGTGAGAATGAGGCCCCCGCCCGCGATGCGTCCTTCGAACTCCAGCACGATGCGCCCGGTATTGGGATCGGCGGTGTAGGGATCGATCGCGATCGGCCGCGACAGCGCGAGCTCGATTTCCCCGACATGGTTCTGGGCGATGACTTCGGCGCCATCCGAAGCCAGCAGCCCGGGATCCACGGCATCCTCGATGGCGGCGACCACGGCGGTCGATTCGGCGGTCCCGATGCGCACGGTGATATGGCCGCCGACGGCGAGCGGACGCTGGTGTAACCAGAACACCCGCGCGCGCAGCCGCCGGGCGGACGCGGCCGGGCTCGTCGACGCGCAGACGACGTCGCCGCGCTCGACGAAGATGTCGCGATCGAGCGTGATGCCGACGGATTGCCCGGCGATCGCCACGCGCGGCGTCTGCGAGCTCTCACGCTCCGGCCATGCCTCGATCGACTTGATGCATGCGGGCTTGCCGGCCGGCATGATGAGGACATCGTCACCCACCCGAATGCGGCCACTCGCCACCCGACCGGCAATGATGCGGCGATCGTCGAACTTGTAGACGGCTTGCACCGGCAGGCGCGTCGCCAGGTCGTGTGGCGGGCGTGCCGGCACGAACGCATCGAGCGCGGCCAAAACCGTCGGCCCTCGATACCACGCGGTCGAGGACGTGTGCCGCGCCACGCCATCGCCGTTGCGGGCGGAAATCGGGATAATGGCGCTCGGCGTCAGGCCCAGTCCCGCCAGTTGAGCGGCGATTTCAGTTTCGATCTCCCTGAACTTGCCGGCATCGAACGCCACGCGATCCATCTTGTTGATGACGACCATCACCTGGCGCACGCCGAGGAGGTGCAGGAGATAGCCGTGGCGACGGGTCTGGTCGCGCACGCCCTCGGTCGCGTCGACGAGCAGCACGGCGGCATCGGCTTGCGCCGCTCCCGTGATCATGTTGCGGAGGAACTCGGCATGTCCGGGCGCGTCGATCAGGACGATATCGCGCGCCGGGGTGCGCAGCCGGATCTGACTGGTGTCGATGGTGATGCCCTGATCGCGCTCGGTCTGCAGGGCGTCGAGCAGGAACGACCACTCGAACGGCATGCCGCGGCGCGCGCTCACGGCCTTGAGCGCGTCGAGCTTGCCGTCCGGAAGGCCTTCCACTTCGTGCAGCAGGCGGCCGATCAGGGTCGATTTGCCGTGATCGACATGGCCGACGATGACGATGCGCACCAGGGCGCGCGCGCCAGCGGGCGAGACCGGGTGGAGCTGACGGGATATCTGGACGTTCATGGCAACTTCTTCTTCTTGGCCTTGGGAGGACTCAGAGCGCACCACGCTCACAGGTAGCCGGCCTTGCGCAGGCGTTCGAACGCATCCTCGGATTCGTGATCCATGGCGCGGCCGGCACGTTCGGGAATCCTGGTTGCCGCCAGCTCGGCGATGATCTCATCGATGGTGCCGGCGTTCGATTCGACCGGAAAGGTGATGTCGGCATCACCGAGCGAGCGGTAGCGCTTGCCGTCGCGCGCCAGGTAAAGGGGGATGATGGGGATGCCTTCGCGCTTGGTATAGGCCCAGATGTCGCTTTCGGTCCAATGCAGGATCGGATGCACACGCAGATGCGCGCCCGGCGGCGGCGAAGCGTTGAAGTGGTTCCAGAACTCGGGCGGCTGGTCGTGCACATCCCACAGGCCTTCGGCGCCGCGCGGAGAGAACACGCGCTCCTTGGCGCGGGTGGCTTCCTCATCGCGCCTGATGCCGGCGACCAATCCGTCGAAGCCGTGCTTGGCGAGCGCGAGCTTGAGACCTTCGGTCTTGCGGGCGGCCGAGCGCGCGGCGGGCGGCAGGGTCGGATCGATGGCGTCGATCGGAGGACACGGCTCGACCAGGAGATCGAGTTGCCACTCCTTGGCATAACGGTCGCGAAACGCGTACATCTCAGGAAATTTCTTGCCGGTGTCGACGTGCATGGCGGGGCAGGGCACGCGGCCGAAAAAGGCCTTGCGCGCGAGCCAGATCATGACGTTCGAGTCCTTTCCGAGCGACCACAGGATGGCGATGCGCTTGAGGCGCGCAAACGCTTCGCGAAGGATGAAGATGCTCTGCGATTCCAACTCGTCCAGGCGGTCCAACTGTGTCGCTTCGACCGGACCGGCCGCCGACTGCTGGCCGGAGGCAATAGCGGTCTCTTTTTTGATGTCGACCCTCATTTTTCTTCCACGCTTACACTCACAATTGGTAGAATATTTTTCTATTTGCCGGCGCGTTCGCCTTTGTATATGGCAAATAATTCTCGTCAACCCGAAAGTTCCTCCAATGAATTTTATGCAGCAATTTTTACGTCTCCTGCGCCGCCTGCTCGCAAAAGTCCATCCGCGCGTGCGGCAAAGAATCCATCGACCCGATGGCCGCGTTTGCGCGTTAACTCATGGCACGTCCGGAACGGAGCGATCGGGGTTGAGGAAGGACGTGCCCCTGGAACTGGCTTTGCCGCCGTCATTCGGAATTTGAGTACATCCATGAACGGGAACGTTGCGGCTTCGACGCGGGCAGATTGCGGGCGCGCGCAGGCGCGGACCGTCTCCGAGGAAACGCGGCAGGCGAGGTGGAACGGCAAAGCCGGCACCACGATCGGAATGCCAGACAGCAACACGCTTTGGCCGGGGGATGCCGGCCGCCCGGGGTCATTCATGACACGCTTCGTTGCAAGTTTCGTGCTCACGGCTGTGTTGACGGGAGCCGCACATGCCGCCGACATCACGCTCCTCAATGTCTCCTATGATCCGACGCGGGAGCTTTACGCCGACATCAACAAGGCGTTCGCTCCGAGATACAAGGCCGAGACCGGCAAGACCATCGACCTCAAGCAGTCGCATGGCGGTTCGGGCCGGCAGGCGCGCTCCGTGATCGACGGGCTTCAGGCTGATGTGGTCACGCTTGCGCTCGCCTACGATATCGACGAGATCGCCGACCGCGGGCTCATCGCGGCGGATTGGCAGAAGAAGCTGCCGCAGAACGCGTCCCCCTATACCTCGACCATCGTTTTCCTGGTCCGCAAAGGCAATCCCAAAGGCATCAAGGATTGGGATGATCTGGCCAAGCCCAATGTGAAGGTGATTACGCCCAACCCCAAGACGTCAGGTGGTGCGCGCTGGAATTATCTCGCTGCCTGGGGCTATGCGCTCAAGAAATACGGCGGCGAAGACAAGGCGCGCAATTTCGTTCAAAGCCTCTTCAAGAACGTGCCGGTGCTGGATACCGGCGCGCGCGGGTCGACCGTGACCTTCGTCGAGCGCAATGTCGGGGATGTCCTGATCGCCTGGGAGAACGAGGCGTTTCTTTCGATCAACGAGTTCGGCAAGGACAAGTTCGAGGTCGTGATCCCCTCGTTGTCCATCCTGGCAGAGCCGCCGGTCGCGATGGTCGACAAGGTAGTGGACAAGAAGGGGACCCGCGCACCGGCGGAAGCCTATCTCAAGTTCCTCTACACGCCGGAAGGACAGGAGATCGCTGCCAAGCACTTCTATCGCCCGCGCGATGAGGTCGTGGCGACGAAATATGAACGCAGCTTCCCGAAGGTCGACCTTTTCACCATCGACGACGTGTTTGGTGGCTGGCGGAAAGCGCAGACCACGCACTTCAAGGATGGCGGTATATTTGACTCCATCTACGCGCAGTGACGCGCGGCGTGTAGGATACGGCTCGAGCGACTGCGCACGGACATGAGGGGAAAGCGGTGAGCGGGGCTACGATCGCTCGGTATCGGCGGGTGATTCCGGGATTCGGGATCACTCTTGGAATGACCTTGCTGTGGCTCTCGCTGATCGTTCTGATCCCGCTCGCGGCGCTGTTTCTCAAGACCACCGAACTGTCGCTCGATCAGTTCCTGCGTATCGTGACCGGCCCGCGGGTCGCGCATGCGTTGCAACTGTCGTTCGGGTTGTCCCTGGCGGCGGCCGCGGTCAACCTCCTGTTCGGATCGGCCGTGGTCTGGGCGCTGGTGCGCTACGAGTTTCCGGGCCGGAGAGTGTTCGACGCCATCGTCGACATCCCATTCGCGCTGCCGACCGCCGTTGCCGGGATCGCACTGACCAACCTTTATGCGGAGAACGGCTGGCTCGGCCGGCTGCTCGCTCCGCTCGGCATCCAGGTCGCGTTCACGCCGCTCGGCATCTTCGTCGCGCTGGTCTTCGTCGGCCTTCCGTTCGTGGTGCGAACCGTGCAGCCGGTACTGGAAGACCTGGAGGCCGAGCTGGAGGAGGCGGCCGCAACGTTGGGCGCCTCGCGCCTGACCACGATTCGGCGCGTTATCTTCCCCGCCATCCTGCCGGCGCTACTCACGGGATTCGCGCTCGCGTTCGCCCGCGCGGTAGGCGAGTACGGATCGGTCATTTTCATCGCGGGTAACCTGCCGAACGTATCGGAGATCGCGCCGCTCCTCATCGTCATCCGCCTGGAGGAATTCCGTTACGCCGACGCCACCGCCATTGCCGCGGTGATGCTCGTCGCATCGTTTCTCATTCTGCTCGCGATCAACCTGCTGCAGCGCTGGTCCGAACGGCGCACCAGGGGCTATTGATGAGCGACCAGCCGCTTACGCTTCCCGGCTATCCGTCGCGGACCGGCTATCCGCCGGGGATGAGAGCGTTTAGAACACCCTCGATGGTCTTGCGACAGGTCAAGCCGGCCTCCGATGCGCGCGCCGATCCAACGCCCATGCGTTGGGCCATCATCGGCATCACGATTGCATTTTTGACGCTATTCGTGGTCATCCCGCTCATCAACGTCTTCGCGCAGGCGTTCTCGAAAGGGCTCGAGGCCTATGTCGCCGCCATCGGCAACGCCGATGCGCTTGCCGCCATCAAGCTGACGTTGATCGTGGCCGCCATCTCGGTCGGGCTCAATCTCGTGTTCGGCATCGTCGCCGCCTGGGCCATCACCAAATACGAGTTTGCCGGCAAGAGTCTGCTGATCACGGTGATGGACCTCCCGTTCTCCGTCTCTCCGGTGATCGCCGGATTGGTGTTCGTTCTCTTGTTCGGGGCCCAAGGCTATCTCGGGCCCTGGCTGCAGGCGCACGACATCACCGTCATATTCGCGCTTCCCGGCATCGTGCTGGCGACCGTCTTTGTCACCTTTCCGTTCGTTGCCCGCGAGCTGATCCCGCTCATGCGCGAGCAAGGCACGCTGGAGGAGGAGGCCGCGCTCTCGCTCGGCGCCTCGGGCCTGCGCACCTTCTTCAAGGTGACCTTGCCGAACGTGAAATGGGCACTGCTCTATGGTGTGTTGCTGTGCAACGCGCGCGCCATGGGCGAGTTCGGCGCGGTGTCGGTGGTGTCGGGCCATGTACGCGGCGAGACCAACACCATGCCGCTGCACGTCGAGATTCTCTACAACGAGTACCAGTTCATGGCCGCGTTCGCGGTGGCGTCGCTGCTGGCGCTGCTGGCGCTGGTGACGCTCGTCGCCAAGGTGATGCTGGAAGGCCGCGCGGCAAAGGAGTGAATGGATGAAGATCGCTTTGCACGAGGTGACCAGGCGCTTTGGAGCCTTTACCGCCCTCGACAACGTCAATCTCGACATTCACTCGGGCGAGCTGGTCGCGCTGCTCGGTCCATCTGGATCGGGCAAGACCACGTTGCTGCGTATCATCGCCGGACTGGACTGGCCCGATCAGGGCGAGGTCCATTTCGACGGCGAGGACGCGCTGTCGCGCAGTGTCGGCGAGCGCAATGTCGGTTTCGTGTTCCAGAACTACGCGCTTTTCCGCCACATGACGGTGTTCGAGAATGTTGCGTTCGGATTGCGTGCGCGCCCGCGCCGTCTGCGTCCGACCGAGGCCGCGATTCGCGCGCGGGTAAATCAGCTGCTCGAGCTGGTGCAACTCGGCCCGCTCGGGCAGCGGTTGCCGAACCAGCTGTCCGGCGGCCAGCGCCAGCGCATCGCGCTCGCGCGCGCGCTCGCCATCGAGCCCCGCATTCTGCTGCTCGACGAGCCGTTCGGCGCGCTCGACGCCAAGGTGCGCAAGGAGTTGCGGCGCTGGCTTCGTCAGCTGCACGAGGAGATCCACGTTACCTCGGTGTTCGTGACGCACGATCAGGAGGAGGCGTTGGAGCTCGCCGACCGGGTCGTCGTGCTCGCCAAGGGACGCGTCCAGCAGATCGGCACGCCCGAAGAGGTGTACGAACAGCCCCAGAGCGCGTTCGTGCATCATTTCATCGGCGAGTC
>Ga0070668_100003909_pt1 | contig 11005 bp, 4 predicted proteins | sample KBSS43metaG_FD_64661 | JGI IMG/M metagenome (GOLD analysis project Ga0070668, IMG submission 64661) | Switchgrass rhizosphere microbial communities from Kellogg Biological Station, Michigan, USA - KBS S4-3 metaG | ecosystem: Host-associated > Plants > Roots > Rhizosphere > Soil ... | reverse complement strand
CGTCCGGCTGAACGCGTCGCCGAGATGCAAATCGTCGAACCACTTTCCGCTGTCATCCATGAGTCGGCGCAATTAGAGGAGGTACGTGCAAAGCATGGATCCGGATGCGTCCGCGAAGCGCTTTCAGCCCCGCTCACCGGCGAGCGGTTCGCAGCGGAAACCCGCGGCACGCACGCCGGCCTCGAGATGCGCCAGCGCGGCGTCCGCGTCGGCGGGCGCGCCGCGCACGCCGAGCTCGATCCGCCGCGCGCCGTCGGCGAGGAACGTCGGCAGGCTGAACAGCTTGACCCGGGGGAAGCGCGCGACACTCTCGTCCATCAGCGGCAGTAGCTGGCTTTCGCCGGCGTCGTGAACGACGATCGCGCGCTCGACCAGCGGTGCGCGGCGCAAGTCCGGCAGCCAGGTTTCCAGCACCCAGTCGAGCATCGGCCACGCCATCTGGGGGAAACCGGGGAAAAAATGGTGCTTGCGCACGGCAAACGCCGCGATCCGGTTGAATGGGTTCGGGATGATCCGCGACCCTTCCGGAAATTCGGCCATCAGCACGCGATGCGGATACGCGTCGGCGCCGAAGCGCGCCTCGATTTCGGCGACGGCCTCGGGATGACGAAGCAGCGGAACGCCCAGCGCCGCCGCGGCTGCCTGCCGCGTGTGGTCGTCGGGGGTGGCGCCGATGCCGCCGAAGCTGAACAGCAGGTCGTCGCGCGCAAGCGACTCGCGCAGGATCCCGGTCAGGCGTTCGCGGTCGTCACCGGCGTAGTGCGCATAGTCCAACGTGAGCCCGCGTGCACCGAGCGTTTCGATCACATGCGGCAGATGGCCGTCGCGGCGCTTGCCGGTCAGGATCTCGTCGCCGATGATCAGCGCGCCGATGTTCATGGCGCGACAAAACCGGAAAGAAGGTCAGACTCGACGATCGACGCCATCGCGCATTTTCGGAAGGTGCTCCGTCGAGTCTGGCTTCGTTTCCGCCGTTCGCGCGTTTTCGTGCCGCTAAACGAGATCACGCATGTCGGTTCGATGCGTGTCGAGTCTGACCTGCATTTCCGCCTCTCGTGTTTCTTCGTGCGGTTATTCAACCGTTTCGGGGATCTTGTCCTCGAACTGTCCGAGCATGCTCGAGAACGCGCGATCGATCAGCGGCTCGGCTTCGACCAGTCGCGCGCGGTCGGCACGGAAGCGCTCGGCGAGCTCCTCGGCCGTCATCGAAAGCGCTTTCTGGCCTTGCCGGTTGGTGAACAGGTACGTTCCGCGCAGCGGGCTCACCCACGCCAGCTTCGCAAATGCGAGCTGGCCATCCTCGGCCTCGAACTCGATCCACATGCCGCGCTCGAGGTTGCGCGCGATCTCGAGATAGTCGTCGTCGAGGACCTCTTCCACTTCGGCGGCCGGCAACGGCTCTGCTTGCGTCATCGCCTCGGCCAGTGCGGTGGCCTTCTGCGCCATCTTCTCGTCGCCCATCGCCTTGGCGACTTCGGCCTGCGCCTTCGCCTGCTCGGCGACTGCCGCGGTCGGCGATTCGACATGTGCCAGCGACGGCTTCACCGCCGCCGCGTGCGCCTCGACCAGGTTCGACATGAAGCGCTCGCGCTCGTCGTGCGCCCACGCCTGCGAGTGAATGCCCGCGCTCAGCCGCTTGAGCAGCGAAGGCAGCAACGCGACCAGATGCTTGCGGTCCTCGGGCGTTTTCTTCGGCTGTACGCTCCACACCAGGTCCTCGAGCGTCGCGACGCCCGAGCTCCACGACTCGCTATCCTCGCCGTCGTGCTGGTAGACCTTCCCGAGCGCCGGCGCCCAGCGCTGGCGGAGGAACGACGCCAGGAAATTCGGCACCGGATAGCTCTCGATCCGGCGCTCGACTTCGGATTTCGCCACGACATCGGCGATTTCCTGCTTGTCGCGGGTGTTGATCTCCTCGGCGGTCGACGCGATGTTCGCCTCGGCCGCTTTCTCTTCGTCGGCCAGAAACGCCTCGAGGTCTTCGCGAAGCTCATCGAAGATCGTCAGGTCGTCGCCGAATCCTTCGAGTATCCGGTGAACGATCGCGTCGAGCTTCTTGTACAGCGGGTCTTCCTGACCCATCTCCACGGACCAGCCGAGCCCGGCCTGCGCGAGCGCATTGACGAGCAACCGGGACGGATGGCTTTTCTTCGCGAAGAACGCGCCGTCGAGCATCGCGGCCTTCAACACCGGAATCTGCAGTCGCGCGAGCAGCGCCTTGATGCCGTCGGGAAGATCCTTGGTGTCGAAGATGAAATCGAACAGCATCGCAACCATCTCGATCGTCATCGATTCGAGCTGGTTCGCCTTCTGTCCGAGCGGGGACTCCTGAAGATCGCGCAGGACGTTGTGCAGGCCGTCGGGGATTCCGGAGAACTGGACCTGCGCGCCTTCGACGTCGAAGCCGACCTGGCCGGCCTGCAGCCGCGTCAGGCCTTCGTGCAGCGCGGCGGTCGCAATGATCGGTGCGCCGGGAACATAACCGGAGCGCGTCGGCGCCATCGGCGAGAACACGCGCTGCGCGGTGGCCGGCGACGCGCCCGGCATCTCGATCGACGGCAGGTCTTCACCCGCGTCGCCGTCCGGCATCGCATAGCCCGACGAGTGACCTGCGCCCATGTACGGTGCGCCGCTCGTGGCCGGTGCGCCACCCATTGCCGGCGCACCGCGGCCGAACGGCGCTTGCGGTTGCGGCGCCGCCATCGCTGCGGCTGCGGCGCCACCGAACATCCGCTTGAACAGCGCCATCACGTCGACTTCCGCCACCGGCGGCGGCGGCGCAGGCGGCTTTTGACTGTCGGTCGTTCCGGCGGGCCGTGCGCGATCGGCGCGGGAGACCACGGGTCGCATCGCCGAGGGGACGATGTTCAGGTTCTGCAGATGCCGGTTGAGGTCGGCGTAGATGGCGTTCAGGTCACCGAGCGACGCCTGGTTCAGCTCTTTCAGGATCTGGAACTTGATCCTGTTTTCCGCCCTGATCTGCTTCAGCGCCTCGGCGAACGAGTCGACGATCGTCTGCGGCGCCAGCGGATTCTGATCGGTCTCGAGCTCGGGGCGTCCGAGCAGATGGCCCACGCCGCGGTTGAATTCGGCAAGCTCGTCGTGGCAGGCGTTCTCGACGATCCGCACGATGTTCCCGGTCAGCACCGACTCGTCCATCGCCGACGTGTCGACCAGCGTCAGCTTGGTCGAATCAACGGTCGACTTCGAGAATTCCTCCTTCGTTTCGCGGCCGCTGATGCGATCGTCGACGCGCTTGCGCAGCCTCTTCTCGAACTCCGCCATCAGATGGCCGCGTTCGGTCTTCAGCGCCCCGCGCGCGTCGAGAAACAGCGACTGTTCGTCGCGGATGTCCGACTTGTTCGCGCGCTCCATCAAGAGGTCGCCCACGCGGTCGAGCATCGTCGTGAACGAAAGCAGCAGCCGATGGATCGCGAGATCGCGGCAATCGGCCATGACCTTGACCATGTCGCGGGGGATTGACCGGCGGAGGGCCGACTCGCGGGTGGTGGGTGTGCTCACGCGTTTTCTGGTGTCGTCGTTGCGGTGGCGGAGTGAACGGCGGCGTTGCCCGCCTGCGGCGGGTCAAGACGTTAGGACACAATCCGGCCAAATTACTCTAGCACGGCGGGTCACCCCCGCCAACGGGGTCCACTTACCGTTCAGCGGCGCTGGACGTCGGCCCAGGCCTTCGCCAGCCGCTTGAACGAGACCGGCGACGGGGTTTTAAGCTCCTGCGCGAACAGGGATACCCGAAGCTCCTCGATCAGCCAGCGGAACTCCTCGAGCGCCGGATCGCTGCGCCCCGCCTGGCGGTCGCGCTCCGCCTGCGCCCGGTACTGATGCCACAGCGCCGCCACCTGCATGGCGTGCTTCGAGTCGCGTTCAGGCCGTTCGCTGAACTTGGCGATCCGCCGGTCCAGCGCCTTCAGGTATCGCGGCAAGTGTGCGAGCTGGGCCCACGGCGTCGCGCTGAAAAAGCCCGGATAGACCAGCGCATCACGCTGCGCGCGCACCTCGCTTGCGAAGCCGGTCAATGATCGCGGCAGAGCGGCGATCCGTTGCGAAAGCGCAAGATGCTCGGCGGCAATCGCGGCCAGCAGCCTGAACGCGCCGTCGGCGACCGCGGGCAAGCGCGCGCGCGCGCGCCGCAGTTGTTCGGCGAACGCGCGGTCGTTGCGCGGCAGCGGATCGTCGCCGATCAGCGCGCGATCGCGGACCGCCGCGAGCACGTCGGCGAGCAGGCGGTCGGTGGCGATCGTCGTCTTCAGTTGCAGCGCCGCCGCCGCAAACCCCGGCACGCCTTTCTCGTAGCGTTGCAGCGCGTCCTTCAGCGTGAGCCGCAACAGGCGGATGACGCCAGCGCGCGTCGCGGCGAGCGCGCCCTCGCGGGTGTCGTGCAGTGCCAGCGACACGCTGTCGCCGTCGTCGACGAGCGCCGGATAGCCGGTCAAACGCTGGCCGTTGCGCTCGACGGCCAGCGTTTCGGGCAGCTCGCCGAAGCCCCAGGCGCGAATGCCTTGCTTGCCGAACGCGGGGCCGCTGCCGGCAAACGTCATCTGCGCGGCTTCGCCCAGTAGCGCGCGCAGGGCCGCGAGGTCGCGCCCTTTCGCCAGTTCCTTGCCCGCAGCATCGACGACGACCACGTTGACGGCGAGATGCGCAGGTAACTCGATGGCGTCGAAGACGTCCGCCGGCATCCCTTCGCCAAGGCGCGTCGCGAGCCAGCCACGCAGCGTGTCGGGCAGCGCCGCGTCGTGATCCGGGGTCGCTTCGAGAAACGCCGTCACCACGTCGGGCAGCGGGATCAGCCGGTTCCGGTACGCCTTCGGCAGTCCCTTCAGGTACTGCGTGACCTTGTCGCGGATCATGCCGGGCACCAGCCAGCCGAGGCGCGCGGCGTCGACCTGGTTCAGCAGCGCCAGCGGTACCGTCAGCGTCAGGCCGTCGTTCGGGTGCCCGGGCGCGAAGCGGTACTTGAGCGGCAGCGTCGTCCCGGCCATCGCCAGCGACGGCGGGAACAGCACGTCGGTCACCTGCGCGGCCGCGTGGCGCATCAGGAACTCGCGAGTCAGGTGCAGCAGCGAAGGATCGCTGCGCTCGGCGCCCGTGCGCCACTGCTCGAACGTCGCCAGCGAGTGCACGTGTACCGGCACGCGCTCTGCGTAGAACGCCGCGATCGACGCGTCGTCGATCAGCACGTCCTGGCGCCGCGCCTTGTGCTCGAGCTCGGCGACGCTCGCGATCAGCTTCCGGTTGTGCGCGATGAACGTTCCACGCGTTGCCAGCGTGCCGGGCACCAGGGCTTCAGCGATGAACACGTCGCGCGCGAGCACCGGATCGATGGCGCCGAATGAAACGCGGCGCCGTGCGACCAGCGTCAATCCGTAAAGCTGGACGCGCTCGCTGGCAACGACCTCGCCCCGCTTTTCGTCCCACACCGGATCGAAGTAGTCGCGCGTCACGCGATCGCCGGCCACGGCCTCGATCCATTCCGGCTCGATCCGCGCCGCGCAGCGCGCATACAACCGCGACGTCTCCACCAGCTCCGCGGCCAGCACCCACTTCGCGCCCTTTCGTGCGAGACCCGACCCGGGATGCAGGTGGAAACGAATCCCGCGCGCCCCCTGGTAGCCGTCGCCGTCTTCGTTACGGCAGCCGACGTTCGACAACAGGCCGGCGAGGATCGCCTGGTGCAGCGCGGCGTAGCGCGCAGTGTCGAATTCGCGCGGCAATGCTGCGGGCCACGACCAGCCCGCTTCTTCGAGCTGGCTCGCGAGCTGCCCATGGACGTCGCGCCATTCGCGCAGTCGAAGGTAGGACACGAACTGCGCGCGGCAGGCGTCGACCGTGCGCCGGTGCGACGCTTTCGCCGCCAGCGCCGCGGCGAAGAATTCCCACAGCGCGATCAGCGACAGGAAGTCGGAACGCTCGTCGCGAAACATCAGGTGCGCCTGATCCGCCGCTTGCCGTTTGTCGAGCGGACGCTCGCGCGGATCGGGCACGGCCAGCGCGCTGGCGATGACCAGCGCTTCCGCCAGGCACCCGGCATCGCGTGCGGCGAGCACGATGCGACCGATCCGCGGATCGAGGGGCAGGCGCGCCAGCTCGCGGCCCTGCGGCGTCAACGCGCGCTGGGCGTCGACGGCACCGAGCTCCTGCAGCAGCTGGTAGCCGTCGGCGATCGCGCGCGGTCCGGGTGCGTCGACGAAGGGGAATGCCTCGACCGGCCCGAGGTCGAGCGCGGCGGCGCGCAGGATCACCGACGCCAGTGAGCTCCGCAGTACTTCGGGCTCGGCGTAGCGCGGGCGCGCCGCGTAGTCGGCGTCGCTGTAGAGGCGTACACAGATCCCGTCCTGTACGCGCCCACAGCGCCCGGCGCGCTGGTCGGCCGACGACTGCGCCACTTTCTCGATCTGCAGCAGTGTGGTCTTGTTGCGCAGGCTGTAGCGCTTGATGCGGGCGAGTCCGGCGTCGATGACGTATCGGATGCCGGGCACCGTCAACGAAGTCTCGGCGACGTTCGTCGCCAGCACGATCCGTCGTCCCGTCGACGGCGCGAATACGCGCTGCTGTTCGGCCGCCGACAGCCGTGCATACAGCGGGAGGATTTCCATCGCCGCCGCATACGGGCGCCGCGACAGGCCCTTGCGCAACAGGTCGCCCGTTTCGCGGATCTCGCGCTCGCCGGGCAGGAACACGAGGATATCGCCGGGCCCCTCGCGCCACAGATCCTCGGCCGCCGCGACGATCGCCTCTTCAAGCTCCTCCTCGTCGTCGCTTTCCTCGTCGCCGGTCTTGAGAGGGCGATAGCGGACGTCGACGGGAAACAGACGCCCGGACACCTCGATCACCGGTGCGGGTCCGGCGGCCGACGCGAAATGTGCGGCGAAGCGCGCGGCGTCGAGCGTCGCCGACGTGATGATCACTTTCAGATCGTCGCGCTGCGCGAGCAGCCGCTTCAGGTAGCCGAGCAGGAAATCGATGTTGAGGCTGCGCTCGTGAGCCTCGTCGACGATGATCGTGTCGTACGCCGACAGCAGGCGGTCGCCCTGGGACTCGGCGAGCAGGATGCCGTCGGTCATCAGCTTGACGTACGCGTCGGGGCGCGTGTGATCGGTGAAGCGGACCTTGTAGCCGACCGCGGCGCCGAGCGGCGTCCCGAGCTCCTGCGCAATCCGGGTCGCGACGGCGCGTGCGGCGATCCGGCGCGGCTGCGTGTGGCCGATCAGCCCGCGCTCGCCGCGCCCTGCGGCGAGACAGATCTTCGGCAGCTGCGTCGTCTTGCCCGATCCGGTTTCGCCGCAAACGACGACGACCGGATGCGCGCGAATGGCCGTCGCGATATCGCCGGCCCGCTGCGCGACCGGCAGTTCCGGCGGATAGTCGAATTGCGGCTTGGCGGCGATCCTGGCCACGCGGCGCGCGTGCGAGCGTTCGATGTCGGCCGCGATCCTCGTCCATTCTCCAGCCGATGCGCGCCGGCCACGGGTGCGTTCGATGCGCGCGCGCAGCCGCCACGCGTCGAAGGCGAGCGCTTCGGGCAGGCGGGCGAGGAGTGCGTCGGGCGTGTCGGACATCGGGAAGACCATTGGCAAAGATTGCGGCGATGGGGCGCGGATTCTACCCCCCGCCGTCGGCGTCGTTTATCATCGCAGCGCATATCGCGTCGCCCCAGTGGTCAACCGGTGCGGAGCGTTCCCCCTTTCGGAGGCACTCATGACCCCATTTCGCTCCCGGGCGCTCGCCGCCCTTCTCGGCGCCGCGCTGCTCGGCGCCGCCGCGGTGTCGGACGCCGTCACGCTGCGCTGGGCCGGCCGCGGCGACATGCACACGACCGATCCGCATTCGCAGAACGAAAACCTGACCAACAACCTCAACTCGCTGATCTACGAGTTCCTGGTCATGCGCGACAAGCAGCTCGGGATCATCCCCGATCTGGCGGAATCCTGGACCCAGGTGAATCCGACGACGTGGCGCTTCAAGCTGCGCCCTGGCGTCAAGTTCCACGACGGCACGCCGTTCACCGCCGACGACGTCGTGTTCAGCTTCGAGCGCGCAAAGGCGGACTCGTCGCAGCTGCGCGCCTACGCCAACGCCACCGGCCAGGCGAAGAAGATCGACGACCTGACCGTGGAGTTCGTCACGCCGGGGCCCAATCCGACGATGCTCGAGCACGTGATCACGATCAACATCATGTCCAAGGCCTGGTGCGAGAAGAATCGCGCGACCAAGCCGCAGAACTACACGCAGAAGGAGGACATGATCACCGCCAAGCAGGCCAACGGCACCGGCCCGTACATGCTCGTTTCCCGCGAGCCCGACGTGAAAACGGTGCTGAAGAAAAATCCGAACTGGTGGGGGCTCAAGGCCGGCCAGTTCGACGGCAACGTCGACGACCTCGTGTACACGCCGATCGTCTCCGATGCGACGCGCGTCGCCGCGCTGATCTCCGGCGAAGTGGACCTGATCAACGACCCGCCGCCGCAGGACGTGCCGCGGCTCAAGGAAACGCCGAACATCAAGGTGCTAGAGGGCGTCGAGAACCGCATCGTGTTCATCGGCATGGACCAGAAGCGCGACGAGTTGCTGTATTCGAACGTCAAGGGCAAGAATCCGTTCAAGGACAAGCGGGTGCGCGAAGCGCTGTATTCGGCGATCGACATCGACGCGATCAACCGGACGACGATGCGCGGACTGTCGAAGCCGTCGGGGGCGATGCTGCCCAATCCCAAGATGTCGTCGCCGGAAATCGAGAAGCGGCTGCCGTTCGACCGCGAGAAGGCGAAGAAGCTGCTCGCCGACGCAGGCTACGCGAAGGGATTCGAGGTCACGCTCGACTGCCCGAATAACCGCTACATCAACGACGAGAAGATCTGCCAGGCACTGGCGGCGATGTGGGCGCAGATCGGCATCGACATCAAGGTCAACGCGATGCCCCGGGCCAACTATTTCCCGAAGCTCGAGAAGACCGAGACCAGCATGTACATGCTCGGCTGGGGCGGTGCGTCTATCGACGCGATCTTCATCCTGCAGCCGGTGCTGTCGTCGTACAGCGGCAAGGGTGACGGCGACTACAACTACGGCCGCTACACCAATGCCAAGCTCGACGAGTTGACGGCGAAGATCAAGGTCGACATGAATCCCGAGCAGCGGCTGGGATTGGTGCGCGAGGCGCTGCTCGCGCACAACGCCGAGGTCAACCATCTTCCGCTGCACCGGCAGGTGATCCCGTGGGCGTCGCGCGCGACGGTGAGCCTGCCACACCGCGCCGACAACTGGGTGACGCCGCAGTGGACGACGGTCAAGTAGCTCGAGGCTCCAAGTGCCGCGTCACGCGGCGGCGGTCGTCGCGTAGGCCACCGGGGTGGGCGGCCGCGTGATCCAGCGGTACGCGAGCCACGCCAGCACCGCGACGGTGAGCGCATACAGCGCGAAGTACCCGAAAGCGGCCGGGGTGCCTTTTTGCGTGGCGGCGACCGCAGCGTCGAGGATCAGTCCCGCGGCCAGGTACGCGGGGACCGTCCGCACGTCGTAGCGGAACAACAGCAGCACCACCGCGGCGGCGGTCACGCCCGACGCCAGTGCGCCGGCCGCCGCGACCGCGACGTCGCGTGCACCGATCACCGGCAGCAGGTGCAGCATTACGAGCACCACCACGACGATCCACTGGCGTTTCGTCCAGCCGCCGGTCATCCGCTCGAGCACGTGCAACGCAAGCAGCGCGACTGCGGTGATGCCGATGTACGAGATGCCGGCGATCAGCGCGGCAGCGAGCGGCAGCGCTTGCGCTTCCGCGCCGAACGTCGGCCAGATGGGCGCGGTACGCGGCGCCAGCGCCGACAGCGCCGCCGACAGCCCCGCGACGAAGATCGCCGCCGCCACCCCCGCCACCCATGCCGGCAAGCGCCCGGCGAGCGCAATTCGCGGCGCATGGCGTGCCGCGTGCATGCCGACACCGGCGGCGAGCCCGAACAGCAATGCGGCCAGCACGCTGCCGACCAGCGACCCCGCGATCCGCATCAGCACCTGAAGCGTCACGGGCTCCGTCGTGGAAAGGCCCATGGCGATCAAAGGCCAGCTGTTGGCGAGCGTGAGCACGCCGGCGACGATGGCGACGCTGCCGACGACAATCGTCGCTCGCGTGTCGCTGCCTCCGCGTGTCCAGCTGCGCACGCCGAGGATCAGGGCCGCGAGCAGCACGCCGGCGAGCGCCAGCGCACCGCCGACGCGCAGCACGAGGAACCGGCTTTCCTGCTCACGCTCGGCGCGCAGCCACGTCTCCGGCACGAACACGAAACGGCCGCTGCCGACAACCTCGCTCCCTGCGGTCGTCACCTGCACACGCGCCTCGCCCCCAGCTCCGACGGCAATCGCAGGATCCTTGAACTGGAACGTCCAGTCGGTCCGCGCCGGCCGCTGCTTCTCTTCCGCCGCGACCATCGTGAGCGCGGCGGGATCGAGACCGAAGCGATCGCGCAATTCGCGCGTGGCCAGCGCGAGCGCCGTCGCCCGGTCCGGCTTGTCGCCGGCACGCGCTTCGGGCAGCTGATGGCGCACCTGCCGTACGCGCCCGTCGGCGTCGATGGTCACCCGCCATTCCTCGGCGCGGTCGGCGACGTCGCCGTCGAACGTCGCATAGCGGACCTCCCATAACGGCGGCGCCAGCGTCGCTCCGATCAACGCGCGATACGCCGCCGGCCCCGCTTCCTGCCAGACGAACTTGTGCCACGTCCATTGCGTTGAATCGTCGCTCGCCAGCCGGCCGCTCGAGAAGCGTCTCCAGGTGGAGGGTAGTACGACGCCGCGCGCCGCCAACGCGGCATCGGCAGCCGCCTCGGCCTGCGCGCGCGTCAGCGACAGTCCCGGAACGTCGGCGCGAAACGGTGTCGTCGTGACCCACGCCACCAATCCCGCGATCGCGAGCCACGGCAGCGCACGCTGGAAACGTGCGGCGGTGCCGGCAACGGGAGCGAGTTCGGCCGGTGCAGCGGCGATTTCCACC
>Ga0070668_100003905_pt1 | contig 11008 bp, 6 predicted proteins | sample KBSS43metaG_FD_64661 | JGI IMG/M metagenome (GOLD analysis project Ga0070668, IMG submission 64661) | Switchgrass rhizosphere microbial communities from Kellogg Biological Station, Michigan, USA - KBS S4-3 metaG | ecosystem: Host-associated > Plants > Roots > Rhizosphere > Soil ... | reverse complement strand
CGCGCGTGAAGCTGCCGCGGCGAAGATCATCGCGGATACGGGTGCGACGCTGGTGCATCCGTTCGACGATTTCAGAGTGATGGCAGGGCAGGGAACTGCGACGCTCGAACTGCTCGACCAGGCGCCGGACCTCGACATCATCGTTGCCCCGATCGGCGGCGGCGGATTGATCAGCGCCACCGCCGTCGCTGCACACGGTATCAAGCCCGGCATCCGCGTCATCGGTGCGGAGCCCGCGGGCGCTGACGATGCGTATCGCTCATTCCATTCCGGCAAGCGCATCCCGACCGTGCAGCCGAATACCATCGCCGATGGCTTGCGCAGCACGACCAGCGAGCGCACGTTCAACGAGATCCGCAGCCACGTTGACGATGTCGTTACGGTCTCGGAAGAATCGATCATCGCGGCGATGCGCTCGATCTGGGAAGTGCTGAAGACCGTGGTCGAGCCATCGGGCGCGGTTTCCTACGGCTCGATCGTCGATAAGAAGATCGACGTGCGCGGCAAGCGCGTCGGCATCATCCTCAGCGGCGGAAACCTCGATCTCGATAAGCTGCCCTGGATGACAACATGAACGGCGTGACGATATGAAATGACTTCGGAGCGCGAAACCGTTCTACACAGCTGGTGCCGGCAAGCGGACTGGGCGGCGCCGACTGTCGTGGGCGGCTCCGGTGCGCGGTTTCATACAGAAGATGGCCGCAGCATTCTAGACATGAGCAGTCTCGCGGAGTGCAATGGCCTCGGCCATCAGCATCCGCGCGTCGTCGCTGCAATCCGGCAGCAGGCAGAGCAACTGTGCTTCGTGACGAATGCCTGGGGCGCGCAGCCGCGCGCACGGCTCGCGGAGATGCTGCTGGAAAAATCCGGATTCGAGGGCGGCCGCGTGTTCTTCACGCTGGCCGGCGCCGATGCCAACGAGAACGCCGTAAAGCTCGCGCGTCAGGCCTCGCGCAAGCCGCGCGGAAAAATCATCGCGCGGGACCGGTCGTATCACGGTGCCAGCTACGCGACCATGGCACTGTCCGGAGACACTCGGACGAGTCACCAGGTCGATGCGCAGGCGTTCGGTGTCGTGCGCGCGTTGCCGCCGTACGCTTATCGTTGTCCTTTCGACACGACGAGCGCAGAAGAGTGCGGCGAGCGCAGCGCCGCACACGTGGGCGAGCTGATCGAGGCTCACGGCGCCGCGCAGGTGGCCGCAGTGCTGATGGAGCCGAATGCAGGAACGAACGGCATCGTGGCACCGGAAAACTACTGGCCGTTGTTACGCGCGCATACGCGCGAGCGCGACGTTTACTTGATTGCCGACGAAGTGATGAGCGGCTTCGGTCGATGCGGCGAATGGTTCGCCTGGCAACGTTACGGTGAAGACGGCCGCCCTGATCTGATGACGCTCGCGAAAGGGCTGACCGGCGCGCATCTGCCGCTCGGCGCCGTCGTGCTGTCGGCCGGGATCGCGCGGCGGCTCGAGAACGAAATGCTGTACACGGGGCTGACTTATTGCGGACATCCGCTGGCGTGTGCAGCGGGTGTTGCGGCGGTCGAGGCGTACGAGAACGAGGGATTGATCGAGCGCTCGCGCCGGTTGGGCTCGCAGATGTATCGCGAGTTGCAGAGACTGAAGGAGCGGCATGCGATCGTCGGCGATGTGCGCGGCGGCCATGGGTTGTTCGCTGTCGTGGAGCTGGTGCGCGATCGTGCATCGAAGGAGCCGCCGAGCGCGTGGCCGGATGCGCATCCGGCGATTACGAAGCTGGTGAAGGACGCGTTGGCGTGCGATGTGTCGTTCGCGACGCGGGGGAATCTGATCATTCTGGCGCCGCCGTTGGTGATCGAGGAAAAGGAGTTGCAGGACGCGTTGTCGTTGCTGGATGCGTTGCTTGGTGAGATGAAGTTTTAAAGAGTCGGGCTGAAGCCCGACCTACAGCGTGGACATACGCATATGAGTTACAAACTGACCTACTCCACGATGTTCGATCCGCCGCCGGAGATGCACGCGCGCTTCGACGCCGCGATGCGCGAGGTGCGCTCGCAACTCGGCCGCCGGTATGCGCTGCATATCAACGGGGCCGACGTCGACACTGCGACGGCGCGCGACAAGCGCAGTCCGATCGATCGCGAGTGGCTGCTGGGCTCGTTCGCACAGGCTGGCGCGCAGGAGGTCGATCGCGCGATGGCTGCGGCCGCCGCAGCGTTTCCCAAGTGGCGCGCCACGCCGCCGCAGGAGCGCATGCGTCTGCTGCGCAAGGTCGCGCAGCTCATCGAGGAGCGCGTGTACCAGATCGGCGCTGCGCTCACGCTCGAAGTCGGCAAGAACCGCATGGAAGCGCTCGGCGAAGTGCAGGAGACGGCGGACTTCTTCAACGTGTACTGCGACGATTTCGAGCGTCAGCAGGGATTCGATCACGCGCTGCCTGACGATCCGCTGCCGAACGCGGTCTCGCGCAATCGCAGCGTGATGAAGCCCTACGGCGTGTGGGTCGTGATCAACCCGTTCAATTTCCCGTTCGCGCTCGCCGGCGGTCCGGTGGCTGCGGCGCTCGTCACCGGGAATACCGTCGTGCTGAAGGGCGCGAGCGAAACGCCGTGGGCTGGACGCATGCTGGCCGATTGTCTGCGCGATGCAGGGCTGCCGCCTGGAGTGTTCAATTATTTAATGGGTCCGGGCGGCGCGATCGGCGATGCGCTCGTGCAGGATCCGCGCACGGCAGGCGTAACGTTCACCGGCTCATACCAGACCGGCATGCACATCATTCGCACGCTCGCTAACGGCAAATATCCACGACCGTGCATCGCGGAGATGGGTGGCAAGAACGCCGGGATCGTGACTGCCAACGCCGACCTGGAGCGCGCGGCGCTGGGCATCGTGCGCAGCTCCTTCGGCATGGGCGGGCAGAAGTGCTCGGCGCTGTCGCGATTGTATGTGCAGTCTTCGGTAGCCGATGAGCTCATCGATCGCGTCGCCAAAAAGGTCGCGGCGCTCGGCGTCGGCGACCCGACTCGCGCGGAGAACTGGCTCGGGCCGGTAGTCAGCGAGAAGGCGCAGCGTGACTATCTGTCGTACATCGAGCGGCTGCGCAGCGCTGGAGCCAACATCCGCATCGGCGGGCGTGCTTTGCTGGAGGGAGATCTGTCGCGGGGGTTCTACGTGCAGCCGACGCTCGCCGAGGCGCCCGGTGACGCGGACTTGTGGCGCGAGGAGATGTTCCTGCCGATCGTCATGCTGCGGAGGATCCGCGACTTGAACGAAGGCATCGCGCTCGCGAACGATTCGGAGCTCGGGCTCACCGCGGGGATGTACGGCTCGCGTGCCGAGGTGGAGCAGTTCTTCAGGGAGATCGAAGCCGGCGTAACCTATGCGAACCGCGCGCAGGGCGCGACGACCGGCGCCTGGCCGGGTTATCAGCCGTTCGGCGGCTGGAAGGGCTCTGGCAACACGGGCAAAGCGATCGCGTCGTTCTACTATCTCGCGCAATACCTGCGCGAGCAGTCGCAGACATTCGTCGAGTGAGAAAGCCATGAAATCGCCACACATCAAGACAGCGCTGCCAGGCCCGAAGGCCGAGGCGATGCTCAAGCGCGACGCGCTGGTCGTGTCGCCATCCTATCCGCGCGATTATCCGTTCGTGATCTCGCACGCGAAGGGCGTGGAGGCGTGGGACGTCGATGGCAACCGCTTTCTCGATTTCATGGCGGGCATCGCCGTCTGCGGCACCGGGCACAGCCATCCCAAGGTCGTGCAGGCGATTACGGAAGCGGCGCAGAAGTTCGTGCACATCTCGAGCGACTACTGGCACGAGAACCAGATCGCGCTCGGCGAGAAGATCGCCGCGCTGAATCCGGTCGGCGGGCCGGCGATGAGCTTCTTCTGCCAGAGCGGCACCGAGTCCGTCGAAGCCGCGCTCAAGCTGGCGCGCAACGTCAGCGGGCGCGGGCGCTTCATCGGCTTTCTCGGCGGATTCCACGGGCGCACGATGGGCTCGCTGTCGTTCACGTCGAGCAAGTACACGCAGCAGAAGGGCTTCTTCCCGACGATGCCCGGCGTCACGCACGTGCCGTACCCGAATCCGTATCGACCGCTGCTCGCGGGCAGCGACCAGGGCGCGGCAGTGCTCAACTACATCGAGAACGTGCTGTTCAAGAGCAACGTGCCGTCGAATGAAGTCGCAGCGATCTTGATCGAGCCGATCCAGGGAGAGGGCGGCTACCTGGTACCGCCGGACGGCTTCCTGCAGGGACTGCGCGCACTGTGCGACCGGCACGGCATTCTGCTGATCTTCGACGAAGTGCAGTCGGGCATCGGCCGTACCGGCAAGATGTTCGCGGCGGAACACTTCGGCGTCACGCCGGACATCGTGACGCTCGCGAAGGGCCTGGGCTCCGGACTGCCGATCGGCATGATGGTCGCGAAGCGGGCGCTGATGGAAAAATGGCAGCGCGGCTCGCACGGCAATACCTACGGCGGCAATCCGGTGTGCTGCGCGGCTGCGCTGGCAACGCTCGACCTCGTGTCCTCGGAGTTCTGCGCGAACGCCGCGCGCATGGGCGAATACTTCATCGGCCGGCTGCGCGAGCTGCAGGGCAAGTACGCTTGCATCGGCGACGTGCGGGGCAAGGGTTTGATGCTCGGCATGGAGCTGGTCGAGGACCGCACCACCAAAGTGCCGGCGATCAAGCTCACCGAGAAGTTCATCCGACAGGCCTACCTCAACGGGTTGCTGCTGCTGTCGTGCGGCCAGAGCACGATCCGCTTCATGCCGCCGCTGCTGGTCACGAAGGAGCACGTGGACGAAGCGATCACGATCCTCGACGCCACGTTCGGCGAAACACAGAACGCGTGAGGCGCTTGACCCGACTTGCGACTTCGGGAGCCGCGCTCGCGCTGGCGGTTGTTACGACCGCCTTCGCCGAGCGCGAGCCGGTGCTGAAGCAGATCGATCTGCCGCACTCCTACTACTACCGCGAGATGTACCTGCCGCAGCTGACGAGCGGCCCATCGAGCGTCGCGTTCTCGCCGGACGGCGCATCGCTGGTGTACAGCATGGCCGGTTCGCTGTGGCGCCAGGAGATCGTCAGCGACCGCGCAACCGAGCTCACGCATGGACCGGGCTACGACTATCAGCCTGATTGGTCGCCGGACGGCAAGCACATCGTCTTCGCACGTCATCACGACAACGGGATCGAGTTGTGGCAGCTCGACTTGCCGTCAGGCGGTGCACAGCAGCTGACGACGACGGACGCAGTGAACGTCGAGCCACGCTACTCGCCGGATGGCAAGCGACTCGCGTATGTGTCGACGGCCGGCAGCGGTCATTTCAATCTGTTTGTCGCGCCGATCGAGACCAACAAGCTCGGAGCCGCGCGCGCAGTGGTTGCGCCGCACGAGAGCAAGATCGCGCGCTACTACTATTCGAAGCACGACCACACGATCAATCCGTCGTGGACGCCGGACGGCAAGCGTCTCGTGTTCGTTTCCAATCGTGAGATTGCATACGGCAGCGGTGACGTGTGCAGTGCTGCGGTCGACGGTGCCAACGAGCTCGAGTGTTTCGTGCACGAGGAAACGAGCTGGCGGGCGCGACCGGAAGTCGCGCCCGACGGACGGCGCGTGCTCTACAGCAGCTATCAAGGCCGGCAATGGCATCAGCTGTGGCTGACGACGCTCGCCGGCGATGCGCAGTTGCCGCTGACGTTCGGCGAGTTCGATGCGACGCAAGCCCGCTGGTCACCCGACGGACGCCGCATCGCTTACATCAGCAACGAAGATGGCAACGTGGCGCTGTGGGTACTCGAAGTCGTCGGCGGGGAGCGTACGCGCATCATCGCTCGCGATCGTCAGTACGCGCGTCCGATGGCCACGCTGCGCGTTCGCTTGAGCTCCGGTGACAAGAGCGTTGCCGGCCGCATCAGCGTCGTCGGCCCCGACAATCGCTACTACGCCCCGGACGATCGCTGGGTCCACGCAGACGACGGCTTCGATCCGGTGCGAGTGCCAGCCGAGCTGCGCTATTTCCATTGTCCTGGCGAGTGCACGCTGACGTTGCCTGAGGGTGAAGCGTACGTGACGGCGTGGCGTGGCCAGGAATATGCACCGGTCCGTCAGAAGTTCGACGTGCGTGCGGATGCGCAGAACGCGGCGAATATTTCGCTCCAGCCGCTGCAACTTCCCGACTGGGCGCCGCGCAATGTCACGGCCGACCTGCACGTCCACATGAATTACGGCGGCCACTATCGCAATACCGAAGAGCGGCTCATCGAGCAGGCGCGCGCCGAAGACCTCGACGTGATCTACAACCTGATCGTCAACAAGGAGCAGCGCATTCCGGACATCGCGCTGTTCGATCCAAATGTGCGGCGCGACCCGGGCGGCGTCACGATCTTCCGCAATCAGGAATATCACACGAGCTACTGGGGCCACCTCGGCCTGCTGCATCTCAAGCGCTATCTCGCGCCGGACTTCAGCGCGTACCAGCAGAGCGCGCTGACTTCGCCCTACCCGCACAACGGAGTGATCGCCGACCTCGTGCACAAGCAGGGCGGGCTCGTAGGTTACGTGCATCCGTTCGACACAGTGCCCGTGCCCGACAGCGAGTCGATCACGAACGCGATGCCTGTCGATGTCGCGCTCGGCAAGGCCGATTACATCGAAGTCGTGGGGTTTGCCGACCACAAGGCGACGGCGCAGGTCTGGTACAAATTGCTGAACCTCGGCTTCCACGTGCCCACCGGTTCCGGCACCGACGCGATGGCGAACTACGCAAGCCTGCGTGGACCGGTCGGCATGAATCGCGTTTATCTCAACACCGGCGGCAGCTCCGAGCCTGCCGCTCTGCACGCCGCGCTCAAGGAAGGGCGAACGTTCGCGAGCAACGGTCCGCAACTCGCCATCGAGGTGGAGGGCAAGTCGCCGGGCGATACGCTCACCTTGCCGGCGGGCGGGCAGACGGTCCGCTATCGCGCCGCACTGCGCTCGCCGGTCGCGATCGATCACTTCGAGGTCGTGCAGAACGGGCGCGTGGTCGCAAGCCATCGGCTCGCGAAGGCGCGCACGCAAGCCGATGTGTCCGGCAAGCTGAATTTGCGCGAGAGCGGCTGGGTTGTGCTGCGGGCCTGGAACGACGGCGCCGATCCGCTGATCCTCGATCTGTATCCGTACGCCACGACCAGCCCGGTGTACGTGAGCGTCGGCGGCGCGCCGACGAATTCGCCTGCGGACGCGAAATATTTCGTACACTGGCTGGACCGTGTGATCGCGGCGGCCGAAGGCCGTACGGACTACAACGACGATCGCGAGCGCGAGGCGACGCTCGACTACCTGCACGCGGCGCAGGCCGTGTACGTAAGCAAAGCGCAATAGCAGTGACCTCATGAGCGAGCCCGAAAAACCCGCAGCGCCGCCGCGCCAGCTGGGCTTCTGGATGTGCCTCGCGCTGGTCGTCGGCAACATGATCGGCTCGGGCGTTTTCCTGCTGCCGGCCTCGCTCGCGCCGTATGGGCTGAACAGCATCCTCGGCTGGATTTTCACCGCGAGCGGCGGCGTGCTGCTCGCGATCGTCTTTGCGGCGCTCGCTCGCGTCTATCCGCAGGCCGGCGGCCCTTATCTCTACCCGCGGCTCGCGTTCGGCGAGTGTTGCGGCTTCGTGATGGCGTGGGGCTACTGGATGTCAGTGTGGGTCGGCAACGCCGCGATTGCGATCGGCAGCGTCGCCTCGCTCTCGGAGCTCGTGCCTGCGCTGCGGACGACTCAGGGCGCGCCCGCGCTCACGGCAGTCGCGATGATCTGGATCCTGACGTACGTGAACTGGCGCGGCGTGAAGCAGGTCGGCGTGATCCAACTCGTGACGACGGTGCTCAAGCTCATGCCGCTGCTCGCGGTAATCATTCTTGCCATCGTGCTGCTCGGGCGCGCCGACGCGTCATCACTGATCAAGGTCGAGCCGCAACCGTTCACGGTCTCCGCGATAACGGCCGCCGCGATCCTGACTCTGTGGCCGCTGCTCGGGCTCGAGTCCGCGACGGTTCCGGCAGAGAACGTCATCGATCCGGAGCGCAACATTCCGCGCTCGACGCTGTGGGGCACGATCGTCACCGCCATCATCTACGTCATTGCGTGCTCGGCGGTGATCCTGCTCATCCCTGGCTCTGAGCTCAAGGATTCGAACGCGCCCTTCGCCGACGTGATGCGCCTGTTCTGGGGCGATTGGGCCGCGCGCGCGGTCGCGCTGTTCGTCTTCATCAGCGGCTTCGGCGCGCTCAACGGCTGGATTCTGATCCAGGGCGAAATGCCGCGCGTGCTGGCCAGGGAGAAGATCTTCCCGGAGCTGTTCGCGCACGAATCGCGCTATCGCACGCCGGACTATTCGCTGTTCATCACCAGCGCGCTGGTCACCATCGTGATGCTGACGAACTACAGCGGTTCGATGGTCAGCGTGTTCACCTTCATCATCCTGATCTCGACCTCCGCGTATCTCGTGATGTACCTGTTCTGCTCGCTCGCTGCGTTCAAGCTCGCGTTGCGCGGCGACATGGGCATGCAGGGACGCAAGCTCCTGTGGCTGCTTGCTGTTGCGATGCTGGGGGCACTGTATTCGGCGTGGACGCTATGGGGCGCCGGCAAGGAAGCGTTCTGGTGGGGCATGGGATTGTTCGCGCTCGGCCTGCCGTTCTATTTCCTGATGAAGTGGTGGCAGCGTCGCCGCGCCGCAGAAGCCGTCGTCGCGACTTCCTAGCTCTCCGGTCGATTCATGCAACGCGATCCGCGCTACGACATCCTGTTCGAGCCCGTCCGCATCGGTCCGGTCACGGCCAAGAACCGCTTCTTCCAGGTCCCGCACTGTAATGGCATGGGTCATGCGATGCCGGAAGCGCACGCAGCGATGCGCGCCGCGAAAGCCGAGGGCGGCTGGGCCGTCGTCAGCACCGAGGAATGCGAGATTCATCCGTCGGGCGACATCTCGCCGTACGTCGAAGCGCGTCTCTGGGACGATCAGGACATTCCCGCTCTCGCGCTGATGTGCGAGCAGGTGCACGCGCACGGCGCGCTGGCGGCGATCGAACTGACTCACAACGGGCCGACGTCGTCGAATTTGTATTCGCGCGAGGTCGCGATCGCTCCTTCGCATCAACCGCTGAAGTACGGCTATCCGCAACACGCGCGCGCGATGACATTGCGCGACATTCGCGACTATCGCCGCTGGCATCGCGACGCCGCGCTCCGCGCGAAGCGCGCGGGCTTCGACATCGTCTATATCTACGCCGCGCACGACCTGTCGCTCGCGATGCACTTCCTGCAGCAGCGGCGCAATCAGCGCACCGACGAATACGGCGGCTCGCTCGAAAACCGCGTGCGGATGCTGCGGGAGCTGATCTCCGACACCAAGGAGGCAGTCGGCGACAAATGCGCCGTCGCCGTCCGCTTCGCGACCGAGGAATTCCTCGGCGTCGACGGCGTGCGCGAGAGCGAGGCGCGCGAGATCGTGCATCTGCTCGCGGACCTGCCGGACCTCTGGGACGTCAACATCGCGGCATGGCACATGGATTCACAGACCTCGCGCTTCGCCGGCGAGGGCTATCAGGAGCCGTTCACCGGCTGGGTCAAGAGCATCACGCGCAAACCGGTGGTCGGCGTCGGGCGCTTCACTTCGCCGGACACGATGGTCGGGCAGATCCGCCGCGGCGTGCTCGACTTCATCGGCGCGGCGCGGCCGTCGATCGCCGATCCGTTCCTGCCGCGCAAGATCGAGGAAGGGCGCAGCGAAGACATTCGCGAGTGCATCGGCTGCAACATCTGCGTGACCGGCGACATGACCTCGACGCCGATCCGCTGCACGCAGAACCCGACGATGGGCGAGGAGTGGCGCAAGGGCTGGCATCCCGAGCGCATTGCGCCGAGCAAGAGCAGCAAGCGCGTGCTGGTCGTCGGCGCTGGGCCGGCCGGATTGGAAGCCGCGCGCGCGCTCGGTCAACGCGGTTACGAGGTGCATCTCGCCGAGGCCTCGCGCGAGCTCGGCGGACGCGTGAATTTCGAAGCACGTCTGCCCGGACTGGCGCAGTGGGCGCGGGTGCGCGATTGGCGGGTCACGCAGCTGCAGAAGATGGCGAACGTCGCGATCTATCGCGAAAACGACATCGGCGCGGCCGACGTGCTCGAATTCGGCGCCGAACGCGTCGTACTGGCGACCGGATGTCACTGGCGACGCGACGGCTACGGCCGCAGCAACGGCGGCGCGATTCCCGGCTTCGATGGCGCGCGCGTGTTCACGCCGGACGACCTGATGCGCGGCCGTATTCCCGATGGCCCGGTGCTGCTGTTCGACGACGATGCTTTCTATATCGGCAGCGTCATGGCCGAAGTCCTGCGTGCAGCCGGCCGTGAAGTCATCTACGTGACCCCCGACGACGTGGTCGCTTCATGGACAACTTACACGCAGGAATACCGGCACGTGCAGAAACGCCTGCGCTCGCTCGGGATGCAGATAGTCACGGGCCACAACATCCTGGCCGTCGACAGCGAAGGCGCGCAGCTCGCCTGCGTATACAGCGGCCGGGAATGTCACATCACCTGCGCAGCCATCGTCGCCATCACGGCCCGCCTGCCGAATGACAGCCTGCAAACGGCCCTGGAAGCGCTTTCAGCCGACTGGCAGACCGCCGGCATCGAAGCCGTCACGCCCGTCGGCGATTGCCACGCCCCTGGGCTGATCGTGCACGCCGTGTATGCAGGCCACCGCTACGCCCGCGAGCTGGACGAGCCGGTGGAAGGTGAAGTTTGTTTTCGACGGCGCGCATCGCGGCCACCAATGACGTAAAGTTGCGCTCAGGGGTACGGGGGCTACATGGCGAATGAACCTGGTTCCACTCAGAGCGCAACCCAAAACCATTCCTACGACGCAATCGTAATCGGCACCGGAATCACCGGCGGCTGGGCCGCCAAAGAGCTGACCGAGAAGGGTCTCAAGACGCTGGTGCTGGACCGCGGCCGCGACGTCAAGCACGGCGACTATCC
>Ga0070668_100003904_pt1 | contig 11009 bp, 6 predicted proteins | sample KBSS43metaG_FD_64661 | JGI IMG/M metagenome (GOLD analysis project Ga0070668, IMG submission 64661) | Switchgrass rhizosphere microbial communities from Kellogg Biological Station, Michigan, USA - KBS S4-3 metaG | ecosystem: Host-associated > Plants > Roots > Rhizosphere > Soil ... | reverse complement strand
GGGGCCTCGCCGAACGGCGTGGGTTTTGCCGAGCCGTAGGCCTGCGGTGGTGCGGCTTCGCCGAACGGCTTTGCGGAGCCGTAGGCGTCCGGCGGTGCGGCTTCGCCGAACGGCGTGGGTTTTGCCGAGCCGTAGGCCTGCGGTGGTGCGGCTTCGCCGAACGGCTTTGCGGAGCCGTAGGCGTCCGGCGGTGCGGCTTCGCCGAACGGCGCGGGCTTTGCCGAGCCGAAGGCCTCCGGCGTAGCGGTCGATCCGAACGCCTCCGGTGTGGCCGACCCGAACGGCGCCGGCGAGGCCGAGCCGAACGCCGGTGGCCGGGCGGAGCCGAGAGCATTGGCGGCCGGCGCGTCCGAGCCGAACGGTGAGCCGGGCCGGGCCGAGCCGACGGGCGCTTCCCCGGAAGGCTGGGCCTGCTGGCCGAACGGGTCGGGCGTCGAGCCGCGCGCCGGTTCCGGTGCGGGCGGGGCAGGCTGGTCGCCGCGGCCGAAGGGATCGGCGAGCGGCTCGCCGGCGGGCCGGCCGTATGGATGCGGCGGCACGTCGTCGGCGGGTGGGTTGCCGAATGCGCTGAACGACTCGGCGGCGGGCGCCGGAGCCGCCGCGGCCGCGGGTGGGCCGTAGGGCGCTTGTTGGCTGCGAATGGGCAGGTCGGCGGCGGGCTGCGCCGGACCGGCCGGGAAATCGGCCGACGGCGGCTGGCCATACGGCGCCCGGCCCGGCGTGTCCGCCTCGGCCGCCCCGCCCCGCACCGGGAATCCGCCGCTGTCGCCGCGCCTGGTGGGGAACGTGCCGGTGCCGCCGCCGCGCAGCGGGAAGCCACTCGTCTCGCCGGACCGGTCGTCCCCGCCGCGCAGCGGGAAGCCGTTGCTGTCGTTCGGCCCGCGCTGGGCAAGCCCGCTGTCATTCGGCGCCCGCGGCGGAAGCCCGCCGCTGTCGTTCGGCCCGCGGACCGGGAACCCGCTGCTGTCGTTGGCGCCGCGCACCCGGAATCCGCTGTCGTCGGTGGAGCCGCGGAATCCGTTGTCGTCGTTGGTGCCGCGGACCGGGAATCCGCCGTCGCTCGCGCCGGGGCGGGTCGGGAATCCGCCGTCGCCGGAGCGGGCGGGACGGCCCACCGGCGGGCCGTCGGGCAGGTTGGTCAGGGTCGCGCCGGGCACCCGGACCCGCTGGTCGCCGAAGGCCGAGATGCCCGGCGGGCGGCCGGTGGCGGGATCGATCTCGTCCCGGTCGGACGGTCGGGAACCGGCCGAGCCGCGGCTGTGGGCGCCGGCGGCGAAGCCGTTGAACGCCTCGATCGCGCCGGCCGGGTCGACCGGGGACGGGTTGCGCTGCGGCAGCGGGTCGGAGGGGCCGATCATCGGGCTGCCGCCGTCGGCCGGTCGGCCGGTCGGCGCCCAGGCGGAGCGGGCCTCCTCGGGCGCGCCGGAGGACGGGCCGCTGGAGGACGGGCCGCTGGAGGACGGGCCGCTGGAGGACGGGCCGAAGGGAGACGCCGAACCGGTGGCAGGGCTGCCGGCGGGCGGGCCGAACGGCGGGGCAGAGCCGGAAGCCGAGCCGGCGGGCGGCGCGAAGGGTGCGGCCGCACCCCCGGCGGGCGGCCCGAACGGCGCGGGATCTGCGGCGGGCGGCGCGAAGGGTGCGGGATCACCGGCCGGCGGGGCGAAGGGTGCGGCGGAACCCGACGCCGGCGACACCGTGCCATAGGGAGAGGCGGCGTTGCCGGGCGAGACCGTGCCATACGGCGAGGCGGCACCGCGCTGCGGCAGCGAGCCGCTGTCCTCCTGCTGCGGGACCCGGGCCGAGCCGTATGGCGTGCCGGTCGATGTCGCCGGGCGGCCGCCCGGTGCATCGGGGCCCTGGCCGAAGGTGGGCACCGCGGGGACCACGAACGGGGATCCGCCGTTCGGGGTGGCGTGCGGCGGCGGAGCATACGAGTTGGGGAAACCGTCGACGGGAGGCTGAGCCGTGGCTCGGCCCGAGACCCGCTGACCGTCGGTATCCGGCGGGAAACCGTCCGACTTGGGTCCGCCCGACGTGGCCTCGGCCGGTTGAGAACCGGCGTACTGCCCCTCGGACGTCATGAGCGCCTCCTCCATCGATGCGGCCGGGCACAGCTTTGCACGGACGCGACCCGGCGGCGAATTGTGCCGCGGGCCGTGCCCAGCTCTGAGGCCAGGCCGTGCGGGACCATCCGGCGAGGTTGTGCGGGTCGGTGGCCCCGGTCTCCGCGCCGACCGGCCGCGCCGGCGTGGTGACCGTGCCCAACCGTACCGGGCCGGGGCGGTAGGAGGAATCCCGGTGTACGCCCGGAAGGGGACGGATAACAGATCTTTAAGAGTGTCTTGCAACAGTAAACGGCCTGCCCGGAATACCCGGGCAGGCCGTTTGTGCCATCTCTGTCAGAAGGGCTGACGCTGGGCGAGGATGACGATCTCGTCACGCATGGCCTGGGTGGGTGCCGCCTGCATCGCGCGGTCGATGGCGCGGTTGCGGCGGTGCATCTGCCGGCGCTCGCGAACACGCTTCACGATGCTCATGGTGCTGCTCACTTCCTTCGTGGCGGCGGTGGCCGCCTCTTCGGTGCTCGTCTCGGGTACAAGACCATTGTGCTCCGCATTGAAACGAAACACCAAAGATTTAGGGGGTGATCCGCAGCACCAGCCTAACGATCGAAGGGCAAGAAACCCGATTGCCTAACGACCGTCGGCTCCACCTAGGTCCATGCCAGGAGTGCCTCCTCCGGGTCGGTGAGGAACCGGCCGATGTCGCGCAGGAACTTCGAGCCGAGCTCGCCATCGATGATCCGGTGGTCGAAGGAGAGCCCGAGCGTGGTCACCTGCCGAATCTTGATCTTGCCCTTGTGTACCCATGGCATGGGCTTGACCGCGCCGAACGCCAGGATCGCCGACTCGCCCGGCGGCAGGATCGGCGTGCCCGTGTCCACCCCGAAGACGCCGACGTTGGTGATCGACAGCGTGCCGGCGGACATGTCCGACGGCGGGGTCTTGCCGGACTTCGCCACCTGTACGAGTGTGTTCAGCGCCTCGGCCAGCTCTCGCAGGCTGAGACGCCCGGCGTCCTTGATGTTGGGAACGATGAGACCGCGCTCGGTCGCCGCGGCGATGCCGAGGTTCACGTACTCCTTGACCACGATCTCGTTGGTCTGGGCCGACCAACTCGAGTTGACCATCGGATGGCGGCGCACGGCGAGCAGCACGGCCTTCGCCACCAGCAGCAACGGAGATACCCGGACATCCCGGAACTCGGGTCGCGCCTTGATCTTTTCCAGCGCCTTCATGGCCCTGGTCACGTCCACCGTCAGGAACTCGGTGACGTGCGGCGCGGTGAACGCCGAGGCAACCATGTTTTCCGCGGTGAGCTTCCGCACGCCCTTGACCGGGATGCGTTGCTCGCGGGACGCGTCGAAGACCGCCGCGGCCGGTGTGGCGCCGGCGGCCTGCGGTTGTGCCGCCGCCTGCTGTACGTCGTCACGCGTCACCGACCCCAGCGGCCCGGTCCCGGTGACCGTTGCAAGATCGATCCCGAGATCCCGGGCCAGCTTGCGCACCGGCGGCTTGGCGAGCACCGGCCCGACCCGAGCCGGCTCGGGCGCTTGAACCGGTTCGGGCGCCGCGACCGGTTCGGGCGTCGTGACCGGCGCCGGCACGGCCGCGGTGGCGGACGCCCCCGGCGTACCAACTCGGGGTCGTCTCTTCGCCGTTGTGTTTCGCGGCCCGTAACCCACCAGCACCGCGGTGCGCCCGCCCGGCGCCGGCCCACCGATGAGGCCCGGCTCGACCGCACCCTCGGCCGGCGCGATGTCGACGGCGGCAAGCGACTCCGCGGATGGCACCGGACCGTCCCCGGACGAGGGCAGCGGACCGGCGGACGGGTCGGTGTCGATGGCCACGATCGGCGAGCCCACCTCGACCGTCGACCCGGCCTCCACGAAGATGCGCGAGATGACGCCCGCCCACTTCGCCGGGATCTCGACCGCCGCCTTCGCGGTCTCCACCTCGACGATCGGCTGGTTCAACTCGATGGTGTCGCCCACCTTGACCAGCCAGGACAGGATTTCGCCCTCGGTCAGGCCCTCGCCGAGGTCGGGCAGGTTGAACTCCTTGATCCGCGACATCGGCGTCACCAGCCGAACGAGCGGTCGACGGCGTCCAGCACCCGGTCGAGATCGGGAAGGTATTCCTCCTCGACCCGGGCGGCTGGGTAGGGCACATCGAAGCCGGTCACGCGCAGCACCGGGGCCTCCAGGGAGTAGAAGCACTCCTCGGTGATCCGGGCGGCGAGCTCGGCGCCGACGCCGAGGTTGCCGGGTGCCTCGTGCACGACCACGGCGCGCCCGGTCTTGCGTACCGAGGCATAGATCGCCGGATAGTCGACCGGCGAGAGCGACCGCAGGTCGATGACCTCGAGGTTGCGGCCGTCCTCGGCCGCGGCGGTGGCCGCGTCCAGCGCCGTGCGGACCATCGGCCCGTACGCGAGCAGCGTCGCGTCCGTGCCCTCCCGGGCCACCCGGGCGGCGTGCAGCGGATAGGCACTGGCCAGGTCGGCGTCCAGGTCGACCTCGCCCTTCTCCCAGTACCGCCGCTTCGGCTCGAAGAACACGATCGGGTCGTCCGTGGCGATCGCCTGCTGGATCATCGTGTACGCGTCCAGCGGGGTGGAGCAGGTGACGACCTTGAGGCCGGGGGTGTGCGCGAAATACCCCTCCGGCGACTCGGAGTGGTGCTCGACCGCCCCGATGCCGCCGCCGTACGGGATCCGGATGACGATCGGCAGCCGGACGTTGCCCTTGGAGCGATAGAACATCTTCGCGACCTGGGCGACGATCTGGTTGTACGCCGGGAAGACGAACCCGTCGAACTGGATCTCACACACCGGCCGGTATCCGCGGATGGCCAGGCCGACCGCGGTGCCGACGATGCCGGCCTCGGCCAGCGGCGTGTCGATGATCCGGTCCTCGCCGAAGTCCTTCTGCAGGCCGTCGGTGATCCGGAAGACGCCGCCGAGCTTGCCCACGTCCTCGCCCATGATGACGACCTTGGAGTCGTTTTCGAGCGAGCGGCGCAGGCCGTGGTTGAGAGCCTTGCCCAAGCTCAAGTTCTCCCCAACGGTTTTCTTCTGGGGTTTTCCGCCGCGGTCAGGCTCAGTCATTAGTGGTCACTTCCCTCGAACGAGGCCTGGTATTCCACGAACCGTGCCCGCTGGGCGTCGATCTCGGGTGATCCGGTGGGATAGACGTTGTCGAACAGCGAAACCGGTTGGGGGTCGGGCATGGACAGCACCCGCTCGCGCAGGTCGAGCGCGAGGGTCTTGGCGGCCTCGTCCACCTCGGCGAAGAAGGTGTCGTCGGCGAGCTGCTGCTTCGCGAGGAACGCCCTCAGCCGGGAGATCGGGTCCTTCGCCTTCCAGGACTCGACCTCGCTGGCGATGCGGTACCGGGTCGGGTCGTCCGAGCTGGTGTGCGCGCCCATCCGGTAGGTGTACGCCTCGATCAGCGTCGGTCCCTGGCCGTTGCGCGCGTTGTCCAGTGCGGCCCGGGTGACCGCGAAGGTGGCCAGCACGTCGTTGCCGTCGATCCGTACGCCCGGGAAGCCGTAACCGGCCGCCCGCCGGTACAGCGGGATCCGGGTCTGCCGCTCCAGCGGCTCGGAGATCGCGTACTGGTTGTTCTGGCAGAAGAAGACGATCGGGGCGTTGAAGACGCCGGACCAGACGAACGACTCGTTGACCTCGCCCTGGCTGGTGGCACCGTCGCCGAAGTAGGCGATCACGGCCTCGCCGTCGGGGTTGCCGGTCTTGCCGTCCATGGTGATGCCCATGGCGTAGCCGGTCGCGTGCAGGGTCTGGGCGCCGATCACGATCGTGTACGTGTTGAATTTGTACTCGTTCGGGTCCCAGCCGCCCTGGTCGACGCCGCGGAACAGGCCGAACGGCATGATCGGATCGATCCCGCGGGTGTAGAGCACGCCGTGCTCGCGATAGGTGGGGAAGGCCATGTCCTGCGGGCGTAGCGCGCGCCCGGAACCGACCTGTGCCGCCTCCTGACCCAGCAGGCTGGCCCAGATGCCGAGCTCGCCTTGCCGCTGCAGCGCGGTCGCCTCGGCGTCCAGCCGCCGGACGGTGACGAGATCCTTGTACAGCTCGCGATATTCGTCGTCGGTGAAGCTGACCGAGTAGGTTGTGCCGTCCGCGGTCGTGACGCTGTCGACGCGTTCGCCGTCGGGGGTGAGCAGTTGGACGAAGCCGCCTGCCGGAGCATCGACCCCGACTTCGCGTTCGCCGTTCGCCATCCGTGTCTCCCTGTTCATCTCTGCGCCCGCGGCGGGTGTTGCCCGTCCGCGCGGCGAACCGCTAGGCCGCCGCGCCTGACCCGGGTGAGGTTGCCGCGCGGCGTTCGGCGCGGGCCGGGACCCCCGCCGGGGAGTGACGACCCCCACCGCGCCCAGCTTGTTCGACGTAGGCAACAGCGGCGGTGCCGTCGCCCCCATCCTGACAGAGAACGTGAGCCTCGTTACAGGCCGGGTCGATCACAGTCGGGAAATTCTGCGTCCGCATCGGTGCCCATTTTTGTCCGGATTAGCGGTTTTCGTACGGTCACTACCGTACGAACGGGCCCTTCTCGCCGCTGCCGATGTCCTGATGCGTCGTTCACTCCTTTGACCGTTAGGGATCAAAGTTGATCACTGCGCAAGGGAGGGGACCCGGCCGTGCCGGACCAGCCAGACGAGAACCTCGTGCCGCCGCTCAAGGTGATGCGGAAGCGCCTTAACGGGGTGTACCGGGCCGATTCCGGCTTCTCGGGCCCGACCCGCCGGTATGTGCTCATCGTGGCGCTTCTGGTCGGTCTTGCCTCGGTTCCGACGCTCGCCGCGATCACCGCCGGCACCAACGAGCTGGCCGACGGCAGAACCGACACAATGGACATCCCGTTCCTGCCGCCGACGTCGTCGGGCCCGATCAGGTCGGCCTCGTCGCCACCCTCACCAGGGGATTCCGATCCGGGGCCGGTTTTGGAGTGGCCGGCGTTGGACGGGTTGGCGCGGGGTGGCTCGCAGGGCGCGGACGCGGTGCGACGGATCGGGCGGCTGCTCGGTTCCGCCGGTCCGCGCCGGACCGGGCCGTCTCAACCTGGGCAGTCCCGGTCCGGTGAAGCCCGGCCGGGACCGTCCGAGGCGGCCCGCTCGCCGCGGCGAGACAAAGGCGACGATCTCCCGTACGCCGCGGGGCCGGCCAAGCCCGCGTCGCCGTCCCGGGCGCGGCCCGGCAGGCACGGCTTCCCGGCTCTGCCGGGCATGCCCTCGGTGCCGAAGATCCCGGCCGTCCCCGGCGAGTCGATGACCGTCCCGGATCGCGTGTCGATCCCGGCCAGGCCCGAGGGCCGGGATGGATGGTCGGCGCCGGGCCTGCCGGCGGTGCCGGGCCTGCCCGCCGTGCCGGCCGACCGGGTCGACCCGCCGGATTCAGACGATCTGCCGGACTCACCCGCCGGGCCGGACCGGCCCAGCAGGCCGGACTCACCCACCAGGCCGGACTCACCCAGCGGGCCGGACTCACCCAGCGGGCCGGACTCACCCAGCGGGCCGGACTCACCCAGCGGGCCGGACTCGCCCGGCAAGCCGGAAGTCCCGCCGGCCTGGACCGGCCGCCCGCCCTGTCACGAACGCGGCAAATGCGGCGACCGATCCTCGCATCATCACCGGCCGGACTGGTCGCGGCACCGCCAATGCGAGAACAGCGCGCACCGCGCGCACTGGTCGCATCACCGCACCGGCCGCTCCCGCCCGGTCATCGTCCACATCGAGCCGGCCGGCCGGCACGGCAAGCGCCACACGATCCGATCCATCGCCCGGTCGCTCGACCGGTCCCAACTCAGCCGGAGGTCAGCAGTGGCCGAACGCCCCCACAACATCCGATCCGCGCGGATCCTCGAGCGCAGTTACGCCAACAGCGGTCATCACGGCCGCCGCCTCATCCCCGAGTCCCGCGGCGAGGACAACCAGATCGCGAACCGCTCCTATCGCGGCAGCCACCGGGCCGGCAGCCTGCACCACGCCGACGACCACACCCCGGCCCAGCAGCGCAGTTCCCGGGTCGGCCGGCACCACGCCGAGCCCACCGAGGACCTCAGCAGCCGCTGGTAGTCCGGTCCGGGATCACGGCTCGCCGAGGCGGCGGCGGTTGGCTTCCAGCCACGCGTCGATCGCCTCGGTGTCGTTCGGGTCGACGCCTTCCGAGATGAGCTGAGCCACCGCCGCCGTGGCCGGGCTGCGGCGCTCGCCGGTCGTGTAGAGCCGGGCAAACTCGGGGATCATCTCCTCGACCATGAGGTCGGTCTGCACGACCGCGGCCTTCGGCAGGCCTCGCCGCCGGGTCGCGAACGCCGACCAGGCCCGGGTCACCTTGGGCAGCATCGCCGCGTCGTCCATGTCCAGGACCGCGCGCCGGTGCACCCAGTCCAGCAGGAACAGGCCGGCCACCGCGGGGCTCCACCGCAGCGGATCGGGATCGGGCAGGCCCGCCGCATGATCCAGGATCAGGCTGAGGCAGAAATGCAGCGAGGCCAGTTCCTCATCGGCGGTGATGCCGTTCAGGTCATACCGCGCCGCCTCGGGCGAGGCCAGGAACTCTCGCACCAGCTCCTGCCCGCTCGCCGGCGCCGGCTCGGCGAGCGGCGCGGTGGTGACGGCCGGTAGCAACGCCAGCCGGGCCGCGGCGAGCGCGCGATCGGTGGCGAGCGAGCCCTCGGCCGGCAGGTCGCCGAGCTCGTCGGTGATCTCCAGATGCCGGTTGACCTCGTCGCGCGCCCGGCCCGGATCCTCCTCGCGGAACCAGGTCAACTCGTCGTCGGCGCACATCTCGCGGACCTGCTCCAGGATGCGGGCGGCCGACGCGCCGACGAAGACGTCCTTGGTGATGCCGATGTTGTGGTCGACCAGCGCCACGACCGCGTGTTCCGGCCCGCCGTCGGCCTCGTCCTCATACGCGAACGTGAGCAGATAGGACGTCTGATCCCCGTACACGTCGCCGTAGGCGTAGCAGCCGGTGAGCCTGACCCGCCCCAGTTGGGCCGTCCACGACGGCGCCTGCGCGCCCGGGCGCACCTCGGCCGCGCCCGCCGCATCCGGCACCAGCGTGGCGAAGACCTCACGGATCGTGGTCGCCGCGGCCGTGCGGCGCCGGGTGGTCGCGGACAGGAAGTCACTCACGAACTCGCGGACCGCCGTCGCGCGGTCGCTCGGGGCCACCGAGTAGACGCTGCCGAGCAGCGCCGTGCCGAGCATCTCGGCATCCAGCGCACAATCGAGCTTCGCCACGTCGCGGGCCGCGTGCAGGACCGCCTCGTACGGAGTCTGGGGTGCCGGCATGTCGCGAGCCTACCGTCGAAAGGGCTGGGAGTGACCGACTAGGAGCGCACCGCGGTGAGAGCTTCACGCGCCTGTGCGTACGCGTTCAGCACCTCGCGCACCGGAGCCACCACATGTTCCCGGGCGACCTCGGTGATCGAGGCCCGCAGCCGCTGCTCGGCGCGCCGCCGGGCCCGCCGCGCGCCCCAGTCGACGAGCGGTTTGAGCAGCACCCAGAGCAGGAGCCCGGCCACCAGCCCGCCGAGGAACAGCAGGGTCGGCAACGGCACCGCGCCGACCTTGGGATGGTGCACCTCGGGCAGGCCCAGCGCGCGCATCAGGTAACCGGCGATCAGCCAGACCAGACCGCCCACCGCGGCTAGCACCAGGGCCCACTGCAGCAACCCGACCACGCGCCACCAGATCGGCTTGCGGTCCATCCCGAGGTCGGTCTTGGCGACCGCCCGGTCGAGCGCGTCCGGCAGATCGCCGGTCCGCGACCGGGCCGCATTGTTCAGCGCGGGCGTCCACACCTCGGGCAGCGGCGCGGCGGCCCGGGTGGCGACCGCGCGTACCGACAGGCCCACGGCCGACTTCTGCGCCGCGTCCGCCTCCGGCACCGAGGTGCGCGGCACGACGTCGGTGGACACCGGGTCCGGCTGCGCCGCCTCGGCCAGGTGCAGCCGGCGCAGCGGATCCGGCCGCAGCCGGCGCAGCCCGCGGACCAGCGGCCAGCCGGTGGAGGCCGCGGCGCGATGCCGGTAGGCGGCCGCGGTCGCGTCGGCCACGGCGCCGACCCCGGCCTGCGCCGCGAGCGCGTCGGACAGCTGGCGGACCGTCGCCCGGTCCACCTCGTCCTCCGCGGCGGGCGGGCCGATCATGCTGGTCAGCTGGGCACTCACCGTCTCCAGGTCACCGGCGAGGCGCTGCAGGGCGGCCTGCCGGTCGGCGACCGTCCGCTCCAGCGACTGGCGCAGGTCAGAGAGCATCCCGGGCTGCTTCGCCGACGTGGCGAGCACCGGCGTGGAGTCCAGCCCGTCCTCGTCGAGCAGCCGCTTGAGATCGTCGAGCACCGTCTCGGTGTCCTGGGTGGACAGGCGGTCGGCCTGGTTGAGCACCACGATCGTCACGCCGGAGTGCGACCGGAACTGGGAGAGATAGGCCTGGTGCAGGATCCGGTCGCCGTACTTCTGCGGGTCGACCACCCAGACGACCTGGTCGACCAGGCCGAGCAGCCGATCCACTTCGAGCCGGTGACCGTGCTCGACCGAGTCGAAGTCGGGCAGGTCGAGCAGCACCAGCCCACGCAGCGCGGCCTCGTCGTCGCCGTCGAGCGCGCTCTCCCGGATGAACCGGTGCCGGGGCAGCACGCCGATCCAGTCGAGCAGCCGGTTGGCCGGTTCCAGCGGGCCCCAGACGCAGGCGTGCGCGACGCCGGTGGTCGGCCGGCGCACCCCGACCGGCGAGAGCTTGAGCCGGGCCAGCGCGTTGAACAGGCTGGACTTGCCGCTGCCGGTGCTGCCGGCGAGCGCCACCACGGTGTGGTCCTGGGACAGCGCGAGCCGGCTGCCGGCCCGTTCCACCAGGGTGTGCGCGGCCACCAGGTCGTTGTCGGGCAGGTACGGGTCGGTCACCCGCAGGAACCGC
>Ga0070668_100003902_pt1 | contig 11010 bp, 10 predicted proteins | sample KBSS43metaG_FD_64661 | JGI IMG/M metagenome (GOLD analysis project Ga0070668, IMG submission 64661) | Switchgrass rhizosphere microbial communities from Kellogg Biological Station, Michigan, USA - KBS S4-3 metaG | ecosystem: Host-associated > Plants > Roots > Rhizosphere > Soil ... | reverse complement strand
TGCGGAAACTGAGGCTGGTTCCTACGGCGGTGGTGCGTGGCATGTCGGGGATGGGGCGTCCGCTGATGGTGCCGGTGGTGATGGCGAGGGTGGGTTCGTCCCACAGGTTGAGGGTGTCGGTGGCGGCGTTCATGTGGTCCCATGTTGCGTAATAGGCCACACCGCAGAGGCATTGGAGTGCGGGTGGCCGCGGGTGGGTGTCGCATTGGGCGCTGAGGACGCCGCTGACAGGCAAACGCACGTTTCGGTAGGGGCTGACTAGGGTGCCGTTGTTGACGTACCAGAAGCGCAGGCCGTTACCCGTCACGTTGGGCGGCTTTCATCTGGTCGGCAATCTGCGTGATCCTCGGTGACTTCACTGCGGACGCGAACAGCCGCGAGAGGTAGTCGGTGGTGTCGGGGTCGGCGACCAGTTGGTAGTCCAGGCCCGTGGCTGCGTCGGTGAACTTCAGCGATACCCGGTCGCCGTGGTGGTGTTGGGGGTGGAATGACACGACGATGGTCGCGGGTTCGGGTTGCAACAGGGTGGGTTCGGTCATTGGGTCAGCCGTTCGCGTACCTCGGCTAGCTCGTCGTCGTCGCGGCACCGATGACACATGCCACCCCACGGCAGATGGCACCCGCACTCGGTGCACACCCATGACGCCGGGTAGCCCGTCACGCGGGCACGCCACTTAGTTCGGCGATTCGTTCGGAGAGCATGAAGCGGGCAAGGTCGCGCTTCTCGGGGTCGGTTCCCCACCAGCTTGCGGCTTCCTCGGCGGTCGCCAACGCGAGCATGAAACGGCAGGCGTCGAGTCCCGATTCGTCGCGGACCCGGCGCACCATGTAGTCACGTTCGCAACGGTCGTCCTGAAGGAGAGCCAATATGAGTCGGGCCGCAAGAAGTTCCATCACTTGTCAACGCTCCCAACCTTATTCGAGTCTCCAACTCCCACATCCATTGTAACCGCGTTTCGTGCACGCACGCTTGTCACCAGAGCGTCGGCCTGTTCTCGGTGGATGCAGTCGCGGCATAGGTGCCGGTAAAGCGTTGTGCCGCCGCAGTATTCGGTCCTGCATGGTCTTCCCACCCCGGCACTTTCGATTGTGGCATCCCCTTCGGGGCTGCTGATCGAAACGTGGCCGGGGTCGGGGGAATGGATGGTTCCCACAACACCCTGTCCGGTTGTCCGATTGTCCGAAACCTGTTGTTGTACCTGGTCATTGGTGGTTTCTGAATCGGACACGGTTTCGGACACTGTCCGGTTGTCCGTTTCCACTTCGGACACGTTGTCCGGTTTGTCCGGTTTGATGTCCGATTCTGATACATAGCTTGAACTGGGGGAATGTTCCGAACCGGACAATCGGACAACCGGACAGTAGACGCCACGGGTTGGTCGGTCGATCTTCCCCGTGGAATTCAACCGGCTCAAGATTCGGCGGGCAGTGTCCAACGTGATGTGCGGATACAAGTCGTTCACGTCGTGGGCGGTCATTTTGGGCCTCGCGTTCACCAACGCGAGCACTACGGCGGTGTCGGAGTTGTCCTCGGGTGCACGTGTCACCAGTTCCGTCGCGGAGGCGCGATGCTCCCCCATCCACCGGACCACCGACGTGTCCACCTCGCCCACCACGACCGACTCCAACCGGTACGCCAGGGACGGCAACACGGGTGCAAGGTTGTTCTTCGAGACGGTCAACACGCGGGTTTCGTCGTCGTCGGGGTCATCCACTGCGAGCAGGCCCACGCGGGCGGCACCGATGATCCCGATGGACCCACCCCCGGCGTGAATGGCCTTGGTCTGAGGCCCCTTCGGCGGGTGACGCAACAACAGGACCGTGCATCCGGTCTCGGTGGCGATGTCGGCCAGCGGCGTCAGGACGGCCCGCATGTCCTGATCGCGGTAGGAGTTCGTGTTGCCGAGGTAGGCCATCATCACGTCCACGATGAGCAAGCGGGCGTTGGTGTTGGTGATGGCGTCCAGGAGTAGTGCGCCGTGGTGCAGTCCGACCGTGGCCAGGGTTCGGGTGCCGTCGTCTGCGGTGACCCATTGCCCGTCGAGGGCGTGCACGCGGGTGCAGTCGGCTCCCGCTGCGTTGAGTCGGGGCCGGATGGTGTCGCCCAACCCGTCCTCGGCGGACATCACCAACACGTCGCCGTCGAGTTCGCATCGGGTGCCATCGGGCCAGTCCCCGCCCGTGGTGACGGTCGCGGCGAACGTCAGCGCCAACGTGGACTTGCCGACGCCGGGATCGCCGTCGAGGGTGACGAGCTTGCCGACCGGGATTCGTCCCGGCCACAGCCAGGACACCGCTTCGGGTTCAACGTCGGATAGCCGGGTGAGTGCAGCGCTGGTCACTGGCCACCCCGCACGGTCGCCTGCTTCTGCTCCGCGATCCACGCGTCCAGGTCGGCACGGTCATACACGACCGTGGAACCGATCAGATACGACTTCGGGCCTATGTCTTTGTGTCGCCACCACCGCAGGGTTGGGATGGGCTTGGCGATGTAGGCGGCAGCTTCCGCCGTCGTGAGGCGTTCCACGGTAGGAGAGGCCCTCTCTTCATTCGAGGTGCACGCAGCACCATCTAGGCGAACACCGTGGGGAGCCTCCTATGGCACGGCACCCGGTGTTCCCGGCGCCCTCTCCTATTCACAGGTTACCACACGCCCTCACCAACGATCATCGAAACATGTTCCACGAGAATGGATTTGGGTAATAGTGCACACTCATTAGCGGTGCTCACAAACGGTTGATGTTGACATGCGGGCGTACCATCACGAGCCATGATCAGCAGCAAGCGCAACCCCTCGGACCTCGGTTACATCGAGGACCGCTGGTACAACGACGACGGCACCCCCAAGGCCCGCCACGGGCAGGGCAGGCGCTACCGCGCCCGATGGGTGAACGACGAGGGTAGGGAACGCTCCGAGAGCTTCGCCGCCGAGAAGGCCGCGAAGGCGTATCTCAAGGGCGTGGCGCGCGGTGAGTACGCGAACAACACGGGCAAGCTGACGTTTCGTGAGTTCTTCGACACGTGGTCACCGCACCAGGTGTGGGCACCCGGCACCGTTAAGAAGGTGAATCAGGCCATCGACTCGGTGACGTTCGCGGACATTCCACTGGAACGGTTGCGGCCCAGCCACATTCAGGCGTGGGTCAAAGTGATGACGGACAAGCCGTTGGCCCCGAACACGATTCAGTCCCGCTTCGACCACGTGCGGGCTGTGATCCGCGCCGCGGTCGCGGATCGGGCCATCCCCTTCGACGTGACGACCACGGTCACCCTCCCCCGCCGACGCAAGGCCGAAGCGGCGATGATCGTGCCGACGACGGCACAGGTGGGCAGCGTGCTAGAGCACGCGCCGGAACGCTTCTCGGCGTTCGTCGCGGTGTGCGCCTTCGGTGGTCTGCGTCTCGGTGAGGCTGCCGGGTTGCGGGTGTCGGACATCGACTTCATGCGCCGCGAGGTCCACGTTCGGAGACAGGCTCAGTTGGTCACGGGTGGCGGCGTCGACCTGCGCCCACCCAAGTACGGCAGCGAGCGCACCGTGTACGTCCCGGCTGACCTGGTGACGATGCTGTCCGAGCATGTGCGAGTGCACGTTCCCGGCGACGACGCCGAACGGTGGATGTTTCCCGGCGACGGCGACGACCCGCTGCACCAGAACTCAGCCGGGTACCTGTGGACGCGGACCCGCGACAAGGCCGGGGTGAAGTTCCGCCTGCACGATCTGCGTCACTTCTACGCGTCGGGTCTGATCGCCGCGGGGTGCGACGTGGTGACTGTGCAACGGGCGATGGGCCACGGCTCCGCGTCGCTGACCCTCAACACGTACAGCCACCTGTGGCCGAAGGCCGAGGACCGAACGCGCAACGCTGCGGCCCAGATGCTCACCGAGTCACTTACTGCGGCCCGAGTGCGGCCCCAAGCCCAGTAAGTGCCCGGTGAGCAGGGACTTCAGAGGATGTAGAGCATCTCCTGGTAGGTCGGCAGCGGCCACAGGTCGTCGGCCACCACACCTTCGAGCGTGTCGGCAGCAGCGCGCACCGCATCCATCAACGGCAGCAGGCTCTGCGCGTGAGCGGCCTCCTCGGCAGCGGAATCGCCACCGTGCTCGCCCATCGCCGTCTTGAGCGCCGCCAAGGCGCCGGTCAGCGCCGAGAGCGGCGTCGTGACCGCTTCGAGCAGCGTCGTGTCCGGCTCCAGGCCCGCCTTCTTGAGCGCGCCGACGTTCTGCGCCAGCTCCGTCTGGTACCGGATCGCCGCGGGGACGATCACAGTCGACCCCACCTCCAGCGTGAGCTTGGCCTCCACGGCGATGGTCAGGGCGTACATCTCGTAGCGGACCTCGACGCGGCTCTCGAGTTCGCGCGCGTTGAAGACGCCGTACTTCTCGAACACCTCGACCGCCTCCGGCTTCACCAACTCCGGAATCGAATCGATCGTGGTCTTGAGGTTCGGCAATCCACGTTCGGCGGCCTCGATCTGCCAGTTCTCCGAGTAGCCGTCACCGTTGAACACGACGGCGCCGTGCTCGGTGATGATCTCGGTGAGCAGCTTCTGCACCGCGGTGTCGAAGTCCTCGCCCTCGCCGACGGCCTTCTCCAGCACCGTGGCCATGTAGTCGAGCGAGTCGGCCATGATCGTGTTGAGGATGATCATCGGCACGTTGATGGTCTGCCCGGAGCCCGGCGCGCGGAACTCGAAGCGGTTGCCGGTGAAGGCGAACGGGCTGGTGCGGTTGCGGTCGCCGGGGTCGGTCGGCAGCACCGGCAGCGTGTCGACGCCGATGATCATGCTGCCCTTGCCCTTTGACGACGTGGCCGCGCCCTTGGCGATCTGCTCGAAGACGTCGGCGAGCTGATCGCCGAGGAAGATCGAGATGATGGCCGGCGGGGCCTCGTTGGCGCCGAGGCGATGGTCGTTGGTGGCCGAGGCCACCGACACCCGCAGCAGGCCCGAGAACTTGTGCACCGCGCGGATCACCGCGGCGCAGAACACCAGGAACTGGGCGTTCTCGTGCGGTGTGTCACCCGGAACCAGCAGGCTGCCGAACTGCGCGTTGCCCATCGAGAAGTTGACGTGCTTGCCCGATCCGTTGACGCCGGCGAACGGCTTCTCGTGGAACAGGCACTCCATGCCGTGCTTCTTGGCGATGGTCTTGAACGTCGTCATCAGCAGCTGCTGATGGTCGGCGGCGATGTTGGCCCGCTCGAACATCGGCGCGATCTCGAACTGGCCGGGGGCGACCTCGTTGTGCCGGGTCTTGGCCGGGATCCCGAGCTTGAACAGCTCGCGCTCCGTGTCCATCATGAACGCGAGCACGCGGTCCGGGATGGCACCGAAGTAGTGGTCGTCGAACTCCTGGCCCTTCGGCGGCTTGGAGCCGAACAGGGTGCGGCCGGCGTTGATCAGGTCCGGACGGGCCAGGAAGAAGTGCCGGTCGACCAGGAAGTACTCCTGCTCGGGACCACAGAACGACACGATGTGGTCGAAGTTCTCGTGACCGAACAGCTTGAGGATGCGCTCGGCCTGGGCGCCCATCGCCTGCTGGCTGCGCAGCAACGGGGTCTTGTAGTCCAGCGCCTCACCGGTCATCGACACGAACACCGTCGGGATGCACAGGGTGTTTCCGTTAGGGTTCTCCAGGATGTACGCCGGGCTGGTGACGTCCCAGCCGGTGTAGCCGCGCGCCTCGAATGTGCTGCGCAGCCCACCCGAGGGGAAGCTCGACGCGTCCGGCTCGCCCTGGATCAGCGTCTTGCCCGCGAACTCGGCCAGCGTCTGGCCGTCTGAGACCGGCTCCAGGAAGCTGTCGTGCTTCTCTGCGGTCAGCCCCGTCATCGGGTAGAAGACGTGGGCGTAGTGCGTCGCACCCTTGGACAGGGCCCAGTCCTTCATCACCGACGCGACGGAGTCGGCGACGGCCGGATCCAGCTTGGCGCCCTTCTCAATGGTGGCGACGACGGACTTGTACACCGACTTGGGCAGCCGCAGCCGCATCTCAGCCAGGGTGAAGACGTTGGAGCCGAAGATCTCGCCGGGCTCTTCGCCTGCGTCGAAGCTGATCGGCGGAGGCACATACGCCTCGACGCTGTTGATCGCCTGCAGACGGACTGCGTTTCCGCTCAATGGAGTTCCTATCCCTGCGTGCGCCCGCAACCGTTTCGCAGGCGTGACCGGCCCACACTAGGAACGCCACGTTCCGGGACTGTTACGTGCGCGTCAACGACAGAATGCGGCCGATGAATCGTGCTCAGAGCAGCGAAATCGTCCGTAGGCCGCAGTGGCTCGCGATGACCTCGAAGTCCCGGTCCCGATGTACCACGGGTACGTCGAGCCGCAGCGACATCGCAGCCACCAGGCAATCGATCATGCTGCGCACCGTCTCGCCGTTGCGCCTGCACTGTCGATGAATGGCGGCCGCGTCTTCGGCGTCGCGGATCGGCGCAAGCGGCTCGATGGAGAACCGCCGCATTCGTTGCTGACGTATCGCGGCCTTGGACTCGTCGGTCGTGCCGATCAACAGTTCCATCAGCACGACCTCCGGGACGATGACGGGGTCGGCTGCGCGAATGCGTTCAACCAGCCAGCGATCCGCCGCCGAGTCGGTGCCCGCGAACAGCTCGATCCACACCGAGGTGTCGACGAGCATCTAATCGGGTAGGTCGCCGTTGGAGAACGACTCGACCTCGTCGTTCGTGTAATCGAATCCGCTACCGCGCATCGCGAGCACTTCATCGGGCGACACCCGCTCCCCGACAAGTCTGCGCAGCGCCAGCTCGACGGCGCTTCGCTTCGAATCCAGCCGATACATCTTCATTGCAGCGGCGATCAGTTCGTCGTCGATGTCGATGTTGGTGCGCGCCACGACACCATGATACACCTCGAGGTGTATCATGGTCACCGCGCGGCACCGCGCGCGCTCAGCGGCATAGATTGGAGCCATGTCCACCCGCCGCCACCCCGATCAGGACATCGACGCCGGCTTCGACGAACACGCGGTGGTCGTCACGGGCGCCGAAGACGAGGCGGCTGGCGTCAAGGCCGTGATGGTGTCGCTGCAACGCGGGTTCGAGCAGATGGGTCCGATACGGACGGCAGCCGCGCTCAGCAGGCTCAACCAGCGGCACGGCTTCGACTGCCCCGGCTGCGCGTGGCCCGAGGAGCACGGTGGACGCAAGCTCGCCGAGTTCTGCGAGAACGGCGCCAAGGCCGTCGCCGAGGAGGCCACCAAGCGGCGCGTGACGCCGGACTTCTTCGCCCACCATTCCGTGGACGAACTGGCCGCGAAGCCCGAGTACTGGTTGTCGCAGCAGGGCCGGCTCACCCATCCCGTCGTGCTGACACCGGGCGACACGCACTACCGGCCGATCGAATGGGACGACGCCTACCGGCTGATCGCCAAGCACCTCAACGCGCTCGCCAGCCCGGACGAGGCGCTGTTCTACACGTCCGGGCGCACCAGCAACGAGGCCGCGTTCCTCTATCAGTTGATGGTACGCAGCTTCGGCACCAACAACCTGCCGGACTGCTCGAACATGTGCCACGAGTCCTCGGGCACCGCGCTGAGCGAAGCGATCGGCATCGGCAAGGGCTCGGTGACCGTCGACGACGTCGCGCACGCCGACTGCATCCTGATCGCCGGCCAGAACCCCGGCACCAACCATCCCCGGATGTTGTCGGTGCTCGAGAAGGCAAAGGCCAACGGCGCCAAGATCATCGCGGTCAACCCGCTGCCCGAGGCCGGGCTGATGCGCTTCAAGGACCCGCAGAAGGCGCACGGGGTGGTCGGCCACGGCATCCCCATCGCCGACGAGTTCGTGCAGATCCGGCTCGGCGGCGACATGGCGCTGTTCGCCGGGCTGGGCCGACTGTTGTTGGAGGCCGACGACGCCGCACCGGGCAGCGTGCTCGACCGGGACTTCATCGACGCGCACTGTGCGGGTTTCCCCGAATACGAATCCCGCACCCGCGGAGTCGATTTGGACACCGTCACCGAGGCGACGGGGATCGGCCGAACCCAGTTGGAGCGCGTCGCGCGGATGCTGGCCGACTCGCGGCGGACGGTGTTCTGCTGGGCCATGGGGCTCACCCAGCATCGGCACGCGGTGGCCACCATCGGCGAGGCCACCAACCTGCTACTGATGCGCGGCATGATCGGAAAGCCCGGCGCCGGCGTGTGTCCGGTGCGCGGACACTCGAACGTCCAAGGCGATCGGACGATGGGCATCTGGGAGAAGATGCCCGAGCGGTTCCTGGCCGCCCTCGACGAACGGTTCGGGATCACCAGCCCCCGCAAGCACGGCCACGACACCGTCGACGCCATCCGCGCGATGCGCGACGGGCACGCCAAGGTCTTCATCGGGATGGGCGGCAACTTCTCGTCGGCCACCCCCGACACCGACGTCACCGAGGCCGCGTTGCGCCGCTGCGCGCTGACGGTGCAGATCTCCACAAAGCTCAACCGCAGCCACGTCGTGCACGGCGCGACGGCATTGATCCTGCCGACTCTCGGCCGCACCGACAAGGACGTCCAGGCCACCGGTAAACAGCTTGTCTCGGTGGAGGATTCGATGTCGATGGTGCACCTGTCCCGAGGCAGCCTGACTCCGCCCAGCGAGCACCTTCGCAGCGAGGTCGCCATCGTGTGCCAAACGGCAAGGGCCGTGCTTGGCCCGGACCATCCCGTGCCGTGGGAGGAGCTCGCGGGCGACTACGACCGCATCCGTGACGCCATCGCCGACGTGATCCCCGGCTGCGCCGACTACAACGCCCGAGTCCGTCAACCCGACGGGTTCCAACTCCCCCACCCGCCGCGCGACAGTCGTGAATTCCCCACTGCCACCGGCAAGGCCAACTTCAGTGTCGAGCCACTGCAATGGGTTCCGGTCCCGCCGGGGCGGCTGGTGCTGCAGACGTTGCGCAGCCACGACCAGTACAACACCACCATCTACGGGCTCGACGACCGCTACCGCGGCGTCAAGGGAGGCCGCCGCGTGGTGTTCGTCAACCCCGAGGACATCGTCACGTTAGGCCTGAGTGACGGGACCCGCGTCGACCTGGTCTCCGAATACACCAACGCCGCAGGAGAACTCGAAGAGCGCCGGGCCAACGACTTCCTCGTCGTGGCCTACTCGACGCCCGTCGGCAACGCCGCCGCCTACTACCCGGAGACCAACCCGCTGGTGCCGTTGGACCACACCGCCCTCAAGTCCAACACCCCGGTGTCCAAGGCCATCGTCGTCCGGCTCGAGCCCGCCCGTGGGTAGGGTCACGGCGCGCCGCAAAGCCAGCCACGTCACCACCGAGGGCACGGTCTCCCGCCCCGAGACGTTGGCCGTCGAGGAGCCGCTGGAGCTCCGGCTCAACGGCACCGCGCTCACCGTCACCATGCGCACTCCGGGTTCCGACGTCGAACTGGCCCAAGGCTTTCTGCTCACTGAGGGCGTCATTGGCCACCGCGACGATATCGCTCGCGTCGAATACTGCCGCGGCACAGGAGAAGACGGCGCCAACACCTACAACGTGCTCGACGTGAGGCTCGCGGAAGATGTCCCGACGCCTAGCCTCGACGTCACCCGCAACTTCTACACCACCTCGTCGTGCGGAGTGTGTGGCAAGGGTTCCATCGACGCCGTGCGCACCATCAGCCAATACTCCCCCGGCGACGATCCGACCGTCGTCGCCGCCGAGACCCTCTCGGCCATGCCCGATCAGCTGCGCGGCGCCCAGAAGGTCTTCGCCAGCACCGGCGGCCTGCACGGGGCAGCCCTGTTCGACGCCGACGGCACCATGCTCGTCGTCCGTGAGGACATCGGCCGCCACAATGCCGTCGACAAGACCATTGGGTGGGCACTCGAACACCACCGCATCCCGTTGACCGGCACGGTGCTGCTAGTCAGCGGACGAGCGTCGTTCGAGCTCACCCAGAAGGCGGTGATGGCAGGCATCCCGGTGCTCGCCGCAGTGTCCGCGCCCTCGTCGCTGGCCGTCGACCTGGCCAGCCAAGCCGGGCTGACGCTGGTGGCGTTCCTGCGTGGCGAGTCCATGAACGTCTACACCCGACCCGACCGGATCAAGCACTCCAGCTGACGCTCGGCAGGCCCTCGAAAGCCCTCTACCTGCAATCTCCACCCGATCTCCACACAACCTCCAAGTTCGGCGACCGCACGTCGCGAAACATCGACGGCAGTCGTATTCACCGAACTCGAGGGAGTCACCGTGGCCGAGATCCTCATTGCGTCGTGCCCACCGATCGGACACGTCGGACCGTTGCTCAACGTCGCACGCGGACTCGTCGACCGCGGCGACGAGGTCACGTTCCTGACGTCCGAGCGGCACGCCTCGAAGGTCTTCGCAGCCGGCGCGCGCCCGCGCCCGCTGCCGGCAGCAGCCGACTACGACGACTCGTCCTTCGACGCGGACCTGCCCGGACGGGCCGAGACGTCGGGCATCGCCCGAGTCAACTTCGACGTCAAGCACATCTTCGTGCGCCCCCTGCCGTACCAGGCGGCGGCACTCGACGAATTGTTGGCTGACAACCACTACGACGTGATCCTGGTCGACGCCTTCTTCCTTGGTGTGCTGCCGATGCTGCTGGGCGACCCGGCGGCGCGGCCTCCGGTACTCACCTACACGACGACGCCGCTGTTCCTCACCAGCCGCGACACCGCACCAGGCGGCACCGGCATCCTGCCGGCGAGCGGGCCGTTCGGAACGCTTCGCAACCGGGCCCTGAACCTGTTGGCCCAGAAGGTATTGCTGCGCGCGTCGCACCGGTCCGCGGCGACGATGCTCGAGGCGTTGGGACTGCCGAAGCTGCCCGTCTTCGTGCTGGACCAAGCGATTCTCGCCGACCGGCTGATCGTGCCGACCATCCCCGAATTCGAGTACCCGCGAAGCGATCTCCCCGACCACGTCCGGTTCGTCGGCGCCGTCACCCCAGCGCCGGCGGATCGCTACGTCGCGCCGCCGTGGTGGCCGGAATTGCACAGCGGCCGGCCCGTCGTCCACGTCACC
>Ga0070668_100003900_pt1 | contig 11013 bp, 9 predicted proteins | sample KBSS43metaG_FD_64661 | JGI IMG/M metagenome (GOLD analysis project Ga0070668, IMG submission 64661) | Switchgrass rhizosphere microbial communities from Kellogg Biological Station, Michigan, USA - KBS S4-3 metaG | ecosystem: Host-associated > Plants > Roots > Rhizosphere > Soil ... | reverse complement strand
ACCGGCTCCCTCGGGTCGTGGACGCCCCCGGGCAGCGATTTGATCGCGGCTTTGGTGCGCCGAGTCCGCGCCGCAGGTCGGATCATCCTCAGCTACGACCCGAACGTGCGGCCCAGGTTGCTCGGGACCCCGGAACGCGGCCAAGCGCTGGTCGAACGCAGCGTCGCCGCCGCGCACGTGGTGAAGGCCAGCGACGAGGACCTCAGCTGGCTGTATCCGGACAAATGGCCCGCGACCGTCGCCGCCGACTGGCTCAACCTCGGGGCCGCGCTCGTAGTCGTCACCCAGGGGCCACAGGGCGCGACGGCCTACACCGACCACACGCATCCGGTGCAGCGGGCTGCACCCGTCATCACGCTGGTCGACACCGTCGGCGCCGGCGACGCCTTCACCAGCGGCTTGCTCAGCGCCCTCGACGACATGCACATCGATGCCTCCGGCCTCGCTGCGCTCAGGGAGGCGGAGCTCGCCGAGATCGTCGACCACGCGATCCTGGTGTCGGCGCTGACGTGCGAACGGGCCGGGGCCGATCCGCCCAGCCGAGCCCAGGTTGCCGAGGCCCGTTCCCGGCTCGTGGGACGCCCTCGGCGCAACTAGTAGACGCTCCGGGCCGGATTGGTTGAGCCGCGGACCACCAGCTCGGTCGGCACGACCCGGTCGAACGGCTCGGCCGACGGATCGCTCAGTGCCGCCAAGACGCGACCGGTGAGCTCACTGGCCTCCGTGCCGATCGGCTGCCGAATGGTCGACAAGTCCATCAGCTCGGCGCTCGCGTGATCGTCGAAACCGATCACAGCGACGTCTTGCGGCACCCGGAGTCCGCGGCGGCGAATCGCTCGTATCGCCCCGAAGGCCATCTCGTCAGACTCGGCGAACAGCGCGGTCGGCGGATCCGGCCGGTCCAGCAGGACGTCAGCGGCATGTTCGCCACCCGCGACGGTGTAGTAGCCGAGTTCCTCGAAATCGGCTCGGTACGCGATGCCGGCCTCCTGGAGGGCGCGAGTGTAGCCGCTGCGGCGGTGCAGCGGCGGAGTAAAACGCATCGGGTCCTCGGTGTCGCCGCCGATCAGGCCAATCCGGCGATGCCCCATGGCCAACAGGTGCTCGACCGCGGTTCGCGCGCTTCGCGTGTCGTCAATGCGGGAGGAGTGGAACCCAGGTCGGGCGAACCCGAGCAGGCCGATCGGGCAGCCGAGCGTGCGGAGGGCGTCGGCTTCGATATCGGTGAGGACAAGACTCGCGACGAGCAGAGCGTCAACGCGCTTGCGCACCCGCATCATGGTGAAGAAGCGTTGCCGCCCGTCCGGATCAGCGAGGTTGTACAACAGCAGGTCGAAGCCGCTCGCGTACAACTGCGACTCGGCGCCGGCGAGAAACTCCCCGTAGTACCAGCGATTGACGAAGGGAACGACCACGCCGACCGTGGCCGTGCGACCGCTCGCCAGCCGGGCCGCGAACGGTGAGGCTACGTAGTCCAGCTCGCGCGCGGCGACGAGGACGCGGTGGCGGGTCGACGGCGCGACATCAGGAAGGCCGCGCAGGGATCGCGAGACGGTCGCGATTGACACGCCCGCCCGCTTGGCGACGTCCTCGATGCTGGCCGTCATGACCTCTCACGGGTACCTGCGCGGTTCGGTGCTCCTCCTGAGCTTCACCGAACGGTGTGCAGCACCGAGTGCGCGCCCCACAGCCGTCCAAACGGTAGCTCAGTAGGGCGCAACCGTATATACCCTTCGGCAGAACGGCCCTCGGTCCGGCGGCGCGGCTGCGGTGCGTGATCGGATCCTTAACGCCCGTCGAGCCGATGGCAACCGGACTGTGATCCGCGGCAGGAATACTGAAACCCATGCTGCTACGCCGCGATGAGTCGGGCGCGCCGTTCCGGGCGCGGTGGGCGGCTCTCGTGGCGGTCGCGTCGGGCTTGACCGGTGTGCTGGCCTTTCCACGTTTCGGACTCTGGCCGCTCGCCGTCGTCAGCGTCGCCGGCCTGTCGCTAGCGGTTCACGGGCGGCGCTGCCGCACCGCCGCTTGGTTGGGTCTGCTCTATGGCGCAGCGTTCTTCGTTCCCCTGTTGAGCTGGACCGGCACCTACGTGGGACCGGCCCCGTGGCTGATCCTGGCTGCGGCGGAGGCCGGCTATTACGCGGGCGCAGGCGCGCTGCTGACTCTCGTCCAGCGACTGCGGGCGGCCCCGCTCTGGATCGGCGCTGTCTGGGTGCTCACCGAAGCGGTGCGGGACCGAGGGCCGTTCGGCGGCTTTCCCTGGGGGCGGCTCGCGTTCAGCCAGGCCGAGTCGCCGCTGCGGTGGTTCGCCGCGCTCGGCGGCGCTCCCCTCGTCACGTTCGCGGTGGCAACGGCCGGCGGCGGGCTGGCCCTCGGAATCCTGGCGCTACGGCCCGACCGGCGCACCTTTCGTGCCGTCGTGGCCGGCGTCGCCTTCCTGCTCGCTGTTCCACTGCTCGGTGCCGTCCTGGCCTGGCCGCTTCGGCCGCCACCGGACAGCTCCGGCCGTACCGCGACCATCGCCCTCGTCCAGGGAAACGTGCCGGACGCAGGCCTGGAGTTCGACGCTCGTCGCCGCCAAGTTCTCGACAATCACGTGACGCAGACGTTGGCACTGGCCCAACGCGTGAAATCGGGCGCAGTCGCACGACCCGATCTGGTCTTCTGGCCGGAGAATTCCTCGGACATCGATCCGTATCGAAATCCGGATGCGGCGGATCAGATCAACAAGGCCGTCGACGCGATTGGTGTGCCAATTCTCGTCGGCGCGATCGTCGACGGGCCGGGTGACAATCACGACAGCAATCAGGGCATCCTGTGGTTCCCGAAGACCGGGCCGGGCGCCGTGTACACCAAGCGACATCCGGTGCCCTGGGGTGAGTACATCCCGTTGCGCGGTATCGCGCGCCTAGTGAGCTCCAAGGTGAGCCTGGTGCCGCGGGACATGATCGCCGGGAAAGGCAACGGGCTTCTCACCGGCGGCCCGTTCGAGTTCGGCGACGTGATCTGCTTCGAAGTCGCCTACGACAGCCTGGTGCGATCGTCGGTCCACGCCGGGGCGCAGCTGATCGTGGTGCAGACCAACAATGCGACATTCGGTCATACTGCGGAGACCTATCAACAGCTGGCCATGACGGAGCTGCGGGCAGTCGAGCACGGCCGCACGGCGGTGCAGGTGTCAACGAGCGGCATTTCGGCGGTCATCGGACCGGACGGCACAGTGCGCCAGCGGTCAGGAGCGCTGTTCACTCCTGACGTGATCGTGGCCACCGTCCCGCTGCGCACGTCTGAGACGCCGGCCACTCGGCTCGGCCCGATCCCCGAATACGTACTGTCGGGTTTGGCGCTGATTGCCGCGGCGGTGGCGGTACTGTCCAGCCCTCGTGGCAGAGCGCTCATCGCCCGGCGGACCCGACGCCGTGCCGATATAGACGAGATAGCGGACCAGGAGAGAGTAGGGATTGCCCGTGCCTCCGCAGCCGACTGACGCCGGTGTGCTGGTCATCGTTCCGACGTACAACGAGCGGGACAACATCGAGATGATCGTCGAGCGGTTATTCGCGGCCTCGCCCGAGGTGCATGTGCTGATCGTCGACGATGCCAGCCCCGACGGCACAGGCAAGATCGCTGAGGCGATGAGCGCCGACGACCCACGCGTCGACGTGTTGCATCGCCACGGGAAAGCCGGACTGGGCGCGGCGTACATCGCGGGTTTCACTTGGGGCCTCGAGCGGGGGTTCGGCGTCCTCGTCGAGATGGACGCCGACGGGTCGCACGCGCCTGAGCAACTTCCCCAACTCGTAGCGGCTCTGGACCATGCCGATCTGGTGTTGGGATCCCGGTGGATCGACGGCGGGCGGGTCGTCAACTGGCCCAAATCTCGCGAGCTGCTCTCGCGCGGAGGGAATATCTACACTCGGCTGGCGCTCGGGATCGATCTGCATGACGCGACCGGTGGATATCGCGCGTACCGGCGGGTCGTCCTCGACACGATCGACTACCGGGCGGTGGCCTCCGAGGGCTACTGCTTCCAGGTTGATCTCGTGTGGCGCGCGGTCCGGGCGGGCTTCCGCGTAGTCGAGGTTCCGATCACGTTCGCCGAGCGGGAACGAGGCGACAGCAAAATGAGCCGTTCGATCGTGCGCGAGGCCTTGTGGCGGGTCACCGAGTGGGGGGTCAAGCACCGAACGCAGCAGGTCAGGGATCTCGTTCGCGGACGTTCGTGATCGCTGCGCGGACCACCGGACATGCGCTCGAGCACATAGTGAACCGCGCACCAGTCGGGGGCGCCTGGTGCGCGGTTCGATCTACGGGCGGTGGGCGGCGACGAGTTAGGCCGATTTCGTCCCGCGCCGGGCCCTAAGTACATCCAAGCGCTCGGCGAGGACCTCTTCGAGGTCGGCGACCGTGCGCCGTTCCATGAGCATGTCCCAATGCGTGCGCGGCGGCTTGATCTTCTTCGTCTCGGGCTCAGGGCCATCGATCAACTGGGCCGCCAGTCCGTCGAGCCGGCATTCCCATGACGCTGGGATGTCAGCGTCCTCCGAGAACGGCACCGTGAACCGATGCCCTCGCGGGCACTCATACGCAGCAACGTTCCGCGGAGCAGGCTCAGCCCCGTATTCCGTCTCATAGCTCACAGCGCCCAGCCGGCTACCCCGCAGGGTGCGATCTGCCATAGTGGGCACCTCCCGTTTGACATCCTTGATTCCACTTACGTAAACGATCGACATAAGGGCAGGATTCCCGCCGCTACCGGTAATACGAGCTGACGGGTTGATTGGTTCTCGATCTAGCTGTGACCTCGCTGAGGAGATGGCGCCATGACGGTGATGCCGACCGATGTGAGCCGGTTGGAGCGGGAGAAGATCTTGCCTGCAATCGCTTCCACGCCGTCGCGCGTCGATCATTTGCCCGCTAATCGCCTGATTGCGGCGGGAATCGGCGGTGGCCGCATTGCGGTCGGTGTGAGCTTCCTCTCATCTCCGATCACGTTTCTCCGGCTGATCGGTCTCGACACCGCCAGCGCGGTTCGGGTGACCTGGCTTGCCCGCATCGCGGGTATTCGCGACGTCGTTCTCGGTACTGGCACGCTCGTCGCCTCCGTGACCGGCCGCGATGAGACGTCCTGGCTGCTCGCGGGAGCAGCGTGCGATGCCGTCGATGCCGTGGTTACCGGCGCAGCAGCGCGCGATCGCCGGATCGGCCGGTTCCGCGGCGCCCTGGTGACCGCGGGTGCGATCGCTTCGGCCGCCGCGGGCGTCGCGGCGTTCGCAACGGGTCGGCCAAGGCCGGAACCAGACTGACGGTCGTTCGGCTCTCGTCGAGATGGCCCGGCCTGATTTCAGCTCTCTCGTGGTGGGCCCGCGAGCCACTGGCCGCGCTGCGTGAGGACCTCTCGCAACACATCGGCCCGGTCCGTCATCACTCCGTCAACGCCCATGTCGAGCAGCTGAGCCATCTCTGTGGCGTCGTTGACCGTCCATACGTGCACAGGCAGACCAAGCCGGTGCGCGGCCGCGAGGAAGTGCCCGTCGACAAGCCGGGCCCGGCCGAGCGCCGCGGGCACCTGCGCACACGCGCCGCGGATTTGCCGGACCGGAAGCCGTCCGACCATGGCGGCGGCGCGCAGCCTGATGGCTTCCCGCGGCCCCAACGCGGTGCACAACTGCGGGCCGAGCGCATCGCGGACCGCCGCGACTCGGGTGTCGGAGAACGCTCCGACACAGACCCGGTCGATCGTCCTGGTTCGCCGGATGGCATCGATCGTCGGGCCAATGCTGTGTTCGGCTTTCACATCGAGGTTGATGCACACATCGGGCCAGGCCGTCAGAACGTCGACGAGCAACGGGATCGGCTCGGTACCCGCGATGCGCGCCTGCTGGACGACCCGCCACGGGAGCCCGGCGACCCGGCCGCGCCGATCGGTCACCCGATCGAGCGCGGCGTCATGAAAAGCCAAAGCCACCCCATCGGCAGTCACCCGCACGTCCGTCTCGAGGTACTGATAACCGAGCCGGACCGCGTTGTCGAAAGCGGCCATGGAGTTCTCCGCACCGTCGGGCGCGAATCCCCGGTGGGCGAAGGCGACCGGAGGGGTCGAATCCAGGAACGCCATCACAGTCCGAGCAGCGTGCGCAGGTGCCGAACCGGGGGAGATCCCAAGCTGAGAACGGTGTCGTGCCGCCGCCGCTCGGTCCATTCGGGGTGCGCCTGCCGCAGATCCCGTAGCAAGTCGCGAACCTCGCAGTAGCCGACGTAATAGGTCGACAGCTGGGTAGCGGTCAGTTGGACCCGACGCCACTTGCCCGCGGCCTCGCCGTCCTCTTGAAACCCGCGGCCGACCATCAGCGCCATAGCCTGCGGCTCGTCCAGATCACCCAGGTGATAGCGGACGTCCATGATCGCGTTGATGATCATGCGCAGCTGCATCTTGAGCTGCTGCATGCGCAAGGCCGGACCGGCGGCGGGGGAGACCGCTGACCGATAGCCGTGATCGGCCATGAGTTCCTCGCCGTAGACGGCCCAGCCTTCCACGAACGATCCGCTCCACCAGACCGCGCGGACCGGTGTGGTGCCGCGATAGCGGTTGGAGTGCGCAAGTTGTAATGCGTGTCCGGGCATGGCTTCGTGCGCAACGAGATCCTGCAGCATGTGCCGGTTGTATTCGCGATAGAACGAGTGGACTTGATCTACCGACCAGCCAGCCGGCGTGGGCGAGACCGCGAGCTCGGTCGGCGGCGGGGTGACCTCGAGCGGACCGGCGGGGCGACAGTAGGCCACGGCCACACCGCGGTCGATCTCCGGCATGGCGACGACGTCGATCGGATCGTCGAACACCGTGATCAGGTCGCGGCTGCGTAAGAAATCAGTAGCGCCGGCCAGCGCATCCCGGCACTCGCGCAGCACGGAAATGTCCGAGGGCGCGTCGCCGGCCAACTTGTCCAACACCTGCCGGACCGTGCCCGTGTCCGGCCGGGCGACATTGGCCAGGCGTCCGGCCTCGTCGACTATGCGCTCGGTGACGGCCGTCAGGTCGGCCTCGGCTCGGGCCAGTAGGTCAGCCGGGTCGAACACCGTATCCAACGTGAGCGCGAGCTGCGCGGCGAATCGCTGGCGACCGAGCCGCGGATCGTGGTGAGCGAGTCGGCGCTGGTTGGCCAGCCATTCCTTGTGGGCGATGAGCGCTGCGCGGGCTCGGTCAATCACGGCGCCGAGGTCGCCCGCAGAGCGCGTCTGGGCGATTGCGTCCGGGATCGTGTCGTCAAGGAGCCGAAGGGTGCCGTCGAGTTGAGCCTGGGCGGTGTCCAGATGAATGACCGACATCACGCCCAATCGTTCGCGGGCGGCAGCCAGGTAGGCCGGGACCGCGCGCAGACGCTGCGTGAGGTGGCGTAACCGGTCTTCCAGTGGCGCGAAGTCGCGCGACACCAGGGCATAAAGGCCGTTGCCCGGGTTGTGGTGCATCGGGTCCCACTCGGCCGAGCGGATCTGATCCAGCTCGAACAGCTCGGCCCGCAACGCGGTCCGCAAGATCGCGGCGTCCACCCGATCGTCGGCCGAGCCGACGCCGGCTGCGTCGACTGCGGCCAGCTGATCGTGTAGCTCGGCCCGGCGAACGTCCGCGGCTGCGGGGGAGGGGTCGGGCAGCATGCCATCGTGGCGGTGCTCTCCGACGAAGGTCGCATTGACCGGATCGTGCGCGAGCGTGCTCGCGAGTACCTGGGCGGCAACGTCGGAAAACGGTCGGAGTCCAGTTGCCATCATCATCGCGCCGGCTGGGCGGAGAGCGATCGCGGCGAGCTTGAGACTCCCGGCGATGACGCGCCGCGGCCCAATGTAAAGGCAAGAACGACAGCAGCAATGGCGAGCAACGCGAGAGCACCGATAGCGACAAACACAACCATGCGATTTCCCCGGACTATGTCGGCGTGAGCCGGCCCGGACGGCCGCCCGGGCGATGTCGTGTCCGGCTCGGGATCGGTCATGAGCCGCCTTTCCACCGAGCTGACTCCACTCGATAACCCTAACCTCGGGCGGTCGCCTGATCGGGATCTTGGCCCAGCCCTCGGCTAGCCCGGTCGAAGATCATCACTGTGAACCGGCGACGATACGCTGACCCCCGATGCGCATTACAGATTGGGTCGCCGCGAAGGACCCCGAGTATCTGGCGCTCCGACGGGCGGTGCGGGCGGCCATCGTGACGCCGATCTGCTTGCTGCTCACCGTCGAGGTAATCGGCGATCCCGTCATGGCGACATTCTCTGCGTTCGCCTCCATTGGCCTTTTGATCTTGGTTGATATTCCTGGCCCGATGCGACAGCGCCTCGTCAGCTATGTAGCACTCGGCGGGGCGTGTTCTGTCCTGGTGTGCCTCGCCACCTTGCTCTCCGGCAACGTGTGGCTCGCGACGATCAGCATGGCGGTCGTCGGCTTCGGAGTTGTCTTCGCCGGAGTGCTCAGCTCGGTGCTGGCGGCATCGACGACTACCTTGCTGCTGGCGTGGATCCTGCCGGTCTCGACAAAAGCTTCGGCGGCAGACATTCCCGCCCGCGTTTCTGGCTGGGCCCTCGGATCCGCACTGGCCATCCTCGCGGTCGCTCTGATCTGGCCCGCGGGATCTAGCGACCCGTTGCGCCATCAGGCCGCCGAAACGTGCCGGCGGATCGCCATCCGGCTCCGCGCACAGGCGATAGCAGCGGTGAATCGTTCGAGCGCGGATGCCCGGACCGAGGATCCTGACTCAGCCGCTGCGGCCCAAGCTGCTATGAACAAACTCAAGGGAACGTTCCGTAGGACGCCGTACCGGCCGACGACGCTCTCCACCAGCGGTCGAGCGATGGTACGAATGATCGACGAGCTCGACTGGGTCTCGGTCGTCGCCGACCAGTACAGGTCGGCCGTCAAGCACGCGCCCGCGGTAGCCGACGTGGGGGCAGTCTGGGACGCAGCTGCCGACGTCCTCGACCGGTGCGCCCACGTGCTCGGCTTGCCGCCCGACGCTGATTCGCGGGCGGCACGGACCGCTCTAGATGCTGCCCTCGAGCGACTAGAAGCTGCGATGCACGTCGTCCGGCATAGCGCCACAATTCGCAGCCAGTTGGTCTTTACGTCGTGCGAGCCGTCGTTCCGTGGGCAGGAGCTCAGCTACGCCGTGCGTCAGGTCGGACGCAATGTTGCGCTCATGGCAGCGGCGGAGGCCCGGTCGTTTGTCGATCAGCTGCTCGGCCGAACCCCCGACATGCAAAGCTCGTTAGGAGTGGCCCGGTTCCGCGCGCGATCGCACTTCGATGTCCGGTCGGTGTGGTTGCACAACAGCCTCCGTTCGGCTGCGGCGCTGGCCGTCGCCGTTTTCGTGGCGACCCAGCTCGGCGTGCAGCACTCCTTCTGGGTCGTTCTCGGGGTGCTCTCTGTCCTCCGCTCGACGGCACTCAACACCGGACAGAGCGCGGTACGCGGCTTGCTTGGCACCGTTGTCGGGTTCGTCGTGGGTGGGGCGATCCTGCTCGGCATCGGCACCAACACCGTCGTGCTCTGGGTGCTCCTGCCGTTTGTGCTACTGGCGGCCGGGTTCGCCCCGGCAGCCATCTCCTTCCTCGTCGGTCAGGCCGCCTTCACCCTCGTGGTGGTGATGCTGCTCAACATCATCCATCCCGCCGGGTGGCAAGTCGGTCTCATCCGGGTCGAGGACGTCGCGATCGGCTGCCTCGTGAGTCTGGCTGTCGGCCTGGTGTTCTGGCCCCGGGGCGCGGCAACCGCGCTCGGCGCCGCGCTCAGCGCCGCGTATCGCAGCAGCGCGCACTATCTCAGCCGGGCGGTCGACGCGAATCTGACCGGTCGGGGGGGAGCTGCGATCGCGGAGAAGGCCACCGCGCTCGCTGACTTCGGTCGTCTCGACGACGCCTTCCGTCAATTCCTGGCCGAGCGCGGTGCCAAGCACGTGCCGTTGGCCGAGGCCAGCTCCCTCGTGACCGGAACCGTCGCGCTTCGCCTCTCGGCCGACGCCGTGGTCGACCTGTGGCACGACGTCGATGGCGCGAAAGACCTGGGGAACGCCGACCGCGAAGTGGTTGCGTCGGCCCAGCAGATTGAGCGGTGGTACGACTCGCTGGCCGAGAGTTTGAGCCTTGACGGGCACATGCCGCCTGATCCGATCAGCGGAAAGCAGATCGGAGAAGATCGCTGGGCCGCCGCGCTCGCCGCGGATACCGTGCCCGGAACCGAGATGTCCGCCGTCCGCGTCATCTGGACGGCCGATCACTTGGACGCCGCGCGCCGGTTACAGCCGAAGCTGGCGGAGGCCGCCCGAACGGCCGCCGAAAGCCGGGGCGCCTGGCTGACCTGACTTAAGAGAAATTTAGTAGCCCAGCAGTCCGGCCGGTGACAGATTCATAGCCAGGAGGCGGTGACGACGGCCGAGACGCTGGGACGTGGGCCGGCCCTGGTCGTGGATGGCCTCGGCAAGCGCTTCGGTTCCCGGGTCGCGTTCGAAGGCGTCTCGTTTGAGATCGGCTATGGCGAGGTGTTCGGTTTCCTCGGGCCGAACGGTGCCGGAAAGACGTCGACCGTACGAACGCTCGGCACCCTCCTCGCTCCCAGCGAGGGCTCGGCGATCGTTGCCGGATTCCCGCTCGTTCCGGACAACGGGGTGGAGATTCGCCGGCGGATCGCGATCATGCCCGAATCGCCCGGTCTGTATACGCGACTGAGCGTGATCGAGAACCTCGAATGCTTTGCCGACCTCTACGAGACGCAAGATCCGGCCGACCGCATCGACCACGTGTTGCGCGCGGTCAATATGCTCGACCGGGCTCACGAGGTCTGCGGTGCGTTGTCGAAGGGGCTGCGGCAGCGCGTGGCGCTGGCCCGGGCTCTGCTGAGCCACCCGGAGATCCTGTTCCTCGACGAGCGTCGCAGGCTACCTGCTCGCGGTATCCGACCCGGAGCTGGCCGCGCCTGACGTTGTCCGCGCTCTGGTAGCGGCCGGCGCAGACGTGCTGTCAATCGGGG
>Ga0070668_100003895_pt1 | contig 11025 bp, 9 predicted proteins | sample KBSS43metaG_FD_64661 | JGI IMG/M metagenome (GOLD analysis project Ga0070668, IMG submission 64661) | Switchgrass rhizosphere microbial communities from Kellogg Biological Station, Michigan, USA - KBS S4-3 metaG | ecosystem: Host-associated > Plants > Roots > Rhizosphere > Soil ... | reverse complement strand
CGAGCGCGCGCCGGTGTTGGGCCTCGAGCTCGACATCGATCTCGCAGATGATCTCGACGATGCCCGCATCGAAACAATGAACGCGCTCGGCATCGCACAGGCCGAGTTGATCTGGCAACCCGATGCCGACGCTTCCGCGAGCTGAATTTCTGCCGAACTGCACTTCGCACCTCGCGACGTAAGGCACGTCAACTCAGGTTCGTCGGTCGATTCAAGGAGGCCTCTGTGTATCTTGGTCCCATGCTCCGCTCTGGCCGCCGCATCGCTGCGGAGCTCGAGGCACTGCTGCGCGAACACGATCACCCTGTTGCGCGCGCGCTCGTCATGCCGCGAGTAGCTCGCGGCAGCGGACCGGATGGAGCGTGGACCCGGCGCGATCATCGATGGGCCGTGGTGGGCGGCGCAGTCGCCTTTGTGATTGGCTGGGCCATCGCGATCGGAGTGTTCTCAATCGCCGACCGATATCCGGCAGGGACTCGCTGGAACTCCGTTCTTACAGGCGTGGGACTGTTCTTCGCATTGGGCGGAATGTTTCTCGGATGGCAGGGATTCAAGCACGCACGCGCGGCCGTTGGACGCAGCTCGGACGAACTGGCGGATCGTTGAATGCTCGCCAGAACTCTCAAATCCATCATCACCAGCCGCGCGGCGCTCATCGGCATTCTCGCCGGCGCCACGTACGGCCTCGGCGCGCGCATCGCGGTTGCGACCCGCTTCGGAGATACTTTCGTCGCGATGACTCTGGGATTCCTGTTCATCGTCCCCATCACGATCGGCTATCTCACGGTTCGCCCAATGCGCGAGCCTTCCAAAAAAATGAGCGTGTTCGCTCCCTGGCTCACCTGCCTGCTCGTAATTGTCGGCTCATTCGTCAGTGGATTCGAAGGCGCCATCTGCATTGTCTTCGCCACACCGGTCATGCTCGTGCTCTCCTCCCTCGGCGGCATTCTCGCGGCGTCGCGCGCGGGACGGTCGCAGATCGCTCTTCCCGTTGCCCTCGTGTTGCCGTGGGCCGTGATGAGCGCCGAGTCGGGCATGAAGCTGCCCGTCAGGTTCGTGACGACCACGACGTCCATCGAGATCAGCGCGCCACCGTCTCGAGTTTGGCCGCTCGTCGTCAGCGTCGATTCCATTCGCCCGCAAGAACGCCGGCCCGCGCTCTTCTCCTCGATCGGTTTTCCGCAGCCGATCGCCGCGACGCTCGATCATCCCGGCGTCGGCGGCGTGCGCACCGCGTCCTTCGAGCGTGGCGTCGTATTCAGGGAAGTGATCACCGATTGGGTGCCCGAAAAGCGCATCCGATTCACGATCGACGCGTCAACCGTCCCGGCGACCGCGCTCGATGAGCACGTGCGCATCGGCGGCCCGTACTTCGACGTGCTCACCGGCACCTACGAGCTTCGTCCACTCTCCCCAACGCGCACCCTGCTCGTTCTGACCAGCGAGCACCGCGTTTCGACGCGCTTCAATCTCTACGCGTCGTGGTGGGCTGATCGTATCATGTTGAGCATCCAGGAGAACATTCTGCACGTGCTGTGCGCTCGCGCCGAGTAGTCGCTCGGTGAATGCCGCGAGAGAGCCGAAACCAATCGAGATCGCAGTTTCTTTTTCATTCAACTGAATCGGTAATGACGACGACATCTCTCGAGTTTTCGCTCGATCGCGGTGAACGGCAGCTCTGGTCGGGCGTTCCTCGTCAGGGGATTGTGTTTCGCGGCGCCGACGCGTTCATGATTCCGTTTAGTCTTCTCTGGGGTGGGTTTGCCGTGTTCTGGGAGGTCGGAGTTGCAACGTCGGACGCACCTGGTTTCTTCGTGCTCTGGGGAATCCCGTTCGTTCTCGTGGGACTATACATCACGGTGGGACGCTTCTTCGTTGACGCTCGCAGACGCGCACGAACGACGTACGCGGTCACCTCCGATCGCGTGATCATCAACTCCGGATTCTTCGCGAATACGACCAAGTCGCTCAACCTGCGCACGCTTTCGGACGTCACGCTGCTGGAGCGGCCCAACGGAACTGGCACAATAACGTTCGGCGCCGTCAACCCGCTCTTTGCGATGTACGCCGGCACGTCGTGGCCGGGAGTTCCGCAGACGCCGAGCTTCGAGATGATCACAGACGCGCGGAACGTCTACAACATCATTCGCGAAGCGCAGATGACTTCGGCTGCGCGCGTCGGTTAGTGGCTCTCTTTTAGATGAGCAAGCACCGATCTTCGCAAGTTGCATCCTGGCACGCAACAACATGACTCTCCAAACGCGCGCGCTGATCGCACTCATTTCTCTTTCGATCGGCACAGGCTTGCTGCTGTTCCTGCCCGCAGGAAGCATTCACTACTGGCAGGGGTGGGTGTATCTCACGCTGTTCGTCGGCAGCTCGGCGCTCATCACGTTCTTTCTCTCTCGCCGCGATCCGGCGCTGCTCGAACGACGAATGCGCGCGGGGCCGGGTGCTGAGCAGCGCACGTCGCAGAAGATCATCATGCTGGCAACGTCGCTCGGCTTTGTCGCCATGCTCGTCGTACCGGCGCTCGACTTCCGCTTCGGGTGGTCCCGCGTTTCCACGAACGTCGTGATCGCGGGTGACCTGCTCGTGGCGATCGGACTCTACCTGGTCTTCCTCGTTTATCGCGCAAACACCTTTGCGTCTGCGACCATCGAGGTCGGCAAGGATCAAAAAGTGATCTCCACGGGGCCGTACGCGATCGTTCGCCATCCGATGTACGCGAGCGCACTGCTGTATCTCATCGGCACGCCGATCGCGCTGGGCTCGTATTGGGGGTTGCTCACGTTGCTGGAGTTTCTCCCTTTTTTGATCTGGCGTCTCCTCGACGAAGAGACGCTGCTCGCCGCGCAGTTGCCGGGATACACGCAGTATCAGCAATCCATTAGGCACAGATTGATACCATTCGTGTGGTAGTGCTCTGGGCTCGTGGCACGTTATTGATTCTCGCCAAAGCCCTGTAACCAAAGGAGCTACGTGACGGCGAGCGGAATTGGCTCACCTCGGCCACCTCTCGTGGCGATCTGGCGGCCTGCGCGCTGTCTTCCTGCTGCGCTCCTTCTGCTTTTCTCGCGAACCGCAGGCGGTCAGCGCCCCGCGCCAGCAGACTCCGATACCCTGAAAATCATGGTCGTCGGTGGCCGTGCACCCACGGCAACCGCGCGCGCGCTGGGAGCCGCCGCTCTTCGAATGCAGCTGGCGAGCGAACTGACCTACGCCGGAGAAAAGGCTCGCGTGCTTTCACGCACGGAAACGTGCGGCATGATCAAGTCGCTCGGACAGATCTGCGATAGCACGATCGTCGTCAAGTACATTGGCTCGTACGCCTATCTGCTTCACGCACGCCTCGCCATGTGGGTGGATGCCGACTCGAATGCGAATGGCGCGACGGTCACGCCATACGTAATCGTCACGTCACCAGACCATAACTCTTTCGAGGAATCGTGGTCCGAGCGAATCGCGGATGCATCTGCTTCGAACCAGAATGAGGCTGTGCGAAAGTTCGTTCAAATCCTGCCATCTATTGTAGCGGAGCTTCCGCTTCTCAGGCGATGCCAAAGCGAGTGGCGCACGGCCGCACTCGATAGCCTTCTTCCCGCTGCGCGCGCGCTCGTGTTCAAGCGCTCCAGCTCCACGCTGGCGAGACTGTGCATCGCCAAAATCCTGGATCGGGCAAATGCTCCGCCGGACTCGATACTCGCCGTCACCTCCGCGATTCTGTCCGTCGACCGTCATAATCGAAGCGCCCTCTCGCTGGCGGCAGACGCACTGAATCGCGCAATGCTGATGGATTCGGCAAACGTGTTTTTGCGCGAGCTCGGCAAGGCGTACTACACGGTCGTCGATAGCAGCATGGGGCTCATTCATTTTTCTCTGGCGGAAGTCGCAGGCGACAATGGCGGCGAGCCGCAGATGGGTTTCTCGTTTAGAACGGGGCACGTGAATTCGTGTCTTCTCGATCTCTTAGCTGAATATCGAGTCCGTGCCGACACGATTACGCTAGGACCGTTCCGCATGCCCCAAGGACCCGTCCTGTGTGCACAGGCCTTTGGCCCTGCCACAGGCGGACGATCAGTGGCGCTGGCGCCCGGTCGCTACGTGCTCCGTATCGTGCACGCGGATAAGTCCGACCAGTACTCGATCGTGGTCACTGACAGCACGATCACTACAGTTCCAACGAGAGCGCCGTTGGTGACGCGCGTCTCGGATACGCTGCAGTGGAGAGTGCGACGCAATACGTTCGCGCTCTCGTGTGGCGCGTATGAAGATGCCCCATGGCTGTGCGCCGATGCCGTGCGCGCAGTTCTCAGCACGAAAGGGATCGTACCGCTGGCAACACCGGCCGCGGGCCATCATCCGTATTCGGGTCAAGGCGGATTCTACCACAACGAGCCACTGCACTATTTCCACTACTCGACGTTCGAGGACTATCAGCACGCCATGGAGTCGGCATTCTCCGTCTATGAAAAGATTATCGGACGGCAAGTGGGATACGCTCTGACCTTCACAGACTGGCGAGGGCGGAATGCCGGCACGTGGCTCAGAAATCAGCTGACGCCGGACAGCGCCGCCGTCGTTCCGAATGGTGGTGCGCCATCGGTCGAGCCACGCCCCCTTCCGGTGCGCGTCGGGGCACAATTTCGAGCAACGCAACTGGAATTGGGCGCCGATCTCTCGTGCGCGCTCACGACATCCTCGATCGTGATGTGCTGGGGACGCGACGACGTCGGTCAACTCGGAAGAGGAACAGTCGATACGATCAGTCATCCCGTCCCGGAACATGTCCAACTTCCGCTTCGCGTGAAGCAGGTGACGGTGGGTCGCGACCATGCGTGCGCTCTCTCCAACGAAGGCGCGGCCTATTGCTGGGGCAGCAATGCATGGGGCCAAATCGGTGCAGCCACCACTAAGCGGTGTCTCGGAGATTCTCCCGCCCCGGCCCCGTGTGCGCCCAGCCCCGTTCGCGTATCGGGGACCTTTCGCTTCGCCTCGCTGAGTGCGGGCACTCACTCCACCTGCGGCCTGACGGTCGAGCACAGAGTGCTTTGCTGGGGATACATCTCGACAATCGAATCCGATTCACTTCAGCCTCCGCGTTGCGGCGACACGTTGAGTGTGGACAGATGTGCACGCACTCCTCAGGTGATTCCGCGCGCTCCCGTCACGTGGACGTATGGGTCGAAACTGTTTCAAGGGTTGCCTGCCACCGTGGAAAGCGGAGCATTCCGCAGCTGTTCGATCGATGACCAGCGACAACTTTACTGCTGGGGTTTCAGTCAGAGTTGGGCACGTCCCGTTGGCAATACGCCGGCGCACGAAGGCGCAGCTGTGAGCGCATTAGCGCTCGGCTATAGACACGCCTGCGCTCTCGATGACACCGGATTGGCGTCGTGCTGGGGATGGCGCGACCTTGGTGCGCTTGGATTGGGCGATTCCGTCCTCACCCGCGTGGATGAGCGATACGCGGCTACGTACTCATCCCGTCGTCCGGTCACTGGAAATCTGCGCTTTCGCGAGCTCGCCGCCGGTTGGTTGCATACGTGCGGCATAACCCGCGATGCGGATTCCATATCTCGAGAGCCGAACACTTCTGCCGGGCGACTCTTCTGCTGGGGAGACAACACTCACGGTCAGCTCGGACTGCCACCGACGGTCAGCGATACGATGACGTTCGCCATCACCGACACCTCTGAGCTCGCGCGAGTTTCCAGAAGACGCGGTCACCCAGCTCCCGAGCTGATCGCCCTTCCCGCGAAAGCGATGCACGTCGCTCTGGGAATCGATCACAGCTGCGCGATCGTGAAAGGTGGTGCCGTTTACTGCTGGGGCAGGAATCTTCGCGGCGCGCTCGGCACTTCTTCGACAGCGGATGACGATTGGCATCCCCAAGCAGTCATCGAGTTCGGCTTGAAGTCAGCTGCAACTCCATCGCCGCAGTAAGGTGGTGTCCCTCTAATCTCCCCCATTCGCTATCCCACCCCGAACCGCGTACGTTAGTCCCCCCCGCCTCTCCCCCATCCCTCACCGGAGCAACTCCCCATGACAAAGATCTGGCTCGTGCTCGCCGCGTGCGCGCTCGGCATCTCGTCGCCTGCTCTCGCGCAACAGGATGAGGTAATGGCAGCTCTGAATCACTTCGTCGATGGGTTCAACAAGGGCGATTCGACAGTCATGACGACCTCGTGCGCCGAGCAGACGTCGATCATCGATGAGTTCCCGCCATATGAATGGCATGGCGCTGGCGCCTGCCTCACGTGGATGAAGGACTACGACGCCAATGCGAAGAAAGAGAGCATCACCGACGGCCAGGTGACGTTGGGCAAGCCCTCGCACGTCGACGTGACTGGCGATCGCGCCTATGTCGTCATTCCCTCGACGTACACGTGGAAGCAAAAAGGAGTCGCCATGCGCGAAGACGGCTCTGCGTTCACCTTCGCGATGCTCAAGGACGCGACCGGCTGGCGAGTCGTCGGCTGGTCGTGGGCGAAAAAGTAGTACAACCAGGCTAAAGCGAGAGCGTTCCCCGCAAGACGACGATGCCCGTCCCGGACAATTCCGGGTCGGGCATCAGTCGAAGCTGCAGCATGCTCCGCCGCCCCATCTTCACGCCCTGCTCGACGACGAGAGTCTTCTCGGCATTCAACAGCCCTTCGGCGCCGAGATAAGCGCACAACGGGCCGGCAGCAGTGCCAGTCGCCGCGTCCTCCCATAACCCAACGGTTGGGTTAAAGAAGCGTGCATAGGCGGTGCTCGGCGACGCCTCATCGAACGCGTAGACGTAGCAGCCCTCGGCGCCCGCACCTCCGAGCACCTTGAGTAGCGCCTCCGCATTCGGCGCCGCGCGATCGACTACCTCGGCATCGCGCACGCGGACCATGAGATGCGCAGCCCCGGTATCGGCGGCGCGCGCCGCGGGATGCGGCAGTACATCACTCGGAGCGAGCCCCAACGCTCGAGCCAGCGCATCCGTCGCAGCCAACGGCTCCAACAGTCGCAATGCTGCCTGCCGCATGCGGCCGTGCACGCGACCGCCCACTCTCACGAGCGTGATGGGCAAAACGTCTTCGCCGATTTCCTGGCGAAACGTTCTCGCACTGTCGAGCGATCCGAGCTGACCGTGCTCGCCCATCCACAGCCACGCGCCGAGCGCGTTGTGGCCCGCGCCGAACACCTCTGCGCCACTCGCCGTGAATGAGCGCAACTTGCGGTCGGCGCAATCACTCTTCATCAGGAACGTGGTCTCGGCCTGGTTGAACTCACCGGCAATGCGCCGCATCTGCGCGTCCGACAATCCATCGGCATCCTCGACCACCGCCAACGGATTTCCGCCGAAGGGCGTCTCGGCGAACACATCGATCAACCCGGCCGTGAGCTGCGCCACGTTCCATCCTCATCGTAAGTGAAGTCAGACCTCATCCTGGCCCTCACTTAAGTCCCTCGACTGCTCAAAGTTCCTCAGCTGCCTACGGAGTCCAATCCCAGCCCCCCGCCACCTGTCGCGTCGATGCATTCAGGCGGTTCCAATAGTTCGCCGACGCAATCGAGAGGATGAGTGCAGCGAGCCCTTCCTCACTGTAATGCTTTCGGGCCTCGTTCCAGATATCATCCGACACCGCGTCGCCGCGATCCTGAATCCGCGTCACTGCCTCGGTCAGCTCGAGCGCCGCACGCTCTGCGTCCGTGAAGAACGGCGATTCGCGCCACGCCGTCACGCCCATGAGGCGTCTGGCCGACTCGACAGACTTTGCCGCGGCGGTCGCGTGGCCGCCCACACACGCGCTGCAACCGTTGATCTGACTCGCTCGCAGATGTACGATCTCCAGCGTCGAGAGCGGCACGCCGTGCTTGACTGCTGCAGAGTGCACGACCTTTCCGAGCCCCATCAGAGCGGTCATCACATCGGGAAGGATCAGCGCCGGATGCGTCATTCGTGCTTGCATTACTACTCTCCTTGATGAGTTCATCGACGAAATTCGTCCGTCAGCCCTTTGACGAAACGAGATCCGGAGATGTGACCGGGACCATCAGGAGTTTTTTTGGCCGCGAACCTATCGCCCGTCGCTGTGCGCCAGCTTCTCGAATCGCGGATCGCCGCGCAGCGGATTCCACGTTGGGTCGATGCGCAGCCACGCGGCCGAGATGAAGTACGGTTTCGCGAGAAGCTCGCGCAGCTCCGCGATCGCGCCATCTCGGTCGCCGAGCAGGACGTCGATGCGCGCTGCCATATGATGTGAGTACGGCAAGACCGACCACTCATCGCCCGACGCCGCCGCTCCGGCAAGACCACGATCCCGATCGCTGATCGCGTGCTCGCGCTTCCCCATTATCGCCAACATGTAGGCGCGCAAGAGAAAACCCTGCCAACTGGCCACGTTTTCCGGCGCGACTCGATCGGTGACTGCATACGCGACCTCTACTGACGTTCGCGCTCGCGTGGTGTCGCCGTGCAGCCAGAAGAGCTCCGCATTCGTCAGCGCCCGACTCGCGCGATCCTCATCATACGCCGCATCGGTCAGTGTTTGCGCGAGTGCGGCATCGGCGCTGTCCAGTATCCAGTACGTGTCCCAGTAGCTGGACACGTACGCAGTGAGCGCTGCGCGATCGACCGTGCCAGCCACCTGTCGCAGCGAGCTACGCGCGCCGGCGAAGTCTCCCTCCCCCGCGTAGCTCATTGCTCGATCCTGGATCAGCGCGAGACTCTCACCGTTGATGGTAAGTCCGCTCTCCGCCGCTGCCCGGGCGTCCGGAAAGCGACGGAGCCAAAGAAGCGTGCGGCTGAGGCGATCGGCGGTAACTCCCGACCGCGGATCGAGCACCATCGCTCGGCGAATGAGCGCGAGCCCCGCCTCCCAGTCGCCGCCCGACGCCCTCATCTGTCCCAGCGTTCGCAACACATCCACGGACGACGGTGCCAGTCGAAGTGCCGTTTCGAGATCCGCACGAGCGCGCACCTGATCCGCCTTGACGATTCTCCAATACGTCGCGCGCGCAACGTAGCTCTCGAAAGCGGTCGAGTCGAGTGCGATTGCGCGTTCCGTTGCGACCCTCGCAGCGTCGGCATCCACTTGCAACTGCTCGCCGTTCGCATGGATGATTGCGTGCAGCTGGCCCACACGCGCCCATGCAGCCGCGAAATTCGAATCGAGCGCCACCGCCTGCTCCGCGTACGCGAGAGAACGTCGCAACGAGGGCAGGTCATTTCCGTCGAACGCGGTGCTGCGCAGGTACGCCTCGTACGCCTCCAGATTCTGCGTCGGCTTCTGCGCAAGCTGCGACTGCGCCGGTGGGTTGAGCACGACGCCAAGATTTGCGGCGACCTTGCTCGCGACCGACGACTGCACCTGAAACACATCCGCGAGCGTCGTGTCGTACGTCTGCTGCCACACCGTGCGCGGCGCACTCTCCTGCGACAGCTGCACGAGCTCCGGACTTACGCGCACGCGTCGCGCGTGATTCGGACTCGTCTCCCATCGCACGACGCCGGTGAGCAGGTACGTTGCGCCGAGCTCGCGCGCGATTTGCTGCGGCGACTTGTCCGATCGCCGATACTGATTCGAGCTCGCGCGCGCGATCACGCGCAGCGCTGGGAGTGCCGTGAGCTTGCCGCGAATTTCGTCCGTGATGCCGTCGGCGAAGTACGCGTTCGACGTGTCGCCATCGTTTTCGAAGGGGAGCACGGCTAGCGCGGAGTCAGCGGCCGGCGCGTGAGTCCGTGTGCGCGACCAGAGATAGAGCCCGCCCGCAACGAGTACCGCCGCGACGGCGAACATCGCCACCTGCACTCCGCGCCCAGAGCCGCGCGGGCGCGCGGCGCTTTCCGCGGTCGTCAACGCGCGCGCAAAATCCGCCACCGAGTTGAAGCGATCCGCAGGCGCGGATGCGAGCGCCCTGTCGAGTGCGGCATCAAGTGCTGGCGCAATCGCCGGACGCGCACGCCGAACTGACGGCGCCGGACCAGAGAGCATCTTCGCGCGAATCGTCTGCGCGTTCGGCCCCGTGAATGGCGTCTCGCCAGCGAGCATCTCGTACAGCACCGTCGCGAGCGAGTACATGTCGGTGCGCGCATCGAGCACGCGCTCGCCGCTCGCCTGCTCGGGGCTCATGTACTGCGAAGTGCCCACCACCAGCCCTGTCTCGGTGAGCCGCGGCTGCGCGTGGCTCTCGGCGTCGGCGCCGAGTGCCTGCGCGATGCCGAAATCCGCGACGAGCGTGTTGCCATCGCTCGTGAGAAGCAGATTCTCGGGCTTGATGTCGCGATGGACGATGCCGCGGTCGTGAGCATATTGCAGCGCCTGCGCCGCCTCACGCGTGATGCGAAGCGCTTCGTCTACCGGCAGCTGACTCTCGCGCTCGAGGCGCGCACGCAGCGTCTCGCCCTCCACGAACGGCATGCTGAACCAGAACAGGCCGTTCGCATTTCCCGAGTCGTGGACGGTGAGGATGTGCGGATGCTGCAGCCGCGCCGCGACCTCGATCTCGCGCTGGAATCGATCCGCGCCGAGCGATGCGGAGAGGTCGGCGTGGAGCACCTTGATCGCGACCGGCCGCTTGTGCTTCTGGTCCTGCGCGAGCCAGACGGTGGCCATGCCGCCGCGCCCCAGCTGTCGCTCCACGATGTACGCATCGCCGAGCGCTGTCTGAAGCTGGGCGCGAGCGTCGGCGTTCGGGTCGGTCACGAGTGTGGCGGCACGAGAGATGAAACTGCAGAGTACGGCGAACGTATACGATATGTGCGTGCAGGCGCGCCGGGTAGACTTGCCGACGCTATTTTTCTTCGTTCTTCGAAACTCAAAACCTCCCAGCCTCCCTCCCCCGATGCATCGCACTCGCCAGGAAGATCTTCCGCTGCGCGGCAGCTCGCACAACTTCGTCGGCGCCGACAACGGCGATACCAATGTTTCCGTCTTTCTCTTCAACGGCGTCCCCGGCAAGGGACCCGGTCCGCACCGCCATCCCTACGATGAGATCCAATTCATCCGCGAAGGTCGCGGATTGTGGAATGTGGAAGGCGTCGAGTTC
>Ga0070668_100003894_pt1 | contig 11025 bp, 9 predicted proteins | sample KBSS43metaG_FD_64661 | JGI IMG/M metagenome (GOLD analysis project Ga0070668, IMG submission 64661) | Switchgrass rhizosphere microbial communities from Kellogg Biological Station, Michigan, USA - KBS S4-3 metaG | ecosystem: Host-associated > Plants > Roots > Rhizosphere > Soil ... | reverse complement strand
TGCTGAGCGAAAATACTCGGTCGCCAGTTTTAGTTTCGTCAGGGCTGTTTCGGGCAAGCCGATTTCAATAAAAGCCTCTGCCAACCCACCTGCAATCTGGCCCATCTTGAACGGTTCCGCCTTTTCGTCCAGCAGGCCCTGCGCCTGACTAAGAAGTGACATGCTGTCTTGCCAAGCCCCGCGGCGGTATTCAATGAAGCCGAGATTTATATAGGACTCGGCCTGCTGGGCCTGAATTCCGAGTTCGCGCCATAAATTCAGGGCCAGCTGGTGACTCTCGGCGGACTGCTCCAACTGGTTCTGCGAGAGCTGATACTGACCAATGGCCTCGTAGGTCTTGGCCATTCCCCACTTGCTGTTCGCGGATTGCCACAAGCGCAGAGCTTCCTGGGCAGTGTTGAGTGCCAGCGCGTGGTCCTGATGGTTTTGGCAATCGCTGAGCACCATCAAGGCTTCGGCGTGGCCGGCCACATAACCGGTTTCTTCGCTCAGGGCAATGGCCTGGCGGGCGGCGGCTTCCGATTGAACGCAATGGCTCAATTCGGCATCTATCGCAGCGCTGCCGTTGAGACTGTCGATGCGGGCGGGAGAACCAGTCGCCTCCCGGGTTAAGATGAAAACTTCCTTGAATGTATTGCGAGCGTCTTCCGGCTTGTGTAACAGCACCTGAACGCGGGCAACGCGGTTCATCAAAGCTGCCGCCTGCGCCAAATCGCCCGCCTCTCGATATCTGTCCGCCGCGCTCCGTAGCTCAGTCAGCGCCTGCTGCCTCTGCTCTATGGTCGCCGCGCGTTCGTCCTCTTCACGCGGCACACTAAACCCGCTCTCACCATGAAGTGACGATCCGGCGAGCAGTAGGCAGCCCGTCATCAACAGCAAATGAAAACAAAGCCGGCTAAAACTCATGTCTTGCGTGAAAGCCTTGCAGGCCGGGGAACCGCTCCCCTCGGATTCCTCGGATAGTTCTTAATTGAGGCGCAATTACAATCCTGCCCGCTGCCTCCCGTTGGTTTGGAGAAGCCGCCGGTTGGTTTTGAATCAGGTGGAGTGCCATCGTCCGGCAGTGAGCCACTGGGGCTGCCGCTCGTCGATCCGCCGTTCAAACGGGTTCCGTTGCCCCAACGCGGGTCTTCCTCCCCGCGCGACGAGCGCATTGTTTCCTTCCAGTAATCCATCAGAAAGAAGGCCCATGAGTCCAGTTTGAGTTGCGTGGCGAAGGCATATTCCCTGTACTCGTTAATAATGCGTCTACTTGATTTTCTGACCGGCTCCGACCAGGGGAAATAAATGCATAGACCGTGCGAGTACTGAAAAGTCCAGCCCAAGTAACTTGAGTGTACTATCAGCGCTTCAAAACGTTTGCGCGCTTCATGTCTCTCGGTCGGCGTGATCGGCTCGAGGGTGCGCATGACCGCCGCGCAACTTTCTTTCAGCGACTTCAATGCCGCGCCTTTTTTGCAGTGCTCGGACAAACAAAAGCAAAAGTCATAGAGATCCGTGTAGTTCTCGTCGAAATAGCTTTGCGCCTTCAGGTGCGACAACTGAATCAGGTCGCGTTTTACATCGTTCTTCAGACTGGCTCGCAGTTCGCGCACGAGTTCCTTCATTGCTGCGGTGAGGCCCTTCAATTTACTGGACTCAAGACTGACTAAGGCCAACTCCAGCGGGTACCCGGACAGCACAAAGTCCTTGGCGTTGAAGAACGACTCCCAATAGAGGCTCTCGATCAGGTTCTCGAGTTCCTCATCGTTCTCGAGGGCATTGAAGAGTTTCTTCAGCAACTGGCGATAAGGCCAGCCGGCGACAAACGACAACCCTTCCGAGGCAATCATGTATTTCGCGGTCCCTTGCACTTCGTAAACAACCTCGACGCCGCTCATTGAGCAACTATGCATCGCCAAAAGTTCAAAACCTCCGTTTGTCCGCCTGGAAAAACGGTTCAACAGGACGCCCAGCTTTTTCAAGGTAATGGCACTCTTGGGAAACTCGTCTGGTAGAAATGCATCATTACCCACAATCATCCCATGTCCCACAAGGAAGAGGAGGTAGTGCTCAGCCCGGTGCTCGGCGACGCAATACTGCAGAAAGAGATCCAGGGCCTCGTGAGCCGGCGTTGAGTCGCCGTTATTCTTTCGCATTGCTTTTCCGAGGTTGCCCGCGGCGCCGGTGGCGCGGGCAGGTATCCTGACCTCGTCTTCCTCCATGTTGCGCACAAAGGAGGTGGTGTCGTCGCCGATTTTGGTTTTTTCACCGGCGGGAGCTTTTGCTTTACGCACCGTATTGACGTTGTAAATCCGGGTGGGAGAGTCAACCTCGTTCGGGTCGAAGTAAACCAGGACTTCTACGTCCTCGTGGTAGCCGGCATCCTTCATGGCCTTGAGCTGCGAGACAAAGAGCGGTGAGAGAGCGTTGTCGCCCGCCAGGTAAAACATCACGGTCCACTTATTGATTTTCTTGTCAGGGGAATTGGCCTTATCGATCGTCATTGGTTCTCCTTAAATGAGAGGCCTGATTTAGTGCGCTGAGAGACGCCGGCTGGCAAGAGAGCAAGTGACGAATAGGACCTTGATGAAAGGAGCTATGCCTTCGGGGCGTCGTCGCCGGATAAGCTTGACGCGCCAGAGGCTAGTCGCAAGCCCCAATTGTGTCAACCAGAAAATCGCGGCACGGGATGCGGGCAATCCATGCCTGCAGCGCACGTTCTGCTTCATCCTTAATGAAAAAATCCGGGAAACCGTTTCATCCCTGGTTTGCCGAAATTCTTCCCGCAAGTATCCCGGGCGGACGCGTTCTATCTACAAGTTCCGCATCACTCGTCTCTACGGAACCAGGCTGTCTGCCAGCGGGTTGGCTCGTCATTGGGGCTGCTTAGCCGGATAGCCATTCGTTAGCCGCGAGAGCCAACGGCTCGCAGTAAGGCGTCTCCCCTACTAATTCTGTTTGGTGGAGTATCAATTCTCTGTGGAGGAGTGTGAAGAAATGAAGATCAAATTTCCTGAGACTGGCTTCAATCCAGCCTTGAGCACGTTCTTTGGGTTACTCGGATTGATGGCGTTGGTGTTGGGCCTTTCGCTGGGCTTGCGGGCGACGGCCCAGAATTACGGCCTGGGCCCGGTGGGCCATAGGCCGGAGACGGGCAATTACAAAATCACCGGACCGTACACGCACGACAATCTCTCCGTGTTTCTGATCCATGGCAAGGACCGCATCAGCGGAAAGACGTTCATCACTTTGCAGGAAGCACTAACGCAAAGGAAGGTGATCGTTTACGAAACGCGTTCGGTGAATGAGCTGGCCATCGAAAACATATCGAACGATGAGATCTACGTGCAGGCGGGAGAAATCGTGAAGGGCGGACAGCAGGATCGGGCGCTGGCGATCGATATGATTGTGCCCGCGCGATCCGGCAAAATGCCCATCGCCGCTTTCTGTGTCGAGCATGGGCGTTGGACCAAACGCGGAACTGAGCAGGTCACAACTTTCAACAGCTCCGCCGAAGTTATTTCCACCAAGGAACTGAAAATGGCTGCGAAGAGCGCGAGATCGCAAGGCGCCGTATGGCAAAACGTTACGGTGGCCCAGGACAAACTCAGCTCGAATGTCGGCGGCCGTGTGAACGCCGCGGCATCAGAATCCAGTCTGCAGTTAGCCCTCGAAAACAAGGCCGTGCAGAAGAGCGCCAACGAATACATCAAGGCGCTTTCCGGCGTAGTTAACGATCAGGATGATGTCATTGGTTACGCGTTTGCCATTAACGGAAAAGTGAATAGTGCTGACGTGTATGCCTCCAGCAGCCTCTTCAAAAAGCTCTGGCCGAAACTGTTGAAGGCGAGCGCTATCGAAGCTATTGCCGAATTCAGCCAGAAGGCGAAGTTCGCTCCCGTGCCGAAAGACGCGGTGAGGGGTTTCCTCGATACTTCGGAAACCGGAAAGGCCGCAGAGAAATCGGAAGACCTGACGAAGCGAATTCAACTCGTAACGCGCGAATCGGACGCGAACATTTTCTTTGAAACTCGAGATCGGGCGCAGAAGGAAGTGTGGGTGCACCGGAATTACATTAAGAAAGACTGAAGCAAGGGGAAAAGGGGAAGAGGGGAAGAGGGGAAGAGGGGAAGAGGGAAGGAAACGCTTTGGGCCTCTCCCTTTTCCCTTTCACCTTTTCCCCTCCTTCCCTTCCTTAGTGGGCGAGTTTTGTTGAATAGAGCACGCCGTAAATCTCTTCCTGATGTTGGGGAAAACCCTTGCCGCTGCTGGAGAGAATGATATTTACCATTTGCATCTGGCCGGCGTACTTGCGATAGGCCAACCACTGCAGGCGGCGAATTCCATCCGGTTTCCTGGGATTTGCTTCGCGAAACTGGACACCCTTGACACCGTCCAGCTCCAGCCATTTCAACTCATCAACCTCACCATTCTTCGAACGAGTTTTGGCGCCATCGTAAAAACCTTTGATACTGTCGGGAGGGAAGCTTTGGTCCATCAGTGAAATGGTGACGATTAAATTTGCAGCATCCCACGAACCGGGCGAGCGCCACAGCAGTTGTTTCGAATCGTTAGTCGTCTCCTGCCAATTCGCCGGCACAGTCCAGGACATTCCCTGCTGATCCCAATTTGCGTTTTGCCCGTTTGCGATCGCCGCTATTTGCGCACTCGTCGGCGCCGGCTTTTCCACTCTCTCGCCATTTTCCGAACTGCCGGCCGGTGATGGGCTGGACGAGCCTTTCTCTGCGGGGCCTGCCTCCTTGAATCGTTCGGTAAGACTGCAAAGTGAAAGAGAAATCGTGAGCGTGATTAATAGGAGCATTTGTTTCATTCGCGCCTCATTTGCCGTCGCAGGAGGGACCACTGTACTTCTATGTCAGATCGGCATGGCGGAACAACTGTCAGAACTGTCAGGTTATTACTTTGCTTTGGTAATGATTGGGGTTGCGGAACGCCGAGTAGTACACGCGGTTCTGACAGATTGGCTCTGTGCGTGTTATCCTAGCCGCCGCAACCCCCCCTCCAAACAATATCGATGCCAGCGATGGGAATATGCGTCGCTTTCAACCGGGAGAGTCCTATGCGAAGAACCGTTTCGAAATCTCAAATTCTAATACTGGTATTTACGCTCGCGCTGGTGGTGGTAGTGAGCGCGTGTCAACCGGCAACCAATACCAATACGAATACCAACACGGCAAATATTAATGCCACGCCGGCGAATGCCAATGCCAACACTTCGAGCGAGAGCGGCGTCACGATTAGTACACGCGAGCCAGCGCAGTATCGCGCCACGCTTGTCTTTACGGCGCAGACCGAAGGCGGAGAGAAAACGATTGGGATTCCCACGCTCTCGGCCGAGATCGCGCGCAATGGAAATGATCGTCGCGTTGCTTTCAAACTTCCCGACGGGTCTGATTTGATTTACATCGATCATGACAACAAACATTACGTGGTGGCGCCGAGTCGCAAACAATATGCAGAACTCACGCAGGAAGCTACGGGCGTGCCAATCCAGAAGTTGATGACGCCCGGCCAGTTGGTCGAGCGGTTGGAGAGATTGAAGGGAGTAGAGCGCGTAGGTGACGAAGAGATAAACGGCCGGAAGGCCGACAAGTATCGCTATGCGACGACCTCTAACACCAACACGAAGGCGGGACAGGTTTCAACTGAAGCTTTTGTCTACGTTGATAAGGAAACCGGCTTGCCGTTACGCTCGGAGGTGTTTGCGGAAAGCAGTGGCGACGTGAAGGGCGTGACCGGCGCGCATGTGATCGCTGAGTTTCGCGATATCTCTACCACTGTTGATCCGACCATGTTTGAGATACCGGCGGGCATGAACAAAGTCACACCGGAACAGGTGCGCCAGCAGATCGACGCCCTGACCAGCGCAGCGGGAGCTGTCTTGAAGGCCATGATGAGCAGCATGCAAAGCTCAAGTTCTACTGCGGTGGCTTCGCCTTCGCCGGCCGCGACGGTGGCGGCATCGCCGAAGTAACTTGAGTAACCATCTTCCACGGGAGTCGAACGAATGAAATATTTTATCGTTCTGATAGTTGGAATAATTCTTGGCGGCGTTCTGGCAATCTTTTTGTTAGGCACGCCGCGTATGCGGACGTTGCCGGGACAGGCGGTTACCGCGCCTGATCCCAGGGGCGACGCGCCGGGTACGGCCCAGGTCGTGCTTGACGATAAGTTTTTCGAGGCGCTGTTAGGCACGGTTTTCAACGGGCTGGGACCGCCGCAGTTCAAATTGTCCCAGCTGTATCCGCCGCGCGGGCTCGCCACTATCACCCCGGCTGCGTTGCAGGGCGACTGCGCCAACGCCTTGACGCTGGCAGCGGACGGCAACAACGTGAAGACCGGCGTGCGCTTCGCGGGAGGGAAAATCACTGCGCCACTCGCCTTCAGCGGCAGCTATAACCTGCTGGGTAACTGCATGCAATTCAAAGGCACCGCTGACACCGCCGTAACCCTTTCCTTCGATCAATCAAAGCAGACGGTGTATGGCCAGTTGAATATCGAAGGCATGAATCTGGAGAACGTGCCGCCTCTCGCTAACAACTTCGTCACCGTCTTTGTGCAAAACGCAATCAATGAAAGAGTGAATCCGTTCGTGGTGCTGCGGGCGCAACAACTCGCGCTCTCAATGCCGGTAGAAGCGAGCGGCGGAACACTCAAAGCGCAGGTGAAGGACGTGCATGCGGAGGTGGTTGAAGGGGCCGTGCGTTTTCACATCACGTATGATTTCAGCGCCGTGAAGGGCGAACTAGATAAAGGCTAGGTCAGAACCGCCTGCGGTAGCGGGCGGGCCTGCCCAATGCGGATTGCGGATTGCGGAATGCGGATTGTAAAAACAAGCGCTGGGCTCTCTTCTAATCCGCAACCCGCAATCCGCAACCCGCAATCGAGTCATTCCACCGGCGCTCCGGGTTTCAACGAAACGCCTATGCCGTAACGGTACGCGAGTTCGCCTCCCAGATACCCTGAAATCGAAATCAGGATAACGCCTACCAGCGACAGGATGAATGGAATCATCAGGTGATGACCAACTAAGTGGCCGTACTTTGATAGCCGCAGAAAGAAACTAACGGCAAAGACAATGAGCGCGATGATGTTCAGGCGCGCATGCCAGTTCGCGACCTTCCTGGCCTGCCGATCCTTAATCGCCAGCCAATCAATTATCCCCGCAATCGCTGCCGCCAGTGCACCCAGTATTCCCGCCGCGAGCAGAAACTTCGAGATAATCAGGAAGGTGCTATTGCGCTGAAAATAGAACAGCACGTCAGTGGCAAACGACGTGGTCCATAGTGCCAATGGGAACGGAATCAGCATCGGGTGAATGGGATGACCGCCGATGCGGGCTTTGCTTTCCATGCGATGTGCCCCTTTCGCGAGTTGCCGTTCGATTGTTTGAGCCGGCCAGATCGAAAGAACTCGCCTTAAGAGTGAAGCCCCAGTCCTCACCGGGACCGAATTGCGAGGGACTGAACGAGTGCGCTCATTCTCGTGTGATGAGCGAATTACGTCAAGGACGAGAGAGTGCCGGGGTTAATTGACGGACGTGGTTTCGATGTCAGGCTGTTCCTCTGCCACGGTGTTCGGAACCAGCGCGCGCTGGCGCTCAAAGTGGTCGACTATCTCCTGCGCAGTCTTGCGGCCCACGAAGGGCGTTAGTTCCGCCACCGTCGCCGCGGCCACTCGTTGGATCGATCCCAGGTTGCGCAGCAAGCGCGTTTTGCGTTTTTCTCCAACGCCGGGAATCTCCGATAGTTCAGAAGAGAAGTCGCGCAGCTCGCGACGCTTGCGGTGGTAAGTGACGGCATAACGATGCGTTTCGTCACGAATCATTTGAATCAGTCGCAGGATTGAGGAATGCGGATCGAGATAGATCGGTTCATGCTCGCGACCTTTCACCAAAAGATACGACACTTCGTTGTGACGCAAAGGCGGCTTCACCACGCCCACCATCGGCACCGCTTCCAGATCCAATTCCCGGGCAGCGGCGGCAGCCGCGGCCAATTGCGCCTTGCCGCCATCGATTAGGATTAGATCGGGCAGTGGCTTTTCCTCATCCAACAAACGCCGGTAACGCCGCAGCACGACCTCCTTCATCGAAGCGACGTCGTTGGCGCCTTCGACTGAGCGGATGCGAAACTTGCGATAGGCCGAACGGTGCATTTTGCCGTTTTCGCAGACGACCATCCCTGCAACATTCTCCGCGCCCTGGATGTGCGAGATGTCGAAGGATTCAATGCGCGCCGGGAAACGTGGCAGCTCAAGCGTCTCCTGCAACTCTTCCAACACCAGTTTCATGTCAGGTTTGAGTACGCGAAACCTTTGCTCGAAAGCGAGCTTTGCATTTTTCTCGATCAGATCAATCAAGTCGCGCTTTTCGCCTCGCTGCGGAGCAGAAATGCGGACGCGGCGTCCCTTCTGTTTGGTAAGGGCTTTCTCCAGCAATTCGCGGTCTTCAAACTCAACTGGCACCAGGATTTCGCGAGGCACGTAGTCGCGCGTGTAGTATTGGCCCAATACGTCGCTGAGGAACTCCGCCGGATCAAAACCTTCCAATGGCAAGTCTTCCCAGTAGAATTCCCGGCGCCCGACGATGTGGCCTTCGCGCATCGTAAAAAGTTGCAACGCCAACAGTCGTCCCTCGCGGTAGTAAGCGAAGATGTCTACATCGCGTTCGGGAGACGTGGCCATCTTTTGTTGTTCGGCCAGTGCATTAACGGTCTTGCGCAGGTCGCGATACTTGGCGGCCATCTCAAAGCGCAGTTCGTCCGACGCCTGCGTCATGCGCGCCTCGAGTTTGTCAGCCAGCTCAGTGTTTCTGCCTTCCAGCAGCATGCGCACGTCGCGTACCGCTTCCTGATATTGGTCGGCCGTACAAAGTCCCTTGACGCACGGGCCGAGACAGCGTTTGATGTGATACTCCAAACACGGACGCGGCGCTTTGCCATCGATTTCGATGTCACAAGTCCGCAGTTGAAAAGTTCGATTGATCAGATCGATGGTACGGCGAGCGAGCGACGCCGGCAGGAAAGGGCCGAAGTAAAGCGCACCGTCGCGCTGGAGCCGGCGCGTGATGATCACTTTGGGGAAGGGCTCATTGATCGTCAGTTTCAAATGCGGATAAGACTTGTCGTCTTTCAAGTTGAAGTTGAAACGCGGCTGATGTTTTTTTACCAGGGTTGCTTCAAGAATCAGCGCCTCAACTTCTGTGTCGGTGACGATGAAATCAACATCCGCAATGCGCCGCACCAGCTCGTCCGTCTTCAGACCGTAGCTGTGCGGCGCGTGCCGGCCGGGTTGAAAGTAAGAACGCACACGATGGCGCAGGTTCTTGGCCTTGCCGATGTAGAGGACCTTGCCCGCTGCGTCTTTATGCAGATAGACGCCCGGAGAAAGCGGGATTTCTTTAAGCTTTTCGTCTAAAGTCACTGGTTCCAAGTATTCTATCGCACGGATCCATGAGATGACCATCGGCGTGAGTTTTCGGTAGTGACCTAATTTGAAATCTCCGTTGCACAGAGAATCGTGAAATTAGGACACTACCAAGTTTTCAGTAACGTTCCGGAATTCTGAATTCAAAGTCGGGCCCGGTCGCTGCCGTTTCGGTTTCTGACTTCGCTTAGTTATGCGGTTTCCACTGAACCTTCCTACCCGCAAAGAGTTTGATGCAGTCGGCTTTGGTTTGAACGCAGTCGATCACTTGATCGTGGTGCCCGAATACCCGGCGTTTGATTCGAAAGTCCGACTCACTGAATACACCCGCTCAGCCGGCGGACAAACAGCTACTGCAATGGTCGCCCTCCAGCGTTTAGGAATGAAGACCGCATACGCCGGCCGTTTTGGATCTGACGATGCGGGTCGATTTGGCTTGCAGACAATCAAAGATGCGGGCGTTGATACCGAGTTCGCCGAAATAGTGGATGGCGCAACCCAGTTAGCCTTCATCATCATCGACGGGCGCAGCGGCGAACGCACGATCATATGGGACCGCGACAAACGCCTGGCTTATACAGAAGAAGAGGCGCCGGTAAAACTTGCAACTCGTGGACGCGTGCTACACATGGACGCACACGATCCGCCGGCTTGCACGCGAATGGCTGCGGCGGCGCGCGCAGCCGGAGTTGTAGTCTCTATCGATGTGGACAACATCTATGAGGGATTGCCGGCGTTGCTGCCTTTGGTCGATATCCTGGTTTCCTCAATGGAATTTCCGCACCGGCTGACCGGTATCAGCGACGAACGTGCCTCGCTCGTGGAAATCAAAGCGCGTTATGGTTGCGCGGTGGTCGGGATGACAATTGGCCCACGCGGATCATTGATTTACTCCGCAGGCCAGTTCATAGAAACACCCGCGTTCCGGGTCCCCAGCGCGTGCCGCGATACGACGGGCGCGGGTGACGCTTTTCATGCGGGCTTTATTCATGGGCTATTGGCCGGAGAAGAAGTAGAAACGAGTTTGCAGATCGCGAATGCGGTTGCGGCGCTGAAGTGCCGGGCCCTGGGCGCGCGCACCGCGTTACCGCGGCAAAAAGAATTGACTGAGTTTCTTGCTCAGGAAGGAGCAGCTTAATGGAAAGGGTATTTCTGCCAGTTCTGCTGGGGACAAATCGAAAAGGCCGCAACAGCATACATCCGGCGAAGTGGCTGGCCGGCGAGATGGAAAAGCGACCGGAGATAGAGACGAAACTTTTTGATGTAGCTGATTTCGCTTTGCCGCATGACGATTATGGACAGGCACTCAAGGACCGTTTCCCGGAATGGCGCGATGCGATTATTCGGGCCGACGGATTGGTCATCGTGACGCCCGAATATAACCACGGTTATCCCGGCAGTTTGAAAGCCGTGCTCGATTTAATGCTGAAAGAGTACATTCACAAAGCGGTCGCGTTTGTCGGCGTGTCTGCCGGGCCATGGGGCGGCACGCGGGTCATCGAGTCGATGGTGCCGATGGTTCGTGAGTTAGGCCTGGCAGCCTGCTTCGCGGATCTGAACTTCCCGAAAGTCCAAAACACGTTCGATTCGGAAGGA